>ERZ773113.1497-NODE-1497-length-11347-cov-104.469270_pt1 | contig 11347 bp, 10 predicted proteins | sample MGYA00580565_ERZ773113 | MGnify/ENA primary metagenome ERZ773113 (study PRJEB29015, sample SAMEA2737827) | human gut metagenome | biome: human gut; feature: human-associated habitat; material: faeces | place: China | collected 2012 ...
TGATGCTGGCGGGTATGGGGACGGCGCCCGCGCTGGCGCTGCTCATCACACTGCCGGCAGTGAGCGTGCCGTCGCTGATTATGCTGCGTAAAGCCTTCCCGGCCAAAGCGCTGTGGCTGACGGGCGGACTGGTGGCGCTGTGCGGGGCGATTGTCGGTGCGCTGGCGCTGGTGTAGTTTGCCGTAAACGTACGCATAGCGGGATTGGATGCCGGGTGGCGGCTACGCCTTACCCGGCACACAACGGACAGGGGGCGGTAGCCCGGCTAAGCGCAGCGCCAGCCGGGAAACTGCAGCTTTATTTAATGTAGGTAAAGGCGGTGGTCACCCGGGATACGCCGCTTACCCGGCTGGCAATATCCGCCGCCGCCCGGCCTTCGCGGTCGGTCACCAGCCCCATCAGGAAGACTTCGCTGTTTTCCGTGGTTACTTTCACGTTCGAGGATTTAACCTGATCGGTGCTCAGGAGCTGCGAACGCACCTTGGTGGTAATCCAGGTATCAGACGAGGCGGTGCCTAAACCAATCGGCTGGCCCTGGCGCACTTCATTAAACACTTCCGTGGTCCCTTCCACGCCCATGGCGATTTGCTTGGCGCGCGCGGAGAGGTCCGGCGTCGGCGACTGGCCGGTCAGCAGGACTTTGCCCTGATAAGCGGTGACGTTGATACGGGCCTGTTTCTTAATCTGTTCATCTTTCGACAAGGCGCTATTGACGCGCAGTTCCAGGGTACTGTCATCGACCTGGGTTCCCACCGTACGCGGGTCCGTTGCGGCTTTGGTGCCGACTGCTGCCGTTCCGACTACCGCGGCGGCAACGCAGCCCTGCAGCAGTAGTGCAGAAAGCAGGATGGCGAGGGGCGAGAGAGCCTTCATGTGTTCTCCTTAATCGTCCTGGTGTGGAAAAAGAGTGTTATCTATCAAATCGCACAGACAGTTGACGGTCAGCATGTGCATCTCCTGGATACGCGCGCTGCGATGGGAGGGGATGCGGATTTCGACATCCTGTTGACCTAACAGGCCCGCCAGCTCACCGCCGTCATAGCCGGTTAATGCGACGATGGTCATGTCGCGGGTCACGGCGGCTTCCACCGCCTTGACGATGTCCCGACTGTTTCCGCGCGTAGAGATCGCCAGCAGCACATCGCCGGCGTGTCCCAGGGCGCGCACCTGCTTGGCGTAGATCTCGTCATGCAAGCGATCGTTAGCGATGGCGGTTAAGACCACATTATCGGTATTTAGTGCAATGGCAGGTAAACCAGGGCGTTCCGTTTCAAAGCGATTAATCATGCTGGCAGCAAAATGCTGTGCGTTGGCGGCGGAGGTGCCATTACCACAACAGAGGATTTTGTTGCCGTTAAGCAGGGACTGGACGAGCGTCATCGCCGCCCGGGAGATGGCGTCCGGGAGTGCTTCCGCTGCGGCAATTTGGGTTTGAATGCTTTCGGTAAAGCAGGCTTTGATTCTGTCGAGCACGGGATCCCTTACTTCTGGTATTACGCTATTCGCCAAAGGCGTTTTTTAGCCATTGGATGTCGTTTCCGGTGAAGGCTACCACATCGAAACGGCAATCCACAGTCTCAAAGCTCCCATTCTGTCGGCAGAGCCACAAACGGGCGGCTTTAAGCAGTCGTTGTTGTTTTTGCGGAGTGACGCTGGCTGCCGCATCACCGTACCGGGCGCTACGGCGGTAGCGCACTTCGATAAAAACGGTGACCGTGCCGTCGCGCATGATAAGGTCAATTTCGCCGCCACGCTCGCGGGCATTGGCGGCGATAAAACGCAGGCCCTGGCCTTCCAGCCAGCGGCGAGCCTGGTTTTCCCAGGCATCGCCGGTCTGTTTGCTTAGCTGGCCGGAACGATTTTTCCCTGCTGGTACTTGAGCCATGACAGTTTCCTGTTAATCACGCAATCCTGGTTGGCCGTCAGATCGCCGGTATTGCCGTTCAGCTCGAAGCCAGGTGTCTGGCGCATTTGCGTGAAGTGATTTGCCAGTGACCAGGCGTCAGCGCCCATGGCATACAGACGCGCCAGCGAGTAGTCATTACGCACCGCGGACAGCGCCTGCTGCATTAGCGACGGATTGCTGCCGGCCAGCATTGGGATCTCACTATACTGCAAGCCTTCCATCTCCAGACGGAAATCCGGCCCCGCGGTGCCCTGGGCGCTGCGCGAGCTGGCGTACAGGGTGACATTGCTCTGGCTGCCGTTGCGCATGGCGATCATCGGTTTGATATAGGCAATCTGTTCCGGGGTGGCGAGGATATAGGCCGCATCGACGCTGCCGCCGCTGCTTACCGGCATCTCATCCGCACTGCCGAGGATGCTGTTCTGCGCTGATGGCAGGGTGGAGACCGGGGTGCCGCTCAGCGCAATGCCCCCGCCGCCGTTCACGCCGGCGCGCAGCTCGGCCGTGGATCCAAAACGCTGCTGCAGGACGCTGGCGCCGCCCAGCTTCAGCCACTCGTCGGCAAAAGCGCTAACCACACGATCGCCCAGCGCGCCGCGCGGAACCAGCAGCAGCGGGGTCTGTTTCCCCTGTTGGTGGATATGTCGGGCGGCGTCACGCGCTTCGTCTTCCGGAGAAAGCGCGAAATAGCAGAGGTTAGCGCGGCTTTCGACTTTTTCCGGCTGGTTGAGGGCCAGCACATTGAGCGGCGTGTTGCTCTTGATAACCTCTTCAACGTTTTCTTTCAGCAACGGCCCAACCACCAGGGTGGCGCCATCCTGCTGCGCCTGGGCGAGCAGCTGGCTTATCGGCTGGCTGGTGGTGTCGTAAATTTTCAGTTCCGCAGAAGGGTTGGCGGCGGTTGCGACCACGGGCTGCGGCTGTGCGGCCGGCGCGGTAACCGGCTGGGTGGCCGGGGAAGCGGTAGTCTGCGGCGTGGTGGATGTTGCCGGCGCCTGGGCTGCCGGTTCCGCAGCAGGCGCTGCCTGGTCCTGCGTCGGGGCCTGAACCGGATCAGCGCGGCTTCCGGTGGCGGTAAGATCGCTGATTTCTGCCTGCGACGGACTCACCACATCATCATTACCGGAGACATTCGCCGCCTGGGCGACCTGGGCGGGAACCGCGCTGCCCGTCACCGACGGCGCGCCGTTTTTGGCGGCTTCAAAGCCCTGCTGGATAGTGCGGCCGAAGATCGACGCCTGACCGTTCAGCGGCAGAAAAAGCGCAATCTTGTTGATGGACGCAGGCTTATAGTTTTGCATATTCACAAGCGCCGTCGGCAGCATTTTAGCGCCCGGGTTTTGCGGATAGCGCGTCTGCCAGTCTTTAACGCCCGCTTTCAGTAGCGTCGGATCGTTGCGGTTGTCAAACCACATCCGCTGCAGATCCAGCCAGCCCTGGAGGATATTTTCATCGGCGTTGATCACCAGCGCATTGGCCTGGTCCTGGGGCATCGAGGTGAGCGCTTGCCAGGTCGCATCAATATTTTTCTGACGCTGTTTGGCGTCACTCAGCAGCGGCTGCTGGGCGATTAAGGCGCGCAGCAGGGTCAGCGATGGTTTGCCCTGGCTGGCATCGATTTGCGCCTGCCAGTAGCGCGCCTGCTGAGGCTGCTCAAGGTTTGTCGGATCGATCTTAGCCAGCAGATTACGGGCGGCCTGATAATCGTTCTGCGCCAGCTTCACTTCCACCGCCAGCAGCGACTGTTCACGGGCCTGAGTGCTGTTCAGGTTCGCCGGCAGCTGGTTAAACAGGTCGATAGCCTGCTGCTTCTTCCCTTCCTGCAGTAGTGCACGAATGGCGAGTAATTGCCAGTTGGTCTTGCTATCATTCGTGCTTTGCTGCATCTGCTGTAAGTAGAAACTGGAGTTGGCCTGCGACGTACCCTGCATAAACGCCGCGCTTTGATCCTGCGTGTGGGTGCCGCAGCCAGCAAAAATAAGAGTCGCCAGCAATACGGGCAGGCAGCGCGCGGGCTTAGAACGAAGAAATGTTGACGGTACCATAAGTGTCCAGTGATATTTTTTTGGCTCAATGCTCAATATTAAATCGGCAATACGGACGAGACAATGAAACAACACGAATCAGCGGATAATTCTCAGGGGCAGCTCTATATTGTGCCCACTCCGATAGGAAATCTGTCTGATATCACGCAGCGTGCACTGGAAGTGCTGCAAGCCGTTGATTTAATTGCAGCGGAAGATACCCGTCATACCGGTTTGCTGCTGCAACATTTTGCGATAAACGCCCGTTTGTTTGCGCTTCACGACCATAATGAGCAGCAAAAGGCGGAAACCCTGCTTGCCAAACTGAAAGAAGGGCAAAACATCGCGCTGGTTTCCGATGCCGGCACGCCGCTGATTAACGATCCTGGTTACCATCTGGTGCGCACCTGCCGCGAAGCGAATATTCGCGTGGTGCCGCTGCCGGGCCCCTGTGCGGCTATCGCCGCCCTGAGCGCCGCCGGCCTGCCTTCCGACCGTTTCTGTTATGAAGGCTTCCTGCCGGCGAAATCGAAAGGCCGCCGCGATACCCTGAAAGCGCTGGAAGAAGAGCCGCGTACCCTTATTTTCTATGAGTCGACCCACCGTCTGGTGGAGAGTCTGGAGGATATCTGCGCGGTACTGGGAGAATCCCGCTATGTGGTGCTGGCTCGTGAGCTGACCAAAACCTGGGAGTCGATCCATGGCGCGCCGATTGGTGAGCTGGTGGCGTGGGTGAAGGAAGATGAAAACCGTCGTAAAGGCGAGATGGTGCTGATCGTCGAAGGTTTCAAGGCTCAGGAAGAGGCGCTGCCGGCGGCCGCGCTGCGTACTCTGGCGCTGCTGCAGGCGGAGCTGCCGCTGAAGAAAGCCGCCGCGCTGGCCGCGGAAATCCACGGCGTGAAGAAAAACGCGTTGTATAAGTACGCCCTGGAGCAGCAGGGGGAGTGATCCTGTAAACCCAATTGAAGCCTGGCAAGCAGCCCTTCAGATAGTGAAGAGCTGCTTGAGCGTCCTCCCACATGTCGGAAGAAATGTCGGAAAAAATGTCGGAAGAAAAGGGCAGAACCGCTTTTCTTGCCGCCCAGCATCCCTAACCAACAAGCCCGGATAGATCCGGGCTAAAAGTGGTTAAATCCTTACGCTCTCGATCAGGTTACCGGCGCCGGGTTAAATACCGCCAGCTGGTTGTGCAGGCCCCATTGATCGGAGAAGGTTTTTTTGCGTCCGCTGGCGACGTCGAGAATAAATTCGAACAGCTTCCGCCCGACATCCTCAATCGTCTCTTCGCCAGTGGCGATGGTCCCGGCGTTAATGTCCATTAAGTCATACCAGCGGTTGGCCAGCTCGGTACGGGTCGCCATTTTTATCACCGGTACCGCCATCAGCCCGTATGGCGTACCGCGACCGGTGGTGAATACCTGCACCGTGATGCCAGAGGCTACCTGCTGGGTGCCGCAGACAAAATCGCTGGCGGGGGTTGCGGCGTAAATGAGGCCGCGTTTGGTCGGACGCTGCCCCGGAGAGAGCACCTCAACGATGGCGCTTTTCCCTGATTTGGCAATCGACCCCAGCGCTTTTTCCACCACGTTGGCCAGACCGCCTTTCTTGTTGCCGGGGGAGGGGTTGGCGCTGCGGTCGGTTTTGCCCATATCAAGATAGTTATCGTACCAGGCCATCTCTTCCAGCAGACGTTTACCGACCTCTTCGTTAATCGCCCGCGGGGTCAACAGATGAATGGCGTCGCGTACTTCGGTCACTTCCGAGAACATCACCGTCGCGCCGCAGCGCACCAGCAGGTCGGACGCGTAACCTACCGCCGGGTTGGCGGTCACGCCTGAAAAGGCGTCGCTGCCGCCGCACTGCATCCCGACCACCAGCTCAGAGGCCGGGCAGGTTTCCCGCTGGCGCTGGTTCAGTTTCGCCAGGTGGCGCTCGGCGACCTGCAGAATTTCATCGACCATCGATTTAAAACCAACATGCTTTTCATCCTGCAGGCTGACGATGCTGGCGCTGTCCACCGGGATACTTTTGACGTCTTCCGTGCCCTGCAGCAGGCGTTCCGGCTGCAGCTTCTCACAGCCGAGGCCAATGACCATCACCTCGCCGCCGAAGTTTGGGTTGAGGGCGATATTATGAATGGTGCGAATCGGCACTACCGCCGCCGGCGCATTAATCGCCACGCCGCAGCCGTAGAGATGATTCAGGCCCACCACGCCATCGACGTTGGGATAGTTTGGCAGCAGGTCGCGTTCAATGATTTTCACCACGTAATCGACCACGCCAGCGACGCAGTGCACGCTGGTGGTAATACCCAGCAGATTCTTGGTACCCACGCTGCCGTCAGCATTGCGGTAGCCTTCGAAGGTGTAACCTTCCAGCGGCGGTAGCGGTTCAGGCACTTTAGTGGCTAGCGGCAGGGTATTCAGCGGCGGGGCGGTGGGCAGCTCCACCAGCGACTCGTCAATCCAGCTTCCCTGCGGGATATCGCGTACGGCATAGCCAATGACTTCGCCGTAGCGGATGATTTCACCATGGGCGGGGATATCCACCAGGGCAACTTTGTGACCCTGCGGGATATGCTCGACGAGCGTCAGGCCGTCCGGGAAACGCGTTCCGGCGGTTAAGCCGCGATCGTTGACAATAATCGCCACATTATCTGTCGGGTCAACTTTAATATAAAACGCGGTCGGCGATTGTTGTCGAATTGCAATGTCAGCCATTGTCCAGTCATCTCCAAACAGGTGCTAATAATAAAATAAAACGCTAATTCATTTGCTACGTATCAGTATGATGGAATAAAGGATGTCAGCTGAGTTGATTTTAAAATGTGATCGGCATCACTCCTTTTTATGACGCTAACCTCTGCAGGACAGGCAATCGTAAGAAGTGTGGATTAGCGCCCATGACTTATGGCATAAGCACAATTATGGCTTTAAATAATAACTTTATATTGTGGGTATGCATAGTGTCTGGCGGGGGCGTGCTGATTATACTGAGTCATGTTTTTGAGGTGATCGATATGCGAATAGACAATTTCAATATCGTCTTTTAAATAAATCAGAAACCACTTAAAACAATTATAAAAGGTGTTCTGTGCCCGAGGAATGTCTAAATGATTTTGGATTCTACATTAGATGAAAAAAAAGGAATACCGACCCGCTATTTAATTCTGTTGATGATATTTGTGGTGACGGCAGTGAACTATGGCGACCGCGCGACCTTGTCTATCGCCGGTACTGAAGTCGCGAAAGAGCTGGGGCTCAGCGCGGTGTCGATGGGATACATTTTTTCCGCCTTCGGCTGGGCTTATCTGCTGATGCAGATCCCTGGCGGCTGGCTGCTGGATAAATTTGGCTCGAAAAAGGTTTACTCATACAGTCTGTTTTTCTGGTCACTGTTTACCTTCCTGCAAGGCTTTATTGATGTGTTCCCGCTCGCCTGGGCCGGGGTCTCCATGTTCTTTATGCGTTTTATGCTGGGCTTTTCCGAAGCGCCCTCGTTTCCCGCCAACGCCCGCATTGTGGCGGCCTGGTTTCCGGCCAAAGAGCGGGGTACGGCTTCAGCTATCTTTAATGCCGCTCAGTACTTCTCGCTGGCTCTGTTCTCGCCGCTGCTCGGCTGGCTGACCTTCGCGCTGGGCTGGGAACATGTCTTTACCGTGATGGGGATAATAGGGTTTGTGCTCACCATCATCTGGGTGAAGTTTGTGCATAACCCCACCGATCATCCGCGAATGTCGGCCGCGGAGCTGAAATATATCTCAGAAGGCGGCGCAGTGGTCGATATGGACCATAAAAAAGAGGCCGCCCCGGCGGCCGGGCCGAAGATGGACTATATCCGCCAGTTGCTGACTAACCGAATGATGTTAGGCGTATTTTTCGGTCAGTATTTCCTGAATACCATTACATGGTTCTTCCTGACGTGGTTTCCGATCTACCTCGTGCAGGACAAGGGAATGTCGATTCTGAAAGTAGGGTTTGTGGCTTCGATTCCGGCGCTGTTTGGCTTTGCTGGCGGCGTACTGGGCGGGCTGTTTTCGGATTATCTGATTGGCCGCGGCTGCACGCTGACTTTTGCGCGTAAGCTGCCCATTGTGCTGGGAATGCTGCTGGCGTCGTCCATCATCCTGTGTAACTACACGGCCAGCACGCCGCTGGTCATTACGCTTATGGCGCTGGCGTTCTTTGGCAAAGGCTTTGGCGCGCTGGGCTGGCCGGTTATCTCGGATGTCGCGCCGAAGGAGATTGTTGGCCTGTGCGGCGGGGTATTCAACGTCTTTGGCAATGTGGCCTCGATCGCCACGCCGCTGGTTATTGGCTACATCGTGAGCGAACTGCACTCATTTAATGGCGCACTGATTTTTGTTGGCGGCTCCGCGCTGATGATGATGGTCTGCTACCTGTTTGTGGTTGGCGATATCAAACGTATGGAATTGCAGAAGTAAGCAACGATTAACGCAAGGTAAAAATCATGGATAACGCAATTTTCCCGAACAAATTTAAGGCCGCGCTGGCGGCGCATCAGGTGCAGATTGGCTGCTGGTGCGCTTTGGCTAACCCGATTAGCACCGAGGTGCTGGGTCTGGCGGGGTTCGACTGGCTGGTGCTGGACGCGGAACACGCGCCAAACGACGTCACCACGCTCATTCCGCAGCTGATGGCCCTGAAAGGTAGCTCCAGCGCGCAGGTAGTCCGTGTGCCGACCAATGAACCCATCATCATCAAGCGCATGCTGGACATCGGCTTTTATAACTTCCTGGTGCCGTTTGTCGAGACGGCTGAACAGGCGGCGCAGGCGGTGGCTTCGACCCGTTATCCGCCGGAAGGGATCCGCGGGGTCTCCGTTTCCCACCGCGGCAATATGTTTGGCACCGTGCCGGACTACTTCGCCCAGTCCAACAAGAACATTTCCATTCTGGTGCAGATTGAGAGCCAGACCGGAGTGGACAACGTCGAGGCGATTGCCGCGACCGAGGGCGTGGACGGTGTGTTTGTCGGCCCGAGCGACCTGGCCGCCGCCTTAGGCCATTTGGGCAATGCCGCCCATCCTGAGGTGCAGCGCGCTATCCAACATATCTTCGCCAGCGCGAAGAAGCACGGTAAGCCAAGCGGCATTCTGGCGCCAGTGGAAGCCGATGCGCGCCGCTATCTGGAATGGGGCGCGACCTTCGTCGCCGTTGGCAGCGATCTGGGCGTCTTCCGTTCTGCAACCCAGAAACTTGCCGACGCGTTTAAAAAATAATCACCAGGATGAAGAGAGAGAACATTATGACAATCAAAGTAGGTTTTATCGGTCTTGGCATTATGGGCAAACCGATGAGCAAAAATTTGCTGAAAGCGGGTTACTCGCTGGTGGTGTCTGACCGTAACCCGGAAGCGATTGCCGACGTGATCGCCGCTGGCGCTGAGACCGCGACGACGCCGAAAGCGATTGCCGAACAGTGCGAGGTGATCATCACCATGCTGCCGAACTCTCCGCATGTTAAAGAGGTGGCGCTGGGTGAAAACGGCATTATTGAAGGGGCGAAACCGGGCACCGTGGTGATCGATATGAGCTCCATTGCGCCGCTGGCGAGTCGGGAAATCAGCGAAGCGCTGAAAGCCAAAGGTATTGATATGCTGGATGCGCCGGTGAGCGGCGGCGAACCGAAAGCCATCGACGGCACGCTGTCGGTCATGGTCGGCGGCGATAAAGCGATCTTCGATAAATACTACGATCTGATGAAAGCGATGGCCGGCTCCGTAGTGCATACCGGCGATATTGGCGCGGGCAACGTCACCAAACTGGCTAACCAGGTGATTGTCGCGCTGAACATCGCGGCGATGTCTGAAGCGCTGACCCTGGCGACTAAAGCCGGCGTCAATCCGGATCTGGTTTATCAGGCTATTCGCGGCGGTCTGGCGGGCAGTACCGTGCTGGATGCGAAAGCCCCGATGGTGATGGACCGTAACTTCAAACCGGGTTTCCGTATCGACCTGCATATTAAAGATCTGGCCAATGCGTTGGATACCTCACACGGCGTGGGCGCCCAACTGCCGCTGACGGCGGCGGTGATGGAGATGATGCAGGCGCTGCGCGCGGACGGTCTCGGCACTGCAGACCATAGCGCGCTGGCGTGCTATTACGAAAAACTGGCGAAAGTGGAAGTCACTCGCTAACAAGAAGGGCGCCCTGCGCGCCCTGTTATGCTTGCCTTGCGCGGCACTGTCAGGCTACAAAATTATGAAAATCGTCATTGCCCCAGACTCTTACAAAGAAAGCCTTTCTGCCAGCGAGGTAGCTCAGGCGATAGAAAAAGGATTTCGGGAAATTTTCCCTGATGCACAGTATGTTTCCCTGCCCGTCGCCGACGGCGGCGAGGGGACGGTGGAAGCCATGATTGCCGCCACCCAGGGAAAGGAACATTTCGCATGGGTAACGGGTCCGCTGGGTGAGAGAGTGAAGGCCTGCTGGGGCATGTCCGGCGACGGCGTCACCGCGTTTATTGAGATGGCGGCAGCCAGCGGTCTGGGGCTCGTTCCGCCCGACAAACGTAACCCGCTCATCACCACTTCACGGGGTACCGGGGAGCTAATATTACAGGCGCTGGAGCATGGTGCGGAACGGATCATTATCGGCATCGGCGGTAGTGCGACCAACGACGGTGGGGCGGGTATGATGCAGGCGCTAGGCGCCCGCCTCTGTGACGCCGAGGGACAAGAGATCGGCCATGGCGGGGGCAGTTTGAGCCGTCTGAGCCGGATCGATCTTTCCGCCATCGATCCGCGCTTACGTGACAGGATGATCCACGTGGCCTGCGATGTTACCAATCCGCTGGTAGGCGAGCGTGGGGCGTCGCGGATCTTTGGCCCACAGAAAGGGGCGACCGAGGCGATGATCGTCGAGCTGGATCGTAATCTGGCGCATTATGCCGACGTCATTAAGACGTCGCTGCAGGTGGACGTGAAGTCGATCCCCGGCGCGGGAGCGGCCGGCGGCATGGGCGCGGCGCTGATGGCCTTTCTCAATGCGGAGCTGCGCAGCGGGATTGAGATCGTTACCGAGGCGCTGAAGCTGGAAGAACAAATCCATGACTGCTCACTGGTGGTCACCGGGGAAGGGCGGCTCGATAGCCAGTCTGTTCACGGTAAGGTGCCGGTGGGGGTGGCCCGGGTGGCGAAGAAATACCGTAAGCCGGTGATCGGTATTGCTGGCAGCCTGACTCACGATGTCGGCGTGGTTCACCAGCACGGTATCGATGCCGTATTCAGCGTGTTAACTTCCGTTTCGACGCTGGAAGAGGCATTTCGCGGGGCGTTTGATAATATTTACCGCGCGTCGCGTAATATTGCTGCCACCCTGCAGGTTGGGATGACCACTGAGGGATGACAACGGGCGGTAAACCCTCTATACTGCGCGCCGAAGCTGACCAGACAGT
>ERZ773113.1499-NODE-1499-length-11345-cov-5.350310_pt1 | contig 11345 bp, 8 predicted proteins | sample MGYA00580565_ERZ773113 | MGnify/ENA primary metagenome ERZ773113 (study PRJEB29015, sample SAMEA2737827) | human gut metagenome | biome: human gut; feature: human-associated habitat; material: faeces | place: China | collected 2012 ...
GTCGTCACCCACGAGATGGGCTTTGCACGAAATGTGGCCGACCGTATCGTCTTTATGGCGGACGGCCAGATCATTGAGGAAGGCACGCCGGAGCACTTCTTCACCAACCCCAAGAGCGAGCGTGTCCGCCAGTTCCTGAGCAAGATCGTCCGCTGAGAGGACGAACAACAAAGGTTGACACGGCAGGGGCTCACAAGTTGTGGTGAGACGCCGTTGTTGATAACAGGCCGTTTTCGGAGCGGACAGGGAAAGCCGCTCGGGCCGAAAAAAACAAAGAGGAGTGGTTTATTATGAAAAAGATCTCGCGTCGTGATTTCCTGAAAGCGGCAGGCATCACCGCCGCAGCAGCAGCTTTGGCAGGCTGCTCTTCTTCTGGCGGTTCCGCAAGCGGCTCTTCTGCAGGCGGCAAGACCATTAAGATCGGCGTGTTTGAACCGGCTTCCGGTGATAACGGCGCAGGCGGCAAGCAGGAAGTGCTGGGTGTCGAGTATGCCAACAGCCTTGCTCCCACCGTGGAGATCGGCGGTGAGACCTATAACGTGGAGCTGGTGGAAGTGGATAACCAGTCCAGCACCGATAAGGCCGTGACTGCTGCACAGGAGCTGGTCTCCAAAAAAGTCTCCATCGTGCTGGGCAGCTACGGCTCCGGTGTTTCCATTGCAGCCGCTCCCACCTTCCAGTCCGCTTCCATCCCGGCCATTGGCTGCTCCTGCACCAACCCCGCCGTGACTGAGGCCAACCCCTACTACTTCCGTGTCTGCTTCCTTGACCCGTTCCAGGGCTCGGTCATGGCAAACTTTGCAAAGGATGAGTTCAGTGCTGCCAACGCCTACGTGCTGAGCATGCTGGGCGAGGACTACGGCTCCGGTCTGGCCACCTACTTCGTCAACGCTTTTGAGGATCTGGGCGGCACTGTTACCAGCGAGCAGTTCCCCGAGGGCACCTCGGACTTCTCCGCCTACATCCAGAACGCCATCAACGCCGGTGCAGATGTGATCTTTGCTCCCTGCGCCACCACCTACGCCGCCCAGATCATCACACAGGCTGCTTCTGCAGGCTTCGACAAACCCATTACCGCAGGCGACACATGGGAGTCCAGCGTTATTCTGGATGCCCAGAAGGGCACCAGCGTGCAGGTGTATTGCTCCACCTTCTTTGATGAGAACGATGATTCCGGCGCAGCCAAGGAGTTCGTGACCGGCTTTAAGGAGTGGCTGAACGCCGACAGCCAGAAGCTGACCAACAACGGCGGCAATGACATCGTGGCAGCTGTTTCTGCACTGGGCTACGACGGCTACATGGTGGCTCTGGAAGCCATCAAGGCAGCAGGCAGCACCGACGGCACCGCCATCCGCGATGCTCTGTACGGCGTAAACTACGACGGCGTGACCGGCAACATCACCTTTGACCAGACCACCGGTGATGCCAACAAGGATATGGCTTACATCAAGAAAGCTGCCGACGGCGCATTTGAGTTCGTCAAGACTCAGAGCGTGGAAGGCTGATTTGAACCTGTAAACTCCTTCAGTCAACGCCTGACGGCGTTGCCAGCTCCCTCAACGAGGGAGCCTTTTTGTAGCCTTCCGGCAGGTTTGGCTCCCTCTGGGAGGGGGCTGTCACCGGAGGTGACTGGAGGAGTTTATTTTATTAAAAGTTGTAAGAAATGGAGGGTCCCCCTTATGGCTGCAAAGTTTCTGCCCTATTTGCTGGCAGGTATCTCGGTGGGCGGCCAGTATGCATTGATTGCCATTGGCTACACGATGGTGTACGGCATCCTGCGCCTGATCAACTTTGCCCACGGCGATATCTTTACCGTAGCCGGTTTTCTGATGGTGTACGCTACTGCTTCCCTTCCGCTGACCATTTCCATCCCGTTGGTGGTGGTGGCAACGGTACTGCTGGGCATCGCAGTGGAAAAGATCGCCTACAAGCCCCTGCGCACTGCGCCGCGCATGTCGGTAATGATCTCCGCGATCGGTATGTCCTACCTTTTGCAGAACTCGATGTGGTATGTCACCGGCAATGCACCATCACCGCACCAGTTGGTGAATATTGAGGCCAGGCTGGCATCCATTCGTCAGTTATTTTCACCGCTCCATCCGGTGTGTGCTGTCTCAGCGAGAACAGAATGGAATCTACCATCAATGGTAGAAACCATGATGCGTTGCCTTCCGGATCGTGCCACCAGCCCAGTGGCGACGCAATTGCATGGGAGGCTGTGCAATGAGCCGGTAAAAAAGCAGGCACGTGAGAGTTTCGTCAGCGCAGTAGGTGAGGTGTTTGATTCTGCGGAAGCGGCATCATTTATTGCCGCGCCACTAAAAGCGGTCATTCGTACAGTCCGCGATGCCGTAGCATCCGTTGCCCGTGCCGTTTGGGACTGGATTTTCTTCTGAGCTGGCTTACCTGCCATTATCTTCGGGACATACCCTGTCCGTTCTGACGTTTTATAATCTGTTGAATTTCGGCGGTTTCCCCTTTACGCCCCGTCACGACTGATTTTGGCAACTGTAAAAAATACGTCTTCTTGTGTCCATTCCCTGTCCTACCCCCTCGTTAAAATAACCGTTTTATTATCAGCAAATTATCCCACTGGAGAACTTGTCTCATGACTCAGGCTGAACGCCGCCATGACCGGCTTGCCGTCAGGCTGTCGTTGATTATCAGCCGTCTGGTGGCTGGCGAAACACTGGATTTGCGAGCGCTGGCAATGGAATTTGGTGTGTCGGTTCGAACCCTACGCCGGGACTTTCGGGAACGGCTGATGTATCTGGATCTGGAGTATCGCAAAGGCCGGTGCCGTTTGTTATCCGGTAGCCGCCAAAGAGAACTCGCGGTAATGACATTTGCCCGCCAGTCAGGCGTTGAAGCACTGTTTCCTGATATGGATAACCATCTGGTCAGTTCACTGTTGAGCGGACCAGGGGAGTCTCCTTGCCTTATTTGGCAGGGAACAGCCCAGGTTTCATCCCCGGACTCAGGCATATTCACTCGGTTAGTAAGTGCCGTATCGGAACATCGAAAGGTGACGCTGCTCGGTAACGGTTGCCGGTGTACAGGCTTTGCTCCCTATCGGCTGGTTTTGCGCGAAGGCAAGTGGTATCTGACAGGCGAGCATCAGGCACGAATTGCCGTCTTTCCCCTGACCGATATTCGGGCGGTCACGCTACACAAGGATAGCTTTAGCCCAGATGTACTAAATAGCTGCGCCTAATACCGCTACACTTTTGCCTGACCATGTTTTCCTCCGGGGAATGGGCTGGCGGTTTCCATAAAATGGCGGACCTTTTTCAGTAACTGCCACATTGAGCGGCACTGATGATTACGGGTTATCGTGTCATGAAGTGCCTGCCATAGCCGTTCCACATGATTCACCCACGGCGAGTAAACCGGCTGGTAAATTACCCTGAACTTGGGATTTGCTTTCAACCAGCGCTGTGTTTCGCGGCTTTTATGGATAATGTAGTTATCAACGATCAGCGTGATTGTTTTCGCCCGCCGGTAAGTGGCTTTCAGGTGCTTCAGCAGAGCGATAAACAGCGCTGAACTTTTGCTGTTGCCGCCCACGTAGCTGACTTTACCCGTGCCACTGTGCAGTGCGCCGGCCAGATAGTATTTTTCGTTCTGCCCCGGAGTCACTACCCGTTTCTGCTGTCCGCGCAACTGCCAGTCCGCACCGATTTTAGGATTAAGGTGGATATCCACTTCATCTTCATAAAATACCGGATGCTCTGCGCTGCATTCATCCAGCGCTTTGTGGATTACCGCCATCTTTTCATCTTTATGTGGGTCACGGATACGCAGAGTTGGCGCGGCCCTGCGCCATACAAGCCCCGCAGATGGCAACCAGCGGCGAACGGTTCCTGCATGTAACTGGCAACCGGTTATCTCATTGATTTTTATTGCCAGTAATTCGGTGCTCCAGCGTGAACGTTGATAACCAAAATCGCCGGGAGAATGCTTTATCAGCTCACGTAACAGGGTGCAGATATGTTCAAAAGGCCAGCGTCGGGAGCGCCCTGCGGGTAAGGATTTCAGGCCTTCAATACCTGAGTGCGTAAACCAGTTAATCCAGCGACCAACGGATGAACGGGCACAACAGAGAGTTCTGGCAACATCGCTGACCCGTTCACCCCGATGAAGCATCAGCATGGCCGTGAGTCTGCGGGCATGATTTTTATCGCGCGTTTTATGAATAGCTTTCTGCATCAGGCGTCGTTCGCCACGGGGTATTGGTGCTATGATCGGCATCGCTCAGTCCGGTTGGTGGTTTTGGTTGGTTTGGCGATTGATCAGATCGCACAATCCGGGCTGAGTTCCCTTTCAGTGATCTACTATTCCGCGCAGCTATTTAGAGTAGACAACTCGTATTTGTACGCGGTACTCAAAACGGATCACTATAAGCAAATCTTTGGTGCAGCAACTAATGCCTCTGTTGACCGCAGAGGAAGCCTCCGCTGGAAAGAATTCAACCAGATTCATGTGCCCATACCACCACTAAAAGAACAACAAAAAATCGCCGCTGTCCTGTCCGTCGCCGATGCCGAAATCTCCACGCTGGAGAAAAAACTCGCCTGCCTGAAAGACGAGAAAAAAGCCCTGATGCAGCAGTTACTGACCGGCAAACGTCGTGTTAAGGTCGATGAGGCGGTTGCCGAATGAAACTGACGAAAAGCGGGCCGCTGATTGACCGGGAAATCGACTGGCTGGAAGAGGTGTTGATGAAATACGGCAATGATGACTCTGTGCTCTGTTTCTCTGAGCTGGATGGCTTTCTGACAGCGATTGTCTCTGGTCCGAATACGATTTCCCCTAATACCTGGCTCAGTGCTATCTGGGGGCGAGGTGATTATCACCCTTGCTGGACCACCGAAAAAGAGATGACGCGTTTTGTGGGGCTGTGTTTTCAGCATATGAACGATATCGCTGGCTGCCTGTATGAGGCCCCTGAACAGTTTGAACCGATTTTCAATAGACGTGAGGTGAAGGGGAAGACATATACAATCGTCGAAGAGTGGTGTTTCGGGTATATGAAAGGCCGGTCTCTGGATGACTGGTCAGCCTTGCCAGAGGCCTTACGTCCCTCGCTGGAGGCGATAGCCCTTCATGGCATCGAAAAGAACTTCCCAGTGGTTGAGAAAATGTCATCTGTTCAATTTGAACAGAGTATTACTCTCATTCAGCCTGCGGCACTGGCGCTTTACCAGCACTGGTTGTCGGTGAGAATGTCAGAGGCATCATCCCGGCCTGTTCCCGTGAAGGGGGCAGAAAAACTGCCCGGTCGTAATGACCCGTGTCAGTGTGGCAGTGGTAAAAAATTTAAAAAGTGCTGCCTGCACTGACAAAGCGGAAGGGGGCTTGCTCATGGCAGTGAACAATCTGGATCGTTCCCGGTGGTACATGGGAAATGTTCTCTGGTTCGGAGGCTACAACAGCAAAACGGATCGGGAGAATAACTTTGGCTTTCTCTTATCAGAGAATGGTAATGAGCTGTTTTTTCATAAGAATGAGATAAGCCGGAACTATACCCCCGCTGACAATACACCGGTGCTGTTCAGGGAAGGTATAGGTAAAAATGGTAAGCCTACGGCTTTTAACGTTCACATTCTTGATAAAACAGATGAGGAGACGGCTGAGCTCCTCATTGAATATCTCCGGGTTATTATTGAGGAGGGCGTTGATTTCGCTCGTTGGCGTTATCGTGACTGCGTTATTAATTTCCTCACTCAGTCCTTTGGCGAAAGGGCTATAATTCAGTTAGTTACCAGTGATATAGCTGTAACAAAAGTCTTACCGCTATTTTTAAAATCACGTAACTACAATAACCAGTTTGCACTTTTCGCCTCTGATAAGAATTTTGATGATTTGACCGCACAACAAATATCTCCTGCGGTCATGCCTTCGTCATTTATCGATAATAACATTGATCAATTCGCTGTTTGGGTGAAAAGATGTTCTGCGGCTACGGATTGCCAGGGGGCTTCAACATCGGACATTATCAATGAATTACTCAGCCATATATCTATAAGTGCTATTCTCTACCTGGCTTTTTACGATTGTATAAGTAGCGAGCGGATTCTTGAGCATCGGCATGATGATATAGAGAATTTTGTTCGACGTAGTTTCACAAAAAATAAAATGGATATACAACCATTTGTCCGTGATGCCTATCAGCAGAAATTCTCATCGAGAGAGCAATTTTATAAACATTCCGTGATTAGTCCTTTTATCAATACGTATTTGATTAAACAGAAGATGTTCAGGAAAGATTTCAGTTTTGTTAATGATATCGAGTCGAATACTGAAATTTCTTCTGATCCTGAATACTTTATTCTGAGTAAATTGTTACCGCTGATTAGGCGTAACGATGAACAGTCCGTTCTGAGTATTATTCTGCATGAGATATGGCAGGGAGTGTTGTCGGGTAAAATTCTGGTAAATCATCCTTCTGTTTTCAAATTGTTCCCACAGTGTAGTTCATTACAAATTCGTTTCCCGAATTTAGAATTATCCTGTGAGGCGTTTCACTGGAATGCAAAAAAGCCTGATGGAACTATAGAGAAAAAATTTCTCTGCCGTTCAAAAGTTTGCCGTGATCCACAGGTACTACCTGATCTCAAAAAAGATTTCATCGACTTCACTATTTATGACTGGCTCGCCCACTATGGCATGACCTATCTGGTTGCTGGCGAACCTTCTAAGCGAGATTTCCCGATTAAACTGGCCGGGTATTTCAACCGTATTAGAGAGTTACATTCCCGTTTGCATTGCCGCAGTTGTGGGGTGCTGATGGTTCCAGATATGAAATATGCTCGTGTCGAGGCCATAGTCTGGGATGCGAAGTCGAAAGGATTTGTGAAAAAACCTTTACAGGCCGCGTATCGCCTGACCGTTTTTAAATGTGCCAGTCATTCCTGCGAACAGTTTGGTATCGGGCATTACATTAATCACTGTATTGGTTACAAATGCAGCGAAATAATTGACGGCAGAGATTTACATGAAAAATGTTCAGAAGGACGATTTATTTGTGCATCCTGTGGTTCCTGCTGTACGACGCATCAGGAGAAATTTGGTAATGTAAACAAGGGCGAAACAGAACAGGTCAAGTACAATCGCCTTTATCGGAACTCGCCGTTCTTTTCATCATAAGTCTTCGTTCATTTTGAGTATGTCCGTACGGACATACAGTTTTACCTCTTAGCCAAGAAGGATTACCGGGTGGATAAGCACTACCAACCTAAATTCCAGGAAGAATACAGCGCCAAAATTCCGGCGCTGACATTACTGACCAGCCTTGGCTGGACGTTTTTATCCCCGAAACAGATTATGGACTGCCGGGGCTATAAACAGGACGAGGTGGTGCTACGCCCGATTCTGCGTGAAGTGTTGTCGGAGCGTTACTTTATGGTGGGCGGTAAAACATGCCGCTTATCGGAAAAAGCGTTGGATAACCTGATATCGCAGGTCTGTTCCCCGGCGCTGAACGAAGGGCTGCTGAAAGCCAATGAACGGATGTATAACCATCTGCTCTACGGTATCGCTGTCACGGAGTTTGTCGACGGCAAGAAAGTGAACCCCACCATTGCGCTGATTGACTGGGAACATCCGAAGAATAACCAGTTCCACTTTGCCGAGGAGTTCTCGGTGCTGCGCTCAGGTGGTGTCGAAACCCGCAGACCGGACATCGTCTGCTTTGTGAATGGTATCCCGCTGGCGGTTATCGAGGCGAAAAGCCCGGTCGGCCACGGTAAAAAGGGGCCTACCATTGACGAGGGGATATCACAGAGTATCCGCAATCAGCTCAACGATGAAATCCCACAACTGTTTGCCTACAGCCAGTTGCTGCTGTCTATTAACGGGCATGACGGACGCTATGGCACTTGTCATACGCCGATGAAATTCTGGGCAGCATGGCGTGAAGAAGATATTACCGATGCGCAGATGTACGCCATCCGCAATCATCCGCTATCTACTGAGCAAATTGATGCGTTGTTTGCCCATCGCCCGCCTGCCGATCGCAACTGGTATCAGCAGTTAATTGCTGCCGGTGAACTGGCCGTCAGCGGGCAGGACAAACTGCTAATCAGTCTGTTGTCGCCAGAGCGTCTGCTGGAGATGACCCGCTTCTTTACCCTGTTCGACAAAAAGAACGGCAAAATTGTCGCCCGCTATCAGCAGGTATTCGGTATTAAAAGACTGCTGGAACGCATCAGTACTCGCAGGTCAGACGGCGGCAGGGAAGGTGGTGTTATCTGGCATACCACGGGTTCCGGCAAATCTTACACCATGGTGTTCCTCAGTAAGGCGCTGATTCTACATGACAGCCTTAAGCAGTGTCGTATCGTTGTCGTGACAGACCGCATAGATCTTGAGGAACAGCTCAGCGGTACCTTTGCGTCCGGCGGTGAATTGGCCGGGAAAAAAGACAAAGCCAATGCAATGGCGACATCCGGGCAGATGCTGGCGAAACAGATTGGCTCCGGTAAAGAACGTATTATCTTCACCCTGATCCAGAAATTTAATTCAGCGACAAAACTTCCTGAATGCGTCAATACCAGCCCCGACATCATCGTACTGATTGATGAAGGACACCGGAGCCAGGATGGCGAAAACCATGTGCGTATGAAACTGGCCCTGCCGAATGCTGCTTTTGTGGCATTTACCGGTACACCTTTGCTGAAAGAAGATAAGACCACCAATAAATTCGGGCCGATTGTCCACGCTTATACCATGCAGCGAGCAGTAGAAGATCAGGCTGTGACGCCTCTGCTTTACGAGGAACGTATTCCTGATCTTGAGGTAAACGACCGGGCAATAGATGCATGGTTTGATCGTATTACCGATGGGTTAAGCGAAGCGCAAAAAGCCGACCTTAAGCGTAAATATGCCCGTAAGGGTGAGGTTTATAGTGCAGATGACCGCATCCGGCTGATTGCATTAGATATCGCCATGCACTTCTCGAAGAATATTGATGAGGGGCTGAAAGGCCAACTTGCCTGCGACAGCAAGATTTCCGCCATCAAATATAAAAAGTATCTTGATGAAGCCGGGTTGTTTGAGTCAGCAGTAGTTATCAGCCCGCCGGATACCCGGGAAGGGAATACCGAAGTGGATGAAAGCAAACTGCCGGAAGTGACGAAATGGTGGAAGGATAATGTCGGCACGCAGGATGAGTCTGTGTATACCCGTAATGTCATCAGTCGTTTCGATACCGATGAGAAGCTCAAATTGCTGATAGTCGTCGATAAACTGCTCACCGGGTTTGATGAGCCGAAGAATACCGTGCTGTATATCGACAAGCCGCTTAAGTCCCACAACCTTATCCAGGCGATTGCGCGGGTGAACCGACTGCATCCACTAAAAAAGTTCGGTCTGCTGATTGATTATCGCGGTATTCTGGCTGAGCTGGACACGACTATCGGCAAATATCAGGACCTCGCCTCCCGAACGCAGGGAGGATACGACATCAAGGATATTGACGGGCTGTACAGCGCCATGAGCTCTGAATACAAGCGTCTACCGCATCTGTATAACCAGCTGTGGGCCATATTTGCCGGTGTTAAAAACAAAAATGATACTGAGCAGTTACGTGCGGTACTGGTGCCTAAAATGGAAGAACGTGACGGAGAGATGGTCGATATCCATCAGAAAACCCGTGATGATTTCTTCGAGGCGTTAACGGCCTTTGCCGGATGCCTGAAAGTGGCACTGCAGTCCGCTACCTTCTTCACCGACAAGAGCTTTACGGAACAAGACCGAAATCTCTATAAAGAAACCGTAAAACAGATGTCCAGCCTGCGCCAGTGGGCGATGCAGGTAAGTGGAGAGCAGGTCAATTATGACGACTACGCTGAGCAGGTGAAAAAACTGCTGGATAAGCATGTCACCGGCGTTGAGGTTCGTGAACCGGATGGCGTGTATGAAGTCGGTAAAATGGGCAAGAGCGAAAAGCCCGAAGAGTGGGACAACAATAAAACCCGCAATGAAACCGACATCATTAAAACCCGCGTGACGAAGATGATTGAGCAGGAATTGCGTGATGACCCGTATGCTCAGGAGGCATTTTCAAAACTCCTGCGTATGGCTATCGAAGAGGCTGAAAAACTGTTTGACCATCCGCTGAAACAGTACCTTTTGTTCCGTGAATTTGAAGAACAGGTTGAAGCCCGTAAGCTCAGCGATATCCCGGATGCACTGGCGGTAAACAAGCATGCTCAGGCGTATTACGGTGTATTTAAAAAAGAGCTACCTGAGGTTTTTGCGGTAAACGACGTTCAGGTGCAGGATAAGTGGACGAAGCTGGCTTTTGAAGTGGACAACATTATCGTCAAAGCGGTGGCAGAAAACTCCCTGAACCCCCAGGACATTGAGAAAGTCGTTAAGACAAGTCTGCTACCACTGCTGTTTACGGCCTGCCGGGAAATTGGTGCCGGAATGAATCAGGTTAACCGTATTGTTGAAACCATCATCCAGATACTGCGCGTTGGTTTGATGAAATCATGAGTGAAAAAGAATCGCCATCAATGAAAGCGTTACGCATTGTCTATGGTGATGAGGTCATCGTCGTACAGTGTGTTCCGCGTCAGGTCGTAAAGGGCAGGGTGCTCATTAAGGTTTATCCGGACTGCCGGGTTGTGGCCTCTGTACCGCCTGAAACACCGGAGCACGAGGTATTGTCTGCGCTGAAAAAACGTGGGCGCTGGATATACCAGCAACTGCGTGATTTCAGGGAGCAACAGATACACATTGTTCCGCGTCAGTATGTCAGCGGAGAAAGCCATTATTATCTCGGTAAGCAATATCAGTTGAAAGTGACAGAAGACGCTACTGTGCCGCAACGAGTGAAAATGTTGCGTGGGCGTCTGGAAGTGACTGTCAGACACAAATCGGCAGAAAAGATTAAAGCCTTGCTGGCTGAATGGTATCGGGAACGTGCCAGAGATGTTTTTCAGCGCAGGCTTGATTTACTGATTCCGCAGACCCTTTGGGTCAGTGAGCGTCCTCCGATACGTCTGCGGGCGATGCAAACGCAATGGGGCAACTGTTCAGCAAAAGGCTGTCTGACCCTGAATCCATGGCTGGTTAAGGCATCCTCAGAATGTATCGATTATGTTTTGCTACATGAGTTATGCCATGTGGCTGAGCACAACCACAGCGAGGAGTTTTACCGTCTGATGGGGCAGGTTATGCCGGGCTGGGAAAAGGTTAAGAAGCGACTGGATGGTATGGCTGGGATGTTGTTGGCAGATATGTAGTTTCTAACTTATTCCAATGGGCTCATTTGTCGGTGATGCTGCCAACTTACTGATTTAGTGTATGATGGTGTTTTTGAGGTGCTCCAGTGG
>ERZ773113.1500-NODE-1500-length-11337-cov-4.962063_pt1 | contig 11337 bp, 8 predicted proteins | sample MGYA00580565_ERZ773113 | MGnify/ENA primary metagenome ERZ773113 (study PRJEB29015, sample SAMEA2737827) | human gut metagenome | biome: human gut; feature: human-associated habitat; material: faeces | place: China | collected 2012 ...
GCCGTATATTGAATGATAACCAACACCTGACGAGTCCGTTCTCCGGACTTGCTATGCAAAAACTTTCCTTTCAACAGGGTAATCGGTTTACGGTTCAGCAAAGCCAATGCCGGATAATATCCAGAAAGGAATATCCCGACGATAAAAACAAGAATCAATAAAATCCACCAATAATCTATCAGCCAAACGGAGAAGGTAACGGTACGGCCTACCAATTGATTAAAGTACGGAAGAACCAATTCTATCAAGCCAACGGCGAGTACAAAAGCTATCAGGTTCATCACTAATGCTTCAAACAAAAATTGATGAATCAACTGCTTGCGGAAAGCTCCCACTACCCGCCTAACTCCCACTTCTTTGGCACGCTCCATAGAACGGGCAACTGTCAGATTTATATAATTGATCCAAGCAATAATCAAAATAGCAATAGCTCCGAAAATCAACGCGATGATGGCCGAATGGTTTCCTTTCAACTCGGCCTCATAACCTAATTGAGGATTGAGATGAATCTTCTCCAATGGCTCCAACCGCACCCCCCAAGTCTTGTTTTTCAATGCCTCTTCAGTTTTATACTTCTCGGCCAATTGAGGAAAAGCACGTTCTATCTCTTCTTTGCGCTCGGGCGAATCCAGCAATACATATGTATAGGCTTCATGTTTGTACCAATACTCCTGTACCCATTTAGGTAAGGTGGCATATGATAAAAGAAAATTATAATGTATATGCGAATTAGAAGGCATTTCTTTCATGATTCCAGTTACCTCACAAGACACCTTCCCCATATTGCTGTTAAAAATAAGTATCTTCCCGACAGGGTCTTCATCTCTGAAATATTTGCGGGCAATCCGTTCCGTAATCACTACCTGACATGGCATGGAAAGACAAGAAGCGCGGTCACCTTTCAACAATTCAAAATCAAACAAACGGAAAAAGCCAGGATCAGCGTATGCTATCCCATTCTCGCGCAGACATAATTCGCCATATTTTACCAATTGCTCCGGTTGGATAATACATCCTACACGAGTATAATCCTCAATTCCCGCCAGATTTTCCTGCATGGCCGAACCATATCCGAATGAACTGGTCGCCCAATCATCCGTCAGAACTTCCCCCTCATGAAAAGTACTTTGCACACGATAAATCCGTTCACTCTTACTATGCATTTTGTCAAAACTAAATTCAAAAGCAACGTAAGTAAATATCAATAAAGCTGATGCCATGCCTACAGCCAAGCCAAAGATATTGATGAAGCTGAAACCTTTCCTCTTCATCAGATTACGCCAAACGCTATTCCAATAATTTTGTATAATCATAAAATTTCAATTTTGCTGTCAGATTCCATAGGGCGGTTACGATTCTCGGCAATAATTTTACCATCCAGCAAACGGATTATACGATGTGCATAAGCAGCATCACGCTGTGAATGGGTAACAATGATGATGGTGGTCCCCTGTTTGTTCAGTGTACTAAGCAGTTCCATAACCTCCACCCCATTGGTAGAGTCCAAATTACCTGTCGGCTCATCCGCCAGCAAAAGCCTGGCATTGGTAACTACGGCACGGGCTATGGCCACACGTTGCTGCTGTCCACCTGATAACTGTTGTGGCAGATGATTGGCGCGATGCAGCATATTCACTTTTTCAAGCACTTCTTTTACCCGCCTGTTACGTTCTGTCGGCTTTATATTAAGATACACCAATGGGAGTTCAACATTCTCATATACAGTCAGTTCATCAATCAAATTAAAGCTTTGGAAGATGAAACCGATATTTCCTTTTCGGAGAGCGGTCAGCTGGTTTTCATTCATTTTATCCACTCGCTTTCCTTCAAAGAGATAGGAGCCCGAAGTAGGGGTATCTAATGTTCCAAGTATATTCAACAAGGTAGATTTTCCACAACCGGACGGCCCCATGATAGCGACAAATTCTCCCTTTTCAATTTCGAAAGTTACTTCATTCAATGCTTTGGTCTGCACTTCCTCGGTGCTGAACAACATAGAGAGGTTTTCTACTTTAATCATTCTTACGTGTTTTTTATTCGTTTAAAATCAGTTTCTCATTATCTCCAAACAGCTCGTAACCGGAAATAATAACTTTCTCACCGGAAGCCAGCCCGTCAGTCACTTCATAAAACTGAGGATTCTGCCTGCCAATCTTGATAGGACGTCTGACGGCAAATTTACCACTTTCATCCACAACATATATCCATCGTCCTCCGGTAATTTGAAAAAAACCTCCCCGAGGAATCAGAACAGCTTTGACAGGATCCCCCAACTGAAGATTGATATGATAAGTTTGTCCCGCCCGAATGTTTTCGGGACGCCCTGTCGTGAAACGGAAATCTGTACGAAACTGCCCGTCTTTCACTTCAGGATACACTTTGGTTACTTCCAACTTATAATTTTCTCCATCACGGGTAAAGTCAGCGGGAAGCTCTTGGACGACACGCTCCACATAATGCTCGTCAATTAATGCCTGTACCTTCAGATCAGCAGTAATAATCTGACCGATATGTTCCCCGGCAGAAATGGATTGCCCGATTTGTGCTTCAAGATTACCCACTTGCCCGTCTATAGGAGCTTTCACTTTCAGGTTTTCAAGACGTTCTCGTACCAATGCCAAACTTCGTTTCATATTCATTATATTCTCGTCCAAACTGCTTATCTGAGTCAAACGAAACAAACTATCTTGACGGATCCGCTCATCCAATACCGACAATTGTTCTTTTACCGCTTCATATTCCTCCGTAGCTTGGAGATAGTCCTCCCTCGCTATCAATTGCCCCTCCATCAGCCGCTTGTATTGTCCGTAACGACGTTTCTTTATAATGAATTCTTTCTGAATACCGATACGATCCTGCTTCAGACTCAACCGTTCCTGCTCCATACTTATACGAGTATTACGCAACTCATTTTCCTGATAGGCCAGATCTGCTTCACTTTGCATGATACCGATATTCAGCAGAGGATTACTCAGGCGCAGAATCACATCCCCTTTCTTTACCATCGCTCCCTCTTCATGAAGGCGTTCCTCCACTCTTCCGCCTTCTATAGCATCGAGGTAAATCATGCGGCTGGGAAGTACTTGTCCAATTACACGGACATAATCATTAAACTCATTTTCTGTAACTGTAGCGATAGTGATACGGCTCTTGTCAATGGTCATGGAAGAACCGGTATCACGAAAAATAAAATAAAAAACGAATACCAATATGAATAATACTCCCGCACCTCCATAAATCCGCCTGGGAGTGAAACGCTTTTTACGTTCAATTAGTGTGTCCATATTTTTTAATGGTTAATAAAACTTCCTGTCCGATAATACATAGTTAGTCGCGATGTCAGTTCGTACTGCAAACGCACTCTTATTTTTTCCGCTTTAGCGACAAGCAGGCGATTTCGTGCTTCCATCAACTGAAACACGGAAACAAGCCCTTCCTCCCACTTCCGTTCCGTTTCTTTCAGCACTTGCGTTTCTGCTTTTACCTGCAGGGAAGCCTGTCGATGCTCTTCCCATCCCGAATGTAATGAAAGTACAATTCGTTCCGTTTCATTACGTAAATGTAACTTCTCTTCCTCTATGCTGTTCCGCACCCGTTGCAAGTTTAATTTCTTCTTCCTTATTCCGGCATTCCGATCTAATCCGCTAAGAATAGGGAATGAAATACCTACTCCTATATATTTATTCCAATGGTCACGCAATTGATGTAACGAGAACAAGGAATTATAAAAATCAGATCCCCATGAGAAACGGGCGAAGATAGTCGGGCTGAACTGTCCAAGGGTCACAGCATACTCCTTACGGGCAGCGCGTTCCCACATTTCCATCCGTTTATAATCCGGCAGTACGTGTACGGACCGTAAATAGACTTCTTCTACCTCTACTTGAGGCATTAACAAGAGCGTATCCTCACTGACTGATAAAGAAACAGACAAAATATCGCCCTCTTTCATACCCAGTATTTCCTTTAAATAAAGAAAGGACATCTGACGATTTTTTTCATACATACGCTCTCTGAACACATCTCCTTGATGACGCGCTTTTACTTCCTGCAAGTCCGAAAGCGATTTCAACCCCAGTTCTACAAAAGCTTCCGTCTGTTTCAGATAACGTTCTCCCAAACGAAGCTGTTCAGCTGCCAGTTCTGAAAGCTTTTTATCCAATACCGCTTTATAATAAGCCTCAGCTACCCGATAAGCCAAATCATTTTTCTTTGCCAGATGATCCCACTCCTTCTCTTTTTTAGTCCAATGCGTATATCGCAAACGATTGATCCGGGCAAATCCTTCGAATAAAGAAAGAGTTATATCCATTCCTATAGTTCCTTGATTATATGAATCGGCTGTATATCCATTAGTATCCGGATCGACAGAACGTCCGATATGCCTGCCCACTTCCGCCTGTACTGAAACATAAGGAAGAAATTTACCCATAGCAGCCACATAGTCTGTTCGTGCTTCCTTTACGTCTATTTGGACATTCTTGAAACCAGGATTATGTTTCCAAGCATAACGTATGCAATCGTCCAGTGTACTTTGCCCACATACAGGCAAAGACAGACCGGACAACAAACACACAATTATCAAGTTATTTCTCATTGCATTTTAATTTAAACACAGAATAGGAAGCAAACGATATGCCAAGAAGATCAGAACATTAATAATCAACCAGTTACAAAATAAAATATAAATTAGCTGTCCAAATTTTAGACGGTATAACGTCCAAATTATAAACACTATAAAACCAGAACGAACCAAGGAAGATATTGGAACGCTGACAACACGGACTGAAGACACATTCCAATGTCAAGTCACCGTTATGATAAATAAAAGCATTACAGAAAATAATAAAAAACGTCCAATAATTGGACGCCTCATTTGCAGAAACAATCAAAAGCAGATACCTTTAGCCTCTGAAAGCAAAAATGAGATGGAAAAAGGAACGATTTTAATAGTAGATGATAATAAAGGAGTATTGGCCTCACTGGAATTATTACTGGAAACGGAGTTCAGCGAAATAAAGACAGCCCATCATCCGAATCAAATCATATCTATCATAAATACCTCTCCGATAGATGTGATTATTCTTGATATGAATTTCTCGGCAGGAATCAATAACGGCAACGAAGGGTTATATTGGCTGAAACGAATCCGTGAGATAGCTCCTGCACTACCCGTAGTCATGCTTACAGCATACGGGGATGTAGAACTGGCAGTAAAGGCTTTAAAGAATGATGCAACTGATTTTTTGTTGAAACCTTGGGATAACCGGACCTTAGTGCGCAAAATAAAAGATGCTTTTGGAAGCGGTAAGAAAAGGAAAAACAGAATCCCCGATAGAAACAAATCACCGATGATTGTGGGAACATCCCCTGCCATGCAGCAGTTAATGAAGATAGTAGTGAAAGTGGCACGCACAGATGCCAATATATTGATTACCGGAGAAAACGGAACAGGAAAAGAAATGCTGGCACAGGAAATACACCGGCTTTCCACACGAAAGGAACATTCTATGGTAACGGTAGATATGGGAGCAATCAGTGAATCTTTATTCGAAAGTGAACTGTTCGGGCATGAGCGCGGTTCTTTTACCGATGCCTACGAGAGCCGGCCGGGAAAGTTTGAAGCGGCATCCGGCAGTTCCCTGTTTATGGATGAAATAGGAAATCTCCCTTTAGCCATGCAGGCAAAGTTGCTCACCGTATTACAAAACCGAAAAATTACACGCATCGGCAGTAATAAAGTAATCCCAGTGGATATCCGGCTGCTTTCAGCTACCAACAAGAATATTCAGGATATGGTGGATTCCGGGACTTTCCGTGAGGATTTATTGTACAGACTGAATACTATTCATCTGGAAATCCCGCCTTTACGCGAACGGAGGGAAGATATACATTTGTTCATTGATTATTTTATGCAGCGCTATGCTGCTAAATACGAAAAAAAAGAAATCTTCCTGCATGAACATGCTTTAGAGAAATTATGTTCTTATCATTGGCCGGGAAATATCCGGGAATTGCAACATACCATCGAGAAAGCAGTTATTTTATGTGAAGGAGATGTAATCCGTTCCAAAGACATTTTCGTAAAACAAACCTGGAGTCCACAATTCTCCACTACCGTTCCTAATCTGGAAGAAGTAGAACGCCAAGCCATAGAAACAGCCATCCGTCAAAACGATGGAAATCTGACAGCAACAGCCGAACAGTTAGGCATCAGCCGCCAGACACTTTACAACAAAATAAAACGCTTTAAGCTCTGATGATCATGGTATTCAGCAAACATCTATATATGGTTATCCTAAGCTACATCTTATTAATAATTGCTGTAGCCGGAGCTGGTATCGCACTTATTATTACACATACCGCCCTTATTCTAGGCTGTCTTTTCTTGATTATTTCACTTTTTTTTATCAGAGCTTTGGTAAAACAATTGAATAAATTCAATGCCAAAATAAGAATATTCTTGGATGCGATGGAAGATAAAGAGAGCATGATACTGTTCAACGAGCAATCGGCAGATAAAGAAATGAATGCACTTAGCCATTCACTAAACCGAATCAATGAATTGCTTGCCACAACGAAATCGCAAAGCCGGGTACAAGAGAACTTTTATCACTCTTTACTGGAAGAAGTACCAAATGGAGTGCTAGCGTGGAACTCCGAAAAAAGAGTTCTGTTTGTAAATGGTGCAGCCTTACGTTTGCTGGGAGTTGAGTCAATCATATTCCTCCGCCAATTGGAAGAGCAATATCCGATCTTGAAAGATTTCATAACCCATGGAAATGTGGAAAATTCCTTTCTTTTACAATCTAACTCAAAAAAACAACTGTCACTATCCATGAACCGGATGAAACTAAATTCAGAAACGATTACCCTGTTGGCTATCAAAGATATCAGTAATGAACTGAATGAGAAAGAAAGTGAGTCATGGAACAAACTTACCCGGGTGCTTACTCATGAAATTATGAATACCATTGCTCCTATTGTTTCTCTGTCTCAAACACTTTCATTGCGCCCCGGTACGGACGAGAAAGTAATACGAGGACTTGGAGTGATTCGTGAACAAAGCGAAAGACTGATGGAATTCACAGAATCATATCGACGCTTATCGTATATGCCGGAACCGAAAAAGAAGCGATTCTCACTGACCAATTCATTGCACAATCTAGGTCTGTTACTACAATCTGATTTTGAAAATGCTCATATCCATTTCATTCTGCGTAGCACCCCCTCTGATATATATATTGAGGGCGATGAGAAGCAACTCTCTCAAGTTTTTTTAAATCTGCTGAAAAACAGTATGCAATCATTGGAAGGAAAAACAGACGGACAAATAGAAGTAACACTGGAAGTAACAAACAAACTTTATATAAGACTACTTGACAATGGCCGGAAAATTCTCTACATATAACTTTCGGATTGCTTCTGCACCAAGATCTTCATAACATACAATCTCGGATTTTCTGATACACTTTGAGAGCAGAGCACCTGCTCCACCTACTGCTGCAAAATAGACTGCATGATTGCGGATAATCGCGTCTATTACCTCTTTTGATCTCTTTCCCTTGCCAATCATTGCTTTTTCACCAAGATCAAGCAGGGTAGGGGCATACTTATCCATACGAGTGGCTGTAGTTGGTCCCGCAGATCCAATCGGACGTCCTTCACGGGCAGGAGAAGGGCCCATATAATATATCGTTGCATCTTTGATATCAATCGGTAATTGATCTCCCCGATCCAATGCTTCTATCATCCTCTTATGTGCGGCATCCCTTGCTACATAGATTGTCCCTGTGATGTATACATAATCCCCGGAATGAAGTTTTTTTGTCACTTCTTCTGTGATGGGTGTTGTAATATGCTGATCCATACCTGTTCCTCCTTATATCGTTCTGACTGCATGACGATTTACATGGCAACAGATATTAACTGCCACAGGAAGCCCTGCAATATGTGTCGGATAAGTATTTATATTAACAGCAAGGGCAGTAGTGGTTCCACCTAATCCTCCCGGTCCAATACCAAGCTTATTGATTTTTTCCAGCATTTCTTTTTCCAGATCTGCAACATAAGGAATCTTAGAATGTTCATTTACCGGTCTTGTCAGTGCTTTTTTGGCCAGAACTGCACATTTTTCAAATGTTCCGCCAACTCCGACACCAACGACCATTGGAGGACACGCATTTGGTCCTGCATCTTTTACGGCAGTAAGAATCGCATTTTTTACTCCGTCTATTCCATCCGCAGGTTTTAACATGAAAATACGGCTCATATTTTCACTTCCAAATCCCTTCGGAGCAAATGTAATCGTCACCTTATCTCCGGGAACAATCGAATAGTGGATAATTGCCGGTGTATTATCTTTCGTGTTTTCACGAAGAATCGGGTCAGCTACAACGGATTTACGGAGATACCCTTCCGTATAACCTTGGCGCACACCTTCATTGATTGCATCTTCCAGCCATTGCCCTTCAAAATGCACGTCCTGACCGATTTCTACAAAAAATACAGCCATTCCGGTATCCTGACAGATAGGAATCATTTCTTCTCCCGCAATTTTAAGATTTTCCTGCAGCTGCAGAAGAATTTTTTTTCCAAGTTCAGATTTTTCTTCTTCTGCAGCCTTTTTCATGGCATGTTCCATATCTTCCGCAAGAAAATGATTCGCTTCAATGCACATTTCTTTTATATTTCTTGTGATTTCTTCTGTCTGTATGGTCCGAATCATGATGGATCACCTTCCGTCTCATTTTCTTCTGTTGCTTCCTCTTCCGGTGGCATCAGTGATTTATCTTCTACGACTCTTGCAATGCTTGCAACCGTCACACCACTTTTGAGATCAATCAGTTTTACACCTGAGGTTACACGTCCCAGTAATGCCGTATCATTTACGCGAATTCGAATGATGATTCCTTCTGTTGTAATCAACATCAGTTCATCATCTTTTACGACAGACTTCACTCCGATCAGATTTCCAGATTTTTCTGTGATTTTATAGCATTTTACACCTTTTCCACCACGGTTCTGTGTTGTAAACTCATTGATCCGTGTACATTTTCCAAGACCGTTCTCCGATACGATCATGACGGACTCTCCCTGGGAAGCCATCTGCATGGCAATTACTTCATCTCCGGCAGTAAGGTTCATTCCAATGACTCCCATTGTCGTACGACCGGTTGCACGGACATCGGCTTCTTTAAACCGGATACACTGTCCATACCGGGTAAATAACAGAATTTCTTCATCATCCCCGGTAATTTTTACTTCGATCAATTCATCATCATCACGCAGACTGATCGCTGCCAATCCTGTTTTCCGGATATTTTCATAGTCCAGCACGGAAGTTTTTTTCACTATTCCGTTTTTGGTTGCCATAAACAGATATTTATCCTTCTCATAATCCTTGATTGGAATCATTGCGGTAATCTTTTCATCCGGCTGTAACGGAATGATATTGATAATTGCGGTTCCACGGGAAGTCCGGCTGGCTTCCGGAATTTCATAAGCCTTAATCCGGTACACACGTCCCATATTGGTAAAGAACATCAGGTAATGGTGGGAGGTTGTCATAAGCATTTCCACGATATAATCATCCTGAATGGTCTCCATTCCCTTAATTCCCTTGCCTCCACGGTGCTGGCTTTTGAAATTATCGGTTCCCATGCGCTTGATATAGCCAACTTTTGTCATGGTAATGACCGTATTGGTTTCCGGAATCAGATCTTCCATGGAAATATCAAACTCATCGTATCCGATCTGGGTTCTTCTGTCATCGCCATATTTATCTGCAATTTCCAGAATTTCTGTGCGGATAACTGCAAGAAGCTTTTTCTCATCTGCAAGAATTGCCTTGAGTTCCGTGATCTGTGCCATGAGGTCTTTATACTCGTTTTCGAGTTTCTCCCGTTCCAAACCGGTCAGGGTCTTCAGACGCATATCAACAATTGCCTGTGCCTGTGCATCGGATAATCCAAACCGCTCCATCAGGGAATTCTTTGCGTCTGCAGTTGTACGGCTTCCGCGAATAATGGAAATCACTTCATCAATGTTGTCTAATGCAATGATCAATCCCTGTAAAATATGCGCACGTTCTTCCGCCTTGTTCAGGTCAAATCTGGTACGTCTTGTGATAACCTCTTTCTGGTGAATGAGATAATAGTTAAGTAATTCATATAAATTCAGAATTTTTGGCTGGTTATCCACAAGCGCAAGGTTGATAACACCAAATGTATCCTGCATCTGTGTGTGTTTATATAATAAATTCAAAACAACACTTGGATTTACATCTCTTCGAAGCTCAATAACAATGCGCATGCCTTCGCGGTCAGACTCGTCCCGAAGATCTGTAATTCCATCAATTCTTTTATCTTTGTGCAGTTCTGCAATTTTTTCAATCAGTCTGGCTTTGTTGACCAGATACGGAAGTTCGGTTACAACAATACGGTTTTTTCCGTTATCCATCGGTTCAATATCTGTCACAGCACGTACACGGATTTTACCACGGCCGGTCCTGTATGCCTCATTGATACCGGCAGTACCTAAAATCACACCTCCGGTTGGAAAATCTGGTCCCTTGATGATGTTGATTAATTCATCAATGTCGGTCTCTTTCTCCTCAATATCGTTGTCAATTAATTTCACAACGGCATGAATGACATCCCGCAGATTGTGAGGAGGAATATTTGTTGCCATACCGACCGCAATACCTGTCGTTCCGTTTACCAGAAGGTTCGGGAATCTTGACGGAAGTACGGTCGGTTCTTTTTCTGTCTCGTCAAAGTTCGGTGCAAAATCAACGGTATCTTTATTGATATCCGCTGTCATTTCCATCGAAATCTTACTAAGTCTTGCCTCGGTATATCGCATTGCGGCAGCACCGTCACCGTCCACAGAACCGAAGTTACCGTGACCGTCTACAAGAATGTAACGGGTAGACCAGTCCTGTGCCATATTAACGAGGGCTCCGTAAATAGAACTGTCACCATGCGGGTGATATTTACCCATGGTATCACCGACGATACGCGCGCATTTACGGTGCGGCTTGTCAGGACCGTTGTTCAACTCGATCATCGAATAAAGAATACGTCTCTGAACAGGTTTCAGACCGTCTCTTACATCCGGAAGCGCACGAGAAGCAATAACACTCATGGCATAATCGATATAGAACTCTTCCATGGTTTTTTTCATATCCACTTCATGAACTTTATCAAAAATATTATCTTCCATTGGTATTCTCCTATATATCTAAGTTCTTAACAAATTTTGCATTCTCTTCGATAAATTCTCGTCTTGGTTCTACTTTATCCCCCATCAGGGTTGTAAAGGTAAGATCCAGTT
>ERZ773113.1502-NODE-1502-length-11330-cov-40.051086_pt1 | contig 11330 bp, 9 predicted proteins | sample MGYA00580565_ERZ773113 | MGnify/ENA primary metagenome ERZ773113 (study PRJEB29015, sample SAMEA2737827) | human gut metagenome | biome: human gut; feature: human-associated habitat; material: faeces | place: China | collected 2012 ...
GTCACTGGATTCGCGGGTCGCGGGGCTCCCCTATGAATCCAGTTCCTTTGCCACCTCAAGGAGAAACGAGAGCGTTACGGGATTGGCTTTCTGTATCACATGGCATGATAAGCATTCTGTGATTGGCTCACTGCGTTCGCCTCCCCCTTTCCCGCTGCGCGGGACTTCCCCCGCAAGCGGGAGCAGAATAAAACACCGCAAGATAATCTTCTCATAAATCCTCCGCTCGAGATGACGGTGGCGGCGAGCGCCCCTCTCGCCATTTCGACCGTAGCGGAGCGGAGTGGAGAAATCTCCTCCTTCTAATGGTACGGGCGACATTGGGGTGGGAGATCTCTCGACTCAGAGTATCATCGGAGCATTTTCCATCTGCCCTCCATACCGACGCGCAGCCCCGCTCGAGATGACGAAAGAGCCGTGTCACCCTACCGTCATGTTAAAAAAGGGGCGCGGCTGGCGCCGGAGTCTTTGGCCGTCAGGATGTAGAAAAAAAGAAGCCCCTCATTTCGAGGAGCTTCTTTTTTCATTCTAATGAAAATTAGAATACATAGTTCAGGGATACGGATGCTACATCATCGTAGTCGGTATCGGTGCCTTTGGTCTTTACGTCGAAGCTGTATTCGCCGTGGAGTCTTACGTTCTTAGCGAGGGTTACATCGCCTTCTGCACGCCAGAATTTAACTTCTTTGACGTCTTTGTTCAGAAGAGCGTCCAGTGGGGAAGCATCGTAGGTGTAAGCACCGAGGAATGCATTTCTTTCAGCGTCTACATAGGAAGCAGCTACACGGAAGGAGCCGACTTTAGCATTATCCTGTTTGCCGTAGCCAAGGCCTGCAGTCCAGAGATCCGGATCGCCTTTGGCATCGGTGTTCTTGTAGTAGTCACAGAATACGTCGAAGCCGCCGCCAAGGCCTGCGGTGAGGCCTGCGCCCCAGATGTTGACTTTGTTGGAGCTGGTGCCGTTCACATAGTCTACGTCATAAGCAAAGCGTCCTGCTTCGCCGGAGAACTGTGCGTAGGCATATTCATGTTTATCAGTGATGTTGTCTGCATAGTCTCCGTTCCAGTCTTCGAAGCGGCCATAGCCTACTGCCAGGTTGGCTGCATCATTTGCATGGAATGCCACTTCAGCGCCTTTGATTTCAGAATCGAAGAATACGCCGGTCTGGCCGAAGAACTGGTCATATTTGCCAAGGGTAGCTTCTACCTTGTCGCCGAATGCATGACGGACATAGAGTCTCTGCATGTAGGTATCGCTGGTTTCGCTGTCTTTGAAGTTCATATCAGAACGGAGCAGGCCATTCACATAGGTAGAGTCATTGACCTGGCCCTTTACGTTGATACGGATACGGCCAACGTATTTGTCATCAGCTTTGCCTGTATAATGGGTAACTGCGTCTTTGCCGGTGCCGGTTTCATAGGTTTTGTAGCCCTGAGCAAATTTCATGTAGCCGTTGCCGGACCAGGAGATGTTGCCTACTTTCTTTTCCAGGTTAGCTACGCGAACGCCCAGGTTTGCCAGTTCGTCAGCGTATTCGCCAGCCAGTTTGTCCAGGGTTGCACGCTGTTCAGCGTTCAGCTGGTCTTCTTTTGCCATGAGGCGGGCAATGATCTGAGCCAGTTCATAACGGGTAATGTTTCTTTCGCCTTTGAAGGTGCCGTCCGGATAGCCTTCTACAACGCCCTGGTCGGAGAGGTCGGATACTGCCTGGTAAGCCCAGTCATCAGTGGAAACATCGGAGAATGGATTGGCTGCGTAAGCGGATACGCCAGCGGTGAGTGCAGCTGCAGCTGCCAGTGCGAGAATTTTTTTCATAGTTCTTCGCTCCTTTAGAAAAATATATGGATAACCTGCCCTTTCTGAAGGAGTGAAAATACTTTTGCAAGAGTGTCCATGTTTCCTCTGCTTACCCTCTCTCCTCCCATATCCCCCGGGCCGGAAATATGCTTTTTTCAGCATACTATAAATATATAATTATACGCAATAGGGAATATTTATTTTTATGTAATTCTAATTATCGTTTCTATGAAAACTTTCAGAATGTCAAAAAGAGGAGCCCTTTCCGGACTCCTCTTCGAATCTAAATCTCAGCCTTTATGAACCTATGTGTATCATAAACCATGGATAAAGAAAGTGCAAGGGGCAATTGGGAAGCAGCGCCGCTCATTTCTCCAGCAGGGCCACCGTTTCCACGTGCATGGTCTGGGGGAACATGTCTACCGGCTGAACTTTTTTGAGGGTATAGCCAAGGCCAGCGAGAACTTTTGCATCTCTAGCGAAGGTGGCGGGGTTGCAGGAAACGTAGACTATGCGTTTCGGTTCCATGGCGGCCGCCGCTTTCAGCACATCTTCGCTGCAGCCGGCACGGACGGGGTCCATGACAATGACGTCGGGGCGCAGGCCTTCTTTATAGAGTTTCGGCATGAGCTTTCCTGCGTCGGCGGCATGGAATTCCACGTTTTCCACATGGTTGAAATCGGCATTTCTTCCGGCGTCTTCAATGGCCGCTTCCACGATTTCAATGCCGATCACTTTTTTCGCTTTCTTTGCCAGACAGAGGGAAATGGTGCCGGTACCGCAGTAGGCGTCTATGACCGTTTCACTGCCGGTAAGGTCTGCGTATTCCAGAGCTTTGGCGTACAGTTTCTCCGCCTGGTCTTTATGAACCTGGAAGAAGGAGAAAGGCGACACCTCAAAGGAAAGGCCTGCCAGGGTGGCCGTGAGAGTTTTCCGGCCCCAGAGGTGGTGAAGGGTCTGTCCCAGAATCACATTGCCCGGGCTTTTCTGTACGTTGTGGTAGATGGAAACCACTTCCGGCAGGAGCTGTCGCATTTCTTTCACCCAGAGTTCTGCAAAGGGAAGGGTCGGCGTGGCGGTGACGATGACCACCATCACTTCTCCCTTGTCCCCGGTTCTTGCCATGATATGACGCACAGAGCCTTTGCGGGATTTCTCATTGTACCCCTGGACATGGTGCCTTGCCATGAAGCCCTGGGCAAAGCGGAGGACCCGGTTGTTTTCTTCTTCCTGGATGAGACAGCCGTCAATGGGCACCACCTGATGGCTGCCCTGGCGATAGTAGCCAATCACCGGACCGCCGGTAACCTGGGATACGGGCACGGCCATTTTGTTCCGGTAGTTCCAGGGATGGTCCGCAGGAAGAATGGGAAGCACCAGGTCTTCCGAAAATCCGCCCAGACGGCTCACCACGTCTTTCACCCGCTTTTCTTTCAGCGCCAGCTGGCCTTCATAGGTGAGATGGGAAATCTGGCAGCCGCCGCAGGCAAGGTAGGCAGGGCATTCCGGCTTTGTGCGGAAGGGAGAGGGGCTGTCTACGGAAATCAGCCTTCCCTGGGCATAGGATTTCTTGGCTGACACGATACGGGCCGTCACCGTCTCTCCCGGCAGGGCGCCGGGCACAAAGACGGTGAAATCTTCGACGGAACCGATGCCTTCCCCATGAATACCCAGGTCGCGTATGGAAAGGGTGTAGGTTTCGTTCATTTTTACAGGAATATTTCTTTTGGTCATAGGAGACTCCTTATTTATGGGGCCGCTCCGCGGCCCCGGGGTTCAGAAGGTTCTGAAGGGAAGGTTCTTAGGATTGACCGGCCTCACGGCCGGAGGGTTCTTAAGTTTGACGGGGCCTTTGGCCCCCTGTGATTGTCCCACCGCCTGCGAGGGGAAGGTGGTACGCAGTACCAAAGGGGGAAAGGGTTCTTAAGGTTCTTAAGTTTGACGGCCCTTCGGGCCGAGGGTGGTGGATTGCCCTTATGGGCAATGCTTATAAAGTCAGCGTTACGGGATTGGCTTTCTGTGTCATATGGCATGATAAGCATTCTGGTGATTGGCTCACTGCGTTCGCCACCCCCTATTCGGCTGTGCCGGACTTCTCCACGGGAAAGCATGTCACACGATTCTCAGGTCGCTTCGCTTCCTTACGAATCGTGTTCCCTTGCCACCCCTATGCAGGGGGCAGAATAAAACACCGCGAGACAATCTTCTCATAAATCCTTCGCTCGAGATGACGGTGTTGACGGACACCCCTATCGTCATTTCGACCGCAGCGAAGCGGAGTGGAGAAATCTCCCCCTCTGATGGTACAGGCGGCATTACGGCGGGAGATCTCTCGACTCAGCGTATCATCGGAGCGGTTCCCGCCTGTCCCCATACCGGCATGCGGCTCCGCTCGAGATGACGATCCTGGCGGGCAGCATTGGAGACGCCTTTGATGTGAGGGTTCAGAGGGTCCAAAGAGTGGTGGTATCGTTCTCTCGGGCGATGAGTTTTATAGGCCTCCTTCGGAGGCCCGCCCCTTCCACCGCTTCGCGGTCCTCCTCTGCCCGGTGGGAAGGGTGTCACTTGACAAGCAGGGGCCTTCTCCCCAGGTTTATCGAATGCCGAAGACTTTTTCCGTATTTTCCAAAGCGTGAAGGCGGAGGTCTTCTGCTGTGACGTGCATGTAGGAGGCCAGGGTTTCTACTACGTAGGTAATGTTCTGGGGGACGTTGGTCCTTTTGAGGTGGAAGCCCCGGGGTGTGAGGTAGGGGGCGTCGGTTTCTACCATGACCCGGCTGAGGGGGAGGATGGAGACGGCGTCTCGGAGGGCGTCTCCTCTTCTTTCGTCGCAGATCCAGCCGGTAATGCCGATGTAGAAGCCCAGGTCCAGCAGTTTCCGGAGGGTTTCTTTATTTCCGGTGAAGCAGTGGACCACGGACAGGGGGCAGATGGATTCGTGGCCTTTGAAGCAGTGCAGGAAATCTTCTTCCGCATCTCTCAGATGGAGGAACATGGGTTTATGCAGTTCTTCGGCCAGGGCGATGAGTTTTTTGAAATAGTAAAGCTGGTTTTCTTTTTTGGCATACATGTGGTCATAGTCCAGTCCTGTTTCTCCCACCATCCTGATGGCAGGATTGGTGAGGATGATTTCACGGATGCGCTGAAGGTCTTCTTCACGGGCCGTATCGGTGCTGTGGGGATGGATGCCGGCGGTGCCCAGAAGGCCGTGGGCTTTTGTAAAATCGTTCACCAGTTCGTTGTCTTTCCGGTCGGAGCCGGTTAATATGCATCTGACGCCGGCTGCTTCGGCATCTTCGATGATTTTTTCCGGATGGGGGAAGGAGGGGGTGAAAAGGTTGAGGCCTATGTCGTAGTATCGTATGTTCATGATTCCTTCTGTTCTTTTTCATAAAGGAAGATGTAGAATACATCTCCATAGTTGGCATTGTGGCTCCGGTGGCCCCGGATTTCTACGGGGCGGAGGTTTCCTTTTTTCGTCAGGATATTGGCAGTAATGAAATAGAAGCGGTGCCGGTTGGCAGGATTCTCCAGCTGCCGGTCAATGGCCGCCTCTGCCGCCGCCTTTTCCGAATCGGGGAAAATCCGGTCCAGGGACATTTTCGTATATTTCATGAAATCATCGAGGCTGTCGCATTCCATGAGTTCCACCAGGGTGCTGCTGGCAAAGAGGATACTCCTGTCGTCCGCCCTGTATACCGCCATGGCGCCGGGCATTTCGTTTCCTATGTCTGTCAGGTTGAAGCCCAGCTGGGTGCGAGTATCTTTCAGTCTGAGATCGGGATCAAATTCCTGCCGCCGGGATTTGCCGTTCAGCTTAGCGCCGTAGAGGGCATAATCCGCCTTAATGCAGAGGCTGCGATAGTCTTTGTCATGCTCTGGATAGCGAGCCAGGCCCAGGAAGGCGGAAAACCGGATTTCCTTTCCTTTATAGGTAATGAGGTGGGGGTTTTCTGTGAAACGGTCAATAGCCTCTGCCGCTTTCCGGCTCCAGCCATAGCCGCAGAAAATGATGAATTCGTCGCCGCCGTTTCTGGTAATAACAGCGCTCTGGCCGAAAGTTTCCTTCATATCCCTGGTAAACTGGCAGAGGGCCTCGTCCCCTGCCTCATGACCGTAGACATCGTTTATGATTTTGAAATTGTCGATATCCACTGCCAGGACCAGGGCCTGTCCATTCTCATGTTCTTCCAGGTAGTGCCTCACCATCCAGTCGCCGCCGGTTCCGTTATATACACCGGTCAAAGGATCAGTGGTGCCCATGCGGCGGAGGCGGGCATTGCGGCGGGCCAGCACGGCAAGGGTCAGGGCAGTCAATAAGCCTGCCCAGGTAATGACCACTATAATCCAGGGGTTTACCCAGGGGCCTTTGGGATGAAGATATAAGGTCCAGAAATCTCCATAGATTTCCCGGGATATAACCAGGCTGTCTTCTCCGTAATTCCCGTTTTCATAGACTTCGGAAACCGTACCGTCTCCTTCTGTGTGAATGAGGCCGCAGAGAATGTCCTGGTCTTCCAGATTTGATACATTGGCGTCCTTCAGGAAGATGCGGGTATCAATAATGGCCAGAATATATCCCCAGAAATGGCGGTCTCCCTTTTCATCAGGCAGATATACAGGACGCAGCACCACGATGTCTTTGAGCCCATCCCCCACTTCCATGGATGGTGTAATGCTCACATTGCCGGACCGGCGGACTTCACGGGCCAGGTTCTTCAGGAAGCCATCCATGGGATTTTTGAAATCGCGGATATTTGCGTCCTGGTTGTATCCGGTAAAGGTACCGTCATCCTGGATGATCTGGATACTGCGAAGGGCGTTGTCCATTTTTACATAGTCCGCCAGCTTCGCCCGATCGGAGACATGGGACCGCCGGGCTCCTTCACCCTTCCCTCCATGACGCTGGTAATGGTGACATACCGTTCCAAGGACTGCTGAACCCAGGTGAGCCGGGCATTCCCTATTTCGCGGCAGTTGGTTTCTACATTGGTCCTGATGGAGTTGTAAAAAGCAGCGTCCAATAAGAGTATGGCCACAATGATAATAGAAAAAACGGGCATGGAAATATAACGGCTTATATCCGTCATCCTTTTCATACCCATCATCTCCTGAATTGATCTAACATGCGAGTTTTATTGCATACTATGAAAGTGTCTATAAAAATTATTATATATCATTTGAAAAATGAATAAAAGGGTTCAGAAGGGGCATTATAGGGCCACTCCGTGGCCCGGGTTCAGAAGGTTCAGAGGGTTCGGCCTGCCTTTGGCAGGCTGGTTCAAAGGGTGGCGGTGGCGGCTGACGCCGCAGATTATAAAAAAAGCCGGCCCGCGCCCTCCGTCATTTCGACCGAAGCGGAGCGGAGTGGAGAAATCTCCCCCTCTGATGGTACGGGTAGCATTACGGCGGGAGATCTCTCGACTCAGAGTATCATCAAAGCGTTTTCCATCTGTCTCCCATAGCGGCACTTACCTCCGCTCGAGATGACGGTATTGGCGGGCAGCATACAGTCATGTTAAAAAAAGGGGCGCGGCTTCGCCGCAGGTTGTGTAGAAGGGTTGTGCATCGCTTCGCTCAGGGGGCGACAGCCCTTCGGGCCGAGGGTGGTGGTGGCGCCCTATCGGTGCACAGCGAACACATTTTGCACTATGCGAACTGGATTTGTAAGGGAGCATCAGCGACCTGAAAATCCAGTGAGTCAGTGACAGCAGAGGATGAAGGAGCGCCAGCGACGCACAAATCATAGTGAGTCGTTTCCCCTGTGAGGTGCAACCTTTCTACACAACCCTTGGCACCGAGGGCCAGAGGCCCGATGGATGCCATAGGCCCCTCTGCGCCGCAGGCTCAGGCCCTTCCGCTAAATGGAAGAGGTCGGTCAGGGCGAATCCTTTATTTCACCAGCATGGTATCCAGTACGTCCCTGATATGGGTGACGGGGATGACTTCGATGCCAATTGTTTTGGCGTCGATGTCTGCTTTGTTTTCCGCCGGAATGAGGATGCCCTTCATGCCGGCCTGGCGGGCGCCGAAGGCTTTTTCCATGACGCCGCCCACCGGCTTCACATCGCCGGAAAGGGAGATTTCTCCGGTAACGGCCAGGTCCTGACGGAGGGGAATTTTTTCTACGGCGGAGACGATGGCGCAGGTAATGGCGGCGCCGGCAGAGGGGCCGTCTATGTTTCCTCCGCCTACGATGTTTACATGAAGGTCGTAGTCCGAAAGGTCTTTGCCGGTGACAAGGCGCACCACGGCAGCAGCGGTGGATACGGAGTCTTTGGCCATGGATCCGGCAGTGTCATTGAAGCGGATGGTGCCTTTGCCCTGGGTTCTGGCAGGGAAAGCGGCGGTTTCGATTTCAATGGTGCTTCCCCAGTAGCCTGCTACGCCCAGTCCGTAAATGTGGCCGACTCTGGGATTTCCTTTCTTCACTCTTCCCAGCCAGGGAGAGAGGCGGCTGGCCTGGGCGGTGCGTTTCATGAGGTCCAGGGTAATGGTTACATCTTTGGCTTCGCCGCTTTCATAGACGGAAAGGCCGTAGGCATCGGCCAGGAGGCTCACTGCTTTTCTGCCTTCCATGGTGTAGCTGCTGATGAGGTCTGCCACTCCTTTTTCCAGATGGACCTGCAGTTTGTCTGCTGCGTGGTTCACGATTTCCACCACGTCTTTGGGCTGGAGGGGATCGAAAAACACTTCGGCGCAGCGGGAGCGGATGGCGGGATTGATTTCTTCGGGCTGCCTGGTGGTGGCACCGATAAGGATGAAATCGGCGGGCGCACCGTCTTTGAACAGTTTCCTGATGTAGTCCGGCACCGCCGGATTGTCTTCGTCGTAGTAGGCCGATTCGAAATAGACTCTCTTATCTTCCAGTACCTTCAGCAGCTTGTTCAGCATCATGGGGTCCAGTTCACCGATTTCATCAATGAAGAGGACGCCGCCATGGGCTTCGGTGACCAGGCCTGGTTTCGGTTCCGGTATGCCGTCGTCTGCCAGCTGGCGGCTGGCGCCCTGATAAATGGGGTCGTGGACGGAGCCGATGAGGGGATTGGTAATATCCCTTTCGTCCCAGCGGAGGGTGGTGCCGTCGCATTCTACAAAGGGCGCATTTTCCCCGAAGGCGGTGTAGGAAAGTTTCTTTGCTTCGTCCAGCACCAGCCGGGCTGCGGTGGTCTTGCCCACCCCCGGCGGTCCGTAGAGGATGAGGTGCTGGGGATAGGGGGAGGCAATGCGGGAGAAGAGGGCTTTCACCGCCCGGTCCTGGCCCACGATTTCCGAAAGGCTCCTGGGCCGCACCACGTTCATAATGGTAGAGGTGAGCTTCACTTTGTCCAGGGCTTCCAGCTTTTCCATTTTACGGCGGCTCTGGGGTGTTTCGGTGTCTCCCGTTTCTTCATTAATGATTTCCTGGCGGATTTCATCCACATATTCCTGATGCCTTTCTTCCAGGCGGTCGGCTATCTTTTCTTCCAGCTGCCGTTCCACGGCCTGCCGGGCCAGCATTTCCGCCAGCTTATCTTCCAGTTTGTCCAGAATGGATGGTATTTCCTCCTCCGTAGGCACTCTGGTATAGTCCCGGCTTTCCAGAATGAGCCTTTCCATGCCGATGAGGCGGATACGGGGGTTTTCATCATGTATATATTTCAGCGCATTATACCGGCTGGCCTGCACGATGATCTGCTCGGAGCCCATAATGCTGGCATAAATGCTGTAAATGGCATTGATCTGTCTTTTCAGCTCTTCATCGGAAAAGCTGCCGCCGTCTACGTGGTTCATGAGACGGCCGATTAAATCTTTTACATCTTCCAAAGAAATCCCCTCCTTTATTGTTATATATTTGACTGGCCCTGAGGCCGAGGGTGGTGGCCCTTTTGCTGCCGATCAGGCTGACGGCGGAAGGCAGGCAGCGTAAGCAGCCTTTTATTCCTTCTTAAAGGTCCAGTACCTTGGTACGAAAATATCTTCAAATAGGTTGATGGCAAAGTTGTCGGTGAGGCCGGAAATGTAGTCCACCGCAGCCAGGGGAATATGTCCTCCCGCCAGGCGGATCTGCTTTTCAGGAAGCCTGGTTTCATGGAAACTTCCATCGGCCCGCTTTTCCGTATAGTAGTTATAAAGCATTTTCACCACGTTGCTTCCCCGTTTCCGGTCAGGAATCAGGGCCTTTGACATGTATACCTCGTCAAACATGAACTGCCGGAAGGTTTTCAGCACTTTGTCCCCTTCCTTTGACATGTGGATGCCGTCTTCTTCGTTCTGCATGGAATTTTTCACCACGCTGGTGACAAGGGCGGTAATCATGGAGGAATGGGTGGTGCCGATTTTACGCTTCACCATGTCCGGCAGATCCTCTGGCCCGATGAGGCCCATGGTTTCTGCATCTTCATAATCATGGCAGAGGTAGGCAATGCGATCGGCGTATTTAATGAGGGCCCCCTCCAGGGTATGGGCAGTCAGTTTCCCACAGTGGTTCAGCATACCGTCCCGCACTTCCCCGGTCAGGTTCAGCCCCTGCCCTTCCTTTTCCAGTTTCTCCACAATGCGGACACTCTGCTCATTGTGCTCAAAATGGCCGCATACTTCCTGCAGCGCCTGTTCCCCCACATGGCCGAAGGGCGTATGGCCCAGGTCATGGCCCAGGGCAATGGCTTCCACCAGGTCCTCGTTCAGCCGAAGGGCCCTGGCCATGGTGCGGCCGATCTGGGCCACCTCCAGGGTATGGGTCATGCGGGTGCGGTAATGGTCTCCCCGGGGAGCGATGTAAACCTGGGTTTTATGTTTCAGCCGGCGGAAAGAATTACTGTGAAGGATCCGGTCCCGGTCCCTTTGGAAATCGGTGCGCAGCGGGTCCTTCTTCTCCTCCCTGTCCCGCCGGGCATTGGCGGAAAGAGCCGCCCGGTGGCAGAGAATTTTCTTCTCCAGTTCTTCACTTCGTTCGCGAATCAGCATGATGTCCCTCCTTTTTGAAATGGGATTGATTTCCTTTATTTTTATTATATCATCTATGGGGCCGCTCCGCGGCCTGGGTTCAGAGGACACGCCTGCGGCGTGAGGGTTGACGGGACTTCGTTCCGAGGGTTCTTAAGGTTCTTAAGTTTGACGGCCTTTCAGGCCGAGGGTTGTAGTGGCGCCCTTCGGGCGCAGATTTAAAAAAAGCCGGCCCGCGCCCTCCGTCATTTCGACCGAAGCGAAGCGGAGTGGAGAAATCTCCCCCTCTGATGGTACGGGCGGCATTACGGTGGGAGATCTCTCGACTCAGAGCATCATGGGAGCGGTTCCTGTCTGTCTCCCATAGCGGCACGTACCTCCGCTCGAGATGACGGTGGCAGCGGGCGCCCCTATCGTCATGTAAAAAAAAGGGCGCGGCTCCGCCGCGGGTTGTGTAGAAGGGTTATGTTCGCTTCGCTCAGGGGGCAACGGCCCTTCGGGCCGAGGGTGGTGGTATCGCCCTATCGGGCGATGAGTTTTATAAGCCGCCTGCGGCGGTCACGTCCACATCGAGTATCATAATCATTCTTACCCTCGTACATCCCTT
>ERZ773113.1507-NODE-1507-length-11289-cov-5.707584_pt1 | contig 11289 bp, 8 predicted proteins | sample MGYA00580565_ERZ773113 | MGnify/ENA primary metagenome ERZ773113 (study PRJEB29015, sample SAMEA2737827) | human gut metagenome | biome: human gut; feature: human-associated habitat; material: faeces | place: China | collected 2012 ...
GCTCGCCACGTGCGAGCCCCTACGACCTGATAACCATTACTTCAGCACTTCTTCCGAGCTGGTCGGGAGGTTAGGCATATCGGTGTTGAACCATTTTTTGTAGATTTTCTGGAATTCGCCCGATTCTTTCAGTTTGGCCATGGCGTCGTTGACTTGTTTCAACAATTCCTTGTTGTCCTTGTTGATGGCGAAGGCCAGGTATTCCGGTTTGGTATCGGGGATATTGATGACATCGAATTTATCTTTGCCGTCCTGGGTCAGAAAGTAATCGGCAACCGGTTTGTCGAGAATGGCTGCCGGCGAACCGCCGACCTGGAGTTCCATGATGGCTTCGGAGTTATTGTCGAACTGTTTGATCGTATAGCCCTGTTCTTCGGCATATTTAGCGCCAGTCGTACCGATCTGGACGGCAATCTGTTTGCCCTGCAGGTCGGCTACGGAATGGACGCCGCTGTTTTTCGGTGTCAAGATGACCAGTTTCGATTCGTAGAACGGAGCGGCAAAGGCGACTTTCTGGGCCCGTTCCTTGGTGACGGTCATGCCCGTAGCGGCGATATCCATGTCACCCTGCTGGATGATGGGGATGATACCAGAAAAAGCGATGTTGTTGAATTCGACATCACGGCCCATTTCTTTGGCTACGGCGCGGATCAAGTCCATTTCAAAGCCCTTATATTCCGTCGATTGGTCGTTATCCTTGAATTCAAAAGGAACAAACGTCGCATTGGTAGCGACGCGAAGCGGTTTCTTCGTATCGTTGGCAGCATCTTTCTTGTCACTGCCGCAGCCGGCCAGCATCGAAGCGGCTAATACGCCTGTAAGCAAAGCAGCACCTAATTTTTTCGTATCCATACAATCCCCTCCAGAAATTGAATAAAAATAAATTTATGCTTATTATTATACCATCTTGTGGGAAAAAGTAAAGGGCTTGTCGCAAGCGACAAGCCCTTTATCAGCGACAAGCCCTTTATCGTTGTTCGTGATTCATGATTCGTAGGGGAGACCACGTGGGGCGCCCGCTCCTGGGGATGTACGAATCTTCCGGCTACGGCTAATCTGCTGGAGAAATCGGACATATCCCGAAGCGGGTCGCCTTGACAGGACGGCCCCTACGAGCAGCAAGCAGCTGACTGCTTGCTGCTACTCCTTCAACTCCGGCATCTTGATAGGTGTCTTATCGATGAGGCGGACGACGAGGAGGGTGATGATGCAGATGATCCATTCAAAATAAATGACGTGGGGCAGGACGCGGATCTGCGGGCAGAGCTGCCAGGCAAAGAGGCCGATGATGCCGACCAGGGTCGTCCAGAAGGCCGTGTTCTTGCGGCACAGGGACGGGCAGAACATGGTGCAAAGGAAGACCAGCGTGAAGGCCGTCGTCAGGCTCAAACCGATGAGCATGACTTTGACGATGTCGACGGCGTTGAAGGCCAGCCACAACGTACCGGCGCCGATGATAAGGATGATTAGGCGGTTGGCCTTGACGTAGCTTGCTTCGGAAATATCCGGTTTGATAAAACGTTTAAAAATGTCCTGAGAGATGAGGGTACCGGTACCGAGGAGAATCGTGCAGGCCGTCGATACATCGGCCGCCCAGAGGGCAGCCAGGGTCATCCCTGACGAGAACGGGTCGAGACTCATGATGATCTGCGGCAGAGCCATGGTCGGATTGATGCCCGGGAACTGGGCTTTGGCAGCCAGGCCGAGGATAGCCGACAAGAAGCCGACCGGGAAGATGAGCAGGCCGCCGAGGATGAAGCCCCTGCGGGCTGCCTTGGCGTTCTTGGCGCCGCAGGCAATCTGGACCGGCCCCTGAGCCGTGATGGCCTGGGTCGTCATGACGATGATCCAGCCCAGGAGTACGGCAAAGGACAGGCCGCCCATGGGCGAGAACCAGTTAAAATCCGCTGCCGGCAGGGCTGCATTGATGCCGCTGATGCCGCCGTCGCGGAGAAGGATGCGGACGAGGGAATAGAGGATGCCGAGGTAAATGACGGTGACGCTGAGGATATTCGATAAACCGGAAGACCAGAGGCCGCCGATGGCCGTGATGCCGACGAAGACGACGGCACTGGTGATCATGCCGGCGTGCATGGAGAAGATATCCGGCATGAGGGCGTGTAAAATCGAACCGCCGGCGACGTACTGCAGGGACGTGATGCAGATCATGATCAGGGACAGGCCGATGACGCTGATGATGCGGGCTTTTTTATCGTAACTCCGTTCAAAGAGTTCCGGAATGGTCGTGCAGTTCAGGGAACGGTACTTACCGGCAGCGACAAAGCCCATGATGATGGCGCCGATAGCCCAGGCCGCATTGTACCAGCCGGCAGCCAGGCCGATTTTCGTCGCGCTTTCAGCGACGCCGACGGTCGAAGCCGCGCCGACGGCCATACCCGTGATACTGACGGCGACCAGGCCCGTAGAAAACTGGCGCCCTGCAAATAAATACTCTGTCGGGTTCTGACTGGCCCGGCGTTTGACATAGAAAGAAATGGCAAATAATAAAATGATGTATAAGATGACAATACACAATTGAATCGACATTTTCTCTCCATCCTCCTTTGACTTATAAATTTAAAAATTTGCAACCTTAGTTCCATCTATGGGAACATAATATGCCAATAATTAACGTTATTATAGGCTAAAACGAAGAAAAATACAAGGAGGAGAAAAAAGGGCTTGTCGCCGTGCGACAAGCCCTTTTTTTCAATCTATGCTTTTTTCTGTGCGGCCATGGCCTGGAGTTCTGGTTTGAATTCTTCGACCAGTTTCTTTTCGGCTTTGGCACCTTTGGAGAGGGCGTTGTAGATGATTTCCGCCATTTCGTAACGGGTCATCGTGCGTTCGCCGTGGTATTTTCCGTCTTCGTAGCCCTGGATGATGCCGTTGCCAGCGAGTTTGCTGACGGCTTCATAAGCCCAGTGGTTTTCCGGGACATCCGGGAAGTCTTTGGACATATTCGGATTGATGACCGAAAGGAGGGCATCGAGGCGGCTGGTGAGATAATCAATCTGTTTCTGCTGGGCTTTTTCCCGTTCTGTCAAGCCGTTCGTGGCATTGCGTCTTGCCTTATTGCCACCCTGGCCGATACGGAGGGAAATGCCGCCGCCATACATGTTTTCGCCTGTTCCGAAGGACGACGAAACATTGACCATGACGTTTTCATTCGGCCGGTAGAAGGCACCGATAGCCGTAGCCGTTTCGCCTTTGTAACCGCCGACACTGAGATCTTTTTCCATGGTGACAATATCCTTAAAGGTTGCCTGGCCATCGAAGGTAGAGGTGCTGGTGACGTGGAGTGTATCCGTCGTCGTGCCGCCAGTAACGGTTGCACCATTGTTGACGACGAGTTTTTCTGTTTTTGTCGTACCTTCTACAGTCAGGTCTTTTTCAACCGTAGCGTTAGATTCCATGGTGACGTCGCCTTTCAGGTCAGACGTACCGTTGACTGTCAGGTTCTTGCCAACGTTTGCATTGCCCTGCAGGTCCGAATCGCCTTTGACAGTCAGTTTCTGATCAACCGTTGCATTGCCATGGACACCGAGGTCCTTCATGACATCAGCATAATCCATCGTAGCCTGACCCGTTTCAATCGTGTTGCCAGAAATGGTGGTCTTTGTGACGGTCCCTTCTTTAATGGCCGTATTGTGGTCCGTGTTTTCAAAGGTTGTTCCACTGTCCGTCGTCGTTACCGTCGTTTTACCTACGGTATTGGTAATGGATTCGCTGGCCGTGTTGGTAATGTTCTGAGCAGCATTGGCAATGGTTCCGCCAGCAGCACTCAGGCTGATGTCTTTGGCACTCTGACTGATACCGGTACTGGTGTTGCCATCCGTTACGGCACTGCTGACCATGCCTGTTGTCGAATCTTTTACGATGTCGATGAGGGTGGAACCGTTGACCAGGGCATCTTCCGTCTTGGTGGCCGTCTTGGTGGTGGCGCTGTACTGGGTATCGCTGGCTTTGATCAGCTGTTCCGATTTGTCCACGGTGCTGTTGGTGTTGTTGGCCTTGGTCCCGTCAGTGATGGAGGAGGCCAGGCTCATGGCATCCTGGTTCACAACGGTGGTGTTGGTCTGGCCGGCAATGGTGTCGATGGTGGTCTTCTTATCCCCATCGGTGAGCTGGGATTTTTCTTCTGCTGCGCCCCGGAGATAGGAAGCGGTCTTGCCATCGACCTGGCTCATTTCTTCTTTAGTCTGATAGCACAACTGGGTGGAAGTGTTGGAGCCGTACTCGTTGGAAACCTTGCTGACAATGGAGCTGGAAGCATCCGTTTCTACATCAATAGCCTTGTTGGTGATCTTGTTCTTTGCTTCGTTGGTGATGTTTTCTGCTGTCAGGCTGCTGTCGCCGGTCACGGTCGTGGTCTGGTTTCCGCCTACCTTGGTATCCAGGTCGGACTTGTAGTCTTCCGTGACCTTGCCGGTGACAGTGGTCTTCAATTCTCCACCAACGGTGTTGGTCATATTGCCGGTTGCTGTGTTCACCAGGTCTTTAGCCGTATTGGTGATGGTTCCATTAGCTGCGCTGTTGGTAATATTACCGGTTGCAGTATTCAGGATATCTTTGGCATTGGTTGCGACCGTCTTATCTGTTGCATTGTTTGTGATGCCGCTTTCATTCATCACACTCTGAACTGCCGAACCGTCGCCAATCTGGGTGGTTACAGATTCACTGGCCGTATTGGTAATGGTTTTTGCATCATTGGTCATCGCTTCAGCAGCTTTGTTGGAAATAGTCTTCGCTTCATTGCTGATAGTGCCGTTGGAAGCAATGTTGCTGATATTGCCATTCTCTGCTTTGTTGGTAATGCTGTCAGAAGCTGTGTTTGTCAGTTCTTTGGCATTATTGGAAATAGTGCCATTTGTGGCCGTATTGGTAATATCCGTCGTAGTCTGGGTGGAAGAAGTCGTGTTGGTTCCATCGGTGACTTCGCTGGTGATGTTATCTACTTTCTGATCCACTTTGGAGAATACCGTATCAGACGAATTAATCTGATTGAGGATTTCATCGACGTGCTGTTCGAATGTGGAAGTCTTGCCATTGGCATCATTGGTAATGACATTACTAGATTCCGTTGCATTCATCTTTTCCACATTTCTGTTGATTCCATTGGAAGCTGTTTCGGTCTTACCTTTTTCCGTCAAAGTAGAAGTGCTGGTATAGGTTTTTCCATCCGTGGTATCTACTTTGCTATTGACAGAAGTCACATTCCCGCCATGAATTTCGGTATAATTGTTTTTATCCAGTTTGCTGGAGAGCGTCTTGGCATTGAATTCACCCTGGACTTCCAAATCTTTCACAGTCGCTTTACCACTTACGTTCAGGGTACCTGCATCAACTTCTCCAGTAGTCTTGATGGTGCCAGCCCCTGCATCCAGGTCTCCACCGGTCAGGGTCAGGTTGTGCCCTGTCATGCCTTTGGCTACCGTAAGGCTGTCACCGCTCAGTACTCCGCTGGCTGTAATATTCTGGCCGGAAATGTTCCCGGTCCCTGCCACGATATCTCCGCCGCTGGTATTCAGTTTGCCGCCGGCTGTCAGGATATCGCCGCCTACGGTTTTGATGTTGCCGGATCCAGTGTTGATTTCGCCGCCAGAAGTAGCTACTTTGCCCCCATTGGTACGGACTTCCCCGCCCTGGGTATTCACGTTGCCGCCGCCGGTCTGGATGAATCCACCGTTGGTCTTGATATTGCCATTGCTGATGGTGGCCGTTCGATCGGTCAGGGTAGCGCCCTGTACCGTTCCGGTAGAAGTCACATTCCCAGAAGCAACATTGCCATCAGTATCCACCGTAAACTTCCCGTTGGCCCCTTTGATGCTGCCGTCAGCATTCATAGCCGCCTGGGCTGCCGCATAGTTATCCCCGCCAGTATAGACGCCTTTGGCATCCATCACACTGCTGTTGGTACCAACCTTGATGCCATTTTCGCTGAGGGTAATCTGGTTTTCTTTGCCTTCATTCATAACCAGGGTAGTCGCCGCTTCTTTGGAAGTGCTGACAGTCCCATCCTTGTTCACCGTGGTGGTGTTCTCTTGCAGTACATTGTTGTCACTCAGGCTCAGTCCGCCATTGACCGCTTCTGCCAGTTTGGTATCAGCTGCCACACGGCCTGCCAATTCATTGGCATCAGCCTGGCTCAGGGCGTTGAACCCATCCACCATATTCTGGTTGACCTGCTGGATGACCTTATCCTGGGCTGCATCTGCACCCAGCCGAGCAGCCGTTTCGTCTGCCAGACCTTTATCCAGCAGCGCCACGTTTTCGCCAATGGTATTGGCGGCTCTCACGATAGCCCCATCCTGTACGGCGGCATCGTCCTTGCTCACATAGTTATCAGATGTCTGTTTTTCCAGATATTCCTTCACATTGGTGATCCGGGTATCCAGAGCCGTATCGGCAGCTTCCCGGGCAGCAGCTTCAGCGGCATCTGCCTTTTCCAGATTCGTCACAGAGTATTTCCGTTTCAGTGCTTCTTCATTAATGGCATCAGCATTGGCTTTGACCTGCGTATCCAGCGCATTCAGGTTCTCGCCCACAGATTTAAAAGCATCAACATATGCCCCATCCGTCGCTTGAATATTTTCACCTATCGAAAGGAGTTCATTTTGAACTTCCTTACTAAATTTTTGAATATCTTTCTGCAGGCTTTCTTGCCCTTTATCTATCCCTTCTTTGGTATAAACTTCTACTGCCGTAGTAGAACCAGTGCCAACCGGTTCCACCATTATGGTGGCATCCGCTGCATAGCTAAACCCTCCGACCGGGAGGAGTATGAGGGCCGTGATGGCGGCCAGGGCCAGGCGTCTGGTCTTATCGCCTGTGCTGGAGGCCTTGGTATGGCCTTTGGCTAATTCCGATGCTACGACGTAGCAATTTCTTGATTTACTCCAGATGACTTTAAATATCTTATTCATATTTTCGCACCCTTTCTGTATAAAAATTTGACAGGGACCTTAATTTTGCGTACAAAAATAAAAGGTACCGGAAATGCTGAAATTTTTGGGATTTTTATGCGTCTTTTTGGAAAATGAATTTGAAATAATCTTCCTGGAACTGGGCGATATTTTCGTTTGGCCAGGGGGATTTTGTGCCCCTTCACTTCGATGTACTCACTCTTTATGATGTGAATTGCAGACTGGTTGACGATATAACCTTTTCCGGGAGAGACGAACTGGCCGGGGACGATGGATTCAAAGGTCTGCAGCAGGGCTGACAGGGATTGGCGCGTTTCCAACATGGAGCCGTCATAGGTGTGGACTTGCTGGACATGGCCGTTGCTTTCGATGAAGAGCAGGTTGTTGACTTCTTCGACCTGGATGCCGCCGCCGACGAGGCGAAAGATGATCTTTTTGCTGTGCCGCTGGCGTATCGTGTCCATGACCCGGTCCATGGCCTGGTCGAATTGTTTTTGTGTAAACGGCTTGGTCAGGTAATGGGCGGCCCGGACGTCGAAGGCTTCGACGGCGAATTCGTCACTTGTCGACAGGAAGATGATTTCGGCTTGACTTTTCTGTTTTCTCATTTCACGGGCGATATCGGTTCCCAGCAGGCCGGGCATGCAGATATCCAACAAGATGATGTCGAAATCTTTCCTTTCTTCCACGGCGTCTACAAAGTTCATGGCGTTGTTATAGGCGTATATCTCGATATTCGAGGCTTTGTTCTGGTAATAAGTCTGTACGGCTGTTTTCATGATTTCCAACTGGTCTTGTAAATCATCGCAGAGGGCAATTCTCAACATAGGTACCTCCTTTCTGTTCACGGTAAGGGAACAATCATCCTTTTGCAAGTGTATTATAACTCGTGTTGATGCTTAAAAATTCCTCCGTGACATGAAATGTACTTTTTTTGGCATAAACGGAATAGGCCCTGATTTTTTTTATACAATATCAAGTACATTGCTATTATTCTGTAATTATCCTATGAAATTTAAGTTTTGACTCCAAACGTCACTTTATTTTGCCGAATTCCGTATAACTGGAAAATGCTTGAGGTCTATTATGCTTCCGTATACAATTTACTGGCATATTAATGTGACTGAGAAACGCCATTGCATCGCGTTCCTAAATATGGTATGATACGGCCGAGGCAAAAGATAACATCACGTATCGTGAGTTATACTTTTTTCGGATATTTTTCAAGATGGTTTTTTCATCTGCTTGGATCTGCTTTGGACCGAGACAGAAAGGATGGCTCATCATTTGTTGGTAGTGCTGAAATACGTGGGATTTTTCACAATTTCGCCTGCCAGTATGGACGTTTGTCGCTTAGACACCTTTCGGTCTGTGCCGGAAGGTGTTTTTTTTGTTTCTTTTGCCCCAGATTCTCATAGGGAGGTTTTTTTATTGAAAAAGTGTTGTGATTTTCTGGTAAACAACATGGCCATTTTCGTCGTCCTCATCGGTATTGTCGGCGCCGTATGGCCTCAGACCTTGCAATGGGTCGGCCCGTACGTTGGCTGGCTGCTGGGGATTGTCATGTTCGGCATGGGCATGACCCTGACTGTACAGGATTTCAAGACCGTCTTCAAGCGGCCGTGGGAAGTCCTCATCGGCGTCGTCGCTCAGTTCCTCATCATGCCCTTCGTGGCCTGGGCCCTGGTACGCCTCTTTGCCCTGCCGCCGGAACTGGCCATTGGCGTCATCCTCGTCGGGACCTGCCCGGGCGGGACGGCATCGAATGTCATCTCTTATCTGGCCAAAGGCGACGTCGCCCTGTCTGTCTCGATGACCATGTCGACGACGCTCCTGGCGCCTATCGTGACGCCGGCCCTGACCTGGTTCCTGGCAGGCGCCTGGATCCATGTTTCCTTCGTATCCATGATGATTTCCATTGCGGAAATGGTCCTGGTACCGGTCCTGCTCGGTTTGGCGGCTCATCATTTCTTCGCCCGCGGCGTCGAAAAAGTCCTGCCGGCCATGCCCGTCGTATCGGTAGCGACTATCGTCATCCTCGTCGGCTGCGTTGTATCCCTCAGTGCATCGCGTCTCTTTGACGTCGGCCTGCTCATGGCGGCTATCGTCATCTTGCACAATGTCTTTGGCCTGGCCCTTGGCTATGGCATGGCCAAATTGTTCCGCCTCGATTCGCGTAAATCCCGGACCGTAGCCATCGAAGTGGGCATGCAGAATTCCGGCATGGCTGCGTCTTTGGCCGTCTTATATTTCAACCCGGCAGCGGCCATTCCCGGCGCTATTTTCAGCGTATGGCACAATATTTCCGGGTCCATCGTGGCCAATTTCTTCTCGCGCCGCGATGAAAAAGCCGAAGAAAAGGCTCGTGCCCTGTCTGTCGATAAATCGAGTGTTCCTACTCATTAATTCATATTTCAAAGGAGTCTTACAATCATGAAAATTTTCCGTACTGTCAAAGAAATGCAGGCATTTGCTGGTGAACAGAAAAAGGCTGGTAAGGTTATCGGCCTGGTCCCGACTATGGGTGCGCTCCACGAAGGTCATCTGACCCTGATGCGGGCTGCCAAGGCCAAATGCGACGTCGTCATCGCTTCGGTCTTCGTCAATCCGACCCAGTTCGGCCCGAACGAAGACTATGATGCTTATCCGCGTCGCTTCGATGAAGACTGCCAGAAATTGGAAAGCGTCGGCGTCGATGCCGTTTTCCATCCGGAACCGTCGGAAATGTATCCTGAAGGCTACTGCACCTATGTCAATGTCGACGGCGACATTACGCATAAACTCTGCGGGGCTCAGCGGCCTATCCATTTCCGCGGCGTCGCTACGGTCGTCACGAAATTGATGAACATTACCCGCGCCGATGAAGCCTTCTTCGGTCAGAAAGACGCCCAGCAGGTCGTCGTCGTCCGCCGTTTCGTCAGCGACCTCAATATCCCGGTCCACATCAATATGGTCCCCATCGTCCGCGAAGAAAGCGGTCTGGCCCGGAGCTCGCGCAATGCTTACCTTTCGCCGGAAGAAAAACAGGCGGCCCTGGTTCTGTCCCGCAGCCTGCGCAAAGCCAAAGCCGCTTATGAAGGCGGCGAAAAGGATGTAGAAACACTGAAATCCATCGTGACCAAGGAAATCCAGTCGGAACCGATGGCTTCTATCGACTACGTCGATCTCTTCTCCTTCCCGGCCTTGAAACCGATTGCGACGGTCGACCAGGAAAGCCTGTTGGCTATCGCCGTCCGCATCGGCAAGACGCGTCTCATCGATAACGTCATCTTGGGCTAAGGAAATCTTCACATTATCTTCACATTTCCTCCACATCTTTTTCGCACCCCTCTGGTATAGTAGAAGCATAAACAGAGGGGTACTACAAAGGAGGTTTTCGTGATGAAGAAAAAAATCTTAGCCGGATTGGCTGCACTCGTAGTGATTGCCGGTTTTTCCGCCTTTGCAGCGACACCAGCTGCTTCAGATGGTTCATCGTCAGGGACTTACGGCCCGGGCTATACGTGTTATGACAACGGTAACGGGTATTGCCGGGGACCGCGTGCCTGCTATGATGACCAGGATAACTGCTATACTGGAAATGGCTATTGCCAGGGACCGCGCCGCGGCTGCCGGGCTGATGGCCAGCGCGGTTGTCAGGGCCGTCAGGATTGCCCTGCCTATAGCGCTCAACAGTAAGCCGTTCTAATCAAAGGGGGAAAACAATATGGTAATGACTCACTACATGGAACTCTTATCGCTCTATGAACCTTGGTTTTTGATTCTCTTCATGCTCGTACCGATGGTACTGGCCGAAACGATTTTGGCTGCCGGTGCTTTTTCCTTGCTCTACAAGGACAGCCGCAGTGAAAAATGGGACAGCCTGAGCCACGTCTGCGGCCTCATCCTGGGTGTCTTCTTCATCGTAGCTACAGTATACATCGTCACATCCTACGTGCCGACTATCCAGTGGCGCGGCCCGATTGATTACATTTCTATCTGGGCCTATGTCCTGGGCGTCATCCCGGCCGTCCTCATCCTCTTGCAGGAATTGGGCATCATCTTTAAGGGCCTCGATACAACGGCAAAAATCAAGAAACACATCGTCCTCATGATTCTCTTCGTCTTGTTCACCCATTTAGCCATGGTCTTCGGCATGGCCGACCCGCAGCTCGCAGGCTACGTCCCGCCGAAACAGAACATGCAGATGCAGATGAACGGCAATATGCCTATGGACCACAGTCAGATGGACCATAGCCAGATGAATCACGACCAGATGAACGGTCAAATGAATGGTCAGATGAATAACAATAACGGCCAGATGGACCACAGCAAGATGTAGTTTCGTGGCTAGTGGCTAGTGGTTCGTGGCTTCGTAGGGGCC
>ERZ773113.1508-NODE-1508-length-11281-cov-3.665598_pt1 | contig 11281 bp, 8 predicted proteins | sample MGYA00580565_ERZ773113 | MGnify/ENA primary metagenome ERZ773113 (study PRJEB29015, sample SAMEA2737827) | human gut metagenome | biome: human gut; feature: human-associated habitat; material: faeces | place: China | collected 2012 ...
CTCAATGCTTCAGACAGCCTTGCTATTTCGAAACTGTCGGATATGTCTACAAGCCTTTCCGATATACAGAATTGTATTGTTGCGCACAGTCAGAACACATTTCTTGGTGTGTCTTGGGACATTCTATTACCGGCGTTAATCTCGCTCGGTATTTTTATTTTAGGAGTCTGTATTAACATTTTGTATCGGAGAAAACAAAAGCAGGAAGAACGTGAGGTTGTAAAAGACGCTATCGTAATCTGGGCAGAAGAAAATATACCTATTTTGCGGAAGTACATTCATTCGATAAAGACGCTCGCTGATAAAATTAAGAAATCGGACGAAATACTGCCTCAAGCCTTTCCAGTGCAGCAAATTACCATTGATGTACTTTCGCAATTTACCATTGATCGGCTGACTGATTCCCTGCATCGAGGTATATCAGAAAAAAATGAAATAAAAGGAAAAAAACTAAATTCCTATTTGTCAAGTGTATCATATTTAATCAGCATACAACCTGAGATCAGAAAGATATACGACGATTATAATTCATACAGCAATAAATTTCTTTTGGAATGGAATGAGCTTTGGCCTGCCTACCAGCAGGATGTAGCATTAAATTATAATAGAATTATTAATATGCCTATGATGTCCTCAGAAAAGGTATATTACTCTATTTTGACAAATCTTATTACCGTTGCTTTATACGCCATTCCATCAGTAAATCCGCAATTTTCACGGTTACATAACCTTGTATTAGTGATAAAACAATTTGACAGCTCTGTTGTAAAAAGAACCCCTGCAATTATAAAGACGCATTTTCTCGCAGGTAAAGTTTTTGTAATTGCAGAGCAAATAAATGCAATGAAAGAGTATAGCAAAAATTTTGCAGCTTATGCAAAAATGATTGAAGCTTCTGTCGAGAAGTTCGAGCAGGCAGTTGAATTTTTCAAGAAAAATAAAATTGTACTTTAAAAATTATTCCTACGACAGTCCAGTGACACGCCCGGACTCTTCTCCGGCTTGAAGATGAGAGAACACCTGAAAGAAATGTGATGCTTTTAAAAGATTCCGGTCTTTTCCTGCAAACTTTATAAGAATGAACCCCGTTACTCACCCCGAACAATGGAACTTCAGACCATCCAAAATAAAATCTACGAGATACACGGCCAGCGAGGTCGGCGGTTACAATATATCCGTCACCACTCTCGAAAGACTCTGCAACTATTACGGCCTGACTTTCGAGGAATTCTTCGAGGAGCTGAAAATGTAGGGTAATTCGGATATTATTTTCTACCTTTGTTTTATCTTTTTTCCAATCTAATTAACCCGTTATGAAACCCGTACTGGAGCGCACGTTTATCGACGACATTAAACGTCTGATCGAGGATGCCCGTCTGAATACCTATGCTGCCATCAACGCCGTGATGCTGGAGACCTATTGGAATATCGGCAAGCGGATCGTAGAGCAGGAGCAGCATGGCAAGAGCCGTGCGGAATATGGAACGCAGTTATTGAAGGTGCTTTCCGAAGAACTGTCCGCGGCATTCGGCAAAGGCTTCTCGGCTCGCAATTTGCGAAATTACAGGCAATTCTATCTATCTTTTCCCCATGATGAGATTTGGCACACGCGTGTACCAAATCTTACATGGTCGCATATTCGAACCTTATTGCGGGTTACGGACGATGCGGCCCGCATCTGGTATTTGAATGAAGCTGCACAAGAAATGTGGAGCGTCCGTACACTTGATCGCAATATATCGTCGCAATACTATCATCGTCTGCTCCAATCACCGAAAAAGGAAAAGGTCGTATCGGAAATGAAATCCCTGACGGCGGCGTATGAAAAGGACAAGTTGGAGTTCATCAAGAATCCGATGGTTGCAGAGTTTCTGGGCTTGGCGTCCAACATGGATTTTACCGAATCCCGGCTTGAAAGTGCAATCCTCACGCATTTGCAGAAATTCATTATGGAGATGGGTAAGGGCTATGCTTTCGTCGCCCGGCAGCAGCATATCTCTACCGATGCAGGGGATTATTTCATTGACCTGGTATTCTACAATTACATTTTAAAGTGCTTTTTGCTGATCGACCTGAAAACCACCCAGATTTCGCATCAGGATGTCGGGCAAATGGATATGTATGTCCGCATGTACGATGAGTTGAAACGCACGGACGGCGATAATCCGACCATCGGATTGATCCTCTGTACGGAAACCAGCCGCGACATCGCCCGGTATTCGGTGCTGCATGAGAATCCACAACTATTTGCTGCAAAATACCTGACCTACCTGCCCAAAGAGGAAGAGTTACGCGAGGAGATTGAAAGGCAGAAAGAAATTTATAGTTTACAACAAGTAGAGGAAAAATAGTCCGCCTATGAACTTTTTGATGAGGGTATAATCGTCCGGGATATGTCGCACACAGCAATCCTGAAAGAGTAACAAGAAAACCGAATACACTTTATCCTATACGTCGTCCTTTATGGGCGACGTTTTTTACAGACCATCCAGAACAAAATCTACTAAATGTCCTTTTTGCGCGTGTTTTATATTCAATACCTGCCGAGATACAGCCATTCTGACCTGCGGTCCGAAGTCTTCATAATCGATTCGTTTCTGCGCATATACGAAAATTGACCGATTTCCCGAATCGTTGTGCTATTCGCAAAATTATCCTATATGGATTTATTAGTAGAAAATTCGGGCGTTCGAGTAATAATTGAGAAACAGCCTCGAAGATTTCTTGGAAATATTTTATTATATTGAGCAAAAGTCGATAACTTGGATCATTCTAAAACATGAACGGTTATGACACGTCCCTTCCCATGTTTCACGCATCCGTTTCTCTGGATTTCTGCCGTGTTATTCTTTTCGCAATGCAGCAGAAGCGACAACGTGGATAATCCACCCGTACCACCTGATCCCGACAAACCTTTTCTAACCATCACGCAGGCACTACCCGCCACGCCTTTCGGTGCGCAGGGCGGGAGCGCCGTATTGATTTTCTCGACCAATGAGCCGTGGCGTATTACCTCGGAGACCGCTCCTGAATCGGCCATCGATGCCGCTACTTGGTACGACATCGCTCCCCCTTCGGGTGATGCGGGCGGGGAGATTAATGTTACGGTGAAGGTGGACCCGAATGAGGAGTATGTCGGGCGGTGCTTTACACTTATCCTGCGTGGCGAAACCCTCGAAGAGCGCATCGAGGTCACGCAGGCGAAGAAGAACGCGATCATCGCGGGCGACAACCGGCTTGAAATCGGCAGTGAAGAGCGGACACTCACGGTAGAGGTGCAGTCGAACGTAGACTACACCGTATCGGTGAAAGAGGGCGGCGAGTGGATCGAGGAGCTCCCCGAATCGCGGGCCGCACCGGGGCTCGAAGAGCGGACACCCCGCTTCACGATCTCTGCCAATCCGGATGCACAGGAACGCACGGGGCTTATCGTGTTCAAGGATAAGGCGTCCGACCTGTTCGACGAACTGACCGTCGTGCAGGCGGCGTGGGACGATCCCGACCCGGAGCGCTCGGCGCTGCGGGCATTCTACGACGCGGCCGAAGGCGGCGGCTGGACGCACCGCGAGAACTGGTGCAGCGACAAGCCTCTGGGCGAGTGGTACGGCGTGGAGACCGACGCCGAGGGGCACGTCACGGCCCTGCGGCTTGCGAAGAACAACCTCGCGGGAACCGTGTCGTGGGAGATCGCAAAACTCACGAAGCTGCGGCATCTGGATTTGAGTTGGAATGCGCTCGAAGGCCCCATCAGCGTCAATGACGGAAAAGGGCACTCAATTACCTGTTTGGACGACCTGATAGAACTGGAAACGATCGACCTCAGCCATAACTGCATCGAGGGCGGTTATCTTCCCGATTGGGCCAAACTGAACAGATTGCAGTATATAAATCTGTCGTTCAATAAGATCACGAGTTGGGTGGCGACTTGGGCGCATTTGTTCCAAAGCGGGCGGCCAATAGACTTGATCCTGAACAACAATTATCTCTATGGGAAAATCCCGGACGTTATTCAGAACCATCCTCAGTGGAGCCGCATCGCCCTCCAGTGTATCCGGCAAGACTACGGTAAATTCGGTGGAGTATCATACAGCACGGATATCCACCTTCCGGACTTCACCTTTACGGACTTGCGCGACGGTTCGCAGGGCAGCATCCGCGAGGTGTACAGCGGCAACATCCGGACGATGATCCTGCACTGGAATCCCTTGCAGGAGGATTCGAAGACCTTTCTGGAGACCACTGTCCGGCGGGTGCATACGCTCTTCGGCGGACAGGGCTTCGCTGTGGTGGCGATCACTCCCGAAGGGGAGGAGTACAAACAGGCAGCGGAGCAATACCTCCGCACGCACGACGTGCCCTATCCCGTGGTGACGGACTATGCCGATGCCGAGGGACACCGCGTGATTCTGCCTGCCGAACCTTATCCGAGCTATTTTCTGGTCGATCAGTACGGCACGTTCTCCAACGACATGTTCACGGGGCAGTATTGCTCCACAAGCCTCTACCCCGAGGAGCCGTTTCTGATAGATTTCATGGCCCGGCCGTTCCAGCATACGGACGACCTGAACACGCAGTTGAAGAAGGTATTCGGCAACAGCTCCTACCAGAGTACCGACTTCTCGATGGATAAGCAGTTCGAGACCCTGCAACGGGCGACCAAGGGCAAGGGCATCGACATCGTATTGATCGGCGAAGCATTTACCGACGTAGACATTGCCACGGGCTACTACAAGCAGGTCATGGAGTTTGCTATGGAATCCTTCTTTGCCATCGAACCCACCAAATCCTACCGCGAATACTTCAACGTACACATGGTATATGCCGTGTCGAGGGATGCCTATATCGGTGCGTTTGACAGCGGCGGTCAGACTGCATTAGGTGTGCAAACAGAAAACAGCCGTCAGTGGTTTTACATTTATACCGCACAACAAAGGCTGGAATCCTATTATCGTCTCCCTGTCCTGGCATATGAAAGGCCGGTACATTCGGTCGGGATCGTTATCAATGGGGTCAAAGGAGGGGTTACTTATATGCGGGAACCGATATCCGGGCCAAATTTTGCCTTTACAGGCTATGTCTATGGAGGACGCGAGATGTCAATGGGGACATTTATTCACGAAACGGCTGGTCATGCTTTTGGCCTTTTAGGTGACGAATACAGCACTTCTGGATTCGACCCTGGACAGCCGTTCGAGATTCCGGATTATGAAGCAACAAGATTGAGAAATGAACAAAAGAAGGGTTGGTATCTGAATCTCTCGCTGACCAGCGATCCGAAATCGGTCTATTGGGCACATCTGATCGGACATCCGAGATACCCCTATGTGGGTGTGCTTCAAGGAGGATATTATTATGCATTTGGGGTTTGGCGATCTGAGTCTTATAGTTTGATGGATGAATCAGCCGATTTTTATTTCAATACCATCTGTCGGGAATTGATTGTCAGGCGCATTATGGCGCTAACTGGCGAAGAATATACCTTTGACAAGTTTCTGGCCAAAGACAGCGATAAAGACAGACCCAATCTGTCAAAATCACGATCACAACAGACCAAAGATCAAGAACGCAGACACCAGCCGCCGATTATCGGGGAGTAAACTGAGAGTTAATAACCATATAAACTACATATCTATGTAGACGATAACCCAATTATTAACCTAACACATTCAGCTATGAAAAAACTATTACTGCTATCTGTTGTGTTGTTGCTCTTTGCAGGTTGCAGCAAGGATGAAACAACGAGTTCGGGGCAGGCTGACCAAACGGAAGCCTTTGTTCCGCATTTCTATGGTGCAGCCATGCTGAATACCCCTGCTCCCGCGACCCGTGGCGTTGCGAACGCCATGAAAGTGTGGAGTAAACCTATGGCGGCCAATAACCTGACCGTCAAATTCCTGAACGGTTCGGCCGGCTATCAGGAATATGTTAAGGAAGTAGCTAAAGAGTGGGAGAAGGCTGCCGGCGTCCGCTTCCATTTCGTAGGAAGTGACAAGCCTGCCACTGTCCGTATCGGCTTCGACTATGTGCCGGGCATGATGTCGAGCTGGTCGTTGACCGGCACCGATCATATGCAGGTTTACGGACAGCAGAGCGAAGCTACAATGCACTTTGCACAATGGCGCCGTGCCGGAGATGCCCAAAAGCGGAGTGACGTACTACGGGCTTTCGGTCAGGTCCTCGGTCTGGAGCTGGAGTTCCGTCACCCGATGTTCCATCCGGCTTGGATAACCAATGCCGACGGCAGTGTAAACGAAACGGCCATTCGGGAGTACTGGGAAAATGAACTGGCGAATTACATTGCCTGGGATGAGTTGAAGAAGATCGTACTCGATCCGCTCGAAGATCAGGCGTTCTTCATCCACAAAACCGAGTACTACGACCAGTGGTCGGTGATGAACTGGCCGTTCTATGAGATGATTGCCCGCAATATTCCGCCCATTGGAAAACACGGTAAAATTGACCCAGTAGGGACGGATGAAATTGACCCGGTAAAAACGGCTTAAATTGACCACCTTAAAACGGTCGAAAGTGATCCATCTAAAACGGAGCAAGCTGCCCCAGTCAGTAATTTGAGTAAAAAGTAGTTGTTCAGAGGTTTAAAAGGAGTTGGATTTTGTTAGCTTGACTATCAAAAGCAAACCAAAATCCAGAGACTATGCCTAACAGACCTTTGAAAATGAATAAATTACGCACGATCATTCGATTGTACACCGATCGCGTTGGTTTAAGGGCTATCGCCGAGATGGCCCGCACTTCGCGCAACACGGTAAAAAAGTATGTCAACAAGTGGAACACCCTCAGCCTTACCTATAAGGAGTTCCTTTCCAAGAGCGATGCCGAGCTTTACGCTCTGTTCTGCATCGAGGAGACTCCGGTGGAGTCCAATCCCCGTATAGACGCCCTTGAGGCTTTTCTTCCTTCTGCCAGCAAAGAGATGGGGCGTAAGGGTATGACCAGCCACAAGCAATGGGAGCGTTATCGCGCAGCCCATCCGGACGGTTACAGTCTGACGCAGTTCCGTGTCGCCTTGCGTCGCTACGAACGCATCAGCAACCCGTCGATGCGTATGGAGCATAAGGCAGGGGATAAGTTGTTCGTGGACTATACGGGCAGCAAGCTGTGGATCTACCCTCCGGGTGAACAACCCCGCGAAGTGGAGGTGTTCGTGGCGATCCTGGGATGCAGTCTGCTGACCTATGTGGAAGCTGTCGAGAGTCAGCGCAAGGAAGACTTTATCTCGGCCTGCGAGAACGCCTTTTATTATTATGGCGGCGTACCCAAAGCTATCGTTCCGGATAACCTGAAGAGCGCGGTTACGAAAGCCAGCCGTTATGAAGCGATTCTGAACACGGAGTTCGAGCGGTTCGGCGAACACTATGGCGTGACGGTATATCCTACCCGGGCCCGCAGTCCCAAGGATAAGGCCCATGTCGAGAATGCGGTTAAGCTTACCTACAAGGATATCTTTACTGTCATCGAGCCGTTACACTGTCCCGATCTGCGGTCACTTAACATAGCTATCCGTGCGGCTCTTGAGAAACATAACAACCAGAACCGTCCGCGGCGCAACTACTCCCGTCGGGATTACTTCGAGGATGTAGAACAGGAAGCTCTCGGGCCTCTGAACCCGATCCGTTACCAGATGAAGAAGCATATCGTCACTACGGTCGATAAATACGGTTATGCGCGCCTACACGAAGACATCCACTACTACAGCGTTCCACACACCTACATCGGCAAGAAAGTACAGTTGTCCTATACGGTGGCCGACGTGGAGATCCGCTACAACTACGACATCATAGCCCATCATACCCGCGACCGCCATAACTACCGCTACACTACCGTTACCGAACACCTTTGTCCAAAGCATCGCGCGGTGATGGAGTGGTCGCCGGAGCGGTTCCTCCAGCAGGCTGCCGCCATACATGAAGACGTGGAGCATTATATCCGCAGGATACTGGAGAAGACCCGCTATCAGGATCAGGCCAACAAGATATGTTCGGGCATCCTGAACTTCGCCCGTAAAGTGGGGCCCGACCGTCTGGCAGCGGCCTGCCGACTGGCCGACAGTTACGGCAAGTACAGTTTCCGGGAGATACAGGATATACTTCAGAATAAATCCGAGGCGATAGACCTTCCGGAGGAGCCTGCCGATATGCCTGAACACGAGAACATCAGAGGCAAAGAGTACTATAAATAAATACTTAATCCATAAAACTATGAACAATCAGACATTAGAGAAACTGCGCCAGATGCGCCTCTTTGGTATGCACGACGCTTTTAAGACCTCGCTGGAGAACACTATCAAAGAGAAGATGACCCAGGACCAGTTCGTATCGCACCTGGTTCACAGTGAATGGGACAACCGCAAGAACCGAGCTGTTGAACGGGCTGTCAGAGCCGCCCAGTTCCGTTACAACGCCACCCTGGATGATGTCGACTATACCTTCGAGCGGGGTCTCGACCGTAATCAGGTCGAGCGGCTTGCCGCTATGGAGTTCGTGCGCGACCACAAAGACCTTATCATTACCGGATCGACAGGAACGGGCAAGAGTTATCTGGCCACCGCGCTCGGCTATAAGGCCTGCCAGGACGGTTTCCGAGTAATGTATGCAAGCACGGCCAAACTAATGAGCCAGCTCAAAATATCCAAGGCCAAAGGCACGATACTGGCCGACCTGAAGCGTATCGAACGCGTAGACCTGATGATCCTGGACGACTTCTGCATGCAGCCGCTCGACGCCCAATCGCGCGGCATACTGATGGACATCATCGAAGACCGGCATCAAAGGCGCTCGACCATGATAACCTCGCAGATCCCCGTAAAGGACTGGTACGACGTGATCGGCGAGAAAACCATCGCCGACGCCGTACTCGACCGCATCGTACACCACTCGCTGCGCGTTGAACTGTTCGGCGAGTCGATAAGGAAAAGAAAATCTAAATCTGAAAATGCCTATGGATAGACGCCTGCAGCTGCAAAACTACTCTTTTGTTCTTTTAGAACAAATAGTTATATTTGCAGTGTTGGTCGACACAATCCCGACCGTTTTATGGGCGAGAACTAAGTGGGGTTCTCGCATAAAATCGGGACGAAAGACCTACAAAAAAATGTTGTTTAACCCGGGCAAAATCATATCCTTTTAGACCCTAATCCGGACAACAACTTTGAACTCTTTTTACGCTTCAACTTTTGGGGGTCATCTTCCTCCGTTTTTTAGGGGTCACTTTAACCGTTTTTTCCAGAATGCGATTACTCAGTCTCAGGAAGCGAATCGGGAAGTCTCACAACTATTGAACGATTTCTACAGTACGCCGAAAACAGACCCGCAGGTCGAAGAACTGAAACGGCAGGTTGAGGAGTTGGAATCGCGCCTTGAGACGAAGCCCCAGACTCCTCCTGATCCGATGGAAATTGCAGAAAAGCAATATGCGCTTGCGGCAAAATACTTTAATAACGGGGAACAACGCGCAGAGCCGGCACGAAACAGTGCTTCCAAAACAGTTACAGTTCATCCGGTCCGCAGTTTAGGTGAAGGGGTTGTTACGACACTGGCGACTGTAGAACCCGATTCTTTGTTGTCGGAACTGGGCCGGGAACGTAATCTCGGATTCAATACTGCCGTAGGAAGCAATACCCAAGCGAATCATCGCGGTATTCGGGTGTGTGTGGATGAAGACCAGACAATCAGCAGCGGAGATCGAATTCGACTGCGATTGACGGAGCCTATACGAGTGAACGATTGTCAGATCGATGCCGGAAGCCTTCTATTCGGTACGGCGGCTATCGAAGGACAGCGATTACAGATTGTCGTGTCGAGCATCGAACAGGCTGGTAATATCATCCCCGTGGAACTTAGCGCTTTTGATTTGGACGGCGGAAAAGGGTTATATGTTCCCGATTCGAAAGAGCGAACTGCGGCAAAGGAAGCTGCGGCGTCAATCGGTTCGGGCTTAGGAACGAGTATTTCATTCACTCAGAATGCCGGTCAGCAAGTGGCAATGGATCTTGTTCGAGGAGCCATGACAGGAGGAACGCAATATATTGCTTCAAAGCTGCGGCAGGTAAAAGTTACCGTGAAAGCGGGTTATCAGATCATTCTCATTTCTAAAGAATAATTTTCCATGAAAACGTTATTAATTACCTTCCTCTTCCTTTGCAGCTTTTGGGCGGCCGGAGCGCAGGAATCATCCCGGGTGATACCGCCGGAGCAGGTGATTGAACCCTATCAGGTAGAGGTGACATTTGCCAAAACCGTACATATTCTTTTCCCCGCAGCCGTAAAATACGTTGATCTGGGATCAACGGACCTTGTTGCCGGTAAAGCGGATGGAGCAGAAAATGTCCTGCGGGTAAAATCTGCGGTGCGGGGATTTCCCGGCGAAACGAATTTCAGCGTCATCACCTCGGACGGAGTATTTTACGCCTTCAACGCCATTTATGCCGATGTACCGGGGCGCCTTTCCATTCAGATGGAAGACTGGCTGCATAAAGACCCCTATGGTGATTTCGCATCCACGCAGACGTATGTCAGGCTTCAGGAACTCGGCGATGAAAACCCGCTTACCGTAAACCGAATCATGTACACGATCCATAAAAAGGATGCACGATTGATTAAGAACATCGGCAGCAAACGATTCGGCATGCAACTGTTGTTGAGGGGAATTTACATTCACAACGACCTATTTTACATTCATGTCTCCCTGAGCAACAGTTCAAACGTAAATTTCGACATCGATCATATCCGGTTCCGTATTGCCGACAGAAAAGTCGCTAAACGCACGGCACTGCAGGAAACATTCGTCGAGCCGGTCCGGGCATATAATGCGATCGCAGCCGTGAAAGCCGGAGAGACCCTGCGTAATGTTTATGTTTTTCAGAAGTTCACCATCCCGGATGATAAAGTGCTTATCATGGATGTATTCGAAAAGAACGGCGGCCGTCACCAGTCGTTTATGATTCAGAATACGGATTTGGTGGATGCTCATACAGTCGAGGAACTTAAAATCAGGTAGCTATGCGGGCAATCATTATGTTATGCTTGGGGCTTTGGGCCGCATTGCTGCTCAATCCCGGTGAAGTGTATGCCCAACGCGGATTACCCGGACAGGTTGCTTTCGGTGTCAACGGGGGCATTGCCGATGGTTTCTCTTTTCGGGATTCTCATGGAGCATACCGGTTCTGGGGCGAGTTGGAACTGACGCGCTATAACCGGAATCACAGTTATTGGAATTTCGCGGTCTCCTGTCTTCGTAAGGATTACCGATACGAAGGCGTGCT
>ERZ773113.1520-NODE-1520-length-11224-cov-3.491360_pt1 | contig 11224 bp, 16 predicted proteins | sample MGYA00580565_ERZ773113 | MGnify/ENA primary metagenome ERZ773113 (study PRJEB29015, sample SAMEA2737827) | human gut metagenome | biome: human gut; feature: human-associated habitat; material: faeces | place: China | collected 2012 ...
GTCCGATGGGCACGCCCTCGACGGGCAGCGCCATGTCGGTGCTGAACGGCCAGAATCCCCCGCACACCTGGGTGCTGGTGCCGAAGAACTCGTCCATCGTGGGCATGAGCCCGCCCCATCCGCCGCCCCTTGAGCGCCGTCCCCTCCAGGACGGCCCCATCGGCGTTGGCGGGATGGACGGGCGAAGGACCGGCATGTCCGGATCCATGGTCCGGCCGGTGTTTTTTCCCTTCCGCATGGTTCCGTTCCTTTCACGAGAGCGCGGCGAACGCGCTGGGAGGCGTGTAGTTCCTGAGGTTGAGGCCGAGCGGCAGGCTCGCGGCGAAAGCGGTGTCCTGCGCGCCGTAGCAGGGGCGCAGGTCGATCTTCGCGCTTCCGGCGGCGCCCTCGACGGCGTGCGTGGCCTGTTCGAGCCTCATGCGCTCGTCGTCGCCGGCGCGAACGGTGGCGGTCACGAGCATGCCGAAGAACACAATTGCCGCTCCCCTGTTGGTCTCGATGGCCTGCCGGTTGGCCTTGTTGATCTGGCTCATCGCGCTGATGGACGCGCGCTTCTCCTGGCTGACCTGGTTGGCGGCCCTCTGTCTGTTCTGCTCGGCCATGAACGCGGTCTTGTCCGGAGGCAGGACGTGGAACACGACGGTGACGCGCTTGCGGTCGCAATCGGAGAGCGGGCCGAGCAGACGCGCCAGGGTGGAGCTGGTCACGTTGGATTTGGGCGGGTCGCACATCTCCCATGTGCGGCTCACGCCGGAATCGTGCCGGTAGTGGTCCCAGCCGGCCTCGCAGGCGACGGGCCCGGCGTCCTCCCATTCGATCCATGGCTGGCCGTCGGCCTGTTCGAGCGTGTCCTGCGTGGCGGGATCGTAGCTGACGCGGACCATGCGGCTGATCTCGTCGATGGTGAGCGTGCGCGCGGTCCCGCCGCCCGCGTCGGCGATGCGGCGGATGAGGTTGGGGACGAGCTGTCCGATGCGGCGGGCCGCGTCCTCGGGTTCGAGAAATTTCCCGTCGCGCACGTCGACGTAGCGGAACGTGAGCGTGAGGATCACGCTGCTGGACGCGCCGCCGGTCGCGTACAGGTCCATGATCTGGGCCATGGCGCGGGCCGCGAGCTCGGGAGCGTCCTTGACAGTGCGCTTGGCGAGGTTGCGGCGGAAGCGCACGCCCGAGTCGGGCGACGTGTCCACGGTGACGGCCAGCTGGGTCACGCCGGCCTCGCCGCCCAGCGCCTCGAGCAGGCCGGCCCACGAGGCGACGTACGCGTCCTCGACGTCGTCGTCCGCGAGGGCCGCGCCCTGCGGCTGGCATGCGAGCAGGAGCGAGTATTCTCCGGTGTGCCCGTGGCGCACGAGGGTGAGCCGGTCGCCGAACCCGTCGTTCGCCTCGACGAGCGAGACGCGCGACAGGATGCCGGGCAGGCGGCATTCGCCCGATTCGACGGGCGCGAGCATTCCGGAACGGTACAGGGCCCTGCCCTTCCTGGACTCCGAGAGCCAGGAGCGCCGTTCCACGGTCCGGTCGAGCACGTTTCGATGTTCGCGGTCGCGTACCGCGAGCACCGCGATGGTGCCGATGCCGATGACCGCGGTCGCGATGGCCGCGACCACGTTGACCATGGACAGCATCAGCGTGACGACGAGCACGCCGAGGCCCGCGAAGGTCAGCGGCTTGCCGATGTTGCGGATGCCGCCCGCGATGGGGCGCATCCAATCGCCGTATGTCGTGCTTGAGGCCATTTAGAACTCCTTGGTCTTGCGGGTCGCGGCGCGGTTGGCGCCGTCGGGCCCGTCTCCGGACGGCTTCGCGCCTCCGGACGGGCGGGCGCCCGCCGGGGCCGACGGGTCGGAGCCGGAACGGCCGACGGACTGTTCGATCCGCGCGGCGGTGGACGAGGATTCGGGTTTCGCTCCGTCCGGGGCTCCTCCGGAGCCGGAGCCCGCGGACTGCTGGTCCATGCCGGACGGCATGGGATTGTCCGCCGTGTCCTTCGCGCCGTCAGGGACGGCGGATTCCGACGACGTGGATTGTCCTCCGCCGCCGGAGGAGCCCGCCTGCGTTCCCGCCGGTCCGCCGCCGGCTCCGATGCCGGATGGTTGCGCGGCTCCCGACGGTTTCGCGCCGTCGGGGGCGGCGTTCTTCTTGCCGGCCGCTCCGGCCACGCCCTTCGCGCCGGCCTTGAGCGCGCCGCCGGCGGCCATGACGCCCATGCCCGCGATTCCGCCGAGCATGGACGGTATGACCCCGCCGCCGCCGACGCTTCCCGCCACGGCCGGGACGATGAGCTTTATCATCGCAGGCAGGAGCACGATGACGCTGACGGTGAGCATGAGGGTGATGGCCTGGCTGTCGTCGCCGTCCGTCGCGGTGACCATGATCGCGCTTCCGGTTGCCATGACGAGCGCGGCGACGGGTTTGTACAAAAGGAAAGCGAACAGCCATCCCATGACCTTGCCGAACGCCTGGCGTCCGGTCTCCATCCAGCTCATCGCCGCCCAGACGGGGGCAACGCCCACCATGATGGGCAGCAGGCCGGCGCGCAGGTAGCAGAACACCTTGCTGATGAGGTTGCAGAACCACACCACGATGGTGAGGACCAGGGCGATAGGCCAGTCGAGGTTGAAGAATTCCGTCGCCGCGAGCGTGTTGTGCTGCCACGAGTCGCGCATCATGTTGGACGCGCTTTTGAGCACGCCCGCGGTCCAGGTGTCCACGGTGTCCTGGAACAGGTTGACGAATCCGGCGAGGCATACGCTGGTGAGCATGGCCCACATGAAGGCCTTGCCCAACGGGACGAGTTCGCGTCCCTCCTGCGTGGTGATGAGCTTGAAGCCGGCCGCGACGACGCCGCACACGGCCGCGATGATGAGGAACGGGTCGACCTGGAGCCTCACCCAGTCGGACACGAAGAACGAGGCTCCCGATCCGGGCGTCCATGACGCGAGGGCCGGAGTGGAGCGTCCGGCCGTGGCCGTGGGCACGCCGTTGACGACGGTTTTCGTCATGTGGGCCTGTTTGAAGAACGTGAGGGCGATGCTCGCGGCGGACGAGCCCATGAACACGCCCAGGAAGATCCATCCGATCTTGCCCAGCAGGTGTCCGTCCATGCCGGCCGAGCCGTTGCCGATCTGCCAGACGATGCGCGCCGCGAGGACCATGAGGCTGATCGCGGCCGCGACGATGAGCACGCCCTGGGCGATGTTGAGGTATTTGTTGACGTTCGTGTCCCACGCGTCGTACATGGGCAGCACGGAGTTCTGGAGGGTGGAGACGGTTCCCGACGAGGCGACGAGCGTGTTGCGGCTGGTGCTGAGCCAGTCGATCGTGTCGCCCGACTGCTGCTCGTACATCGTCCACATGGTCTTCTCGAGCCAGCTGAGCTTGCGCTGCTTGTCGCATGATCTCGTGGACGAGACGTATGTCCAGGTTCCCGCGCCCTCCGACGCGTCGTCGTCGGAGATCTGCGAGTTGGTCGCGTTGAGCGCGTCGCACTGCGCGGAAGGGTTCGCGACGAAGTAGACCTTCGCGGATCCGGCGGCGGCAATCGCGTTCCCTTGGTTCTTGTTGGCCCAGGCGTACTGCGGGCTGCGGATGAGTTTTCCGGGCTTGTTCTGGGGGATCTTCATCGAATACGTGGTCATCACGTCGGAGATCTCCTCGTCGCCGAATTTGAGGTCGTCCTTCAAAGCGTCGAAGTTCGGTCCTCCGCAGGCCGCGAGTGACAGGACGGCCGCCAGCGCGAGAAGCATCGCGACGAGGCGGCCCTTGCGCCGGCGCGCCATCCGCTCAGCAGCTTTCCGCGATGGACAGGCCGAGCGCGCTCATGAACGCCAGGGCGCCGGCGACGATGAAGATGCCGACGACCCAGTTGATGAGCTTGTCGAACGTGTCGTCCCTGTCCGGGACGCCGTCGCCCTGCTGGCGGAGCACGTGCACGCCGATGCGGATCAGCGCGACAATCGCGACGACGAGGCCGAGGGCCTTGACCCATCCGAGCGCGGTGCTCACCGGGCTGGAGAATCCAGGCGGAAGGCATGCCTTCGGGTTCGCGAGGTCGGCGAGGACCATGCCGTATGCGGCGGCGGATGCGATGTGTTCAAGCATCATTTCTCCTTTGATGTTCGTTGCTGGTGCGCCTTCCACGGTCGCACATCCCCGACGCCGCGGCGGTGCACGGCGTCTACAAGTTCCCTCATGCCTTCCCGCCCGCTTCGAGGTCAGCGAGCATCCTGGCGTACGCGCGCGGATACGTTTCGGGAAAGCCGTCGAGGTCGAGTCCGCGGATGAAGGGCAGCCTCCACAGCGCGGGCGCGGCGGAGCCGACCAGGAGCGCGCCCTTGCGCAGCTCCCGCGGCGTCTTCGGCAACGGCATGGTGACGGCGACGCCCATGAGGACGGTCCGGCCGAACAGTCCCGCGTTCCAGTCGGCGAGCAGCGCGCGGAGCGCTTCGAGGCCGCGTCCCGTGCACATGGCGCACAGCACGACCCGGCTCGGGAGACGCGGGTCGGCGCTGACCGGCAGGCCGCGTCCCGCGTCCGCGTACCGGTCCCTCGCGCTCATGCGGATTGTGGTGCACCCCGCTCCCCCATGCGCCGCCACCAGCCATACGCGGTCGGCGGTCGGACGGGCCGCGAACGGAGGGACCAGTTGGGTCAGCGCCGGCCGGGGATGCGGTGCCCGGGGCAAAGGCGGTTGGTTCTGGACGTTCATTCGTTCCTTCCTTCTCACAGTCCTGGATCGGTGTCCGGCATTCCTCCGTCGTCGTTTTCCGACGGGACGCTCCACGATGGGGCGGATGGCGTCGAGGGCTGCTGCTGCCTCTGCGTCGTGGACGGCGTTTGGACGCTCTCCTGCCGTTGGGCGCGGCCCTGTCCGGTTCCGGCGGTCTGCCGTTGGACGTTCTGGGACTGCTGTGGTTCGGCGGCGGACTCCTCTTCGGCTTTCCGCTTCGCGGCCTCCTGCTCGGCCTTCGCCTTGGCTTCCGCGTCGGCCTTCTCCTTCGCCGTCTTCGAATCGTTCACCGACTTGACGGCCTTGGCGATCGCGGCGGCATCGCGCTTGGCGATGGCCTGTTTCAACGCGTCGCGGGTCTTATCATCCTGGACCTTCCCGTCCGTCGCCTTGTACAACGCGTCCGCGTCCGCGACCGTCTTGTCCAGCTTCGACGATTCGACCGCCTTGGCCGCCGTCTCCAACGCCTTCGTATCCGACTTGACGGTCCTGGCCGCCTTGTTCGCCTTCGCGGCGGCCGCGTCCAGGTCGGCGGCCTTGGACGCGTCGCACTTGACCATGGCAGGAAGCCTCACAGCGGCGGCCCTCTTGAGCGTGTCGACGGTCTTCGCGTCCTTCACGCTCTTCGCGTCCGTCTTCAACGCGGCCACGGTGGCATCCGAGCCGAGCAGTGTCTTGTACGCTTTCACGGCTTTGGCCTGGTCCGCCACGGCCGATTCGCATGCGTCGCGCGCCACCGACGCCTGATGGCTCTCGTACGCCCGGTGGGCGCATACGCCTCCGGCGACCAGGACGGCCACGGCGACGGCCGCCGCGCCGATGATGATCCGTCTGCGGTCCTTCCGCGGTTTCTCCGGCCCCGCACCGGGACGCGGCCCCACGGAAAGCCGCACCGCCTCCGCCGCGGTCTCGTCCAGCGACGGGACGCCGTCGTTCATGTTGTTTTCCTTCATATCGGCCATTCTAATCACATCCTTGGTTTCGTCGCCCGCCCGCTCCCATGCGTACGTGCATCCGTATGTATGTATGTATATGTTTATGGGCTTACGCTCCGGGCGGCTTGCGGACGCCCGAAGCGTGGAATCATGCTCTTATCCCTTGCACGCTCCTTATATAAGCGCATGATTATTTGATTATTTGCTTACCGGCCGTCCAACGCGGGACAGTTCGACTCAATCCACGAGGACACCAGTTCGCTCATGGTCACGCCCCGCGTCGCGGCCGCGAGCTTGAGCCGCCTGTGGAGTCCCGGATCGAGGCTGAGCGTCGCGTGGATCGGTTTGCCCGCACGTTCCGGCGCGGCCGACGATGTGAACGTGGCCCGGAGCCTGGACGCCGTGCTGATCGGTTTGCTGATGTTCATCGCGTCTTCCCCTCCGTGTTCGACACCGCTTCGACGATGCGGAGCACCGTGTGTTCCCGTGCCGTCTCGAGGTCCGCGAAGCGGGTTCCGCAGGACGCGCACGAATAGTCGACCGATACGCCCGGACGCGAGCTCATGACCGGTACGGGCTTGTGTTTGCGGAGCGCCGTGGATCCCGCGCGGAGTTGTTTCTTGTCTGGCATGATGTCCATTCCCGCATCCTTTCCTATTCGATTCCGTTGAAGGCTTCAATGAGTTCGTTGGCGACGAGGCCGTATCCGCTCGCGGACGGCATGCGTCCGGATTCGCTCGACCTGCGCAGCGCCTCCTTGAACGGGATGGTCGCGTCGAACCGGGCGAGGTCGTGGTCCGAGAGGAACCGCTCGGCGTTCTTCAACGCGACGGTGTTCGCACGGGTCTGGGTCAGGAGCACGCTGCTTGGCCGGTCGATGGCCTTGGCGGTCTCCCACATGCGGTCGAGGTCGAGCGGGCCGGGCGTGGTGACGAGCACCACCAGGGTGCTCGCGTCCACCGCGGCGGCGATCAGGTCCGACTGGCTGGGAGGGGTGTCGATGAGGACCCATGTCTCGGGGTCGGCCGGCGGCATGCCCACGGTGAACCGGTTGGTGACCCGCACGTCGAACGGCAACGGCTCTCCCGCGGTTCTGGCCTTGGCCGCCCAGAGCGTCGCGCTGCCCTGCGGGTCGATGTCCCTGACCTCGACCTTCCTGCCGAGCCTGGTCAGGGCGATGGCCGTGCCGATGGTGCTGGTGGTCTTGCCGACGCCGCCTTTCATGTTCGCCATGGCGATGATGCGGGGCACGTTCGTTTCGTTGTTCTCCATTTCGGTTTCCTTCTTTTCTGGTTTCGTTGAGTTTCCTTGATCCGCTGGCACGGATCGGGTCTATTCCGGCCGCATGGTCTTGCGTTGCCGGTAGGCGTACTGGTCCTCGCTCCTGCGCCGCCGCCCCTCGCGGGTCGACGACTGCTCGCGGACCTCGCGGACCAGTTCGGGATGGTCGCGGATCCATGTCGTGAGGATTCGCGTCCGGGCCGGGTTCGACGGGCTCAGGTCGAGTCCGTCGGCTTCGGCGTGGTGGCGCAGGAGGCGTCTCGCCTTCACGTCGATGCCGCCGATTCGGCTGTGCTGTTCCCGGCCGATGATGGATTGCGCGAGGCATTCGGCCTGGATGGGGCACATGTCGCACAGGATGCGCGCGGTGCTTTTCAGGATTCTCTGGTCGGATTTGTTTCTGACGCGGGCGTTGTCGGTCCCCCACATGAGATCCTGGATGCCCAACGGCAGGCCGGAGCAGACGCCCGCGACGCGGTTCGGTTCCCCGTTCATGCGGCCACCTCGATTCCGTCGCGTTTGTTGAGCTCGTCCGCGTGCCGCATGCACGCGGCCTGCCATTCGGACGGATGCCCGTTCCGCAGGCTGCCCTCGTGATCGTATTCCGCCTCGTGCGGCTTCATGTCGGTGAGCACGTGTTCGCACATGAACGAATGCACGTGGCGGTCCGGCACTGGAGTGGGCTTCGAGGACGGACGGCGGTCGCGGTTCCGGGCCGCGGCGTCGCGTTCGCGTTGGCGTTCGAGCTGGCTGATGGTCCAGTCGTTGGCGATGGCGTCCCAGTTGCCGGCCAGCCGTCGTGCGGAGTCGATGCGGCCGAGCCAGTACGTGTTCGCGGGCAGCCAGTCGATGACGGCGAGGATGAGCGCCAGCGCCGCGGGATGATCGTTCCCGTTGGCTTCTGCGATCCGGGCGATGAGCCTTCCGGTCCTGTCAAGGTCTCTTTTGGTCGGTTCCGCGGTGGTCAGCGACAGCTTGGAGCGGACGGACGCGAGATGGCTTATCACGGCCACGACCTCGGAGGCCCCAATCGAATCGTTTCCTCCATCCTTCCCGGCGGGGCGCTTCCCGCTTGCGGGGAGCTCTCCCGAAGGGAGAGAGGGGTGTGGTTCACATGGAGGGTTTTCATGGAGGGTTTTATCCTTATATAGCAGCCCTGCGGCATTTGCAGAGCCAGAGGTGCGAGATTTGCAGTGCCGGGGGTGCGAGATTTGCAGTGCCGGTTTCGAGTCGTTTTCCAGCCCTGCGAGATTTGCAGTGCTGGAAATCGGCTTCGTTCCAACGTTTTCCGGTAGCACGTCCTTGGATTCATCGTTTTCCGGCACGATTCCGGCCTCCGGGGCCACGGTCTCGCTCATGGTCGAGATGTCCTGTTCCGCGGCGTGCGTCTCCTTGATCCACGTGAGCGTGGCCGGATCGGATTCGACCGCGAGGTCCCACACGATCTGGCAGTATTGAGGCAGACGGGTCCTGCCGCCTTTGCCGAGACGCGCGTACCGTTGGTCCCCACGGCGGATGAACCCGCGTTCCTGGAGGAGCTTCAGGCTGGAACGGACGGTGCGTTCAGACAGTTCCGTGACGTTGACGATGGTCTCGATCTTCGGGAACGCGGCGGTTCCGTCATCGGACGCGCGGTCCGCGAGATAGACCAGCACGGCCTTCGCGGAGGCGTTGCCGACATGGCACCGGAAGGCCCACGACAATGCGATGTTGCTCATCTCGATCCTCCGATCAGTCTGATGAGACGGCGCAGCAGGCCGGCGGCCAGCGGGAGGACCGTCGCGGCCGCGTACAGGAGCGGCGACAGCAGACCCAGGCAGACCAGTCCGGCGAAAACGAATACGATGCACATCGCTTCCATCACAGACCACTTCCTTTCCCCTTGAGGGAACGGCTCTTCGAGAGCCGGTCGGCGATGGCGTCCCCGGCCGCGGCGGCGCGGCACAGAGCCCAGACGGTCAGAAGCACGGCCACGGAGGCCGAAACGATGATGAGGGCGATCATGGCGTTCACCTCGGCTCCGATTCGGAGACGGCCGGGAACTCGAGGTCCCGCCTCATGGCCGGACGGTCGAGCACCGGATGCGTGAGCATCGAGGCAATGCGCCCGTCCCTGTAGACCATGGCCCCGATCTCGTCGATGGCGATGGCCCCGTCGATGGCGGAATCGACGAAGGTCCGCCTGTCGACGAGCTTCCGGAACTCGTCCAGCGTGTCCCCCACGCCGCAGAGGTAGGCCCGCCGGACGATCTCGCCAACGGTCATCGACGAATCGACGGAATCCGCTATGGTTCCGATCCTGGACAGCGTGTATTCGATGTCGGACGGGATGGCGCTTTCGTTCCCGTTGAAATCATGGTCTGTCATTTTCTTTTCCCTTCTTTTTCACATGGACCAGACGGACAGGTCCCATGCGTCCTTCGCGTTCCGGCGGCACCACCAGCCGCGCCCCGCCAAAGCCAGGCCCATGAGGACCATGGCGATGGCCGGAGCGGCTGCCATCGCGACCATGCACGACAGCGCGGCGCACAGCAGGATGGCCGCCGTGACGAGGCAGCGGCCGGCCCGGCGCGAGTAAGCGTCGTGCTGGAGCATCCAGTACTCCGCCTCCGACTGCTCCGATCGGGCGGAATATGTAGACGCCGTGCACCGTTTGTCGGCGTGTCGCACCGTATAGTCAGAATCAGAAACGCCGTTAACGGCGGTTTCGACTACCATGTTCATATTGCTGGCCTTCCTTTGGTTTCCAAGGGACGATGGCGGAGGTTCTGGCAGGCCCCGTCGTCGTGGTTTGCATGTCCACCCTGTGTTCCGCGGGTTTTTCGGTTTCCGACGGGACACAGGGTCTTCTTTTTCCGTTTTCAGTTATGGAGTGCCGGACGTCGGAATCGAACCGACGGACGGGTTCTCGGTTGCAGAGAGAAGGAAGCAAGGAGAAGGGAAAGATCCCGTCCAACCGTTTCCGGCATTGTGGCCGTTCCGTGGAGTCTGCGTTTGTGCCGGAGCGGCCAAGTGTTCAGTTTTCGTCAGGCGGCGGTCAGCAGCAGGTTCGCCGCCATCCGTTCGCGGGCGGACAGTTGGGCGGAGACCTCCTGGTCGGCGTGCGTGTAGGAGCGCACCGGGCGGATCCAGCAATCGGCAAGCGTCCGAATCTCGCCGAGACGCAGCGCGCGTGCCGCGCAGTCGGGGCAGAGATCCAGCACCCGGAGGTCATCGCGGAGAAAGTAGTGACGCCAGCCGTTCCTGGCGAGGAAAGCGTCGAAACCGTCCGATGTCTCCTCGTTCCAGCGGGTCGACCAGATCGCGGTGTGGCATCCGTCGCACACCTGGACGTAATCGCTCCGGCTATCCGGCCATTCAGACTGCTCGTAGATTCCACCAGCCATCACGCAACCTCCTCTTTCTGGCACTGTGGTGCACCGTCGATAACAAATTCATAGGACAGGCCGTAATGTTCCTTCAGCCAAAGCAAATCGTTGAGGCTCCAGGGGGTGTGGCCGTTGACTTTGTTGGAAATGCCTCCAGGAGACTGATTCATCTCTTTCGCCAGGCGGCGATATGAGATGCACTCCCGTCTCAGCCATTTCTTCATCGCGTCAGCCATACCGTCTCGACCACTTTCTATTTACTTTCAGTCGTTTTTGTTTATCTAGAATATACTATATCGTTTACTTTGACTAAACGCAAATCGACGTGTTAGATTTGGTTTATTCAGATGACACAAAGTTTGAGGAGAACATAATGGACGAACCGGAAAGCAGCTCCTTCATTGGCGCGGAAGAGGAGGCTATGCACATGGAAAAAGTCGTTGCTTGGAATGTCAAGATGCTTTTGACCGCGCGACGGGCGTCCCAACTCGCTCTTGCCGAGGCGCTGGGGATCAAGAAAGCCGCAATGTCGAGGAAGATTAATGGCTATATCTCATGGTCCTTGGCCGATGTGGTGAAGGCCGCACGATTCCTTGGGACCACTCCTGAGGATCTCATGGACGACACACTGATGAAGAAGATGACCGACGCCCCAGACCATGCGCACCAAGGTGCTTTGGTAGGTGCCGGTTCCCCCAGGTTCCTTGTCAGTCCCTTCAACCCCGATGCGCCGATCGAGGGTGGAATCTCGGGTGCAGCTAAAGGTGCCTTGGCCGGTTTCATACCGCCCGTAGTCCCGTCCGGTACGGATTCCCCGTCCACCCCCTCAAAGCATGACGGGATTGGGGTTTCCGGCCGGTCTCAAGCCCATGAGACACTTGGAGCCATGACTACAGTTATCATGCGCAC
>ERZ773113.1531-NODE-1531-length-11175-cov-6.013489_pt1 | contig 11175 bp, 13 predicted proteins | sample MGYA00580565_ERZ773113 | MGnify/ENA primary metagenome ERZ773113 (study PRJEB29015, sample SAMEA2737827) | human gut metagenome | biome: human gut; feature: human-associated habitat; material: faeces | place: China | collected 2012 ...
GGGGCATAAAGTAGATTCATGCAATACCGATTTACACAAACTATTTTACACTCCCGAATCTGCTTCGGTCATTTGGCAGTCAAAATGGCAGAATGACAGAAAGCCGGAAAAGATGGTATAATGAAATAACTTGGTCGCTGACCGACTAAGAAAAGCGACCGAGATAGATGACAGCGGATTTGTATTTCTGCAAGGGAAAAGACTGATTTAGGCAATGATAGGATATTATATGATTATGAACGCGAAAAAATTTCTTGATGAATTTCTAAAGAAAATAAAGAAGAAGAGCGTTTATGAAGGTCGGAAATTATTTGATATTTATAAATCTGATTCAGCGTATACACCTGTGATTACAAATATTATCAATGAAATCATTAAAGAAGCTGATTATACTCCTCAAAATGAATATTTCAGAATTGATGTTGTAGGATGGACTTCACATTATGCGGATATGAAAAAAGATGCTGATGAGGAAGGTATTGATATAAAACCTCATCTGTGGGATTTGAAAATTGCTGTTGAGCATGAGAATGATAAGTCTGACTGGTCAGATGAAGTGATGAAATTGATTCATGTTAAATGCCCACTAAAAGTTGTTATTGCTTACAGCTATTCTGATGAACGAGGCATAACAGAACTTAATAAGTTGAAATTTCTTGCTGGTCAGATGAAAAAGGTCGAGGCTTTTAATATCGGTAAAAAACAGGAAGAATATTTGATTATTCTTGGAAATGGATGTAATCATAAAACGGGTATGCAAGATTATCAAGACTTTGGGTATATTGGTTATTTATATGATTGGGAGGCTGAAGCGTTCACAAAATTAAACTGACCAATGCGTTCGATTAGTCGAAAATAACTTGGTCGCTGACCGACTAAGAAAAGCGACTAAGTTAACGACTAAGGTAGCGATATGTTGAGAGGATGAGCCTAGTACATCCGTAAACCCGTTTTTCGTGGGTGCTCCGTTAGGCAGTTGGATGATTACCCTGGCAAATTGGAGGACTGGAAATCGTACATAGACTGGAGCGGGCGCCCCACGTGGCGCCCCTACGCACCAATGTCTTGTGTTGTAGGAACGTGACGGGCCCTTTTCAGTCCGTCAGGTCATGAATGCAAAGAATGGCAAGATGGTTGCTGAAACGGACCGCCGTAGAGGGTGTGCCAATAAATGGCCTTGGCAGACTTTTCACTCGTTGCGTCTTGCCGGTTCTATGTGAAAACACGTGCCATAGCCATTCCTGAATACGCTGAACCAGTCTGAATATAAGGAAAAATCACCTGTTTCAAGGGTTGGGTTATGCCCTTTGAAACAGGTGATTTTTGTATAGAGCTTTTTTTGCTTGCAATTAAGCCTAGCAGTTTGCGAGAAGGACCAGAAGGTTTAATGTCAATTTTTCCTTTATGTCTAGGAAGATGCTTGGTCTGGGTATCTAAAATAGCGTCATTCAGCGATTCAGATAACAAATCAAATGCTTTGCTCATGGAGAACACCTCTTTCATTATATCTTACCCTATCTAATAGGATAAATACACGTGCTTTTTAGTTTTTGATAAATTTGAATATTGAAAAGGAATTTTGCCTTTTTTCTCGAATTTATATAATATGTCACAATTTTATGATTTGTTAATGAAAAAGAGGCGAAATGAATGAATTTAAAAAAGAGTGCGGTTATCGGATTTGATGTGACCCCAAAAAGTTAGACCTTGGTAACGAGACAGTTTTTACTGTCTCGTTACTTTTTTATGCTGTCTGTCGGAAAATTCTGTATTGGACAGGACTTTTCCAACCTAGTTTCTCTTTGATTCTTTGCTCATTATAGTATTTGATATATCGTTCAATAGCATCTTTTAGTTCCTCATAGCTGTAGTAAATCACCCCATAATACATTTCTTGCTTCATTAAGCCGAAGAAGTTCTCCATGACAGCGTTATCATGACAGTTGCCCTTTCGAGACATGCTCTGAAAAATTCGTTCTTCTTTAAGATTCTGGGTATAGGCTTTCATTTGATATGCCCAGCCCTGATCGGAGTGAAACGTTCTTCGATACGGACAATCAGCCGTGATTTTGATTGCTTCAGCCTGAGCTTCCAGTATGCTTTTAGCCGAAGGATGTTTCGCTATTCCATAACTGATGATTTCATTGTTGAACATGTCCAGGAAAGGATCCAGATAAAGCTTGTGTAGGGTCAGATGTCCCTGTGTATCTACTTCATAGTATTTGAATTCTGACGTGTCGGTTGTAATCTTCTGGTGCGGAATAGTCGTGTTAAAACGACGTCGTATCCGATTCGGAGCCACGGTTCCTACCTTGCCTCTGTAAGAGCTGTATTTACGGCTTTTTCGAGTAAAGGATGTTACCTGAAGGCCTAGTTTCTGCATGATACGTTGGACTTTCTTCTTGTTCACGCAATACCCTTGATTTTTTAATTCACCGGTCATGCGCCGATAGCCATAATCTTTATGCTGGCTACGGATTTCCTGTATTTTGTCTTCTAGTTCTTGATCGGGATTCTCACGGTCAAACCGTTTCTGCCAGTACATATAGGTTGCCTTGGGCATCTGCGTATAGGAGAGAAGATCGTTTAATTTGAATGATCTTCGGAGACTGCAGATGATTTTTGCAACCCTCTCGTTTTTGCTTCGTCCTCTAAACGCAGTCTCCTCAGTTCTTTTAAAAAAGCATTCTCTATCCGGAGTTTGAGATTTTCATCCTCTAACTCCTGGACATGTTCCACGCTGGCATCGACGACTGGCTTCTGCTCCTGAGTATCTGGTTTTCTGGTTCGTGATTCGCTCAAAGTTCTTCTCCTGCCTTTCCTATGTGGCCGTAATGCATCCGGCCCAGCTATTTTAAATTCATTGACCCATCTGGCAATCATTGTCGGATTGTTGATTCCTACTTGAAGGGCGAGTTCCTGATATGAAAATTCGCTTGTTAAGTAAGACTGTACCACAGAAAGTTTCTCTTTGAAAGAGTATATTTTTCGAGAGCGAGATCTTTTCAATCCATCATCTCCAAATGCTTTGTAGGCTGCAGTCCACTTTAGCAATTGGCTGCTACTTTCCATTCCATATTTACGTGAAATAGAAGTACACCCTTCGTCACTGCTCAAGTATTCCAGTACTATTTTTTTCTTAAATTCATAACTGTGTTTTGCCATAAAAAAACTGACCCCCAATCGTTAGATTTTTGGTCTAACTATTGGGGGTCAGCTCAATTATGTATTTGTAGTGTTTTTTCATCATCGATACCTGGAGTAATTGCTGCTGACAGCGAAAAGATGGATTCCTCTACTACGACATCAAACAATGAGTATGGTACATTTAAAAAATTTACGCCGTCCATCCTAAAGGAAGAAACTTTAAAAGTATCCACGATTCCTAAGGGGGAAGCCTATATTCCTAAAGATACGGTCATCAATGTTGAATTAGTGTCAGCGATTTCTTCTAAGACGAGTCATAAAGGAGATGTTGTCCCTTTAAAAACATCTTCTAATCTTGTGATTAATGATGTAGTGGTTATTCCAGCTGGAACACGGGTCAATGGAGTAATTACTGTTGCTCGAAAGAATGGAATGTTTGGTCGTTCTGGTAAATTAGAATTTATGATTACTGATGTTAAGACTTTGAATAATGTACGGGTACCACTTCAATATACAGGAAGAAAAAAAGCAGGAGATGATGGGGGAGCCGTAGCTGTTGCTGCTGTTGCAACTGTTGTTGGCGGTCTATTTATGAAGGGAAAAAATGTTGATTTTCCAGCAGGAACGCAATTTGAAGCAACTGTTCCTGCTGACACTGATTTGAACGTAACACTGAAAGATTTAAAAGATTCAATGGATGAAGCCCAGCCTAATAGTATCGTTATTAAGATAAAGTGAGAAATCTATTAAGAAAATTCGGTTAGGAGAAAATTGCTATGATACGAAAATTGGCGTTAGTGCTTTGTTTCCTCGTGATAAATATTTCGTGGATATGTGCTAACGATATAGATGCTGATAACTATCAGTATGAATGTCGCATTGGTCCCATTGGCGTACATGATACTTTTGATATGAATCAATTAAATATGTTATTTGGACACATGACTCAGCCTGTACAACAACATAAATATGGAGTGAATAATGGTATTCGGCTTATGGATTTATATTTTGCTTCAGCGCGTGTTTGTGTGCTGAATGACTATTTGGCGACGATTAGTGTTACTAGTAATTATGCTGAAAATGGTGAGGCTTTGGGGACTCCAAGAGGAATTGTTGTTGGGCATGATTTAGATACGGTGTTTCGGTTATATGGGACTCCGTTTAATACCTGGAAGAATAATGGACGCATCATATATTCTTATGGAACCTACTCATATGGTATAACTTTTGGAGTTAATCCAACCACTAATATTGTTGAGAGCATCGGCGTTTTTATTCCTACTTGTTGAACGTAGAATTTTATTGATTTATAACAGGATAGGAGATTATTATGCTAGTGAGAAGGGAGCGGGTTCCCGTGATTCGTAAGATTGTTTTTTCTTTAGCATGTCTGGCCTTCAGCGGGATGAGTGTTTTTGCGACGCATATCATTATGACCGACCATGCTCTTTTGACGGTTCCGAAATCAGCGGATTTATCGGCTCATGTCGATTTCCATGAAGGGAAGCGGCTGGTCCGGTTTGCCGGCGGGAAAATGTATGGTGGTGATGCAGTGCGTTTTATGTGTATCAAGAAGGGCAATACCTGGAAACCGGACAAGGTGTGGTGGTCTATGGATGATAAGCTGGGATCGCCCTATTCGTATCGCGCCTTTAGTATCTTTCAATACGAAGACCTGGATTCAGAACGCTATTTTTATGGCGTGGCTTGTTGGGATTCGATGGATACTGTATATCGCAATTATCTCCTGGGACTCGATAAAGATGGGAAAAAGATGAATGAGTACATCAATAGTGACCATTTCAAAGAACACACAGAACGCCACTTAGAATCAGGGATTTTTGACCGGAACGGCAATTTATATTTGACGTTTCACGATTGGCCAGGCTTGCAACCTGATGCGCCAGTGTATTATCAGTTGACCTGGTCCGAAGACAATCAGTGGTTCGGTTATGAATATCTAGGAACACAGAAACCATAGAAGAAAGGGACGTCGCACGACGAAGCTTTCTGCCATCATGTGACGTACTTTTTTTTAGTTTATAGTACGGAGTTTGTAGTTTGCAGCCAAAAAATTTAAATTTAACCCCATCCGCTAACCCCTAGCCGCTAGCCACTAGCCACTTAAAAAGGCGCTGTCTTCATGGGACAGCGCCTTTTTCCTAATGTCCTGCGACTTCGGCTGTGGGCTGGAATGCCTGGGCAGCTTCGGGGTTTTCGTTCATGGCGTCGATGCGGGCGCGGTATTCGCTATCCGAAGCGTAGCGTTTGTTTTTGTAATAGCCGATGGTCAGGAAGGGGACGATGATGATGGCGATGGCTAAGTAACCGCAATAGCCGTAGCCGTATTTGATGATGTTGGTCAGGCCGGCGACGGAGACGGTCATGGAGGCGATGATGATGAACAGGGTGACGATGGCCGAACGGGTGACGGCGTTATGGCTTACTTTCTTCAGGCACTTCGTTTCCGAGAAGCGGGCTGTGAAGCCGAAGACCGTCGTGACGCCTGTCGAGATGAGGCACAGCAGTAAGAAGGCGCTGTAGGCGATGGTCAGCCAGGACATGCCCATGGCTTTGCAGCTGGTCAGGGTCGGTAAGGGAGATTTGCCGTAGATGCCGGTCCAGCCTAAGAGCATGCAGACCGCTAAGGTCAGGGCGATGGCATTCATGACGAAGGAGAACCACATGGACGTAGCACAATTTTTACGAGTGACCAGCGGCGTGCCGACGACGATCATCGTCGGGATGACGACGCACTGGAAACCGGAATAGGTGACGGCGTGGAGGATGGCCGTCGGTACTTTGCTGAAGCCGTTGGCGGCAAAGTCCTGGGCCATGGCGGCCGTGAAGAACTGCGTCCCTTCGATGGAGCCACCCATATAGATGCCGACGGAGAAAATCATGATGACCATGGCCAGGATGGCGATGCCCATGTAGGTCGTTGCCCGGCGTACCAGGCCGGCACCAAAGATGGTCAGGAAGAAGATGATGGCGCCGACGACGCCGATGCCGACGTAATAGTTGAGGCCCGTCTGGACGTTGATAGCCGAAGCGGCGCCGGAAATCGTAGCCGATACGGCCATTAAGACCATGATGTAGAAGAAGGCTTCAAACAGGTATTCGATGCCCTTGAAGGGGCTGTATAAGTTCTGGAATAACTGACGGTAACTGGTGAGATGACGGGAATTGTACATGTTCATGGCTTCCTTGATGGTCAGCGTGAACAGCAGCATAGTGATGATAGCCGTAATCGGACCGAGCCAGCCGAGGCTGACGAAGTAGACATTTTCCTGGTTGCCCGTAGCGAAACCGCCGCCGGCGTGGGAACTGAATAAGACGGCACCGACGGAAAAACACATGCTCAGTGAAGCGGCTTTGATCGATGAAATATTAGCCATAAGATTTTCCTCCTTTTAAGAACCATGGAGAGAAACGAAAACGCCTTTCGTCTCTCTGCTCGAAGCATTAAGAGACGAAAGGCGTTGTATGATCCTTCCGCGGTACCACTCTGTTTCATCCCTGGGGATGCACTCTCGGATACGGCTCATGGCGATATCCACGCTCTGTAACGGGAGTTCCCGTATCGGCCTACTCCATTCAGCCTCTCCGCTCGGCAATGAGTTCGGTCCGGCATCGCCGCTGCCTCACACCAGCCGGCAGCTCTCTGGAAACGATAGACTCAGACGTACTATTTTGCGTCGTCGCGTTTATGACGTTTATCAGTTGATGGTGCTATGATAGCATCATCACTTAATAAAGTCAAGGATGAAACATAATATTTTTTGAAATAAACTCACTAAACGTTTAAGTTTAAGGTTTAACTGCGAAAATACGATTCGGATCTCGTAGGGGTCGCACGTGGGCGACCCGTTGGGGCTTTGGATGATTCTTTTAGCAACTTGGTCGGTAAATCGTACATATCCTAGAGCGGGCGCCCCTAAACATTAAAGAGAAAAGGGTCGCGCATGATGGTTGAAACCTTCGTGTGATAGCTCTTACGAACCATGAACCACGAAAAAGGCGCTGTCTTCATAGGACAGCGCCTTTTTCCTACTTATCGCGGGAAAGGTCGACCTCTTTCAAGGGAATGAGGTGAGTCTTATGTTTGAGTTTGTGATAGAAGAAGACGGCCAGGAAGACGGGGATGCCGATGTAGGCGACACTGGCACCGTACCAGTCGATTTCTGCGCCTGTGAAGGCCGAGTAGTTCTGGCCTGCCGTGACGATGATGCACATGATCAGGGCCAGGAGGGGGCCGAAGGGGAACCACGTAGCCTTATAGGGCAGGTCTTTCAGGTCTTTGCCCTGGGCGATATAGGCCCGGCGGAAGCGGAAGTGGCAGATGGCGATGCCGATCCAGGTGATGAAACCGGCCATGCCGCTGATGTTGACCAGCCAGTCATAGGCTTTGCCTTCGCCGATGAGGGACGTCAGGAAGGCGGCCATGCCGAAGACGACCGTTGCGAACAGGGCATACGACGGGACGCCGCGCTTGTTCAGTTTGAGGAAGCATTTCGGGGCCTGTCTCGTTTCGGCCATGGCGTAGAGCATACGCGTCGAGACGTAGAGGCCCGAGTTGCCTGCCGACAGGACGGCGGTCAAAATGACGGCGTTCATGATGGAAGCGGCTGCGACCAGGCCGAAGCGTTCAAAGACCAGCGTGAACGGGCTGATGGAAATGTTTTCGATGTTCGTATTGAGCAGATTCGGGTCCGTGTAGGGGATGAGGAAGCCGATGACCGTAAAGGCACCTAAATAGAAGATGAGGATACGCCAGAAGATGGAGTGGACGGCGCGGGGCACGTTCTTTTCCGGATCTTCACTTTCACCGGCGGCGATGCCGATCATTTCCGTCCCCTGGAAGGAGAAGCCGGCGACCATGAAGATGCCCAGCATGGCCGTGAAGCCGCCGACGAAGGGCGCATCGCCGATGGTCCAGTTGGTAAAGCCCGGCGACGGTTCCGGCCCGAGGCCCAGGATGAGCAATGTCCCGGCAAAGAGGAAGACCAGGACCGTCAGGACCTTGATGCCGGCGAAAATGAATTCGCTTTCGCCGTAGGACCGGGTCGACAAGTAGTTGAGGACGAAGAGGATAATGAGGAACAGGCCGCTCCAGATGGCAGCCGGTACGTCAGGGAACCAGTATTTCATGATCAGGGCACCGGCGACAAGTTCGGCCGCTACCGTGATGGCCCAGTTGAACCAGTAGTTCCAGCCCAGGGCAAAGCCCAGGGATTTATCGACGTAGCGGTTGGCGTAGGTTTCAAAAGAACCGCTGACCGGCAGGTACGACGCCATTTCGCCGAGGCCTGTCATGAGGAAATAAACCATGATACCGATGAGGGCATAGGCGACGAGGGCACCGCCCGGACCGGCAGAGCTGACCGTTTCACCGCCGGCGACGAACAGGCCCGTGCCGATAGCGCCGCCGATGGCGATCATGTTCATGTGGCGGGCTTTCAGGCTGCGGCGCAGTCCCTGCTGCTGTTGAGTTTCTTCCATGCAAAATCACAACCTTTTTTCATTGAATTGATAAATAAAATCTAAAAAAACTCATACCTTTACATTATAAAGGATGAATCCTTCTCTGACAAATGGATATTCTGCATGGAAGTAAATCGTTTATGCGATTGATGGATATATAACGTGACGCTGTAGTCTTGACAAGGATTTCGAGAACAGGTACACTAAAGATAAAATAGTTGAACATGTTCAAGAAGGTGTTTTTATGGAAAAAGATAAAGACGAAGTCCGTCAGCGCATCCTGGCTGCGGCGAAGGAGCTCTTTGTCCAGCAGGGGTATAAAAAGACGACGATTCGTCAGATTGTCGAGAAATCGGGCGTCCTCACAGGGAGCATCTATTATTTCTTCAAGAATAAAGAAGATATCTTCCAGTCCCTGGTCATGGAGCTGCTGCGGCAGTGTACCGATTTGATTGCAGCCCATTTCAGGCAGGAGTCGCCGGCCTTCCGCTACGCCGCCCTGTGCCTCGTCGAATTTGAAGCCGTGGCTATGAACCAGCTCGTCCGCGAAACCTATTATGAAGGCTATACGACGCCCTTGACGTTTGAAAAGATCACGGACCATCTGGCCGATATGACGGGCCGTATCTTCGGCGATTCCCTGAGATTATCGAAGGAGGATATTTTCCTGCGCTCCTTGCTCATCAAAGGGGCCATGCGCAGCTACATCGTCCAGTTCGACTTCAGCCAGCCCATGGACAGCCAAAAGTACGCCGCCCTGGTCCTGGATACGGCTTTGCAGCTGCTGGGCATTTCGGCTGCTGAGAGCCATGACGTCCTGGCTCAGCTCGAACAGCGCCTGCCGGAAATCGAAGCCATTGCCGATGAGATGATCCACCGGCGATAGGAAGGCTTCCTGTAAAGGATTGCCGCATGAGGCCATTTTGGTTTCATGGGGCAGCCTTTTTTGCTCAATATTTGAACACGTTCAACAAACAAAAGGGGAACTCATCATGTTCATAGAAAAAAAGAAATGGGCTGCCTGGCCCTGGCCGTCATGATAACGGCTTTCTGCCTGGCCGTCGCCGGCATTATGGTCCTCTTTGCCGTGCTCAGTCCGGATGCGGTCATGTCCATTGAAATGCCCTTGCTCTATATCATGCCGGCCTCTTGTACAGCGGCCTGAGCTGGCCTGATTTCTACATGAGCGACGTCGCCGCCGCCATTGCCCAGATTTTCCCCATGCGCCATGCCGCCGACAGCGTCCGCGATATCTTATTGGCCGGTTATGCGCCGGCGCTGGTTTCTCAGTCCCTGCAGCTGCTGCTCATGGGGGCCGGGGCTTTTGCTCTGGGAACGACCATCTTTGCCCTGCGCCGCCGCTACGGCATGAAGACATTCCTGGAAATAACGGCAGGGGCTATTGCGCGTAAGCGGAAAGGAGTGCGGTCATAATGGGATTTATTGCATTGATACGACGGGAACTGGCCAACGCCTTTCTCCACGATGCCCGGCGGGCCATCTTTCTCTTCGGTGCCGCGACGGCCTATCTGATCCTCTTCGGCATCCTCTATTACCCCGGCGTCGTCAAGGAAATACCAACGGTCGTCTGCGATGAGGAACATACGGCCTACAACCGCCTTTTGACCCGCCAGGTCGATGATGACGAACGACTGGGGCTGGTCCGCGTCGTCGCCGATGAAGGGGAGGCACGGGACATGCTGCGCCGGAAAGAGGTCTACGCCGCCGTCATCATTCCGGCCGATTTTCTCACGATATCCTCAACGGCCGCAGCGCTAAAGTCCTGTTCATGCTCAACGGGGCCAATATCATTACGACCAATATCGCCACGACGGCTGGCAACGACATCGTCAATACCTTCAATACGCGCTTTGCCGCCCGACAGGCGGCCCTGCGGACCAGCGGTGATGAACAGATGCTGAAGAAGCGCATCTCACCGGTAGAGACGACGCTGCGCGTCCTCAATAACCCGACCCAGAGTTACATGATGTTCTTCATGGTCGGCCTGGCCATGGCGGCCATGCGGCAGGGCATCTTCCTGGCTGTCGGCGCTGCCGTGCAAGGCGATTTCAAGGATACAGAAGGCCTGAAAGGCGCACCGAAAGCGGCCGTCCTGGTTGTCAAGGTCGCCGTGTACTGGCTGCTGTCCGTCTTGTCCTTTGCGCTGGTCTGTGTCATTTCTTACGGCTTGGGGATTCCCGACCGGGCATCGGTCACGGCCCTCTTGACCCTTGCGTCGGCCTTTTCCTTTGCCGCCGTGTCCCTGGGCCTCTTCGCGTCGTCCATTTTCCACAACGAATTGCAGTTCGTCCGGGCGTCCATCATGTACACCGTGCCGGCCTTCATCTTCGGCGGCTATACGTGGCCCCTGGAAGCCATGGACCCTGTGACCCAGGTCGTCGCCCAGGCCTTTCCCATGGCCTGGATGTCCAACGCCGTCCGCGAACTCTTCCTGTCCGGCCATCTGGCTACGCTGAGCCATAACCTGACGGCCCTGACGGTCATGGGCGTCATTTTCCTCAGCCTGGGGAGCTGGATTTTCCT
>ERZ773113.1532-NODE-1532-length-11173-cov-4.649397_pt1 | contig 11173 bp, 10 predicted proteins | sample MGYA00580565_ERZ773113 | MGnify/ENA primary metagenome ERZ773113 (study PRJEB29015, sample SAMEA2737827) | human gut metagenome | biome: human gut; feature: human-associated habitat; material: faeces | place: China | collected 2012 ...
TACCTTAAATTCAAGGATCATTGCAATATCCGTCTTTTGATTCGGTATCAACATAACATCATATCGTCCATAACCACTTTCACGGTTTGATTTAAGCTGATAACGATCCCGAAGTTCTACCAGCAGGCCCAGTACAAAACCATGATAAAAACGCTCCGGCTGCGCCGCTTCCGAAGGATGACTGCCTGTGTCAAAACTGCTAAAAGTTGCAAGTGCCACATCATTCATATATGCATTCATCTCTTTTAGATTTCCATGTAAGAATGCCTCTATAAACGCATTATAGTTGGCATTATAGTTATCAAACCACCCTGCAAACATATCAGAAAACATGCCAAATGTTTCCAGATTGGTAATGGTCAGATGATACCATGTTTTTTGAAGCATTCCCCGATATTCTACCTTCTCCACCTTCAGATATCCACTTGCAACCAAAAGACTCCAGATTGCTGATGGCGAATAATCAAGCTGATCAAAAACGATTTGCTCATCGAAAGAAACAACGATTTCCTTATGATTTAAGAGATCTTCCATTTTCTCTTTGATATCAGCAGATGCCGTCCGAATCAACCGGTTCACCAGTGTATTTCCACTTGTCGCCGCCCAATATGCCTGAAATCTTTTTTTATCCAGATAATTCGTGATGGACCATGGATTATATATATCTTTGCTTCCTCCGAATGCAAATCCATCATACCATTTTTTCACTTCATCTTTTGTTTCTTCCAGACCATACTCTGCCAAAGACGCAAAGACTTCCTCCTCCGTAAAACCAAAACTTAACCGATAATCATCCGAAGTTGTTGTCACCACATTTAAATTATTAAGATCTGAAAAAATAGATTCCTTGGAAACTCTTGTGATTCCGGTCATAATTCCACGTTCCAGGCAGGCATTTGTCTTAAATGTCGCATTCAGGAAACTTCTGATAAATCCCGTAAAACGATCCCAGTATCCATGAATGTACGCTTCCTGCATCGGCGTATCGTATTCATCAAGAAGAACAATTACTTTTTTTCCATAGTACCGCTCCAGATAGCTGCAAAGCAGATTTATGGAAATGGAGCATTCTGCATCATCCATATCCATCGTCATTTTTTCATACTGTGTCAACTCGTTTTTGCTTAAAACTCCACCTTTCACCAGATAACGGTTTTGTTCATATACCGCTGCAATCTGCGCCTTTATCTGACGTTTTGTTTCCTCAATATTGTCTGCTTTAATAGACGCAAAGCTCAAAAAAATAACCGGATATGTCCCCTGTAACTTTCGATAGGTTTCATATTTCCAGATCGATAAGTTTTCAAACAGATCTCCCCGGTTCGCATAGCGGTTCGAAAAAAAACAGTTTACCATGCTCATATTTAAAGTTTTTCCAAAGCGGCGAGGTCTTGTGATTAATGTCACATCATCTCCGGACTCCCACCATTCCCGGATAAACGCTGTTTTGTCCACGAAAAAATAGTGGTTCTCCATAATCGATGCAAAATCCTGTTTCCCGATCGCTACGGTTCTTGCCATGCTGCGTCCCCCTTTACGTTCCTGCCATTTTCCTTCATTGTACTATAATCCTTTTATGTTCTCAACCGATAAAATGCGGATATCCTTTCGCTTTTTCTGTCACATAAGGAAAAAAGCGAGTAAAATCGTTCACTCGCTTTTCGAATTATTCTCATTATTTTTCCTTACGGTTCCAGGTTTTCCACTCATCATCCGATGTATAGGTCACGGAATCCAGACCATCGTCTGTAGCGATTTGCAGTAAAAGATTCCAGGTACTGTCTGCATTTTTTTCAATGGATATTCCATTCACATAATTACATTTCTTAAATGTGTCAATCTCATACGGTTTCCACGTCTTTCCTGCATCTTCTGTCATATACGCATATGCATCTGCTCCATGATTGCTTACCAGAATCATTCCTGTCGATACGTCTTTAAAAGCCATATCCGCAGGATAATTCTGTATGGCAGCAGATAAATCTTTCACAACCGTGTAAGTATTTCCACCATCATCTGTCGACCATAATACTTTGTTCATCATGCCGGCACCCGGATCGGAACAATATAGAAGATATCCCTGCTTATCATTTGTAAAATTAAGATACACAGCATTCGGTCCACCATACGATTTATATTCCAGCGAGGCAAGCTTCGTTTGCTGTCCATCTGCCGTACAGCTCATCACAGAAATCTTTCCATCATTGGAAAAATAAGAAACAAATGCCTTTTTGCTGTCAAGCGCAGATAAATCTATGGTATCTGCATCATCATCAACATCCGAAATCTGACAGATTGTTTTTTCCCCATACACAATTGCATTGCCGGATACATTCCACCCATCAGACAATGTACTATTACGATCTGTCCCTCCATTATATTCTAAAACACCAATAACGCTCTGATCGTCGACTCTCTGCGTATACAAACAATCCTGACCCTGAAAAATGTATAAATACATATTTGTATTTTGACTGGCTGGCTTTATCACTGTATCGGTTTCCTGATCCAAATCATAGGCCAATACTCCAGCAGATCCATTTACAATCAATGTATGTTCCAGCATGCCATAAGAAAAAAAGTCATCTGTTTCTATCATGTAGATTTGCTTTGCCTTCCGATCATACACATAGATTTTGTTTATTATATTTTCCTCATGCCACACTACATACTGATCATTTATCTGCACATCAGAAACGCTGCGTATTCCTGTATCGATATCTTTTCCGCCTACTTGTATTTGTATCTTCTCATCTGCATCAGTATATATTTTTACGGCTTTGTTACCATCTAATGTGACATGCTGAAATGGCGATACCAAAGAAATATCATCATTCAGAATAGATATGTTTTTATCTGCATATTGATATAAACCATACTTTCCATTATTTTCACTCCTGTCATACCAATATACACTGCCATCTTTTTCTTTCAGAGTGACTGCATCCATTGTGCTTTGTGTATCTTTTGCAGAAAACAATAATTGTATGTCATTTTTGTCTTTGGACTGTTTTACAACTCTCCATGTTCCATCTTCACCTAAATAATCTTCCCATATAACAGCATCCCCATCAGATTGTATATCTGAAATTTCAACACAATTATCATATTGATACAGAAGTATATCTTTTTTTGTCTGCACATCGTACCTTCTTATTTGTGTTGCATAATCGTCCGAATACACAAATTCTTTTCCTGCTGTCAACATCGATTCCTTATAAAATGTATATGATATTCCATAATAAATATATGGTGAACTATAACAGAAACAACTAATGTCTGCATTTTCTGGTAACGGTAATTTAAATTCTTTTATCGTACAATCACTCCCGGCACGATTTGAAAATTCTTTTTTATTTACCTGTAATGTTTCCTGTGTGTCATAACTTTCTATCTGTGTTTCTGTACTGTCCGACGCGCAGCCATTCAGCAGAAACACAATCATCAATAAAGTTGTCAGAAATATCTTTTTCATAGCTGCTCTCCTCATATATTCAACATAAAACAGTTACTGTATCTTAAATTTGACAATATCAGAACAGTGCCATCACAACACTTTGATATTGATTCTGATACATACTTATCTCTTTAATATATCAAATATCTTCCATTTTCTGCTACAACAGCATTATACGCTTCTTTTATAGGAATATCTCTGTGAATTCCATGTTTTCTCTCTCCTAATTTTTATCTTTCAATTCTACATGTATCATTGTATTTGTAGCGTATCATAGTCATTTTCTTTTGTCAATCATTATTTTGCACTTCGTAATATTTACACTTTGCATATTTTATGATATGGTATTAATTATTCAGGGAGGACTTATTGCATGGCATACAAAAACACTCTAATTACAGGAATTACCGATTTTTTAGTATTAGCAATTTTAAAAAGCAAAGGTGATTGCTATGCTTATGAGATAAGTAAATACATTACAAGCGAGTCAAACGAACTGCTCTCCATTTCCCCAAATACGATATATACGGTCATGTACAAATTGGAAAATGAGCAAATGATCAGTGAATATTCTGTTCTTGTTGGGAAAAAACGTACCCGTATCTATTATCATATAGAGTCTGATGGAGAAGCATATTTAAAGGAATTGCAACACGACTATGAAAATATGATTTCTGGTATGTCTGCAATTTTTGATTCTCTTGAGAAAGGAGACACGCATGAATAGCTTATGTAAACAATACATTTCTGAAGTGAAACTCTTACTTCCAGCTATTGGAAAATCAGAAAAAAATTATTTAGCTTCTCTGACAAGTAATCTGGAAGATTTCTGTGATGACACCTCACCTCAGACAATTGATGACTTATATAAAGAATTTGGCACACCTGTAGATACTGTAAATTTCTACATTTCAACGTTTTCCATAGCAGAGTTAACAAAAAGGATTCAAACTCGCAAGTATATACGCCATGTAATCTATTTTTTCGCTATTGTTATTTCTTGCTTTTCTATTTTTTTAAGTATTTTAGCATACCATACTTATCAAATATTAAAAGAACAGGAAGCAGTTTTTGTAGATACCGTCATTACAGATGATTCGACAAACTAATATTTTAACTTGCACCAGAAAGGATTTTTATGAAAAAAACATTAATGCGCACTATCACTATAATCTCTTTTTTATTAATTTTATTTTCTAATACATCTATCGCAAATGCCACCACATTGGAAAAGACTGACAACGATTATTATGTAGAAACTATTATAACAAATGTCGATTCCGACCTTAATTTCATCGCGCTTCACAGCAATTCTCATACTATTACAAAAACAAAAACTGCAAACATAAAAAATGCAAATGGAACTATTTTGTGGAGTGTCTCTATTACAGCAACGTTCATTTATGATGGTTCTACATCTCGCTGTATCTCTTGTTCTCCAAATGCCACTTCTTATTCTTCTGAATGGAAAATACAATCCGTTTCATCTAATAAAAGTGGAAATTCCGCCACAGCATCTGCTACAGCTAATTATGCTTCATTAAAAAACTATACCCAAAATGTTACTATTTCATGTAGTAAAAATGGTACCGTTTCATAATCTTTTCAAATCATTCTTCGACATCATTTGAATGATAAAAATAGTGCTGATACAACGCAAACTTCTATTGTACCAGCACCATTTTTTTATTCTCCATCAATCCAAACTTTTTTCCATAAAAAGCAAACCCATAAAAAAGTTCTTTTACAAACCTTCTGTATCTAACTCTACAATCATTTGTCCCAGCTTCTGCTCTCTCAACAGATAACACATGTAGATTGAAAGATTATTGCCCCGTTTTTACAACTTATTTTTTATATTTTGCCCCGTTTTTTCATCTATTATATGCATATTTTGCCCCGTTTTTTATATCAACAAAAAAGCAGCCGAAAACATTCGCCTGCTTTTTTAAAAACTCTTTGAAAAGATGATCGTTATCTGCGATTGACGTCAAACTTCTTTGCCAATGCTTTGGTAAGTAAGTTGATTCCAAGAACAATCAGCAAAAGAACTACTGCAATACCAAATGCTACCCCGAATTCACCCTTCGTTGCACTCAGGTAAAGCTGAATGGTAAGTGTTCCCGCCGGCATTTTTGCCTTTGCCAGCAAATCGGTAAAGTTCTTCGGGAGGAGACCTGAACTTCCCGCGGTAAACAGCAGTGCTGCTGACTCCCCAACAATTCGCCCGATGGCAAGAATAACTCCGGTAATGATTCCCGGCATTGCGGATGGTAATAAAATGGTGCGTATCATATGCCATTTTCCGGCGCCCAAACCGATCGCTCCGCTTCGGTAACTGTCCGGAACCGTTTTTAACGCTTCCTGTGTATTCCGGGTGATCAGAGGAAGTACCATCAGAGTCAGAGTAAACGAACCTGTGAGGATAGAATACTTCAAATGCAGAGTCTGTCCAAAAAACATCATACCAAACAAACCAAAGATAATGGACGGAATCCCCGCAAGTGTCTCTGTGGCAAATTCAATCAGACTGACTAATTTTCCCGGTTTTGCATACTCATTTAAATAAACGGCAGCCCCAACACCGATGGGAGTAGCAATCAGCATGGTTACAATTATGATATAAAGCGTATTTACAATATTTCCCGCAATACCGGTTGTTCCTTTTAACACCGAAGTGACACTGGTAAGGAATTCCCAGTTAACGCTCCGGATACCTTTGACAAATACATACACTATGATTCCGAGAAGCAGCGCAACGGAAACAATTGCACACACATAGATGGCAACATAAGTAAAGAAATCCGCCGGATGTCTGGTTTTCGTACGAATACTTGTATTACTTCCTGTCATTTTTCAACGGCTCCTTTCTTCTCGACCTGCGCAAGCACCAGATTGATAATCATTATAAAGATAAACAGTACCAGACCTACGGTAAAGAGCACTTCCCGGTGAAGTCCTTCCGCATAACTCATCTCACTGACAATCTGTGTGGTCAGGAAACGTACCGAGTTGAATGGAAGCGGCAGATTTACCGAACCTCCGGCAACCATATTGATTGCCATGGCTTCTCCGAGCGCACGGCCGATACCAAGAACCACACCTGTCATAATACCGGATCTTGCTGCCGGAATCATAACTTTAAATATCGTCTGGATATGTGTTGCTCCGAGGGCAAGCGAAGCGGATTTTAAATGTCCCGGTACCGCACGGATGGATGAAACACTGATATTAATTACCGTAGGCAAAATCATGATTGCCAGTACAATAATCGCAGAAAGCAGATTGGAACCACCGGTAAACTGATGGGTTGTACTTCCCGCAAACACCCGTTTTTCCAGGCGGTACATCAATGGATTTAAAACCATAAGTCCAAGCAGTCCATATATTACAGACGGAATTGCTGCCAGCAGCTCTACCGCCGGCTGTACAATCGCTGCCAGCTTTTTATTGGAAACCTCTGTGATAAATACCGCTGTCAGAATTCCAATCGGTACACCGATCAGAATTGCCACTGCAGTACCTACAATAGAAGTCAGAATAATGTACAAAATACCATAAGATGGTGTTGCTGCTGTCGGCTGCCATACAGTTCCAAATAACAGGTCAATCACCCCGACCTTTGCCAGTGCCGGGATGCCCTTTGCAAACATATAAACCGTTATGGAAAGAACTGCTACGATGGCAACGGCTGCGCATATAAGAAATATTACTTTTGCAATCGTTTCCACGATGTGCTTTGTTGCTTTGCCGCCTGTCATATCTTTATCCTCGTTTGCCTGTTTACGTGTTTCTTAATTTACATTATTTGCTGTTTGGGATGATCAGTCCTACAGACTTGATAACATTCTGTCCGTCTGCAGAGTTGATAAAGTCGAAATATGCCTGTACCTGCTTACTCTGCTCAGAAATCTCACCCTTGGTAGCCATTACGAACGGTCTCTGTAATACATAGTCTCCTGCAAGAATATTGTCTTCTGTCGGCTCTACAGAGTTGATCTTTAATCCATTTACGGTGTCATCCAGCACATCTAAAGATACATATCCAACTGCTCCCGGAGTTGCTGCAACCTTTGCTAAAACAGCACCTGTAGAATCAAGTTCCTGTGCATATTTGCAGGAATCCTTTACATCCATCAGTTCCTCAAATGCATCTCTTGTACCAGATCCTGCCTCACGGCCGATGACTACAATCTGCTCATCCGGTCCGCCGAGATCTTTCCAGTTTGTAATCTCTCCGGTATATACTTTTGCAAGATCTTCAGACTTAATATCTGTGATTGTGTTTGCTGTATCTGTAATAACTGCGATACCATCAATTGCCACAATGTTCTCTACAATACCCTGGCTTTTCTCATCGTCAGAAAGGGCACGGGAAGCATCTCCGATATCAACGCTTCCTGCCTCCAGAGATTCAATTCCTGCACTGGATCCGGTAAACTCTGCGGTTGCGGAAACGTTCGGATATTTCTCCATGAATGCTTCGTTCATGGCATTTGCAAGTTTCTCCATGGAAGTACTTCCTGCCAGTGTAACGGTTCCACTCAGATCCGCTCCATCTGTTGTATCTGCATTTGCAGTTGTATCAGATGCCGTTGTATCTGTATTTGCATCAGCACTTGCATCACTGCTGTCAGAACCACATCCCATCACACCTGCAGCGACCATTGTTGTTGCTGTCAGTAAAGCCATCATTTTTACAAGTTTGTTTTTCATGATTTTCTCCTCTTTCTTTCATGTTGTTCCTCATTACAGTTGTTATCTTATCGGGTCTGTGTAAAATGCATAACCAGACTAATGTAAATTCAATGTAAAAAATATGTTGTCCTGTAAAACGACAAAACTTACGAATGACACAAAGGGAAAATTTCTGCCAAAAGTGAAGATGGAAATTCCCTGACCTTTTCCATCCTTTTCAATTAAATATCTAAATATCCCATTTTTTCCACAAAAAAGAGAAGAAGATTCTTACATGGCATGCAGAATCTTCTTCTCTTTTTCATTGGATCTTTATAAGTTATTTCAAAAATCCGAAATTGCTGACTATAGCAGCTTCCTTTGCCTTTCCATTGCAGACGTTAACAAAACTGATGATACGGACAACCAGTAAAATGATAAAACATACGGCTGCTGCAATCGGAACGACAACGGTCCAGCAGAACACTACGGTAATCAGTCCCAGCAGAACTTCAGACACAAGGATCCTGATTCCCTCACGCACATGAAATCCGACATAAGGAGAATCCTTTGCCACAAGAAGTGCCACGATGGTTCCCAAAATTCCCAGAAGATATGGAAGCATTGCAAACAGTTTGTGATCTGCAATATCCTTTCCGTCAAATTCTGCGGAATGATCCTTTGGATCTACATAAGGCTGCCCGTACGGCATCCCATTGTTCATCTGTGGATTGCCATAATACGCTCCGTTGTTTCCCTGTGGATTTCCGTAGCCGTATGGCGTCCCCTGCGAATTCTGATTTTCCTGTGTTCCTGTATGTAAGCTGGCTCCGCATCTGGTGCAGAATGTACTGTCATCCGGCATTTCACTGCCGCACTTCGGACATATCATATAAAATTCCTCCTCTTCGTTTGAAATGAACTCTGCGAACATCTCCGCGCTTTTTATTTTATATAAGTTTATGTTGCAAGTCAATTTAGATTCTCTTAAGTTTTCCTTTTCTTTCTTCATAAATTGTTTTCAGAACAGACACTACCACAATCTGATACCCCGGATGCTGCTTTCCTATACCCCTGCCAAATCCTATAATTCCGTTGTAATCAGTTGTCCAAAGCTCACCAGTGGAGAAACGTACACGCTCCTTGCCGGTGATACCACCACAACGGTTACATTGGATTCCCTTGTAAAATCGGTAAAAAAATAAAGTGTGCGTTTACCGCACACTTTCGTGCCCTTGCGGAGACACAGCATCATCTTTGACTCCGCAGGGCGCGCATCTTTGCAGGCTGACCTGCTTTAATTGCCAAGTTCCAGCATGGTATCAATACAGCGTTTTGCTTTTATACGCACTTCTTCGTCCAGCTTGATTTCCTCTCCGCCGGTGCCCTTTACACACTTGTACACATCTCCGAGTGTGGTCAGTTTCATATTGTGGCAGACACAGTCTCTTGATAATGGATAAAACTGCTTGTCCGGACATGCAAACTGCAGATGCTGCACGATACTGTTCTCGGTTCCGATAATGAATTCCTTTGCATCACTTTTCTTTGCATAGTCCATGATTCCAGTTGTACTTCCCCGATAATCCGCCAGTTCGGAAACCTCCGGCAGACATTCTGGATGTACCAGAAGAAGTGCGTCCGGATGTGCCTTTCGTGCTTTTTCCACATCCTGTTTCGACATGCGGACATGCGTTGGACATCCCCCCTGCAGCAGTTTGATATTTTTCTCCGGCACCTGCTCAGCCACCCATTTTCCCAGATTGCAGTCCGGGATAAACAAAATATTTTTATTCTCTATATTCTTTACAATCTGAACTGCCGATGAGGAAGTTACACAGACATCACAAATCGTTTTTAACTCGGAAGTCGTATTAATATACGCTACCACGGTATAATCCGGATACATCTTTTTCACCCCGGAAATCAGTTCCACATCCATCTGCTCTGCCATCGGACATCCCGCATTGCTGTTGGATAACAATACCCTTTTCTGTGGGGACAAAATCTTGACCGTCTCTGCCATAAAACGGACTCCGCACATCAGCACAGTGCTCTGCGCTGCCTTGGCAGCCTGCACGCTCAGCCCATAGGAATCCCCTACATAATCAGCCACCTCCCAGATATCATGACTCTGATATGCATGTGCCAGAATACAGATATCCTTTTCTTTCTTCAGGCGGATGATCTCGTCCTGCAGTTCTCTTGTCGTTAACATAAAATACTCCTTTTCACGAAATACCCTTCTATACAGACATTTCTTGTTACATTCAACATATTACATAGAGTATACTCACATGCCCGTCAGGTGTCAAGACACAAAAGGGTTAAAACCACGGAAGCCTGTGAAACGGGATGATAAGGATTTCCTTCGACTTCATGTCATCCGTTGTAATGTAGGTATGTTTCCAATATCGCGCATCCAGGGAAATTTCCCGGTTATCCCCCAGCATGAAATAAGAGTCCTCCGGAACGGTAAAGGTTTTATCTTCTTCTCCACAATCCGTTTCGACAGTGTCATCCAGATAAGCCGATTCATCCAGCGGTTCCCCATTGATGTATACTTTTCCTCCGACAAAAGAAACCGTCTCCCCCGGAAGTCCGATCACACGTTTGACCATGGTTTCATTTTCATCTTTCTGATAAAACATGACAATATCGCCGCGTTGTGGTTTTTCTTCCTCATATGCATGACGGTCTCCGATGAGCCAGTCATGAACCATCAGTGTCGGTTCCATACTCTCAGATGGCACCCGCCCGATCATCAAAAAACAACGGAATGTGATAATAATGGCAAGAAGAACTGCTATGTAAATCACCCACCCCACGATATCTTTTCGTTTTTGTTTTGTCTGTTCGTCCATAGATTCCTCCCTGTATGTTTTTCATTTGGAATTAATCATATCATACCAGAGGCAAAGATGTATAAATTTTTTTAAGATTGTAAGTAACGTGAAAAATTTATGCAATTACTGTAAATCTCTGTGGATATTTTCGGTTGTGAGAACCCCGGTGTTTATGTTAAGAAATTTCCTAATG
>ERZ773113.1537-NODE-1537-length-11154-cov-9.146229_pt1 | contig 11154 bp, 10 predicted proteins | sample MGYA00580565_ERZ773113 | MGnify/ENA primary metagenome ERZ773113 (study PRJEB29015, sample SAMEA2737827) | human gut metagenome | biome: human gut; feature: human-associated habitat; material: faeces | place: China | collected 2012 ...
ACTCTAACTTCCACACCTGCTTTTACTCGCTCTTCCAGAACATCTTGAATCTTATGCCATGCTTCAGCGTCTTCTATCGCATGATATTCCATAAAGATAAACTTCTGTGCTTTCTCCAAATCCTTAAGCTGTGCCTCTAATCCTTTCACTGCTTCATCAAAATACACAATATCCGTATTCTGATAGATTGGATACTGCGAATTTCTTTGTATGTAACTTGCTATATTTCCTGCTTTCGGAATTGTTTCTTTTATTCTGCTCAAACACTCCTGACTGTCCGGAAGCATTGGTAACAATTTGCTATCAATTTCTGCATATCGCTCACGCATTTTATGTGTGCCACCATTCAAACCAATCAACAAATACAGGCCTACACCCATAATTGGGAAAATTAGAATTAAGATGACCCAAGGCATTTTCATAGAGGATGTCTTATTTGATGCGTACAATCCCAAAACCAAGATCCCACTCAAAATCCTTGTAAATAAATTTATGATTTCTGCATATTCATTCAAGCGTGTTACGATAGTAATAATAAAAATCACTTCCAGAAGAATGCAGATTATGGAAAAACACAGCCGTTTTACCCCATTTTTTGTTTTTGCTTTGCCCTCTAAAGTATCTTGTTTCATATATATTCCACCTTCCTAATAAAATACTAATAATTTATTCTACTCAATCATTCTTTCACTAATATCTGCAACCTCATTTGTATGTAACATAACCAATGATATATGCTACTTTATCATCAAAGTCACATAATAACCTTATATGTTTTACCTCTCTCCGTAGTTCCTCCTGCTTTTCACATTCTTATCAACAACAACGATAAAATGCCACACAGTTATTAACAACCATGTGACATTTATACTCTTAATACAATTTTGCACCTGCTGGAATTGCATCATCTAACATTACCAGATTCAGTTTTTCTTCTCCATTTACATTGTGAATTGCAGAAAGAAGCATACCACATGAATCTATTCCCATCATAGAACGTGGTGGAAGATTTACGATTGCCAATAATGTCTTTCCAACAAGTTCCTCTGGCTCATAAAAAGCATGTACTCCTGAAAGAATCGTTCTCTCATTCTCAGTTCCATCATCAAGTGTAAATCTAAGAAGCTTCTTGCTCTTTGGAACTGCTTCACAATTCTTCACCTTTACAACACGAAAATCTGACTTTGAAAATGTATCAAAATCAACCTGCTCTTCAAATAAAGGCTCAATTTCAATACCTGTATTATTTTCAGCAACTGCTGCCACTTCTTCATTGTTATCCATTTGGTTAATCTCCTTTTCTTCATTTCTCACAATATATTATATCGACAAAAACAAAATCATCAACAGATATACTAGACATTTCGTTTCTATTATTCATATATCTTATCCACCTCAGCCTCATATACCGCCTCAGTATGAGCATCAAACAACACCCACTCGACTAAATCAAAGCTGTCCGGATTATCTTGCAGGAATCTATTAACTATCTTTACTGCAACCTTTGCTGCCAGTTCTACAGGAAATGCATACACACCAGTTGATATAGATGGAAATGCAATTTTTCTGATTCCATTCTCTAATGCAAGTTTCATCGAATTAAAATAACAGCTTGCCAAAAGTTCCTCTTCCTTATCCCTACCTCCATACCATATCAGTCGGTCATTTTTTGCGGACAGTTCATACATGCTATCCTTTTCTGTTCTCTGCTCCTGCGTTTGCTCTCGTTTGATTTCTCCCTCCGTATCTTCTTGGCACAAGCAGGACAATACCTTGATGCACCAGAGCCCGGGACATATTCAACGCCGCACACCGTACAATTTTTAGCGGGCATTGCTGCCCACCGTTTTGTAGGTATGATATGTAATTCATCGACAAAGCCGATGAATTTATAGTAAATCTTGATTTCCTGCTTCACTGTTCCGTCTGCCATCTTCTCACGCTCCGAAACAAGTATCTTGTCTATGAGTGCGTTTATAACTGTTGCATCCAGTTCTTTTAAGCCTTGATAATTTCGGATAAGGGCGAGGAAGTCACGGATTCCCCGTGATTTCTCGTAGCTTTCATTAAGAGTTTCCGTCACCTCTTTCAGCCTTGCTTCAATTTCAAGCTGCTCTTTCTGGTATTTCCCCGACATCATCTCAAAATTCCGCTCGGTAATACGCTCCATGACCTTATCCTCGTAGAGAGAGGAAAACAGCCTGTCCAGTTCCGCAAGGCGTTTGTTCAGCTTCTTACGTTCTTTCTCTAATGCTTTCGCCCTGCTCTGGTCTGTTTCCGTGAGCCGCTTTTCTATGGCCCTGACCGCCTTTTCATCATTCACTGCCATATCCGCAAAACAGTTGATGTCGGCAAGAACGGCATTGAATAAATCCCTTGCTTCTATATTGTGGGCACTACACTCGCTTCTTCCGTTTCTTGCATAATTATTACATGAATACTGTACACAGTCGATAATCTCTGGGCGTTTCCTCCTGTGTACGTTCATTGCCCGCAGAGCACATCCGCAGTCCACACACTTGATAACGCCTGCAAAAATATTTACAAATCCTCCCTTGTTCTGTGGAAGCCTACGACTTGTAATAAGCTGTTGGACAATATCAAATTCCTCCTGCGTGACTATTCCCTCATGGGTATTGGGTATCACTTCCCATTCTTCGGGCAGCTTAGAGGGGCGTTTCTTGCTTTTCATATTGGCGGCAATCCGTTTGTAGCCTACAAGATTTCCCGCATATATCGGGCTTCTTAAAATGCTCCTCACGCTGTTCCCACTCCAAATATAGCGTTTGTCCTCGTTCCCCTCAAAATGACGTTCAAAGCCTGTTTCGCCACGCTCCGCCGCATAAGCGGCAGGGCGTAGGATATGCTGTTTATTAAGATGTCTGCAAATTTTGGCAACTCCATTCCCTTTTAATGCAAGGTCGAATATCTCTTTTACAACATGTGCCACTTTATCATCTATCAGCAGATGGTTGTGGTCGGCAGGGTCTTTGATATAGCCATAAGGGGCGGTAGTTCCCATGAATTTCCCCTGTTGAAACCTCGCCCGATATGCCGATTTTATCTTAACAGATATGTCAGCGGCATACATTTCGTTTAAAATGTTGCGGAAAGGCGTGATGTCCATAGCAGATTTATTCAAGGTATCTACGCCGTCATTGACCGCTATATACCTCACGTTATGCTCTGGGAAGAAAACTTCCAGATATAACCCACAATCAAGATAGTTTCTCCCCAGACGGGATAAATCTTTCGTAATCACGCAGTTTATCAGACCGCTTTCAATGTCTTTTATCATATTCTGGAAACTTGGTCTTTGGAATAATGAGGTGTGATAGCGATAGCGGCAAAAAGCTAATAAAATCAATGGTTTTGCGGACAGCGGATAGACAGGGAATGTGTTAAAAACTGAATACGCACACAAACGGCGTTACCTTAACCCCTTTGGGGGAGAAAGTAACGCCGTTTTTTTATGCCCGCAGGAAAGGAGGTGCAGCCGGAATGTATTTCACAAAGGGCAAGCAGCGGGCGTTTGAATTGCTCATGCAGCAGAAGCCGGGATTTGACCGCTATCAATCCGGTTGTGCCGGAGATGATGAAGATTGCGGCACTTGCCGTTTCTACCGCCCCGGGTGGAAATATGAGTTTTGCGTTTTCAAAGAGTGTCCCTATTGCCCCGGCAAAAGGACGCGGAAAACGCACGCCAGCATGGACAAATAGACGGGCAAAAGCCCTTGTGCCATGCGGCTTTGCAGACGCGAAAACGGCAAAGGGCATATTGCAATACCAAAACAGCCGAAAACGGCTTTCTAATTGTCCACGCATACCAAGAGAGGAAGTGAGGAAATATGGCAGTTTTCAGAGTGGAGCGAAATACGGGATATACCGTTATGAGCAACCACCACTTGCGAAACAAGGAATTGTCCTTAAAGGCAAAGGGCTTGTTGTCGCAAATGCTTTCGCTGCCCGAAGATTGGGATTATACCCTTGCGGGCTTATCCCATATCAACCGGGAGAAGATCGACGCAATCCGCGAAGCGGTCAAAGAACTTGAAAAAGCCGGATATATCGTCCGCAGCCGGGAACGCGACGAGAAAGGACGTTTGCGCGGTGCGGATTATGTCATATACGAGCAGCCGCAGCCCAAAGAGCCGGAAGCAGCTACCAGCAGCGAACAGCCGCCTACATCGGATTTACCTACATTGGAAAATCCAACATTGGATAATCCAACGTTGGAAAAACCTACGTTGGAAAAACCTACGTTGGAAAATCCAACGCAATTAAATAAAGAGATACAAAAGACTAACTTACCAACAAAAGAAAAATTAAATACAGATATATCAAGTACCCATTCCATTCCTTTCCATTCCCTAAATCCCTCTCCCTTAGAGGACGCGGCACAGCCGCCGGAACGGAAGCGAAAGGAAACGGCAGACGCATATCGCGTGTATGAGGAAATCATCAAGGACAATATCGAGTACGACTATCTGATACAGGACAGATACCTTGACCGGGACAGGATAGAGGAAATCCTTGCCCTTATTCTTGAAACTGTCTGCACCAAACGAAGAACAATCCGTATCGCCGGGGACGACCACCCGGCAGAGCTTGTAAAAGCAAAATTTATGAAACTGAACAGCGAACATATCCGCTTTGTACTAGACTGTATGCAGGAAAACACCACCAAAATCCGCAACATCAAACAGTACATGAAAGCTGCCCTTTTCAATGCCCCGTCTACGATTGGCAGCTATTACACGTCCCTTGTATCTCACGATATGTACGGCGGGCGCACTATCCAGTCGGCAAGAAGCAAGGGCATACCCGATTACACCTGCAACGAGGGCGAAAGCCTGTAAACCAACCCAAAGGAGGATTTTATGATGACACAGAAAACAGGAGCTTTGATTTTTGATGAAACCGCTGACCGCTACGACATTCGCTTTGACGTAAACGACTATTACGGGGGCTTGCATTGCGGCGACTGCATGGAGGTCTTTGTGCGGGGCAAATGGAAGCCGACCCGTATGGAGTACGGGGACAACTGGTATCTTGTGGGTATTCGGGCGGCAGACCTTTCCGGGCTGCGGGTACGGATTTAACAGGGCGGCGTGAAAGCGGACGCTCTTTTTTTCATGCCCGCCCCGCTTCCCGGCGGCGGGCATACCACCATAGAACACGAAAGGAGGACACCCATTGCAGGAGGAAACCAACGAAAAGACCATAGCCCTTTACATCAAGACCGGGAAGCTGACGGCGCAGCAGCTCCAAAAGGCTATGAAAGCCCTGCTTGCACAGATGAAAAAGCAGCATGACAAACAGAAAATCCCGCATGGAAAGCAGACCCTAAAACAGCTTATGAAGCAGAACGCGGGCGTTTCCAACATTGAAATCACAAAGGACAATATCAAAGCCTTTGAAAGTACGGCGAAAAAATACGGGATTGACTTTGCCTTAAAGAAAGACAGCACCGAAACCCCACCCCGCTATCTTGTGTTTTTCAAGGGACGGGACGCGGACGCACTGACCGCAGCTTTCAAGGAGTTTTCTGCAAAGAAGCTGACGCAGGAACAAAAGCCCTCTATCCGCAAGCTGATTGTTTCCCTCAAAGAAAAGGCGGCGGCTCTGAACGCACAGCGGGACAAAGTAAAAAACAAAGACAGGGGGATTGCAAGATGAACGCTATCAACTGGAAAAAGCTGCTGCTTCCCAACATTCCCTATCTGCTCTTTGTGTATAAATCGTATTCTTGGTGATTGAGAGAACCTGACGCGCGCTCCATTGTGGCATTCCGGATTTATTCGGTGCGCCTTCTTGCGTTAGTGTCTGGGCTATCTCGGTGCCATTTATGCCATCAGCATACCAAGCAAAAATTTTTCTGACAGTCTCTGCCTGACTTTCCTGCACCACAAGCGTATGAGCCTTTTTATCACGCTTATATCCAAACGGTGTCGGTCCCGCAACATAGGTGCCTTTTTTCTGTGACGTCTGAATGCCCGCCTTGGTGCGTTCACTCATTTTACGGCTTTCATCTTGCGCAAGGCTTGCCATAATGGTCAGGCGAACTTCTCCATCGCCACGCATCGTCCAGATGTCATCATTGACGAAGTACACTTCAACGCCGTACTGTTTCAGCTCACGGGTCGTAACCAAAGTATCCACCGTGTTTCGGGCAAAACGGGAAACCTCGCGGGTCACGATTAGGTCAAACTTCATTTTCCGTGCATCTCGCAGCATCTTCATAAAAGAAGGCCGGGTTTTCATGCCAGTACCTGAGATTCCTTCATCGGCGTATTGCCCAACCACCGTCCAATTCGGATGATGTTCTGCAAGCTCCAGATACCAGTTCATTTGATTTTTCAGTGCTGATATTTGCGCCTCAAGTTCCGTGGACACGCGCCCATAGAACACGACTCTGCGCGGGCAGTTTTGCTGGTCTGCTTTATCATATTGCATCGGTTTTCCCTCCTTCCCCATCAGTATAATACTGCATTCAGTATTTTCAAAATGTACAAGTCAATGACTCAATCATGGTATAGAAAAGCCGTGGAAGAAGGTTCCTTCCACGGCATGATCTTTATACTACTTTTTCAATAAGGCACTGATGTTTCTTCGTTTTCTTGTCATAGTTGATAGCTACCAAGAGAAGATTTCCTGTATAGCCACGCAGCGAATCCGGATATTTCTTTTCCTTAATCTGCTGCATCGCAGTCTCCGCCGTTTGGTTCCACTTCAACTCCACAACAAGCGCCGGATAGTCATTTCGGTACTCCGGTTTTGGAATGAAAACGAAGTCTGCGAAGCCCCTGCCTGTGGGCAGCTCTCGAACTGGCTTAAAGTAATATTGCATAGCGCTCAGGTATGCAATCGCCAAGACGCTGCTCAAGGAGTTTTCATTGTTGTACTGGATGGCAGAAACATAGTCATCATGGATTTTCTCAACCTGAGTGGCTACTGCATCGCCATCCATATCCAATGTCGCATCCAGCAACTTCTCAGACTCCTGCTGGAACAGCAACATCTCATTCCAATGCTTGCTTTCCACCGCAAGTGTCAATTCCTGCCGGATTTCCTCATTCGGAACAAACGCTGTTTTTCGGTTCTGGTCATATCCCAAGTAGCCAAGATGGATCATATATGTCAAAACATCATCTTTGCTTTGGATATTAACGGTATCGTTCTTGAAGGTAGCCGTGTTTACTTTAACTTCCCCACCGGAAAGCATTTCAATGATTGCCGTTTTCAGCCCATCATAGTTCATGTTGATAAGGGGAACGATTGCTTCATAGGAAGCCGTTTCCGACCAGTAGCTCTTAAACTCTCCCTTCAGCATAACGCTGACAACAGCTCTGGGATTATAAACTTGGTAATCCCGCAGCAAGTAACCATCGTACCACTTTTTTACCTTGTCAAAGTCTTTGTGGTACTCCTCGCAAAGATTCTTAACTTCTTCTTCCGTAAAGCCAATGAAAGGTGCCAACGTGCCGGCACTGACCATGGTAAACTCATCGAAGTTATTCAAGGCCGACTGCGTTTTTTCCTTTTTGATTGGCAGAATGCCGGTGAGGTATGCAAGCTGAATGTATTTTGTCGGCTCTGTACCTTTGAATAAGCCTCTCAGGAAATAGATATATTCTTCTTGAACAGCCTTATTGGTTGCTTCATCTCGGATCAGAATATCCCATTCATCAATAATCACAATAAATTTCTGACCGGTCGAGTTTCTGATGCGCGACAAAGCGTCCGCCAATGTCAACACTTCGTTAGGAAGAACTTCAGGGTAGTACTCTTTTAGTTCCTCCAAAACCGATTTCGTAATGTAGGATATAATACTTTTGATGTCTGCACAACTGGACAAAAACCATTGTACATCTATATGGATCACATCATACTTGTTGAGATGCTTTTTGAAGTCGCTACTCTTGCCGATTGTAAGCCCATCGAACATCTTTTCTGAATCGCAGCCTTTGCTGTAATAGGCTGCCAGCATATTAGCCGTATAGGACTTACCAAATCTCCGGGGGCGGCTATTGCAGATATATGCTTCTGGTGTATCAAGAACGCTGTTGGTATATTCCAGCAGACCCGTTTTATCCATATAAATTTTTGAATTCAGTGCAACTTGAAACGCACTATTATCCGGATTCACGAATCTTCCCATTTCGCCAAAGCCTCCTTCAGAAGTCATTTATTTCTAACCATTCAAATGACATTAGTATAGTCATATAGTACCATTTATCGATACAAATAGCAAGTTGGAAATTTCCCTATAATAGTACAAAATGAAGTGACCCCAAAAAGTTAGACAATATTCTGAAGTAAAAATTGTTCAAGCAGCCGAAAGGCGCAATAAGCCACAAATTGCGATAATTTCCCTTCGATGAACCTGTCAGATGTCATCTGTTTGAACCATTCGGAATTCCCGAATAGTTGCCATCACGGTCTATTCCTCATCTGAATTATAATATTACCATTTACTGATTCAAATAGCAAATCTAGCGTCATTCCATAACGACACAATAATGCCGTGGAAGTATTTCCTCCACGGCACGATCTGTCGTTATAGCTGTGCGTTTCTCTCCCTCTGCAAATTCCAGACAGGCAACCCTTCCCGGCGCTTTGCCTCGCATCACTTTGCAGCCATGCGATATGTTTTCTCGCATCTTGGCACGCTCGTGGAATCCAGTCATGGCGCTGCTTCCCCAATGCGGTACAGCAGAGGACGCTATTCACTTTTTCGGAGGTTTGGAACCTCCTAATACATAAGAGAACAGCGAATCGGATTTTTTCCACAACTTTTTCAATTTTCTTTTTTTACCAGAAATATATCCACACGCATATCTTTCCACAAACCGGGGTGGATCTTAATCCCACGCGCTTTCTGATACTCATAGGCTGTCACAAAGTCAACCGCAAAACTCAAAAGTGGTATCTTTTCATCCAGCACGCTCACCTGATTTTCTTGACAGCTTTCCAGCCATTCCACCAACTTACGCTTTCTTGTGGTTCGGCCCATGTTCAAAAAGAAATCCTGTGGACGACATATTGTCGCGCAATCGAGTCCAGCACTTTCTTTATCCTGCTTGCCGATTTGCTCTTGCTCAATATCATAGGGAACGCCACTTTTATAGGTAACCATCGCTATCGGCTGCCTTTCCGATTGGATAGGCATGATCTGCTGCACATTCATCAACTGCAACATCCAAATGTAGCGGTTATTGCTTTTTACAATCCGGTTGGCATACCTGTCCAGAAAGCCCGGCTCTATTTTACCATCCGGAAAAGAGGCATCATCGCTGAGTGCAGCCTCGATGCTGTGCATATCTAACCTTGCTTTAGGACGCTGTTCCTGTATGGAACTTTGCAGTAAGCTTTCGACATTTATAATCTCATTGTTGATTTCCGTACTTCTGCTTAAGAAATCATCCATAGTTATGCTTCGGCTTGCCCGCTGGCTGACAAGATCGTCCAATTCCTCATTCAGCGCAGAGAGCTTGTTCTCCAGCTGGTTTCCATCATTCGGTGTGCCGGTTGTGTTCAGATTTGCATCCAACATCCGCAAAAGACCCAGTATATCCTCGGCATTTTCTTTCCAAACTGTACGGAACACTTCCCTTGCCATCAATTCCAGCTTCCATTCAGATGCGTATGGTGCCGGACAAGGAATGCCGTTCAGTGCTCTGGCGGCATCTTTCTTTTTGAACATTTTCGAACGTGCACAGATAAGCCGCATATTTTTCCCACCGTTGGCCGTTTTATCGTAGCCTTCGATTTGGAATCGCATCCCACAATCGCAAAACAGAATTTTCGTCCATTTGTTCTGCGGAAAGGACACACCAAATTTATGGGCACGACCATCTTTTCCTTTGACAAATGCAGCTCGCTTACTGCGGATCTGATTGCAGGTTTCCCATAGCTTCTCTGAGACGATTGGCTCAAAGTTTCCCTTTACAAGAACAAAGTCCTCCTCGCTGTGATTGATGCGGTTATGGCTGAGGAAGTCATCAATATGGGATTTATTATAGGTCATATAGCCCTTGTAAGTGGGCTTGCGGAGTACCCGTGATACCTTGCTCGCCGTCCAGCTCAGGCCACCGCCGCCATCCTTGCGGTTTTCTTCTATAAGCATTTTGGCAACAGTCGTTTCTCCGTGCCCCTCGGCGTACAGATTAAAGATTCTTCGCACCGTTGCCGCCTGTTCCTCATTGATTACATAAGTTCCATCCACACGGTCATAACCGATAATATTACCGCTGCCATAGAGTACACCTTTCTCACGGCTCATCTTCTGTCCGGCTTTTACGCGCTCACTGGTCTTGCGGCTTTCATCTTGGGCAATGCTCGCCATAATGGTCAAGCGAACTTCTCCATCACCGTCCATTGTCCAGATGCCATCATTTACAAAATAGACTTCCACGCCGTATTGCTTCAGTTCTCGCGTAGCATTCAACGCATCCACCGTGTTACGCGCAAACCTCGACAATTCACGGGTGACAATCAAGTCAAAGCGGTGTTCCTTTGCGTGCTCTATCATCCGCATAAATGATGGACGTTTCTTCATTTGGGTACCGGTTATGCCTTCGTCTATGTACTGCGCTACAACGGTCCAGTTGGGATTGCGTAATGCAAGGTCTGTATACCATTCCATCTGATTCCCCAGCGCAGATAGCTGTTCCTCATGTTCTGTTGAAACGCGGCCATAAAACACCACCCTGCGCGGTCGATTCTTGTAATTCCCAATATAGTCTGTCATTTCGAACGCCTCCTTGTTCTTTCATTGTACAATGGGCAAATTCATAAGGGAAATGTGCAAAAACGCTGGTACACTTGCCATCCTTGTATGAGCGTTGCTGCTCTATACTATAAGAGTACGTTCTCTTGATTTTTTTCCACAATCACTATTTTTAGTTCATTGCACTTGACATACATCAAGTAGCCATGCCACGCGGATAGCATTTTTCAGAACATATCAGCAAAAATGACCCTGCACGATTCTGTGCAGGATCAAAATATATATTCGTTTTATTTTCTAACATAACTGGTTGATTGGCCGGCTTCGACTTTTTCAAATAACTATTTCGAAAAATCAGCCGGGCTATCAGTCGAGTAGACTAAGACCTCTCAATCTTAGCCCCTCACAGATCCGTACGTGCG
>ERZ773113.1540-NODE-1540-length-11146-cov-4.727166_pt1 | contig 11146 bp, 9 predicted proteins | sample MGYA00580565_ERZ773113 | MGnify/ENA primary metagenome ERZ773113 (study PRJEB29015, sample SAMEA2737827) | human gut metagenome | biome: human gut; feature: human-associated habitat; material: faeces | place: China | collected 2012 ...
AAGACAGCGGCCTCTCACGCCGTTAACGTGGGTTCGATTCCCGCACGGGTCACCAGGAAGAGCACCATAGCGTAAGCTAAGGTGCTTTTTTGTATGTCTAAAACCACTCGCTAGGCGAGTGGTTCGATAAAGATTATATCGATGAGTAATGAAACTCAAACGAAGAATTTTGGAATAGTACCAGTGGGGCAATTCCAGACTGGGTTATTGGCGTATCGCCGGTAGTCCTGTATTAAAAGGTTCCATTGCAAACGAAAGACTCGCAGAAGCAGGATATTTTAGTATCCTCAGGCGCTACTACGAGTCCTTGCACTTATACGGTTGAACCGCCGTGTACCGGTCGGTACGCACGGTGGTGTGAGAGGTCGGCTCTTTAGTTAAGAGAGCCTCCTACGCGATTCTTTTAGGTAAAAAGCAAACAAACAGAACACTTCATTCAAATGCATATAGCGGCTATTTATTTCATACAGAGACAAATAGCGGCACAGAACAGATATAATAAAAGAAGCTATAAAAAGCAGGTATTCACGTGGAGGACGATATCGTTTCTACATGAACACCTGCTTTTTTATTTATTTTTTACTGCTGGAATAAATAGTGGTAGCCAAGTATTCATCACTGACCCAACCATAAATCCCACTGTAATATACAACAACCCAGTCAGGCACATTGCTGCTATAGCCGCATTCCCATACGATGATACCGTAGGGGATATTATCCATTTTTTCATAATTTGTACCGGGACCTTTACGCATAACCAGCCCATGATCAGCAGTGGTGTAGGTACAAAGGCTATCAATTCGACTAAGCGTTACATCTGGTGCAACGCATCCATCCGGCAGAATAATGTCGGCATTGTTTTCGGTATAATCCTGTACTTGCAGCAAGCCCCAAAGGCCATTCTGTTTTGCCCATACGCAGCCATCGCGCGCGGGGGCTAAATCTTCATATTGCCCAGCGGAAATTATCTCATTGCCGTAAACATCCAGAACTAGCTTTTGTCCGGATTGATTTTTCACAACTACCATGCCAGATAAGTCTGCGTAAGGATATTCAACAGTTTCGTTCATGATGATATAGCTGTGGCAACAGCTTCACTGGTCGGGGAAAGAGCAGCGGAGGAAGCAGGTTTATTTTCTGGCGCTGCAGCACAAGCTGTAAGCATTATTGCGGTGATAACACTGGCGGAAAATGAGAATAACTTCCTTTTCATGGCTTTTCACTCCTTACGTAAATGATTTTTCGGTAAGATGAAGAAGTAATATACGAAAGTGAATTCATAAACCCTATAATATCTTATTTTATCAAAAATATCTGCTAATGGAAATAGCTAACAATTCTACATGGATAAATTTGGATAGTATGACAAAGATTGCAAAACTGGAGTGAAAGTCCGAATTATGGGATGAGTGATCTGCTATAATAAAAGAAACAAGGAGCTGATTACCATGTTACTCGGTCATACCAAACAAATCAATGGCGTCTGGAAAATACAATCCCTAAAACAACACAGTGAAAACGTGGCCGAGTACTGCGCACGGGCGTGCCAGCCGCTGGGACTTGAAAACTTGGGCCGTCTTACAGGCTGGCTCCATGACGCTGGGAAATCTCATAGCAACGTGCAAAAACATCTGAGAGACCAAACAAACGAAAAAATCAATCACTCCAGCGCCGGAATGCGGTGGCTATGGGAAAATTATGGCGGAGAAACAGCTTCACCACCTTCTCGCTTGACTGCGCAAATGGCAGCATTGGCAATCGGATCCCATCACTCTGAACGTATGGATGTTTTCGACCTGGGTGGAGTAGAACCCTGGAAAAAACATATGTATTCAGAGCAGGCTCAAGAGCTATATGAAGAAAGCTGCCGGGCCTTTTTTGCGGATTGCATAAATGAAACAGAGATACGGCAAATGTTTGCCAAAGCTGCGCAGGAGGTAGAATGTCTTGTGCGGAAAATCCGAAAGCAGGAAGGAAAGAAGCCGCGGCTTTGTATCTATCAGGTCATGTTGGGGTTGGCACACAGATTTTTGTTTGCAGCCCTGATCGATGCAGACTGGTTGGATTCAGGCAACTATTATAATCAAGAAGGATGCCTTCCCCCGGAGCAGCTTCCGCCATGGGATCTGATAGAAAGCAATGTTGAAACATTCCTGAACAATTTGCAGCCCCGACATAAAATAGATACCTTGCGTGCAGAAATTTCGGAGCAATGCAAGACAGCAGGCGAATGTGCAAAGCTGGGCATTTACCGCTTGTATGTGCCGACAGGCGGAGGAAAAACATTTTCCGGGCTGCGATATTGTGTGCATGCGGCCAAAAAACTTTCGGCCCGGCATATTTTCTATGTTGCACCGTTCCGGTCGATTATCGGACAGAATGTACAGGAGTTCAAAAAGGCATTAGGCGGCAGTGAATATCTGTTGGAGCACCATACGGATGCGGTGCTGGATACAGAGAACCCCGAAATTCTCCGCCAGCTGGAACGCTGGCAGGAAGCGCCGGTGATATGTACAACTATGGTACAGATGCTGCAAACCCTGTTTTGCAGCAGGCGGCAGAATGTGCGCCGCATGGCAGCACTGGCAAATTCTATCTTGGTGTTTGACGAAATACAGTCCCTGCCCATTTGCCATACATACTTGTTCAACCAGGCGGCAAATTTCTTGGCGTACTATTTGGGGTGCGTTGTTGTTTTGTGTACGGCAACACAGCCAGCGCTAAGCGAAGCAGCAAACCCTTTGCGGTTTGCATCGCCGGTGGACCTGGTCCCGGATTACCAGCTGCGCTTTGCGCAGTTCCGAAGGACAAAGATTGAAGTGCCCGAAACAGGAAATGGATTTCAAGCAGGAGAACTCGCAGAATTTGTACGGAGCAAGCAAGACGAGAATGGCAGCATTTTGATCATCTTGAATACCCGTTTGGCGGTCGAAAAGGTGTTTGAGGCTTTGAAACAATGCCAGCCGGAACATACACAACTTTACTGCCTGACCACGCACCTGTGTGCAAAGCACCGTGCAGATGTTATCGCAGAAGTTAAGCAAAAATTAAACACCTTACACGGTCAGGAACGTTTGATCTGTGTAAGCAGTCAGCTGATAGAAGCAGGCGTGGATGTAAGCTTTGATTGCGTCATTCGAAGTATGGCTGCGCTGCCCAGTGTGGCCCAGGCTTCCGGCCGATGCAACCGCAATGCGGAAAGGAAATGCCGCACGGTGTATCTTGTTAAAACCTACAATCTGGAAAATCTGGATCGACTTCCGGAACTGCGCAACGGCAGGGAAGCCACACGGCACCTGCTGCAGCAATTACAAAGGGATGCGGACCTGTTAGAGCCGGAAAGTATTTTGAGGTACTACCAGCTTTATTATGCAGAGTCCCAACAACAGGAACGGATGGGCGATCCGGTTGAATTAAAAGGGTACATTCCCCCAAAAACAGTGAATTTGTTTGACCTTTTGTCAGATAATCAGGAAAGTGTGCTAGCCTGGAAAGAGACAACAGGAAAACAAAAGTTCCCCAATTACTTGCTCCGGCAGGCGTTTGCCACGGCAGAAAGGAATTTCCATGCTTTGGAGGACATTACAACGCCGGTGGTGGTTCCCTATGGGGAAGATGGCGCGGATATGGCAACAAGACTTTCGTCCAGTAAACCGCTTACCCCCAAAATGCTGCGGGACGCACAACGCTTTACCGTTGGTATTACAACAAATGAAAAAATACGCCTGGCAGATCAAGGCGCACTGTACACAGTAAAAGAAGGAGCAGTGACAATTCTTAACAAGGAATATTACGATGACGAAAAGGGAATTCAGACAAGCCCCGGATTTATGCCGATACAATTTGCTTAACAAGGAGGGTTAGACTTTGCAATACGAAAATTCAATATCCATGCAGGTATATGGGCGTTATGCACTGTTCAGCGACCCAATTACCCGCGTAGGCGGCGAAAAATTCAGCTACCCGGTGCCCACCTACCAGGCATTGAAGGGCATTTATGAAAGCTGCTATTGGAAACCAACGTTCACCTGGGTAATTGATGAACTGCGCGTGATGAACCCGATTGAAAGACAATCCAAAGGCATCCGTCCCATTATGTATAACAATGGAAAAAACGATCTTTCCATCTATACGTACCTTTCCGATGTTTGCTACCAGGTGCGGGCACATTTTGAATGGAACGAACATCGCCCAGACCTGGAAAAAGACCGCAATGAAAACAAACATTACGCTATTGCAAAGCGTATGTTGGAACGCGGCGGCAGAAGAGATATCTTTTTGGGAACACGCGAATGCCAGGGGTATATTGAACCCTGCATTTTTGGCCTGGGAAAAGGGCATTATGATGATGTTTCATCCCTGGACCTGGGCCTAATGGAGCACGGCATTACCTATGCGGACGAAAATGGGAAAGGCGTGATGCAGGAACGCTTTTGGCACCCGGTAATGCAGAACGGAAAAATCTGTTTTTGCCGCCCGGAAGAATGCGAAATTGTGCGCGATATCCACCCGCAAAAGATGAAGACCTTTACGCTGGGTGAAACAGTCAGCGACTGCGATGATTTGTACAGGGAGGTGATACAGGAATGAGCTGGCTTAGCTATTGCTATAAAACCTACCAGAATAGCGTGTCAGAAATTGGAAAGCAGCAGCCTGGGAAAGTTCCACTACTGCCGGTGGCTCACACGACGCAGCAGGTCAACATTGAAGTGGAGCTGGACAAGGACGGAAACTTTCAGTATGCAGGCTTGCTGGCACAAGATCAAAGGACAACGATCATTCCTTGCACAGAGGAATCTTCGGCGCGGACATCCGGCATGGTGCCGCACCCGCTAGTGGATAAACTGCAATATATTGCGGCAGATTATCCCACTTTTGGTGGTAGTAAAGAATCCGGATGGCCGCTTTACCACAAGCAGTTACAAGCGTGGTGTACATCTCCTTATGCCCACCCGGCTGTGTGTACAGTCCTGCACTACCTGGAAAAAGAATGCCTGATCGCAGACCTGGTCAAGGCAAATATTTTGTTTATAGATGAAAATGGAACGCTGCCAACAAAATGGCAGGGAAACAAAGAAGACAAGCCCCCTATTTTGGATACGCTGACCGGTAGTGACCAGACGGAATCTTTTGTCCGGTTCCGCGTTGACAATGTTGATTTGTCGCGTGATACAACAGTCCGAGAAAGCTTTATCCGCTTTTATGAAACACAGTTAAAAGATATTGACTATTGCACAGTTCAGGGAATCAAAATGCCGGTTTCTACATTAAGCCCGTATAAGATCCGCAACCCAGGTGACCGTGCAAAGCTGATATCCAGCAATGACAATACGAATTATACTTACCGCGGGCGCTTTGCGGATGCAGCGCAGGCACTTTCGATTGGTTATGAAACAACCCAAAAGGCACACAGCGCCTTGCGATGGTTGGTCAGCAAGCAAGGGGTAAATACAGGGGACCAGACTGTACTTGTTTGGGGAACACAGAACGAAGCAGTACCCAATGTGCTGGGGGATACTTTCGATATTGCCCAGGAATATAATCCACTAGCAGGCGATGATTGGGACGATTTTGAGGAAGATACAGAAAGGTGGCCTGCGGATACCCAAGAAGAAATTGCACGGCAGTTTAACCGGGCCATTCTGGGGTATCAGCACCAGTTGAAGGACAGTTCCCAAACGGCGGTCATGATTTTGGATTCTGCTACACCTGGCCGGTTGTCCGTCCGGTACTATCAGGAACTGCAGGGCTCTAAGTTGCTTGCCAATATAAAGGATTGGCACGATACGTTCCAATGGCAGCTGGAATACCGCAGTGTAGAGGAGCCGACGGAACTGGGCAAAAAGCCCAAGATCAAGAAAGTTGTCTTTGTTGGTGCGCCTGCCCCGGCGGACATTGCAAAAGCAGCCTATGGCGAAAAAGTGGATGCAAAGCTGAAACAAGCGACAATCGAACGACTGATTCCCTGTATTACCAATGGGGAGCACTTCCCGCGGGATTTGATGATCAGCGCGGTAGATCGGGCAACAAACAGCATTGGCCTGGATTATTGGGAACAACAAAAAACACAAAACATTGCCTGCGCCCTTGTGCGTGGGTACTATCATAGAAATAAGAAGGTGGATTATCCGATGAATGTTGATGAAACCATTAAAGACCGAAACTATTTGTTTGGGAGAATTTTAGCCTGTGCAGAACAGATTGAAAGACGGGCGTTGATTCAGCTAGGAAAGGAGAACGAAAAACGTTTGACAAATGCAGAGCGTTTAAGAACCGCGTTTGCTCTGCACCCGGCAACAACAACACTTCTTTTGGATAAAAAATTAAATCCGTACCTGAACAGAATGAAAAACCGTAACGGAATGGATAGCCAAAGGTATGCGATGATGCAAGAATTATTACATAAGATTGGCACAGAAAACTTTACGAACAAAAGACTTGGTGAGCTGTATCTGGTTGGCTATGCCGACCAGATGATGGACTTTAAGGCCGAAAATGCAGAATATAAAGCAAAAGCAAAAAAGCAGGAGGAATAAAAGATGGCTGTGCTGCAGAATAAAATCGACTTTGCACTTGTGATTGCTGTAAACCATGCGAACCCGAACGGTGACCCGCTGAACGGAAACCGCCCGCGCGAAACGTATGAGGGACTGGGTGAAATTTCGGATGTGTGCCTGAAACGCAAGATCCGCAACCGCATGATGGACCTTGGCCAGAATGTGTTTGTCCAGTCAGACGACCGCTGCAATGATGGCTTCAAAAGCCTGAAAGACCGTGCAGACGGCTGCCCAGCAGTGAAAAAGGCTGAAAAAGATAAAGATGCTTATGCAAAGGCTGCCTGTGAAACCTGGCTGGATGTGCGCAGCTTTGGCCAGGTGTTTGCCTTTAAGGGGAAAGAATCCAAGGGCGATGGTGTTTCCGTTGGCGTGCGCGGCCCGGTATCTATTCATCCGGCTTTCAGCGTGGACCCGATTGATGTCGATGATATCCAGATCACAAAGAGCGTGAACGGTACGACTGGCGAAAAGAAGTCAAGCGATACCATGGGTATGAAGCACCGTGTGGCTTTTGGCGTGTACACAACCTTTGGCAGCATTAACTGCCAGCTGGCAGAAAAGACCGGCTTTACAGATGAAGATGCAGAAATCATCAAAGAAACGCTGCGCACACTGTTTGAAAACGATATTTCCTCTGCCCGCCCGGATGGCAGTATGGAGGTGGTTCGCCTGTATTGGTGGCGTCATAACTGCAAAAACGGACAGTATTCTTCGGCAAAGGTCCATCGCTGTCTGCATGTGGAGCTAAAAGAAAGTGTGGCACAAGCACACCGGGTGGAAGATTATAATATTACTTGCGATACCCTGAACGGATTGACACCGGAAGTGTATGATGAATACTGATGACTATCTGCAAATGTCTGGCATCCAGCACTTTGCATTCTGCCGCCGCCAATGGGCACTTGCGTACTTGGAACAACAATGGTCCGAAAACCAACGCACCGCCGAAGGCCGCCTGCAGCATACCCGCTGCCATGATGTTACCCTGACGGAAAAACGCGGCGATTTGCTGATCGCCCGCGGTATGAGGGTCGTCAGCCACCGCTTAAAACTGACCGGCGACTGCGATGTGGTAGAGTTTCACAAGGATCCAAACGGCGTGTCATTGCAGGGCCGCCGCGGCCTGTGGCAGCCCATGCCCGTGGAATATAAGCATGGCCGCAGCAAGGTAAACGATGCCGACCGTTTGCAGCTCTGCGCACAGGCCATGGCGCTGGAAGAAATGCTGGTGTGCGAGGTGCCGGAAGGGGAAATCTTTTATGAAGAAACCCGGCAGCGGGAACATGTTTCCCTGACACCGGAACTGCGCAGCACCGCGCAGACCATGGCGGATGAGATGAACCGCCTGTTTGCGCGCGGCTATACCCCAAAAAGCAAACCCGGCAAGCATTGCAATGCCTGCTCACTGAAAGAGCTTTGCCTGCCGGCGCTGTATCAGCAGGCAGACCCGGCGGCGTATCTGCGGGAGCATATTGAGGAGGGCGCGCCATGAGAAAGCTGCTCAACACCCTGTTTGTCATCAATGAGGACGCTTACCTGACATTGGATGGCGAAAACCTTGTTGTTACCCGCAATAAGCAGGAAACCCACCGCTATGCCCTGCATACGCTGGAAGGCATCGTCTGCTTTACTTACGCGGGTGCCAGCCCCGCTTTGATGGGAGCTTGTGCCCGGCAGGGCATTGACCTTTGCTTTTTTGACCCGTATGGCAGATTTCAGGCCCGCACCGTGGGGGAAGAACGCGGCAATGTGCTGCTGCGTCAGACGCAGTACCGCGTGTCGGATGACCCGGCCCAGAGCTGTCGCTATGCCCGGAGCTTTATCCTTGGTAAAGTGTATAACGCACGCTGGGTGCTGGAACGCGCAACCCGCGATCATCCCCAGCGTGTCCCAGTCGAAAAACTGAAACGCACCTCCACCCAGCTGGCCGCCGCGCTGCCGCTGATACAGACCAGCGATGATCCGGAACAGCTGCGCGGCCTGGAAGGCGAGGCAGCCCAGCGCTACTTTGACTGCCTGAATGACCTGATTCTGCAGCAAAAGCAGGATTTTGTGTTTGAGGGCCGCAGCCGCCGTCCACCGCTGGACAATGTGAATGCGCTGCTTTCGTTTGCCTACAGCATGCTGGCGCGGGAGTGTGCATCCGCCTTGACCGCTGTGGGCCTGGACCCTTATGTTGGCTTTATGCACCGCCCGCGCCCCGGCCGCAAAAGTCTGGCACTTGACCTGATGGAAGAACTGCGGGCGGTTTATGCAGACCGGCTGGTCATCAGCTGCATCAATCAAAAGATCATCACGGCAAAACACCTGCAAAAACAGGAAAATGGTGCCGTACTGCTGACGGATGATGGCCGCAAAGCTTTCCTGACCGCATGGCAGAACAAAAAGAAGGAAGAGATCACCCATCCGTTTTTGAAAGAAAAACTGCCCTGGGGGCTGGTGCCCTATGTTCAGGCGCTTTTGCTGGCCCGTGCTCTGCGCGGCGACCTGGAAGTGTACCCACCGTTTTTCTGGAAGTGAGGTGCCGTTATGTTGGTGCTTGTAACCTATGATGTCAACACCGAAACAGCCGCCGGTCGTCGCAGGCTGCGCAAAGTAGCAAAAGTCTGTGTAGACTACGGCCAGCGGGTGCAAAACTCCGTATTTGAGTGCCTGCTGGATGCCGCGCAATACACGATGTTCAAAGCAAAATTGACCGAACTGATCGATTCGGAATCGGACAGCCTGCGCTTTTATCAACTGGGAAACCATTACAAAAGCAAAGTCGAGCATGTGGGTCTGCACCCGGATTTTGATCAGGATGGAATCTTGTTTGCTTAGTGCGAGGGGAAGGCAATCATAAAATTCCCGGTTCCTTCGCACCAGAAAATATGGAAAAAACAGGGGCAGAAAGGGTAAAATACAGCCTTGCCTGTCAGCATGAAGATGCAATCCCCATAAAATTTGTTTCATATGCGCTAAAGTGCCCCACTGTTTTGTGCACTTTTGCTGTCGCTCTCCGCAAGGAGAGCGTGGATAGAAATATCTCGTGCATTCCATTGATTACATTATTGATTAGTCGCTCTCCGCAAGGAGAGCGTGGATAGAAATAGCGGTACAGCTTGGGTGCAGGAGTTCCCTAAACTCGTCGCTCTCCGCAAGGAGAGCGTGGATAGAAATTTTTACTACGCGGACAAGGACGCCGATTGGGTGCGTGTCGCTCTCCGCAAGGAGAGCGTGGATAGAAATGGCTGTTTCGGCACTGCCGGAACTTATTCCCCTGGAGTCGCTCTCCGCAAGGAGAGCGTGGATAGAAATCATGTTGTCTTGGTCGTTCCGTCCGGTTGTTGGCGTCGCTCTCCGCAAGGAGAGCGTGGATAGAAATGTGAATCCAGTGGTAAGTCTTGACACTTGCCGCCTGTCGCTCTCCGCAAGGAGAGCGTGGATAGAAATAAAACAGTAGATGTTTTATCTACATTACGCATTTGGTCGCTCTCCGCAAGGAGAGCGTGGATAGAAATTCTATGTCCCCTATTGATGTTATGTTTGTTTCGGCCCGTCGCTCTCCGCAAGGAGAGCGTGGATAGAAATGTTTCGGCCCTGCCGGAACTTATTCCCCTGACAGAGTCGCTCTCCGCAAGGAGAGCGTGGATAGAAATTCTTGCTTACCCTGATATGATAATTTGTACTAACGGTCGCTCTCCGCAAGGAGAGCGTGGATAGAAATGTGAGATAGTTCAATGGGAAGGCATGAAAAGTTTGTCGTCGCTCTCCGCAAGGAGAGCGTGGATAGAAATTCGGTTGCTTTCGTTTTCGGCTTTGGGGCTAAGCTGGTGTCGCTCTCCGCAAGGAGAGCGTGGATAGAAATCATTTGGCGGCAGACTGTGCCAGCGGCAACCCCGGTCGCTCTCCGCAAGGAGAGCGTGGATAGAAATTCCGAGGATGACGGCATTCTGTCCGTCGGTGCCGTCGCTCTCCGCAAGGAGAGCGTGGATAGAAATGAGGGTGGTGGCTTTGGCTGCACGGCCAGTGCTGGGGTCGCTCTCCGCAAGGAGAGCGTGGATAGAAATGTCTTTCTCGGTGTCGAACGGCGTCGCCGTGTCCAGTCGCTCTCCGCAAGGAGAGCGTGGATAGAAATGTGCCGTAGGTGTTGTTATCCCACAGCAGGGTAAAGTCGCTCTCCGCAAGGAGAGCGTGGATAGAAATGTATGTCGTGAGAGCGAACATGGAGGCCCAGGAGGGTCGCTCTCCGCAAGGAGAGCGTGGATAGAAATTCCCACACGGTATGGTGCTGTGCCGTGCCGGATGGTCGCTCTCCGCAAGGAGAGCGTGGATAGAAATACTTACAGCCGCATAATGATCTTTGCAAAAGTAATGTCGCTCTCCGCAAGGAGAGCGTGGATAGAAATCAGGCTCCACCGTCCGCCTCATACAGGGCCGGGTGGTCGCTCTCCGCAAGGAGAGCGTGGATAGAAATTGCATCAGTGGGGGCGCGGCGCTTGCTTTGGGGCAGGTCGCTCTCCGCAAGGAGAGCGTGGATAGAAATGGGATAACTACCAGCAAACACACTTGCCCCGGAAGGTCGCTCTCCGCAAGGAGAGCGTGGATAG
>ERZ773113.1545-NODE-1545-length-11126-cov-15.702918_pt1 | contig 11126 bp, 7 predicted proteins | sample MGYA00580565_ERZ773113 | MGnify/ENA primary metagenome ERZ773113 (study PRJEB29015, sample SAMEA2737827) | human gut metagenome | biome: human gut; feature: human-associated habitat; material: faeces | place: China | collected 2012 ...
ACCGCGCTCTTGATGTCAGACTCCCTGAACAGTTCTCGATAATCGGGAAACTCAGGGCGCGTTATCCTGTGGCCACTCTCTGCCATGTGTTCGGGGTTCATCGCAGCAGCTACAAATACTGGAAAAACCGTCCTGAAAAGCCAGACGGCAGACGGGCTGTATTACGCAGTCAGGTACTTGAACTGCATGGCATCAGCCACGGCTCTGCCGGAGCAAGAAGCATCGCCACAATGGCAACCCAGAGAGGTTACCAGATGGGGCGCTGGCTTGCTGGCAGACTCATGAAAGAGCTGGGGCTGGTCAGTTGCCAGCAGCCGACTCACCGGTATAAGCGTGGCGGTCATGAGCACGTTGCTATCCCGAATCATCTTGAGCGACAGTTCGCCGTAACGGAACCAAATCAGGTGTGGTGCGGTGATGTGACCTATATCTGGACGGGTAAGCGCTGGGCGTACCTCGCCGTTGTTCTCGACCTGTTCGCAAGAAAACCAGTGGGCTGGGCCATGTCGTTCTCGCCGGACAGCAGGCTCACCATGAAAGCACTGGAAATGGCATGGGAAACCCGTGGTAAGCCCGTCGGGGTGATGTTCCACAGCGATCAAGGCAGCCATTATACGAGCAGGCAGTTCCGGCAGTTACTGTGGCGATACCGGATCAGGCAGAGTATGAGTCGGCGTGGAAACTGCTGGGATAACAGCCCAATGGAGCGCTTCTTCAGGAGTCTGAAGAACGAATGGGTGCCGGCGACGGGCTATGTAAGCTTCAGCGATGCAGCTCACGCAATAACGGACTATATCGTTGGATATTACAGCGCACTAAGACCGCACGAATATAATGGTGGGTTACCGCCAAACGAATCAGAAAACCGATACTGGAAAAACTCTAACGCGGTGGCCAGTTTTTGTTGACCACTTCATCCCTATGTCCTCCATATCCCAGACGATGAAGAACATCCAGTACGATAACCTCAAAACGCGCCGGAGATACCTGCAACAAGTTTTCCAGTAACTCATCAGCAACAGCATCCCGCAGCTCTTTTAACGCTTGATCAAGACGATCGTCAGGGCTGCTTTTTGCCAGCTCTTCCTGGTTCGGTGCTGCTGGTCTTGGATCAAGATCGACAGCATCTGGCTGCTGTTTTAACTTCACGTTCATGAAATCAAAAGCCAGGTGGTTCACTTCCTCTTCGGTGAGTGGCTGGGTACGGACCTGTACCCACTTAACCCCTTCTGGCGTTAAGCACCATTTTCCTCTGGATAAACTTTGCGATAATCCAGCTCGCTTCAGACGGTCATGTGCCCAGCCCGCCCGGTTTTTATAAACTAACTGACCGCTGGCTATTACCTCTGCTCGCTGATTATCATCAAGATTAAGAGCATCTGCCGCAGCTTCATGTGCATCACGAGCAGGTACGCCCTCAGGTTTACCAGCCAGAAAACGGAGAACTGGTTCAATAAATTTATCGTAGGTAGGAACGGCCATATAAACATCCCTGATAATGGTTTTATTAGATCGGTTACGTTAAACCAATCAGCTGAAGTCTGGTTAGGTACGTAGTAAAGGAGTGTACTTCCAACTGGTGAGGAGATGAACGCATACCCTACTGATTTTAATGACCACGGTAAAATCTCATCTCCACATCATAAATCAGAAAATATCACTCCAGCCATCTCATCCAACCGCGTTTTGACAACTTTTCACTCCGGCATAACTTGTCCCATCAGACCGTAAAAACGCTCGCTATGGTTATGCCCGGCAATATGACACAGCTCATGCAGGATCACGTTATCAATACACTCACGCGGTGATTAATTGTACGATTTCCATCAAGCTAACATGCCCCTCATTGATCCGAGATCGATGACGAAGATAGCCATAAACACAATGATTTTTTTATATAGAAAACGTGAACTAAAGGGCCAAATATGAGTTGGCCCTTGCATATTAAAATCCGCGCATCCCATTGATAAACGTTTCAATCACATTGCGCACACGGTCATAGACCCGAGCTCGCACGCTTTTGCGTTCCAGAATTTTTGGCGTCCAGGTCAGCGTTTCCGCCACTTCATCCTCGCGGGGCATCACGTCGGTAAAGAGGTAGTTATCCAGTAAGCCGGTCAGTTTGATGAAATCGAGTCGCTCTTCGCTGCACAGAGCAGTCAGCGCCTTACCTTTTTCCTGTTCGACATAGGCTTCAAACACCTGAGTGATATCTTCGTCATGCGTGGCATGCAGCAGGCTTTTTTCAATAAAGTTATCGATAAGCTCACGTTTGCTACGCAGTGTGACGTCACTATCGACAATATCCATGATCTTTTTCTTCTGCTCCTGCTGCTCTTTTGGCGGCATCGCCTGTATGCCCGCTAGCAGGCGCAAAATGTAGCCGACATTAATTTCGTCGCGATGAATCAGCGAGACTTCAAAATCTACGTCTTCAAGAATCGAGACTTTCTCCTTGCTGGAGTGTTTTTTCACCTTGTCGTGGATATCGAGGTACTTACTGGTGAAATCCGCCAACGTCTGGTCCGACAGCGGTTTAGCCGCATCGTCAAAATCGGCAAAGCTTTCGAGGATGTTTTTCAAACGCATCACATCACGGAACGCCGTTACAAATACCAGTTGCGCTTCTTCATCAGGTAAATCGTCCACGCTTTCTACAGTTGGAGTCAGCGTTAACAAGCGATCGACGGCATCCTGATAATCCCCGAAGTACTCGTCAAAAGGTTTGACCAGCACCGTAGAAGAGGCATCTTTATTCGAGAACAAGGCAATAGCATCGTCGGTGGCTTTCTTCAGATTACGGAAGCAGACGATATTCCCGTGGCTTTTCTTCTCATTGAGGATGCGGTTGGTACGGGAAAACGCCTGCACCAGGCCGTGAAAACGCAGGTTTTTATCAACGTACAGCGTGTTCAGCGCCGGGCTGTCGAAGCCGGTGAGGAACATATTCACCACCAGAAGAATATCGATGCCTTTCTCCTTGGTACGCTGGGCAATATTTTTGTAGTAATTATAAAAGCTCTTTGAATCACTGGCGGAGTAGCTGGTGCCATACAGCTCGTTATAATCCTTGATAAAACTATCCAGATGATCGCGACTCGAGGTATCAACTTTCGAGCCCTGAGGCAGGCTAATATCTTCTTCATCCAGCAGACCGTTTACCGCCTCTTTGTCACTTTTATCCGCTTCATTGGCGGCATAAGTGAAGATGGTGGCAATTTTTAATGGCTTGTAGTTGGCATCCGCCGCCTGCAGTGCGGCCTGCTTTTCTTTAAAGAGTTTGTAGTAGGTGATCAGCATATCGACTGATCCGACACAGAACATCGCGGTGAACTCGCGATTACGTGTCTTGGCATTATGATGAGCAAGAATGTAGTCGGTCACTTTGCCCAACCGAATGTCGCTTTCCATCACCTCTTTGGTGTCGATATCCTCCACATCAATATCGATCTCATTGCTGCTCTCTTTGCGCTTGTAAGTGCCGACATATTCCACGGCGAAACGCAAAACGTTTTCATCCCGGATGGCGTCGACAATCACGTATTTATGCAGGCATCTATCGAACAACAGCTCTGTAGTCTGTTTGACGCCATTGGTGATATTGACGTTATCGGCAAAGATTGGCGTCCCGGTAAAACCAAACAGCTGCGCATTCTCGAAGAAATTCACGATCGCTTTATGCGTATCACCAAACTGGCTCCGGTGGCATTCATCGAAGATAAAGACGATGCGCTCTTTGCGCAGGTGTGCGAGCTGCGCTTTATACCCTTCATGGGTGATGGCGTTATTCAGCTTCTGAATGGTGGTCAGGGTCAGTTTGGTGCTGCTTTGCTTGAGATGTTTTATCAGCGTACTGGTGTTGTTGGTTGTATCCACGCTGTCTTTCGCAAAACCGTTAAACTCTTTCGCCGTCTGATAATCCAGATCCCGGCGATCGACCACAAAAATGACCCGATCCACTTCCGGCATCTCCATGATCACCTGGCTGGCTTTAAACGAGGTCAGCGTTTTACCGGAGCCGGTGGTATGCCAGATATAACCGTTCTCCGGCACCCCCTGCTTGTGGAGATTGTCCTTCACATGGCGGATCATCGCTTCGCAGGCGTAGAACTGGTACGGACGCATCACCATCAGGCACTTACGGGTTTCGTTCAGCACCGTGTAGTGAGTGATCATTTTGGCGATGTGACAGACCTTCAGAAATGCGTCGGTGAATTTCTCCAGCGCTTTGAGCGGATTATTATTTTCATCGGTCCAGAAGAAGGTCTGCTCGAAATGGTTGGCGCGGTTGTTAGCGTAGTATTTGGTGTCTACGCCGTTGCTGATAATAAAAATCTGCACATACTGGAACAGGCCGCTGCCGATCCAGAACGCATCCCGATGGTAGCGATCAATTTGGTTAAAGGCCTCTTTCAGCCCCAGGCCGCGACGCTTAAGCTCAATCTGCACCAGCGGCAGGCCGTTGATCAGCAGCGTGACGTCGAAACGTGTTTTACGTGTGTTTTGTTCGGCATTGAACTGCTTCACCTGGTTCGTTACCTGAAACTCGTTCTGGCACCACTCCTCTTTATTGATAAAGCGGAGCCATTTCTCGGTGCCGTCATCGCGCAATAACTGGTAGCGATCGCGCAGGATCTTAGCGCGATCGATAACTTCATTGCCTTTGGTCAGGTGCAAGAAAATACGGTTAAATTCGCTGTCCGTGAGTGGCGCAGATTCCAGTCGGTTATGGATTTCAATCTGCTTGCGCAGGTTGGCTTTCATACTGGCTTCATCGGTGACATTCACCCGTTCGTAGTGCATGCCCACCAGCTGTTCCACCAGCTGCATTTCTAACTCGTATTCGCTTTGCGTTGCCATCAGTGTGTAGTGCCTTTCGTTATTGTGCAGGCCCGGAGTAAGCCGGGCCGAATGATTTTTATACAAACATTTGTTGGAGCAGGCCTTGCTTCCAGGTTTTTAACGTGTCTAATTCCGCTTTTTTGACGGCTATTTTATCGTCTAGTGTGGAGAGGATGTTGGCGATTTTGGTTTGTTCCGCCATGCAAGGTCTGTCTATTTTAATTTCAATAAATTCACTTTTTTTCAATACTCGGTTTCTCCCTGCCCCCCCTGGTGAGCAAAGATCTAAATAAGTGAGAAATTTAGGCAATGTATAAATATAGCTGAAAAATTTAGGGACAATAACTTCTTTTTTAAATGTATATGTAGGAAATCTATGAGAAACATAACCTAAATGATCTTCTTTTCTTGCAATTGCAAGAGCACCTTCCCATGCAAACGTGATATTGAGAATGAAGTCACCTTCATGAACTAAAAATAGCTTATCCACAGAGACTTTATTTGGGTCTTGATCGTTTTTATGAAAAGTACCTTTGAAATGACTACGAATACCAACAGATAGAAAGTTCTCACTCGGTTTTTTTACTTCACGAAGTGTAGGAATTAGAAACTTTCTAAGCTCGCATGTTTCCCACTTCGGAAACTCTTCCCCGTTCTCATCTTTAAACCGCAATTTCTGGCTAAAAATCTTCTGAATCATACCTTTTTTGTACTGACACAGCAGGTCGTACTGCTTGTTCAGTAACGTGATTTTTTCGTCGACAGAGGACAGAAAATCGGCAATTTTGGTTGTTTCATCACAACTTGAAGGGAATGAGAATATATAATTCTTTAAATTACCACCATTTATTGAATTTATAGTTGCACCTAAATCAGAATATACTTGTTTATAGTATTTCTTTGTTTGTAGCAACTGTGCGACATAACGGTTCAAAGGACCACGAAAAACCGCCATAAAAGCGCCATGCGTTGCTTCTTTATCGAGTCCTATTATGATTCTATTTTTACCAATTAATGACCTAGAACCATTTCTTACGCAAATAAGAATGTCATTTTCTCTCGTTTTTTTTATCTCATCTACAGTCAGGTTGACATAGACACTATCTCTCAAACATAGCTGCCCTTCTTGAATGTTTGATGACCTCAGGACTAATAATCCTGTATCACAAATATCGGCAGGTGAATACGTTAATCCATTGATGATCTCACCAACTTCGCATAATTTTTTATATTCCCACGAGGTAGAAAATTGCCTGAATCTCAACTTCGGCATTATCATTTTTTCCCCTCCACTACTTTAAACGGTGCATCAATTCCCAGTTCCTTACAAAACTCAACAATGGTCTTATCGATCTCCGCCACTTTGTCTTCCAGATCGCGAAGTTCCTGCGCCAAAGCTTTGAGATCAATCTCTTCTTCCCCTTCAAAGGTATCGACATAGCGCGGGATATTGAGGTTGTAATCGTTATTACGGATTTCTTCCAGCGTCGCGATATGGCTGTACTTTTCTACCGCTTTCCAGTCGTTATAGGTGTCGGCGATGTTATCGATATGCTCGGGCAGAAGGATGTTCTGGGTTTTTACCTTCTCAAAATCGTTGCTGGCGTCGATAAACAGAATACTGTCGTTGTGCTTGCGGCACTTGCGCAGCACCAGTAAGCAGGTCGGAATGCTGGTACCGTAGAAAATATTGGCAGGTAGGCCGATCACCGCATCAATGCAGTTCAACTTCTCAATCATAAACTGGCGGATATGGCCTTCAGCTGCGCCACGGAATAAGACCCCATGAGGCAGAACAACTGCCATGGTGCCGTCATCTTCCAAGTGATGGAACATATGCTGTACAAACGCCATATCAGCCTTGCTGGAAGGTGCCAGTTTGCCGTACTGGGCAAAGCGGTCATCGTTCATAAATAGCGGGCTGGCGCTCCACTTGGCAGAAAACGGTGGGTTGGCGACGATGGCATCAAATTTCAGATGCGTATGCTGCGGGTGCTCCAGCGTATCTTCCTGAACGATCTCAAAATCTGCATAGTGAACCCCGTGCAGGATCATGTTCATACGCGCCAGGTTATAGGTGGTACGGTTCATCTCCTGACCGTAGATTTTACCCACTGACGAGGCTTCACGCTTCACGCGCAATAATAATGAGCCAGAGCCACAGGTCGGGTCATACACATTTTTGAGCTTCAGCTTGTGGGTGGTGACGATTTTAGCCAACAGAGTGGAAACCGGCTGCGGGGTATAGAACTCCCCGGCTTTCTTACCTGCGCCAGAGGCGAACTGACCAATCAGGTACTCGTAGGCATCACCCAGAATATCGGAACTTGCTTCGCTCAGGTTAAAGCTCAGTTTATCGAGTTCAGTGACGACTTTGCCGATCAGCTCATTTTTCGCTTTCGCGGTGTTGCCAAGCTTGCTAGAGCCTAAATCGAGATCTTCAAACAGGTTGCTGAAGTCATCCGCTGAGTCGGTGCCCAGCGTGCTCTGTTCAATGTTGCGTAGGGTAGTGGCGAGGTCTTCCAGAATGAAGCCTGTACCTGTGCCTTTGGGATCTTTAGCCACACGTTCTGCCATGGTGTGGAACAAATCCGTTGGCGGCAGGAAATAGCCTAAGGTCTGGATACTGTCCTCTTTTACCGCATCAACGATGTCCTGATACGCCGGATGTTCCGCAGTCAGTTCGTTGTACTGAATGCCATCTTCCGCCAGAATTTTGTTTGCATACGCGACAAATTTTTCCGACAGGTATTTATAGAAAATAAAGCCTAAGCAGTAGTCGCGGAATTCATCGGCATTCATCTTACCGCGCAGGGTATCAGCGATATTCCACAGGCGGCCTTGCAGTTCACTTAAATTTTGAGCTTCAATCTGAGGAGACATAATAAACCTTAACCATTGATTATTTTGATAAATTTTCTATCTTGGCAAAATAATATTGTTGCTTTAATTTCATCAAGTTGTACTCGTAGTAATCTTTCATCCTGAGATGAAGATACAGCTCACCTATCGCTTGTTGCTTTTTTAGTCCAGGTAAGTCGAGTTCAAATTGGCGAACCATTTGCAGAGTTAACTTAGGTACAGTTGACCCCTGCAGAACAAATGATTTTTGTTGGGCTATAGCTTTGCTCTCATTGAAATGCCAAATCCAAAATAATGGAGAAACTCTGCTAACATCCAACTCGACCTTAACAAAGTTATTACCCAATATTCGCCCTGCATGCTCCTGCTTAACAAGAACAGCTTTAGCATTCGCTAAGTTAATAATGACATCATTTTCTCTTGTCACTTTTAGTAACGACGTACTCTTAACCACCTGTTCTTTATCAGAAACTATCACTTCAGGTTGCCAGTCATCAATCTGATGCAACTGTGCTGTATAGAAGCGATACTCTTTACCTGATTTTTCCGACTCTATGCGTGACAGGTTTACTCCGGGGATAAAATTTGCAATGTCGCTATAGACGATTTTTCCCATTTTTATCCTCGTAAAATAGGGGGCTACGCCCCCTTTCGCTTAGTTAATGGCACCAGCAGTTAGCACTTTCACTGTCGAAAAATTCGACAAGCAAACCTTCACCAAACACCGCTTTTAATCTCCCTTCAATTGCATCACAGCCAGAGGTATCAGTGCCATACACTGATATCGCAACCCTTGATGGACGACTTTTTTTCAGTGCATCAAGTATATGGCTGTCATTTTCCCCCATACTCCATCCATAGATCACGATACTTTCCTTTTTCTCTGGTAGAACTTCACGGTAGACGGTATCCAGATAACGACTACGAGCAATCGCACTTAGTTTTTGCTTACTTGTCCCTTCAGAAACAAAAACTGGTGTAACTGCTGCAGAATTCCATTGCTGAGATATTTGCTGAAGATAATTTCCGTCACCATGAGGATTAGTATGTAATTTGGACTCTTGACCACTGAAGTCTTGGGCCAAAATCAGAGAGCCGTGTGGATAGAAGACTAAGCTTGTCGTCTTGTAACCTTTTTCACGATCTTTCCAATGTAAGTCTCTAAAATCACTCCAATCCAACTGTTCATTAAACAAACGATTGATGAAGCAATCCTTTAATTTTCCGGTAGTTGTATCTTCTAGCAAAGATGCCCAGTACACAATAAGATCATAATTCAGAGATAAGACAGTCTTAAATCTGCCTATAAAAGTACGGATTTTGATTAGCACATCCGATACCTCATGATGCTCAGGATGATTTTGGCTCACACATTGTATCAACAGATTTCTAAGTAACTTATACCCCTCTGTCGTTGCATTTTCAGGCACACCGAGTTGTTGATTTACTTGAGTTGCAATCCACAGACGGTGCAGAATCAACTCAAAATCTTGCGTATCAAATAGTTCGAACAAGGCTGTCAGCTGCCCATCTGAACTGAGCTCGGTCAACTTCTGACATAAGCTACGATAGGCAAAATCGCTATTAACAGCGATACTTGCACCATTCCCCAAAAGTAAAGTATCATTGTAGTGGGCCTCAATCTCAGCCCATTGTTTAATTGTTACCATGTTTCAACCCTCATTTTAGATTTGTGGGTATTCCGCCAAGAACTCACCCACTCATTTTTAAATTGGTAATTTTTAAAAATTACCATCGCTTGAAGCTGAGGCCATTAAACAACGTCGATGAGTTGCCGTCAATTCTTTTTTATGTAAATTTTAAAAATTACATTAAACAACATCATCAAAGATACGAGATAAAATATAAAAACATAAATTTTTCAAGGACTTATGGCTATTGGCAAAGTTTATCTTGCTGCTTGCTTAGCAAAATCAAACGGGCTAATCCCTTTCTCCCGATTCACATCAAGAAAATCAGCCCACCACTGCAACATCAACTTGCGCTCGTCCAAATGCTCAGCCTTATGAATGTAAGCAGCTCTTACCGAGTTACGCTCCATATGGCTCATCTGACGTTCGACCGCATCCCTAGACCACAACCCTGACTCAATCAACGAACTACATGCCATAGTCCTGAATCCATGCCCGCAAACCTCAACCTTCGTGTCGTATCCCATCACGCGCAGCGCCTTGTTCACCGTGTTTTCACTCATCGGTTTACGAGGGTTATGATCGCCAACGAAAACAAAATCACGCTCGCCACTAAGCTTGTGAACCTGTTTCAGAATTTCTAATGCCTGGCGAGACAGCGGTACTAAATGAGGCATACGCATTTTCGAGCCACGCTGTGAATGCTTCACTCCTTCAATAGCTTCTCGTTCAGCCGGTATTGTCCACATTGCCGTTTCAAAATCGATCTCAGACCATCGAGCAAAACGCAATTCACTTGAACGAATGAAGATTAACAAGGTGAGCTCAACGGCCAGACGAGTCAAAGGGCGTCCCGTGTATCCATCAATTCGGTGAAGTAATTCTGGTAGGCGTTTCAGCTCAAGCGCTGGACGATGGACACGATTACTGGACGCAACAGCACCAGCCATTTCCTGGGCAGGGTTGTAATCAATCAAACCACTTTGTACCGCATAGCGCATGATTGCCGTGGTTCGCTGCTGAAGACGAGAAGCAACTTCAAGACGGCCTGTTGCTTCTACAACTTTAATGGGGGCAAGCAGATCGCGAGTTTTAAGCTCTTCAATACTACGCTTACCAATTGCAGGGAACAGATTGTCTTCCAGACTTTTAAGTACCCGCCGACTGTGGTCCTCTGACCATTTCTTATTAGTTGCATGCCAATCTCTGGCAACCGACTCGAAGGTGATAGCCTCTTTCGCCTGTTCTTCTTTCACAGCCCGCTTATGCTCACGAGGATCAATACCAGCAGCAACCAGCTTTCTGGCCTCTTCCCTTTTTTGACGAGCATCAGCCAGGGATGTTTCGGGATAAACACCAAACGCCATCAGGTGCTGCTTACCACCAAAGCGAAAACGGAACCGCCAGTATTTTGAGCCGTTAGGGTGAATCAGCAAAAACATGCCATCCCCATCGACTAGGGTGTACTCCTTTTCCTGAGGTTTTGCAGAACGCACTTTGATATCTGTCAGAGCCATAAAAGTTCTCCTTCCATGTGCCGCTGTGAGTATACAACCATTATCGAACCAGCATATATACTCGGTTCTATACTCACAAGCGACTTGATGTGGGTTGACTCAGATTGACTTCTGTTGAAAGGAAAATCGCGTAAAGCCTTGTGTAGCGCGGATTTCAGGCACAAAAAAAGACGTCCATTGACGTCTATTGATGTTCCGATGGTGCCGAAGGCCGGACTCGAACCGGCACGTATTTCTACGGTTGATTTTGAAT
>ERZ773113.1552-NODE-1552-length-11089-cov-10.857622_pt1 | contig 11089 bp, 9 predicted proteins | sample MGYA00580565_ERZ773113 | MGnify/ENA primary metagenome ERZ773113 (study PRJEB29015, sample SAMEA2737827) | human gut metagenome | biome: human gut; feature: human-associated habitat; material: faeces | place: China | collected 2012 ...
GCGCGGCCGGATAATCGATGGCCACCGGCAGCTGAGCAGAGGAAAAGGCCCCGATCTGGCCTGGCATTGCTGGCATCATGTTATGTCACCATGGTCAGGTAAATACTTCGCGAGCAGATACTCCAGTTCGGTGCCGATTGCGGGCACAGATCGGTATCCTGTTCAGCCGTGGTGGTGACAAACGTCACCGTATCAAACTGAATCGAATTTTCCATTCCTGATGTTCCTGTGTTGCCGGAAAAAAGTGCCATGCTGCGCTACTGCCATACCGGATGCTTTGCACAGGTCATCACATCCCGGATAGACTGCGGTCCTGTCACCGGTGTGACCGCCCCGTTCTGCTGATCCACTTTCCAGGTGCGCACATAGCATTGTCTGCCGTCGGGAGTGAGCTGGCTGCGGACCTCGTAGAGCACGCCTTTTTCCGGTTTAAACCACGGCGTCATCACGGAGCAAATCTGATGATCTGTGGTGAAAATGGCCGGACGGAGCTGAATATAATGGCCTGCCGGCAGGGTGACCTCCATGTAATCCAGGGGCGCGTTATCTTCCGGCACGTCGGCCTTTTTGTAACCCCGGTCTGACGCCCTGGATGGGTTCCGTTCCGGATGGTCAGGATCGCGGAGGCTGCCCAGGAAAAAGGCCGGCTCGCAGCTGTCGACGCGATACACCGTCGTGCTGTCGGTAAATCCACGCACCCTGAGTTTTGCGGTGTTTTCACCTGCAGATGGCTCCTGATAAAGATGAGCCGGTTGCGGTTTCGGCAGACAGCCGCTTAGCAGTACGGCGACGACAACCATCCCGGTACGTTTAATCATAATCTTTTTCCTTACGTTAAATTATACTTCCAGCGAAATCCCCCACGCTGAATGACTCCCGCCGCACAGCTTACCGGTCTGACCGTTTTTCTTTACTGAGAAATCCCGCCTCCATACATCTATCTGGAGATATAGTCGGACACTAGTTCATGAGCTTCAATTTCCAGCGAGATTTGATCGGCGTTTACCACTTTCATCTCAGCTAAAGTGCCAGCCATCACCGAAGGGTTATAAATGATTTTGGGTGATGCATTCATATTCCAGGCAGAGGGATACGCTCCAAAATCTTTACGCGCTAATTCATCACCCCACTCATCCAGAATAAACAGCCGTACTTGCCTGTGGCCTAGTTTGATCTGGTAACACCACACCATCTTGTTGAGGTTGAGGTTGCTACTTGCCAGCATGTAAGACATTTCTCTGGAAGTCATTGTCAATTAATTCCCTTATTAATGGTCACTCAGGGTAATTATGACGCGCAGCATAATCAGCTAAGCACAACCCTGCGTCTGTCACCCGGATGATTTTCCCCTTCCGTCATCATTTTCAGGATGATAATAAGCAGCCATATAGCCACGCCGTTAAATTACCGGATGGCCGTTTAGGCGAGATCCGACTTTATGTCTTATGACAACTTTCCGGAAGTGTACCACGCCCACGGAATAACCACACCGCCCTTTACCGGTGCTGAGCGGCCGGTCACGGGGCAGGACGATAACACAATATATAGATTAGAACTCAGCTGACGGCGTGGCACATCTTGTGTTTCTGCGCCGCTGCGCGCCGGGGCTGTTCCGGAAGATCCGGAACCACCAGAAATCGGATCTGAGGTGAAAATAGAACAAATCATGAAATGTCACATACTGATATTTTGCATCATAATTATAAATTGATTACAAATCACATTAATTGACTTCAACTGGCTTTGCATGAGATAAATGATGCCAGTTCATTTCTAATGTTAGTTATGGTTGCAATGATGGGGGAGGTAATGAATAAATGCCAGGAAGAAACAAATCGGGTGATGACGCTGCGAAAAATACCTTCTGATGTCGATGCTGCTATTACAGAGCAGGCCCGACTGACAGGTAAATCCAAGAACGATCTTGTGCTTGAGCTACTGACAGCCACATTCGGCGATCTGTTGGGAAATTTTGTGCGTACCAGCGAACTGGTTGCCTTGATGGACAAGGAGGTTGCCCGACTGACTGAACGGGAGATCACTTCTCAGAGCTTTGAAAGCGATCTTGTCCCGATCTATAACCGGGAATACTGTCGTATCCTCGAACTTAATAATGAAGACGATCTCAAGCGTATAATGATGAATAATATTCCTTATCTCGAGCTTCGTGCACGACAGCTTCGTTACGGTATGATCCCTTTTCTGCCTAAAGGAATTTCGATGATAATGGCTCTGTTCTGTGAAGTGGCCGGACGGGACGGACTGACCATCGCCCAGTTCTATACTTCTCTCTGGTTTGTTATCGGGCAGGAGGAGTATTACAAGGAGATTAATGAGATCAGAATCGCGAAATCCCTGTTGCCAATAACCGGACTCTGAAACGAGAAAAGCCACCCCGAAGGATGGCTTTTCCAGACTACTTTTTCCGCGAGAGACCTCCAGAGGAGGCGACTCCGCCTTGATGTGACTATTAGGCCAGACATATACCACGTATGTCAAACGTTTTCTGGGAAAGAACAATGACAGCACAACGCTACATAACGACAGAGAGGCTGGATATATATAAAAAGAATCTGAAGGTTAAACCCTCTCAGGTCATGGCTGCATATCACTGGAATAAGGCGTTGGCAGGGGCTCTACTCCCTGCCATGCAGTGCCTTGAAGTCACGCTCCGTAATGCGTTGAATACCGCTATACAGTCTTTCCCGCCTGCCGGGGCGAAAGGCCTGTGGGACACAAACGCAAACTGGGTTACCAGTCTCCCTAAATACATGGGGGATACCCGTATTAATCCGGCTGAACGTTACCAGCGAGCCAGGACGCCAAGAGATCGCCAGGATGCGGCAGGCTATAAAGTGGACAGATGGGGTAACAGGCTCCTGGCGCGAACATTGTCAGAAGAAAACCAGGTAGCCATGGCTAAGTCCCAGATTAGTAAGGAAGGTAAAAAACCAACGCCAGACCGGATTATCTCAGGTCTTACGTTTGGGTTCTGGACCACGTTGCTGACAGACATGTATGAAGATAACCAGAGCGATCGATTACTCTGGCCGGCCCTGACTTCGCATGTGTTCCCGAACGCCCCCGCAGGTTTTACTCGGACAGATATTTGTAAAGCGTTCTTTCAAATAAAAGAACTGAGAAACCGGCTGTCGCACCATGAAGCTGTGTGGAAATTTCACCAACGCGATCCCGTTACCGGGAAAACGGATTACTCCAAACCAGTATACGGTACGCAAGCCAGCTGCAGTCTTCTGAGGAAACACTATGATGACATTCTGGAAATGATAGGCTGGATGAGTCCCGACCGGAAGGCTAATTTCCTGAGTCATTCAGGAAATCTGCGTTTCTATGCCCTGTGCTCGGTGGACGGACTGAACAGCTACATCGCCCCGGAAAAAATTAAGGCGCAGATTAAGGTTTCACGGGGTGGTAAAGGTATCAGCAGGTTAATCAGGATCCTCGAAAAAAATGAGTTCATCCGGATTGTGAAGGAGGGTCAGACGGTACTTACCATCGGCAATGATAATTCCATCGCCATTCTCTAGGTTCCCATATCTTTACTGGCCCTTTTTGACCCGGATACCTTCCGGGTTATTGAGGTTCGGATCAGGATGATAATAGAAGAGCAGAAATATGGTCAGTTCTTGCCGATGCCCAGCGTACGGCAAGAACTGAAGCGTTGTTTTAGTCTAAAGGCCGTACTTGCGTTCCCTTTCCTTAAAGGCCTGGATCCCGCCTTCCAGAATTTCACAAACGTGTTCTCTGATACCCCGGGTATGCAGACGGCCGGAATCGTCCTGTGAAGTGAACGAGCATTCCAGTGAGCCGGTATAATATTCAAACCGGAATTCACTGTTCTCAATGCCCGAGCGCTGCCCACTCTGGTTAGATACGATCACGCATTCAGCATCCGTTCCCACGACGAGGTTGGCATTGTGCGTCACCATAATGATCTGCCGGTCCGCCTTGCGCAGCCTGACGAAATCATTGAGCTGGGAATAAATCGTCCGGTTATCGAGATTGTCTTCAGGCTGATCAATAAGGATAGGGTGTCGCGAATTGCTCAGGTGAAGGATCAGGTTAAGCAGCACCAGACCCCGTTTGCCTGGCGACATCTGCACGATATCGTCGTTGCGGTAACGGACAGAAAAATCAATCAGGTAGCAGTCATCATAGAGATAACTCAGAATATCGGAATCCTCAATGCCCTTACGAAGAGCGGGAGCAACCCCGCCGCTTCTGTAGCGGTCATAGATGCCTGCGATCGTATCCGCATGGCTATCAGCGGAAAATGTGTAGCCGCCTTTCGGGCTGGCCAGATCGCCGAGCAGGAGGTTTATGTTCCCTCGCCGGTCAAAGCAGCCGGTGAAGCGATCAAACTTCTCAGCATTGAAGGATATGCGAGCAATTACGCTAATTTCGCCTTCAGGGTGGTATTCAGGCTTGCTTAGCTCGTCCACGTAAGCCTGGTAAAGGTCAGTAAGGCGCGCATACTCGGTCTGGAGCTGGTTTTTTGTATCATTACCTTCCTGTAAAATGGACCGACGGCGTTCAGAGAGCTGTTGTAGCTGTCTGAGTTTTTCTCTTTCCTTTTCAAGCGCAGCCATGGATGCTTTGAGCGTTTCCTGATCGGTAATTTTTACTGACAGGGGAAGCAGCGTTTCCTTTTTGGCTGCGCTTTCGGTATCAATCCGCCTCAGCCTTGCGGGGATGCAGCCAAAACGGGCCTCGTGGCGACCAATGAAGTCACTGACAGCAGCTGAAAGACTGGCCTCCAGCTGACGAAGGCTTTTCTCCAAAAAAGAGGAATTCTCAGAGAGCGGAATATCCAGCCTGAGTTGGTCGGTAAGGCTTTGTATCGTGCTACCGGCATGCCGATAAAGGCTTTCTTTAAGGCTTCTGCTGGCATCAGTAAGATCTTCTATCGCGCGCCGACGGGATTGAAGGTTGTCCGTGCGCAGTCTGAGTGCCATATACTGCTTTTCTTCATCCGGTGTAAACGATGCCTGCTTCCTCAGTTGAGCTATCTTCTCCTCCTGCCGCCGGATTTCATCACTTACCGCCTTTTCCGTGCCGTACTTCTCCATTTCCTTACCGCATTCGCTGTATTTTTTGCGCAGCTCGGTAAGATAATCAATCCTGGTTTTTATGACCCGAATAGTCGCTTCCCGCTGTGCGGTATTCTCAACCGCGAAAGCCTTGAAATTATTATTCTGATAAAGAATTTCCTCGACCAGCTGATTTAGCTGAAGCTGACCGCTACGTTCGGCAAGGTGATTGATATAGAGCTGCGGAATGTAGGTCACAGGCCGACAGTCGTCACCATGTAATGAACTAACTTCACCGTTTCCCCATGTGACTTCAACATCGAGATTGCTAAAGTCGTCATAGGCGGCTTGTCCTGAGATCCTGATTTTCTCGCTAACCTCATCAGCGTTAATGGCGCATGCCATGTGGTAAAGCAGCAGAGATTTGCCTGAAGACTTCCCGCCTATGATTGCATTCAGGTCGGGACTGAAGTTTACAGGCTGGTCTGAAAAAAGTGCATGGCCACTGCGATCCGTAAAGCAGACGTGTTTAATATATTGATAAGGCGTTTTTGTATGGGGGGACGTTTTCTGGATCCTGACGCGAGTGTGATCGTACAGTACCTGTTTTAATCCCGCAAAAGTAGGATCGGCTTTAATCCAGCAAAAACGATCCCCGTCGGGACGAAAAATTTTAGTCAGTCCATGTGCATCCGAACCGTGAAGGCAGGGGAGTAGCTTGCCGTATTTACTGATGACGTCAGCCCTGCTGTCGCTGCCGCGTCCCTGAAAGTACTCACAATCCTGCGGGTTACCAGAAAAAATCGCATCAACCAGGTGATAGATGTTCTGCCGGACAGCAAGAAGACCATTGTCGCGGAGCCCGGAGATTCCGTCTCCTGAGCTGTTAGATGCAATGACAATAACGTTGTTCCGCAGCCAGGTTTCACTCCTCAGCCAGTCTTCAAAGACGTCAAAAGAAGGTTTGAACTGGTTAATGCCGTCGCGCAGATTTTTCTCGGGAGAGGACAACCCTGCTACCGCAATCCCCAGTTCAGTCAGCTGCTGATCGCTGCAGGAATAGTTCTGCCCGCAGTAACGGAAGTGAAGCCGGCCCAGCGCGTGTTTTATTTTGTCAACGTGACCGGCATCCGCCGGATTGACAATAAGATGAATATTCACACCCTTATCTTTTTGCGTTTCAGGTGTGATGCGAAATTCTATATTAGGAAAAACGGCCTCAATGTTGGCTATCCGGCCCTGTGCACGGTATGCGAGCAGCTTCTCATACCCGGAGATAGTGCAGTAGTCGGTCGCCCCCATGACAGCGACCTCGTCGCCAAACGCTTCAATTGCAGAAAGATAAGCTTCCCAGTCATTCCGATACTGATTCTCAAGTGATGACGAAGGGGTATGAACATGCAGATCCCATTTACGCCATTCAGAGCCATTCGGGAATAGCTTCACTGTTACCTCCTTCTAACATGTCTATCAAAAATTGATATCTGCGTTTACGCACCCGGGATGTCAGTACAGAACATAACCTAATAGTTACCGCAAGCCTTTACAAGCGCATAAACGTGACCACTTGCATCCAGCTTCTCTATATACGAACGTGCCTATCAGATGCTTTCTGCCATTGCGGTTCTGGTGGCATACGGAACTATGCTGACGGGACTGAGACCCTTTCCCCTTCTCACGGAAATTCTTACCCACTACAGCAAACTTATTTTCACCATATCGGCTCCCCCAGAGATCCTAATTAACCTTTTTTCGGAGCTGCGGATAAGAGAAGAAGGATTATTGCATGAAGAGCACAAAAGGTGGCGGATTGTTGTGAATGGGGGATTATTGTTATCCAGGAAGGAAAGGGCGATGATTATTACCCTGAGTGAACAAATCATCCTGACGGCGAATCAGCCACGAAGCGGCACGCATCATTTTTCTGCCAGAGCGTCCGTCCAGACCTCTGACAGTGTGGACGCTGTTGAAGGCCGCTTTGTACCAAGAGCAGACCTTATAAACATTAAGGTACGATCGTCTAGGGGGCAGTCTATGGTGGGCTATTAGGGTGTGAACTCATCACGACCTGAGAAGATCGTAACAGATTTAGCTCCCCTTGAGAGCGCAACATACAAATCAGTTGCCCCCATATTTCCCGCATCTAGTATCACCGAGTGGTCGCATTCCAGACCTTTTAGAAGAAGAGTTGAGCCTATTGAACGGTGCGATACGCGTCCTTCACCTTGGTATCTACGTTGTTCACGAATAACTGATGCTGACTCTCTAATGCTTTTGTCAGGTGAACTGATGGACAGATTTATCGCATCTTTTAGAACGTGCAGAGCTCCGGCCCTGAATACGCGTGTCTCTTCCTTCTCTTCGAGCAAAAGGAGTGTCGTTCGAATATTTTGTCGGGTTGGGGCCAGAGCAAGTGCTACCAATGCATTCTCAAGCGAAGAAGGGGCTGTTCTGTTTCGTCCAGCCTGAATAGAACTAATTCTTCGTAAGGTTGTACTAACGCCAACGTTTGTCATCAGCTCAGCTGCTGCCTGTAAAAGCCTTGGCATCACGTTGGCAGCATTAGCATCGTCAAGGGATGCAGCCATTTTTATCACGTCACTCAGATCTACCGGTTCGACAACATCAATGCCATTGATTCGTTGTGCAAATTGATGCCTGGATGACGCTCTTCGTGAATCACCTATAACTAGAACCGAGTCGTTGGGAAACTGTCGCAGCAGCGAGTAATATTCGCGCTGCTGGCGCTGGATATTGTCATTATGATTTCGTAAAAGAGGCCGAAAACGTACATAGTCAGGACAGGACCTCAAGTCGATACGCTCCCGGAGAAGTAATCGATGTCTTTGCTCAAGGAGCCACTGTCCCAAATCTGGCGTTTGTGCATTGTTCCAACGCCACGGCGTTTGTAAGGTTGCCAGAGTAGGGAAAAATGTTTCAACGGTTTGGTTCCAGTGGGGCATAGGGCCGCTAAAGTTGAAAATACACTGCATCGGGTCACCAAAGACTACCGTTGGTAGCAAACATGAAAGCGCACAAGTCAGTTCATGTTGCTCGCTATTGCAGTCCTGGTATTCATCGACCAGCAAACGCGAATAAGTAGCTGTGATGATTTCGCTAATATTACCGTTAACAACCAAATCCCGTACGGCACGGCGAAGAGAAGGGTAAAAAACGGTTGGATTTTCAGGACCCACACCGAGCGGACACAATCCCGGAAAGCAGCCAGCTATTTTCAGAGCCCATCCATCGATTGTTGTCACAACATAGTTCCGCGGAGGAATTGCAAAACGGCTCAGTCGCTTTTTGAGTGCCGTTACACCTGCGGTTGTGTGCGTCAGCACGAGATACGGCTTACTTTGCGCAAAACCAAGTGCTTCAGTAATCAGGTGGGTTTTGCCACATCCCGCTGGCGCTACAATCAGGCCTTTACTGGCGTTTAAAACGGCATCCACACTCATCGTGGGTCACCGTTTTCTGCTGCCCACGCCAGCAGATCTCTTATAATTGCTTTGAATGGTCTTGAAAACTGATTGATGACCGGACCCACGATATTCTCCGCTAGATCCTCAGCCTTCCCGATCGTTTTAAACCAGCCATATTTGCCAGCAGCGTGAGCCACTGGCGTTCTCATTTCTTCTGTCGGTTCACCTGTGCATGTGTCAAAGTTATAAGCCCCTTGGGAGCAGTTATGAATGTGCTGATCCACTTGTTGTTGGCTGTTCAGACCCGCAGCAAGAAGAACGATGTCACGGATAGTCTCAGTAGGACACCAAGCTAGCAGGGCAGCCTCTGTTGAAAAACCATTCCCCCATTCAAAAATGGTAACGCCGCTTGCCCGGCAATGTTCTGTCTGTTGCCTGTGTGCAGGTGTCGTGATATCTGAATCTTTTAATAAGGCAGTACGATATCCCAGTTGTGCAAAAACCTCGGCGCGTTTGAAATAATTGTCCCCGCCGCCGCCATCTGTAGCAAAGGCCCCCTGATCCTGAAAGCCTGTTCTTCCCCTGCGTTGTCTGGACAAGTCCAGCCCTCTGATAAAACCAACCTCAGTTCCACCTTCGCCCACAATTACGGCTTTGCTGAAAAAGGCTTCAGCGCAGGCCCTTAAGGTAGCTTGTTCCTTATCGTCCCCACTTAGTGTCAGGAAATTGTGTGAAGGCTCTGGGGGCGGTTGTTCTAGTTTCCGCAACACACAGAGCTGGGTTGCCTTGAGTTCCCTGAGAACATATGGGGAATGGGTGGTGATGAATACCTGCGAAGTAGGTTCATCATCACGAGAACCCAGTTGATTCAAGAGTCGACTGATCCTGTAAGGCTCCAGTCCGTACTCTGCTTCATCAACCAGTATGATCCCCGGCCCCCCGACAGCTTTTTGTAACCCGCTCACCAGCAATCGGGTTGATCCTGTACCAAGCATTCTCAGTGGTGTGTTATCACTGTTATGCAGGCTGATCGCACTGTTAGACAGGGAGACACCATTCACGTCCAGAAGCGCTTTAAGTTCTCCAACCTGAACGCCTAACTCATTTGCAATGGTTCTAACCTCGGTAAGAATGTTATCCAACTGCGGTAGTTGCCGGGCAGCAAAGTTGTGTCGTGTCTGTCGGGACAGTTCGGCCAACGTTGAACTGATATCAAAATCTTCTGCAGATAATTTATTCAGCACTGAGCGGTTGCCCCATGCCAGATGATGATGCGAGGTTGCCCCAAGGCGAGTAGGGCTTAACTGCTCCCGGTGCTTCCACAGTAACCTTTTCTCTAACCCTTCCACTGTTGCTCGTTCTGAAAATAAGCACCAGTCTGGTTCGAGATCTGCACCAACGACCATTCTCAGTGTGAGTACGGTTTCATCTCCTGCCAGAGGTTCATCATGGATTTCCTTTGTTTCGCTATTGAAACCACGAAGATAACGCCCATAGTTCTCAAGGTTCCGAAGCCCGTCATCAAGCTGTCCGAGAGTTACACTGATGCAGACTGGAGTAGCGGAATTCATGAGATAAAAATCCGCATCACTGAATGTGTACGATCTTCGCGCTCCGAGTACTAGGTCAATAGCATCAATAAAGGTCGATTTCCCTGAATCTCCAGGCCCTATCAGACAATTCAGCCCTGAACCTGGAAACCATTCTGCCTGCCGTATTGAGCGAAAATTCTGAATGCTTATGTGGCGGATAACAGCCATGTTTCCTTCCTAATCCACGAATGTTGTATTTGCGCCGTAATGGCAGGAATTATGACACACCCTTTCTTATTTAATTGTGATATTGCGGGTATACACGTTGACTCAGCTGAGAGGAAACACTTCAATCAAACAAAGGTCCGCTGTTCGCTCATAGCTGCCTGTCAACCTGCACTAAAACCCTTCTAAAAGTCCAATCTTGAAGTTATCCATACTGCTCTCTTGAGAGATTCACGGGCAAAGATCCGACTCAGCATCTTTTCGGATCTGCGCGGAGGGAAACGCGCAAAGGATATGATAATCAAACCACATACATAAAATCATACTGAATGTGATAGTTAGCATTAAACACATAATAATATCTGATATGATATTTGAATTATTAGCAAGAAATCATACATGATATGATTTTCTACTTAACCGGACATTATCAGACGGAGCGTGCAGGATGGATGAAGAAATGATGTTTTCGCTCAGCTATGAGCAAATGACGCAGATGGCAGAAGAGGAAATAAAGCAATGCGATTTTCGCAGGGATGGCACCCATTATGTCTGGGAAGTGAACAAGGCTCATGACATCCTCCGCTTCTGGTATCTCCTGGCGCTGCGCGGACACACGGGCCTGGCCACCACTCGGGTCGAAGCAGACTATAAACGGTTAAAAACGCTCATTTCTCAGAGGAACGAGGGACAATGATGCGGGAAAAATCCCGACGTCCGTCGCCGCTGCAGCGGCGGGTGCTGATTGTGCTGGCCGCCCTCGGTGCGAAACGTCCGGGGCCGGTGGCGACGCGGGATATTGAGCGGGTGCTGGAGCAGGGCGGGGACGCCCCGGTGTACGGGCCGAACCTGCGCG
>ERZ773113.1553-NODE-1553-length-11089-cov-4.197118_pt1 | contig 11089 bp, 10 predicted proteins | sample MGYA00580565_ERZ773113 | MGnify/ENA primary metagenome ERZ773113 (study PRJEB29015, sample SAMEA2737827) | human gut metagenome | biome: human gut; feature: human-associated habitat; material: faeces | place: China | collected 2012 ...
GGCCAGCTCTCCTATTAGGAGAGCCTTTCATCAAGCCTCAAACACCTCACACCAAATGTCTGGGAGCAGCCGAGACGGCGCCTTCCAGGCTTTCTTTTTCTGTTTTGTAGATGCGTTCGGCGATTTCGTCGACTTTGTGGGTCAGCCACATGTAGGCCGTCGTACCCTCACGGTAATCGGCTTCGGCATACATATCGATGCGGCCATCTTCCCGCAGTTGTTCGACCTGGCGGAAGGCCTTGCTGTTTCCTTTGGGATAAATGGCAAAGGTCGATCCGCCGAATTTTTTGACTACCGAAAAGGCCGGCACATCGCTGGGCCCGTCGGCAATATAAATCATGTTGGGGAAAGCGACGCGGCGCAGGGCATCGGACATCTTGGCATTGACGTCGATTTCCGGATGCTGCGGCACGCCCTTATTGATTTCAAACAAGGCCCGCGTCTTGGTCGTATTATCGATAGTATAGCCCACTTCACTGATGATTTTATGCTTTTCTGCATCGAGCCCTTCAATGAGGTCGCAGCCCCAGATATCTTCAACATAGGGCATGACGGCCGACCCTTTGATGATAGCCGACATGCCCGTACTGACGATGTAATGCTCCACCTTGATGTTGTACTCGCGGTACTTGGGGTTCTCTTCGACGACGCGCTGAAGATTCTTGAAGATTTCCGGGACGCCGTGATAATACTTCTGCTTCTGGCCAAAGGTCTTCAGCTTTTCATTATTAAGGCCCTTGAAAATCCCATTCTGTGCGTCCTTGATGAACTGATTCAGATAAATCGTGTCGGCATTGACCTTGACGCCTTCCTTGGCATAATACGCCGGCAAGGCATTGACATGCTGCCAGAATTTTGCCTTATCAATATGATATTCCTCAAAAATCGGGTCCTGCATGTTCCCGTCAATCAAAGTCTTGTCGAAATCCCAAATCACAGCAATGATGTTCTGCATGAAGCTCACCCCGCTTTCAGGCAATCAGAAGGAAAAGGTATCTTTCAACCCCAGCCACTGCTGGTCTTTATCGCTCAGATTCAGCGGCGTCCCGTCTTCGAGGTGATAGCCGGCGGCGCTGGGCGAACCCTGATATTCGCCGACGAGTTGGGGCCACTGGATGCCGATTTCCGGGTCGTTCCAGGCCATGCCGCCTTCATCATTGGGATGCCAGAAATCATTGACCTTATAGCAGAATTCCGCCACGTCGCTGAGGACCAGGAACCCATGGGCAAAGCCTTCGGGAATGAGGAACTGCTTCTTATTTTCTTCCGTCAATTCGACACCGTACCATTTGCCATACGTCTTGGAATCACGGCGCAAATCGACAGCCACATCGAAAACACTGCCGCGGACAGCACGGACGAGCTTGCACTGGGGAAAATGTTTCTGGAAATGAAGCCCCCGCAAGACCCCTTTCGTCGACATGGACTGATTATCCTGAACAAAATTAATATGGAACCCCGCTTCCTCCATATCCTTCTGATTATACGTCTCCATAAAATAACCCCGTGCATCGCCATGCACCGTTGGCGTAATGACACAAAGCCCGTCAATACCGCCCACATTCTTTTCAACCTTTATCTGACCCATTAATATTTATCTCCCTTCATGCATGTTTCCTTTATCATGTTTCCTTTATTATAACATAATTTAAGTAAACGCAGGCCGCAGGTCGCCGTTCGCAGGCCGCCCTTATCGTTCATCGTAGGTCGTTCGTCAACGAGCCACGAACCACTAGCCACGAGCCACTAAATTCCCCAAATACCGCTTCAAGGCATCTTTCCAGTCAGGCAGCGGCCGAAATCCGTTGGCGACGAGTTTGCTCTTGTCCAAGCGGGAATTAAAGGGTCGTTTGGCTTTCGACAGGCCGTATTCTTCCGTCGTGACGGGGATGACTTTCGCCGTATAACCGGCCTGACGATAGATTTCACAGGTAAAATCATACCAGGAAATATAGCCGCCTTCGTTAGTCGCATGGTAATAGCCGTATTTATCGCTTTCAATCATATCGACTAACAGACGAGCCAAATCAAAAGTATACGTCGGTGTCCCGATCTGGTCATTGACGACGCGGACCGTATCGTGGGTCTTGCCGACATTGAGCATAGTCTTGACGAAATTCTTGCCGTTCTGACCGAATACCCAGGCAATGCGGACGATAAAATATTTTTCCAGCGTCTGCGAAACGGCCAATTCCCCTTCAAGCTTGGTCTGGCCATAAACGTTGAGGGGCTGGTAATCCTTGCAGTCCGGCTGCCACGGCTCCGTCCCCTGCCCGTTGAACACATAATCCGTACTGAGATAGAGCATCTTACAGTCCAATTCCTTGCAGACATCGGCAATATGCTGCGTCCCACCGGCATTGACCGCCCGGACCTGAGCCACTTTGTCGTCATCTTCGGCCATATCGACAGCCGTCCAAGCCGCACAATGAATGACCGCATCGGGCTGGACGTCCAAAATGACACGCCGTACCGCATCTGCGTCGGTAATATCCAAAGACACATACGGTGCCGTCGTCACCGCCGTCCCATCAGCCATACCGCTGTAAGCCGGAGCCAAATCACTGCCGATACCGACATGCCCCCGCAAAGCCAGCTCATTCATCACATCATGACCCAACTGGCCATTCACACCTGTTACAAATATTTTCATAGGATGTGTTCTCTCCCTTCATGCATGTTCCTTTTTATCATAGCATATTCAATTTGCAGGCCGCAGTTCGCCGTTCGCAGGCCGCTCTTATCGTTCATCGTAGTTCGTTCGTCGTTCATCGAAAGGCTCCCCTGTGAAGGGGAGCTATCAGCGTAGCTGACTGAGGGGTTCTTTTCCCATCGCCTCTATACGATTTTGTAGGGGCGCCACGCGGGGCGCCCCTCCGGAATAGCGATGCATAACGTACTGCATGCCATATGAACAGTTTGGAAATATTCCTAACTGTTCACAGCGGGCCGCCCTTTGGGACGGTCCCTACAGATGCGGCTTGTAGCCGCATAATTTTTTATCGCCTGCATGCGATTTCGTAGGGGCCGTCCTAATAAGGCGGCCCGCTACGCGCTGAAGGTATCCCGAAGCGTCGTTGTCACTTTGAGTCTGTCGCCGCGTAGCGGCATCTGAGTCCGAGACAGCCTGCGGCCGGCGAACTGCGGCCTGCGTCGAGGCTCCTAGCCTCGACTCCCATACATCTTCTGATAATACTGCTGGTATTCCCCGGAAATGATGGGCTGCCACCAATCTTCGTGGTCCAAGTACCACTGGATGGTCTTCTTGATGCCGTCGGCAAATTTCGTTTCCGGCAGCCAGCCCAATTCTTTATGGATTTTCGTCGGGTCAATGGCGTAGCGGCGGTCATGGCCTTTACGGTCCGTAACATGGTGGATGAGGCTTTCCGGTTTGCCCAGTTCTTTACAAATCAATTTGACGATGTCGATATTCCTCATTTCATTGTGGCCGCCGACGTTATAAACTTCGCCGACACGGCCCTTCTGGAGAATGAGGTCGATGGCCCGGCAATGGTCTTCGACATAGAGCCAGTCGCGGACATTGAGGCCGTCCCCATAGACAGGCAGCGGCTTGTCATGCAGGGCATTGATGATCATGAGGGGAATCAGCTTTTCCGGAAAATGATAAGGACCATAGTTATTAGAGCAGCGGCTGATGGTCACCGGCAGGCCATAAGTCCGATGATAAGCCAGAACCAGGAGGTCAGCCGAAGCCTTGGAGGAACTATACGGACTGGACGTGTGGATCGGCGTCGTTTCCGTAAAGAACAAATCCGGCCGGTCCAAGGGCAAATCGCCATAAACTTCATCCGTCGATACCTGATGATACCGCTGGATACCGTACTTGCGGCAGGCATCCATGAGGACAGCCGTCCCCATGATATTCGTTTCCAAGAAAATTGCCGGATTCTCAATAGACCGGTCGACATGCGATTCCGCCGCAAAATTGACGATTACATCAGGATGCTCCTCTTCAAACAACTGATAAACCGCGTTGCGGTCACAAATATCAGCCTTGACAAAACGGAAATTATCCTGATCCATAACCGGTGCCAACGTAGACAAATTCCCAGCATACGTCAACTTATCCAAACAAATCACCCGGTCCTGCGGGTGTTCCTTCAACATATGAAACACAAAATTCGAACCAATAAACCCGGCACCGCCGGTTATTATTATATTCATTCTATCGTTCACTCCCATTTTTATAATATTTTAATTATTAATTACACATTACTCATCTGGTAAAATTTTCCCTTCAGCTACCTTGCGCAAATACTGACCATAAGGACTTTTACCATATTTTGACGCACTGTCTTCCAACGTAAGCAAATCAATCCAGCCCTTCTGGTAAGCAATTTCTTCTAATGCGGCTATATGAATCCCTGCTCTAGTTTCAACGGCTCTAACAAATTCTCCTGCTACGCTCAGACTTTCCATCGTGCCGGTATCTAACCAAGCATACCCACGTCCTAACGTAACGACGTTAAGCTGTCCTTTTTCCAAATAGATTTTATTCAAATCAGTAATTTCCAATTCCCCACGAGCAGAAGGTTTCACCTGCTTCGCATACTCACAGACATGTTCATCGTAAAAATAGAGTCCGGTAACAGCATAATTGGTCTTTGGATTCTGAGGCTTTTCTTCAATAGAAATTGCCTTGCCATTCTGGTCAAATTCAATGACACCAAACCGCTCCGGATCATCGACGTAATAGCCAAATACTGTAGCTCCCTCCGTATTAGAAGCGGCTTTTCTCAAATGTTTAGTTAGGCCTGCACCGTAGAAGATATTGTCCCCTAAAATCATAGCGCAAGATTCTCCATTGATGAATTCTTCACCCAAAATAAAAGCCTGAGCCAATCCATCCGGCGACGGCTGTACCTTATAACTCAAATGGATACCATAGCGCGACCCATCCCCCAGGAGCCGTTCAAAATTCGGCAAATCCGTCGGCGTCGAAATAATCAAAATATCCCGAATCCCAGCCAACATCAACGTCGACAAAGGATAATAAATCATCGGCTTATCATATACCGGCAACAACTGCTTAGACGTCACCATCGTCAGCGGATACAGCCGCGTCCCGCTGCCCCCAGCTAATACAATCCCTTTCAAAAAAATCACTCCTCACAGTAAAATTCAACACCTAATTATACCAAAAAAGAACCTGACATACAAAGTTATGAATAACTTTATACGACAGGCTCATTTTTCTTACTTTAGAACCATCCCTACACCATGGTAATATCTTTATACTGCGGCTCCACGATCCACTGGCCCTGATGATCCATAATGCCCCAGCCAGTCTTTGTCTTGACCGGAGTCAGGCCGTTGCGGAAGCCTTTGACGTCCTGAATCTGGCCGGCGGCAGCACGGTACTGGACCTGACCGTTCCTGTCGACAATGGCATACTCTTTCTTGTCGTTCCAGCACCAGGTATAATCGTCGAGGAGGAAAGCCATCCATTTCACACTGGCCGGGAATTCCGCAACAAAGGCCCCTGTTTCCTGATTGATGAGCATATTTTTATCGCCTTTCGTCAGCAAAAGGCGCTGTGCCCCCAGGAACTGTACGCCGTCATAGGCAAAATCGACGACCTGTGCTCCGTCGACCATGCTGAAGACGCCCCATTTCCCGTTCTTTTTATCTTTCAAAGAAACGAAGCCGTCGACATCATCCAAAAGCCCATCGTCGAGAGTGTAACTCCCCGGCGCAATCAGGTACTGCCCCTTGCGGTTGACGAAGCCCAATTTCCCTTTATTGCGGACGAAGGTGCCAAATTCCGTCATCGGATAAACGGCATCATTTTTGCTGTCGACGACAATATTGCCGACGCGGTCGAGATAGCCCCGCTTCACGCCGTCATAGGTCAAAGGCGTCACTTCGTCATCGTAATAGACGGAATGCGTCGACGAGCCAATCAGCGCACCGGCGAGGAAACCGCCCCAGTTAAAATGGCTGACCCTGCGCTGGTATTCCGCCAGACCGTGGTGATAGGGCAAAATGACATCATACGGCGCAGCGAACTGGACCCGGCCGCTTTCATCAATGGCCACTTTCGCTCCCTTATCGTCCTTGACGAAAGCCAGGCCTTCACTGAAGTTAGCCAGCACAGCCTTATACATCGGCGCCACTACGATGTTCCCGTTCTTGTCCTGAATACCATAACGGCCCTGATCCTTGAAGAAATGGACCGACGCGGCTTCTTTCTCCGGCCAAACCACCGGTGCGCCCTGCTTATCGACATAAGCCGTCCCTCTTTTCCCTGCCGTCATAAACACGCCTTTGCCGGCATAGGACAGGGACTTATACGCCGGAATCATGAGCCATTTTCCATCCGTGCTCATCAGCCCCCACTTATCTGTACCGTCCTTGACCGCAGCCAGGACACCATCCTTATAATTGACATCGTATTCCGCTTTGACCTGCGAAGAAATCGTCTCCATCCCTGGCGGCGGCAAATGCCTGGCCATCGCCGGAAAGACAACATCCCCCAGCGACGAAGGGAGGCTGACACTCCAGCCCGAATGAGACGCCGACTCACGCGTCGACGAATGCGACTCCGTCTGCGTCACCGTCGTCGTATGCACCTCACGATGCGCCTGTTCTGCAAGCGAAGCCGGCTCAGCGGCCTGTACCGCCAAAATGGATAAAGAAGTGCATAAAAAAACTGCTAAAATAAATCGTTTCAATGAAAAATGGTTGTACATGTCGCTCCCCTTTCAATCTAAAAACGTAGACGCCCTCTTCAAACAATGACATGCGGAATATTAGGCAATAGCTTAAAGGTTAGTTTGGTTGAAATCAAAAAATAAAGGATCCCAAATACGTTCTGGCGTAGCTTGCAAATTACCGTTACCATTCCTGCCCGCAGCTAAGGCAAAAAATATATTAGGATTTCGATAGCCAAAATTCAAGAAAACAGCTTCCAAAATAGCTGATTTACCAGAATTATTCCGTCCTCCAAATAAAGTGATAGGAGATAAATCCTTAACTGATAAATCTTGGAAACATCTAAAATTCTGTATCCTTAGTGTTTTAATCATCTGCTCACCCACTCACCGCACATAAAAACGAACAAACATTCTAAATTCAATATATCATATCTAGGGCAAATTAGCAAGATATCCATTGGTCTCTCGTAATGCCCAGAAATTTGAAAAAGCCACGAACCTAGAAAGTTCATGGCTTTTACCGCATTACCTATACTGATTTAGATAAGTCCGAAAAGTATCTTTTAATTCAGGACGCCGCAAGGCATATTCTACTGTTGCTTTGAGGTAATCCAATTTATTGCCGATGTCGTAGCGTTTTCCTTTGATTTCGCACGTGTAGACGGCTTGGCGGCTGGCCATGAGTTTTAGGGCGTCGGATAATTTGATTTTCCCTTTTTTATTAGGTTGAACACGGCGCAGTATTTCAAAGATGTCCGGTGTCAGGACATAGCGTCCCAGCATGGCTGATTTGCCATCGGCTTCAAGGCCGACTGCTTTTTCTGCATCGAGGAAACGGGAAATCCCTTCTTCTTCCGTAGCGGCACTTTGAATGATATTCCGCGGGACGACCTGTGCTTCCTTCAATGTCTGGCATCCCACCATAGTGGCACCGCATGCATCAAACGTTCGCATCAGCTGGTGTATAGCGGGTTCCGGCTCATGATAGATGATATCATCTCCGAGGAGTACGGCAAAGGGTTCGTTATCAATGAAGGATTCAGCACAAAGGATCGCATCCCCTACGCCACGTATATGTTTCTGGCGAATGTAGTGGATATTTATCTTGGAGATTTCCTGTACCATATCCAGCATCGCCACTTTTCCATGCTGGCGCAGATGGTATTCTAAATCTACATTGGTGTCAAAATGGTCCTCGATAGCCCGTTTCCCATGACCAGTGATGATCAAAATTTCTTCGATACCACTTTGAATGGCTTCTTCTACGACATACTGGATGACAGGCTTATCTACAATGGGAATCATCTCTTTCGGGATTGATTTAGTCGCCGGCAAAAAGCGCGTCCCATAGCCAGCCGCTGGGATGACAGCTTTACGAACGGGCTTCATATTTTTTCACCATCTCCAGGGCACTGGCGATGACATCGTCCATGTCATAGTACTTGTATTCAGCCAAGCGGCCACCAAAGATGACGTTTTCTTCTTTCGCTGCCAAGGCTGCATACTGTTCATATAAATGCTGATTCCGTTCGTTGTTGACCGGATAATAGGCTTCTTCGCCGGGATGCCAATCTGCCGGGTATTCTTTCGTAACATAAGTAACAGGCTGTTCGCCGAATTCAAAATGCTTATGTTCGATGCTGCGCGTATACGGCGTTTCCCGATCCGTATAGTTCATGACAGCTACGCCTTGATAATTTTCTTCTTCCATCCGTTCCGTTTCAAAACGAAGGCCACGGTATTCCAGGCGTCCCAGTTTATAGTCGAAGTACTCATCAATGGGACCAGTATAGACCACAGTATTCGCCACCCCTTCATATTCATGGCGAGCCTGATTATAGTCGACGCCAGTCCGCACTTCGATGCCTTCGAGCAAAGCGTTGATCAATACATTATAGCCGCCGATGGGAATGCCCTGATAACGGTCATTGAAATAATTATTATCAAACGTATAGCGTACAGGCAGGCGCTTGATAATGAAAGCTGGAAGCTCCGTGCAGCTCCGTCCCCACTGTTTTTCCGTATACCCCTTAATCAGCTTCGTATAGATGTCCGTACCAATAAGGGAAATGGCCTGTTCTTCCAGATTCTTCGGTTCCATAATCCCCGCTTCCTGACGCTGCTGGGCAATCTTGGCAGCTGCCTGCTTCGGCGTGACGACACCCCACATCTTAGTAAAGGTATTCATATTAAAAGGCAGGTTGTACAATTCACCTTTATAATTCGCTACCGGCGAATTGACATAACTATTGAATTCCACAAACTGGTTCACATAGTCCCAAACTTCCTTATTTGAAGTATGGAAAATATGAGCTCCATATTTATGAATCCGGATGCCTTCCTTTTCTTCGCAATACACATTGCCACCCACATGATCACGCCGTTCCAGAACCAGACAAGACTTACCAGCCTTCGTCATTTCATGAGCAAACACAGAACCGAACAGGCCACTGCCAACAATTAAATAATTATACATCCTCCTCACTCCTAAATCTACTTCATAATTTTAATTTTATTAACCCCCATAATGCTAAGTGCACTGCCTAAGTTCTAAGGTCAAAACCAAAAAAAATTCGATACACTTACTTCAAGCCTTGTGTAAGCTGTCTTTGGAAATGACTGTGATAGCGTAAAAGTTGTAAAGTGCTACATTTTATTTCAACTCATTAATATCCGTCCCACTAACATGACCTAGCCCAACATTTTCATGATTATCCCATCCAGTATAAATAATATGATATACACCATCAATATAAAGCAAACAGCTTCGATAAATACCGGAATTATCCCAATAATTGCCCTTACGCTCTGAAAGTACTTTTTTAGAAGGTGTAAACTTCATTCCATCTTCTGAAATGCTATAATACAGCCCCATATGGTAATGATTTTTTGCCCCATTATGATAAGCAACATATATTAATTCATACCCATTAGAAGTCTTCTCTACATCCAGGTGCCAAGGGCATAAATCATTACCATAATCAATTTCAATTTCCTTTGGAGTAGAATAGTTATTGAGACCGCTACCTTCTGTATACCATATTTTTTTATTATTTACGTACCAAATTTTATATATACCATGGTCATAAACAATTGCAGGACTAATCCAATCAACTTTGTCTTTTCCGCTAGATGAATACATCGGTTCTTTGGATGACCAATGTATTCCATCATCACTGGTTCTTCTAAAAATAGTAATTACATTGTGGACTTCATCAACATATCTCCACCAACATTCTAACTTTTGACTATCAGAATTATACAATAAATGCGTATCTGAATTATACAACTTACGATTTTTTTCAAACGAGTTATCGTCCAATATAGTATTATTTGATTTCGGATGACTTTTCCAATGAACCAAGTCATTACTAACTGCAATACAAGGATTCTCAAATCTGGCATTATGCTTTGGATAGGGTGTAAATGCCATCCAATACTTATATCCACTTAATCCATTAGGAATATAAACAACTTTAGGATGACAAGCTCCATATCCTTGATAAGGTGTTAATAGTTGAATTTCATCGCGACGGGAAAAATAATTTATTTTTTTATAGTTTTTATGAACACAAAAGCCAGTAATCCCTCCTATAATAAATACTATAAGCATTAAGATAACGAAAGATTTCTTTTTATTAAAATTTGTTTCCATAATCATTTTGCCTTTCTATCAAGAAATTTTTCATACTCAGAACAAATATTTTGTACATTATCCCCAAACTGAACCATTTTGCCTTTTTCTAACCATAATATTTTATTGCACATAGACTTTACTTGATTTAAGGAATGAGATACCAAAATAGTAGTGGCGCCACCGCTAATAATATCCTTCATTTTTTTCTCACTTTTTTTCCTAAATGCACCATCACCTACAGACAACACTTCATCTAAAATTAAAATGTCCGGATTAATCAGCGAAGCTATTGAAAAAGCTAATCTTGATTTCATCCCTGAAGACAAAAATTTAAATGGCCGATCTTGAAAATCTTTTAGTTCAGCAAATTCAATTATGTCATTGTATTTACTATTCATAAATGGTCTAGTATAGCCTAACATAGCTCCGCGTAAATATGTGTTTTCTTTAACCGTCAAATCTCCATCAAATCCGCTTCCTAATTCTAATAAAGCAACAAGTTTACCTCGCTTTTCAATCTTTCCCGTGCTAGGTACCATAATACCAGAAATAGCTTTTAGTAACGTGGACTTACCAGCTCCATTACTACCGATAATTCCCAACATATCACCTTTATTTAAAGTGAAACTTATATGTTTATTAGCCCAAAATTCTTTAGTATCATAATTTCCTTTTAGTCTGCGTAAAACATATTCTTTAAATCCTATACTCTTAAAATCACCGGGTGTGTCAAGAGTTTTGTGTAAATCGATTCAATAAGCAACATCGTATTGCT
>ERZ773113.1560-NODE-1560-length-11061-cov-8.900145_pt1 | contig 11061 bp, 10 predicted proteins | sample MGYA00580565_ERZ773113 | MGnify/ENA primary metagenome ERZ773113 (study PRJEB29015, sample SAMEA2737827) | human gut metagenome | biome: human gut; feature: human-associated habitat; material: faeces | place: China | collected 2012 ...
CCACCGGCGGTTTCTGCGACGTGCTTCTGCGACGCGGTGCCGCGCATGTGATCGCGCTCGACGTGGGGCACGGCCAGCTTGACCCGCGCATCGCAGGCAACGAGCGCATCATCGAAATGAGCGGCGTCAACATCCGCGACGTCGAAGCGGATGATCTGCCGTACCGGCCAAGCATGATCGTATCCGACGTGTCATTCATCTCGTTGACATACGTGATTCCCGTCATCGCGCGCATCGCCGCGCCCGGCGCACACGTCGTGCTGCTGGTCAAACCGCAGTTCGAAGTCGGCAAAGGCAACCTCGGCAAAAACGGCATCGTGGAAAGCGAAACCTTACGCAAGCAGGCGCTCGACACCGTCCCCGCCTGCGCGAAAGCCAACGGACTGGATGTACGCGCCACGGCGGTCTCACCGATCGAAGGCACGCACGGCAACATCGAGTATCTGCTGTATGCAGTGGCGTAAACCGTTCTCCGCCAATCGATAGCGTAAAAATGAAAGGCCGGCGGCCCATATGAAAAATCCCATATGGACCGCCGGCCTTTTGCATGTTCCGTGGGCCTAGCCCCTCAAAAACTTGTCGATCTGATCCTGCTTGCCCATGATGATGAGCTCGTCGTTACGGTGCATAATCAGCTCTTTCGAACCGTATTCGAATTCCTTGCCCGGCGATTTGACACCGACCACGGTGATGCCGAACCGTTCATGTACGCGCGCATCCTCGATGGAGTAACCGACGACATGCGGGGGAGTGTGGATCTTCACCACGCTGTACGCGCCTTCAAGCTCGATGTAGTCCAGATAGTTGCCGGACACCAAGTGCCCTACGCGTTTGCCGGCATCGGTCTCCGCGTTGATGATGTGCCGTGCGCCGATACGCTGCAGAATGCGCGCATGCTCCTTGGACACCGACTTCGCCCAAATGTCGGAGATGCCCGCGTCCAGCAGATTGCCGGCGGTGATGACGGACGCTTCGACGCTGTCGCCGATGGCTACGACCGCCGTGTCGAAATCGGAGGCGTTGATCTGCTCCAACGCCATCACGTCGGTCATGTCGGCCTGCACGGTGGGGATCTGCGACGACCAGCGGTTCACCAGTTCGCCGTCCTTGTCGACGGCGAGCACATCCTGTCCCATCGTATCCAATGTGGTGGCTACGGAACTGCCGAAACGGCCGAGTCCTACCACAAGAACGCTTCTGGTGTTGTTAGCCATGATTGTTCGCGTACCTTTCGATGTTCTGTTCCGGATTCAAGTATAGGAAGTTGCGGGTATAGAAACCGTATCGACGAATCCGCTCAGCCGACCACGATCTGCTCGGTGGGGTAGCGGACCGGCTCCACATTGCGCGGCCTGGAGATCGCGTAGGCGATGGTGAGCGGACCGAGCCTGCCGATGAACATGGTCGCGGCGAGAATGTACAGGACCGCTGGACTAGAAGCGCTGGCCACGCCGACCGAATAGCCTCCCAGACCGAACGCCGAGCAGGTGTCGAACAGCGCGTTGCTCAGCGAGCATCCGGTGATGGCCATCAATGTCATGGACACTATGGTGACGAGTGCCAGACATGAGGTGGTGACGGCCACGGCCGTCATGACGGCTTGCGAATGGATGCGACGATGGAATGCGTTGACGTCATGGCGTCCGGTGAACGCGGCGCGGCAGGTCAACAGAATCACGGCGAATGTGGTGACGCGGATGCCGCCTGCGGTCGAAGTGCTGCCGCCGCCGATGAACATGACGATGGACAGGAACACCTTCGTCGCGTCGCTCACGCCCGGCATCCATGACAGGTCGAAGCCGGAGCTGCGGGGCATGACGGCCGCCACCATCGCATGCCACAACCGCGGTTCCACGCCTTCGGTGGCGAACAGCAGTTTGTTGTTCCATTCCATGAGGAGGAACCAGGTGAACGAGGCGAGCACGATGCAGAACGTGGTGGTCAGCGTGAGCTTGGTATGCAGGCTCCAACGCTTCGGCGGACGATGGTTGCGCCATGAGCGCATGAGGTTAAGCAGGACGGGAAAGCCGAGCGTGCCGCAGAACGCGCTGACGAGGATAGGCAGGCCAACAGCCCAATTGTTGACATGCAGGCCGGCGCCGTCAGGGGTGAAGCCGGCGTTGTTGTATGCCATGACCGCGAAGAACAACGATTCCCACAGCGTGTGCCGCACATTGCCATGATTGACTTTGTACAGGCCGGGGAACAGCGCCACGAACGTGATGCCTTCGATGGTGAACGCGGTGGCGATGACCACGGTGAGCACGCCCTTGATCTCGCCGAGTTTCGTGGTGCCCAGCTCGTTGGCCGTCAGCAGCTTTTGCGTGGCCTTGAGATGGTGGTTCACGGCCAAGGCGATGAGTGAAGCGAACGTCATGACACCCAAGCCGCCCATCTGCACGGAGAAGATGAGCACGGCCTGGCCGAAAGCGGACCAATGCGTCGTCGAATTGACGATGGAGATGCCACACGTCGAAATCGCGGAGATCGCGGTGAAGAACGCGGTGGTGAATGTCGTTTGCTCGCCTTTCGGCGTGGCGGTGGGCGTGAGCAGGAGCAGCGTGGACAATGCGCCCAACATCATGAAGTACAGGATGGTCAGACGTCCGGGATGTGTGGTGAGTCTGTGCATTAGGCTGCGCTTGCGCGGCTTGCGCTCCTCCGCCATGGCCTTCTCGAACGTGTCCCCGGAGAACCACCAGGCATAGCCATGTGAGGCCTCGCGATTGGAGGAGGACTCGTCGAAGACGAGGTTGGACATGCTGTTCCTCGCTCCTTGTCTGTATAAACGGTCTTCGTTTCCTTGAGCTATTGTAGACGGTAGTGTGACGAACGGTGCAGAGACATACCATTCGGCCTGTTCGGCGGATTCGTGGGAAAACGACGAACAGGTTTTGCGGGTGGGATGTACGTGGCTCGTGAACGAACGGAAACGTCTGCGGCGTGTCCGGACACCCGCTACCGCCATTCGTTCATTTGTTCGATTACAATGGTAGGCATCGGCGTCCGTCGAGGACGTGGTATGTACGAGAGTTCTCGGAAAGGGCTTGCGATGCACGGTACCCGGCATGCGGTGGTAGTGACGCATACACGTCTGCGTGAAAGCGGCACGGTGGTCGAAGAAGCCGTCGAACAGCTGCGGCGCGCCGATTTCGAAGTGACGATCATCGACAATATCGAAGCGCCCGATTTCGGCAGCAAGACGCCAGTAGTGCCGAAAAACACGGAAATCGTGGTCGTGCTTGGCGGGGACGGTACCATTCTGCGCGCGGCCGAACTGGTTCATTGCACTGAAGTGCCCATCCTCGGCGTGAACCTAGGGCATGTCGGCTTTCTTGCCGAATTTGAAAGCTTCCAGATGAGCGAGGCGATCCGTCGGATCGCCGACCACGACTATTCCATCGACGAACGTATGATCGCCCACGTCGACGTATGGCTGCCGGGCGCGACGGAACCCATCGAGGACTGGGCGTTGAACGACATCACTTTGGAACGTGCGGACCGTGGCAAGATGGTGGAATTGTCCATCCGTGTCGACGACGTGGAGATGAGCTCATTCGGTTGCGATGGCGTGATCGTATCCACGCCGACCGGTTCCACCGCCTACGCGTTTTCCGCGGGCGGGCCGATCATGTGGCCGAATGTGAAAGCCTTGCAATTGGTGCCGTTGGCGGCGCATGCGTTGTTCGCACGTCCGCTCATCATCGGTTCCGGCTCCACGTTCGCCATCGACATTCTCGAGGATTCCACGTCGGATGGCTGGATCTGCTGCGACGGCCGTCGTCAACGCGCACTGCCCAAAGGCACACGTGTCGAAGTGCGTGAATCGAAATGCACTTTGCGATTGGCTCGTTTGTCTGGCGTGCCGTTCACGAACCGGCTCGTCACCAAATTTGATTTGCCTGTCGTCGGCTGGCGCGAGCAGGCGCGCAAAACCGGTGGCATACATCATGGGCAATCGTTCCCTAGAACCGGCAAACCGGAAAGCGGGAAGTGACCGGGCATGCTGGAAGAGCTTGAGATTCACAATCTCGGTCCGATTCGTTCCGCTCTGATCGCCCCGGCAGGTGGTATGACGGCGATCACCGGTGAGACGGGAGCCGGCAAATCGATGCTGCTCAGTGCGATCCGACTGATTTCCGGCGGTCCGTCCGATGGAGGCCGCGTTTCGGTGGGCGCTCAGGAGGCGTGGGCGCAGGGTGTGTTCGAAGTCGCCTCGTCGCCGGCCGCGGTGGCCGCGGCACGGGAAGCCGGCTTCGAACCGGAGGATGGCGAGCTGTTTCTGTCGCGTAAAGTGCCCGCTTCCGGGCGATCCCGCAGCATGCTGTCGGGACGTAGCGTGCCGCGTTCCGTACTCGCCTCCGTCGCCGCCGAACTGGTGACGATTCACGGACAGGCCGACCAATTGCGCATAGCGACTACCTCACGTCAGCGCGAATTCCTTGACCGCTATGCGGGAGACGAAGTGGCTTTGGCCGCCTACGGCAAGTCGTGGAGCGCGTTGCGCGCGATGGACGAGCGGTTGGAACGGCTCAACAGCCAGGAATCGTCCATGCGACAGCAGGCGGATTATCTGCGCGAATCAATCGAACGCATCAACCGTGTCGACCCGCAGCCGGGGGAGATGGACGAATTGCGTGCGCGCCGCGACCGCATCGAAAACGCGGCCGAGATCGCCGAAGGCGTGACGCGAGCGTTGGGCGCGTTGGACGCCTCGCAGGTGGTGGACGATGTCGAATCGTCCAGCGCGGCCGATTTGATCGACCATGCTTCGCAGGCGTTGCGCGCCATCCATGTGGAAGGCGTGTTCTCCGAACTCGCCGACCGGCTCGACTCCATCAGCACCGATTTGTCCGACGTGGTGTTCAGCCTGTCGGGAGAAGTGGACAACGAAGCGAGTATGGAGGATTTGGACGCCATCAACGGGCGCATCCACGAGCTGGACGAGCTGACCCGCCGATGGGGGCCGGAATTGTCCGACGTGATCGCATGGCGAGACAAGGCCGTATACGATCTGGAGGATCTGGACGCCTCCCCGGAAAAGGTCGAACAGCTGGAAGCCAAACGGGCGCAGTTGCTTAACGCGGCGAAAAAAGTCGCGCAGGCTGTAAGCAAACGGCGCAGGACCGCGGCCAAGGAGCTTGCTTCCAAAGTCACCGCCGAACTTGACTCGCTGGCCATGGGCACTTCGAAACTTGAGATTCGCGTGGCCGAACGCGAACAGTTGGACGCCACCGGAGCGGACGACATCGAATTCCTCTTCACCCCGTTCCCCGGCTCCCCGCAACTGCCGATGGGCAAAAGCGCATCCGGCGGCGAGCTGAGCCGTCTGATGCTCGCGCTCGAATTGGTGGCCGCTGAAAAGCATGTCGTGGCCGGCGGAACCGTGCCGCCGATGACGTTCATCTTCGATGAGGTCGACGCCGGCGTGGGTGGCAAGGCCGCTGTGGAGCTGGGTGCCCGCTTGGCCAAACTCGCCCAATCCGCGCAGGTTCTGGTCGTCACGCACCTGCCGCAGGTCGCCTCCTGGGCGGACGAACAATATGTGGTCGCCAAAGGTGAAACGGATGACGGATCAATCGCCACCACCATCAATCAAGTGCGTGGAGAAGCGCGTGTGCACGAAATCGCCCGCATGCTCTCCGGCAGCGAAAGCGAGGCGTCGCTGGAACATGCCGAGGAACTGCTCAAATCGTCCGTGCTTGACTGACCCGTGGCCGGCAATCGCAGGCAAGTCGCAAAATTAATCGCAAAACAGAAAATCGAAAAACACGACCATCAAAGGAGCTGACATGACGCAGGAAAACGTGAGCAACCAAGGTAAAGGTGCCATTTTCGATCTTGACGGCACGTTGCTCGACTCCATGGGCGTGTGGGACCAGGTGGATGTCGATTTTCTAGCCAAGCGTGGATTCGAAGTGCCGGACGACTACATGCAGAAGGTCGCCGCCATGCAGTTCCGGCAGATCGCCGAATACACGATCGCACGCTTCAACCTGTCGGACACTCCTGGGGAGCTGATGGAGGAGTGGGATCATATGGCGCGCGTCATGTACTCCACGGTGGTAGAAGCCAAGCCGCACGCGCGTGAATACCTGGCAATGTTGAAGGCGAGCGGGGCGAAACTGTCCGTGGCTACATCATTGCCACCGATATTGCGAGAGCCGGCTATGAGGCATGTCGGCATTTTCGATTATTTCGACGAGGTGGTCAGTGTCGACGATGCGGGCGATATCGGCAAGGACAGGCCGGACGTGTACCTGCTGGCCGCGTCGAGGCTCGGCATCGAGCCGACCGACTGCACCGTATTCGAGGATCTGCTCGTCGGCATGCGCTCGGCCAAGTCCGTCGGCATGCGAGTGTGGGCCATGCATGACGATTCGTCCGATGCCGATTGGCCGGCGATTTGCGCTCTGGCGGACGGTGTCATGTTCGACTTCCACGACGCGCCTGCCGCATTATAGGAACCGGTGTCGTACGGGGATACATGCATTTGGGGCTTTCCGTTGATTCGGAAGACCCCAAATCCGTTCTCCATAAGAGTCTGCCGGCTGGCTCGGTTCAGATGTCCTTGCTGCCGTAAATATGCAGCGATATCTTGCTGGAGAACGCCAAGGCGAGTACGTCGATGATCAAGAATGCCGCTAACGCAATGGCTTGGTGCCGGCTGATCGCCTCGGCCAGCTGTTCGACGGTCTTTTCGAGTTCCGGCAATGCCTTGCACAGTCCGATGACCGTGCCCCCGATCACGCCGATGCTCAGAATAATGGCGGCCATGGCGCGATAAGGGGAGAACCGGTACAGGAACGGCTGCACGATGGCGTTGAGCAGAACGAGGGTCAGCACGGTCATCGCGGCGAAGCCGATCGCATCAGTCACTTTAACTGGCTCGTGTATGATGATGCCGGCGCAGGCGATGCTGACGGCCACTTCCAATCCCGCCACCAGATCGCAGACGATAAGGAATGCGAATCGTCCGAGGATCTGGTGGTTGCGGCTGATGGGCACAATGCCGTTCATCCAATGATGGTTGTTCATCTGTTCATAGGAGAACAAGGTGATATTAAGCATCAGGAAGCCGGAGGCCGCTCCGCCGATGGCGGCTCCCGCAACGCTAGCGAGAGTGGACCCCGTGGCCGCCATCAGGCATGTGAAACCTGGAACGTACGCGAAGAAGATGGCTATGTACGACCGCCCGTAGCTGATGGTACGGTTCCAGTCCAAGGAAATCTGCCTAAGGATGGCGGTCATGGCGTCCGCGTTCGCTGTCGTGTTCATCGTACGTCTCCTTCGTTGGTATTGCCGATTGCCGTATGTGCCGCGGCGTTGGTCAGTCTGATCACATCTTCAATCGAAGCATGCTGTGTCAGGAGACCGTCGGTGCCGCCGATGTGTGGGATGTCCTGCGTGCGGACCAACGCGTCGAAGCCGGTTGCGTATGTGCGGATGCCGACCATTGCCCGCCGCAGACCATCAGTAAGCTCATCCGGACCGCCCTTGACCAGACGGAACGCGTCTTCGAACTCGTCTTTCGGCCCGCTGTAATACAGCATGCCGTTCGTTATATACGCGAGGAAATCCGCGCAACGCTCCAAATCGGCGGTGATATGCGTGGAGAAGATTACGCTGTGTCCGCCATCCGCAACATAATCGGACAGGATGTCCATGAGCTCGTCGCGGGACAGTACGTCCAGACCGCTGGTCGGCTCGTCGAGAATCAGCAGTTTCGCATCGTGGCTCAACGCTACGGCGAGCATGAGCTTCATCTGCATGCCGCGCGACAGGTCCTTGATCTTCTTGTTCCGTCCGAGTCCGAACCGTCTGAGGTATGCGTCGAACAGATTGTGGTCCCACAGCGGGTACATTGGTCTGCTTGTCCGTTCCACCGCGTCGACCGTCATGTATTCGATAAAATAGCTGCTGTCGAGCACTACGCCCAGCTGCTCTTTGACCCGCTCCTCATCGGCCATCGCGCCAAGGCCGAGCACTTCGATTCGTCCCGCGTCGCGCGTGGTCATATTGAGGATCAGTTTGATCAACGTGGATTTGCCGGCGCCGTTCGGACCGACCAGACCCATGATGTAGCCGGACGGCAGGTCGAAGGTCACGTCATCCAATGTGAAGCCGGAATCATAATGCTTCGTCAATCCGGTTACGCTCAAGGCCAAGGTTGGCCGTGTCCCGTGGGGGAGCGAGGAATCGTTCATGATTGTTCCCTGTATGCTTTCTCGAACATGCCAAGCAGATCAAGCAGGCTGATGTCGGCGGCTTTGGCCTCGATGGAAACTTCACGGAGCTTGTCCATGATGCGTTCGCGCGCACGTTCCTTCATGAGTTCGTTGCCTCGTTCCATCACGAACGTGCCTTTGCCCTGCACGTTCTCCACGAGCCCCTCGTCAGCCAGTTCGTTATACGCTCTGGTCACGGTGAGCACGCTGACGCGCAGTTCCTTGGCGAGCTTGCGCAGTGAGGGAAGCGCCTCGCCTGCCATAAGCTCACCCGACATGATCGCGGACCTGATTTGGTTCTTGATCTGCTCGTAAATCGGTTCTCCGGACACGGATGAGATGATCAGCTTCAATCTGTGCCTCTTTTTCTGTATGTTTCGTAGGTGATATATCTCCCAGCTGAACAGTTAGATGCAAACTGTTTAGCTGTTATATATAACAGTAACACAGAAAACCCGTACTGTTATTGCGGGTCGCATAACAGTACGGGTTTTCTCGGAATATAAGGGAATCCGCCGCTCCATGAACGTCTCTTGCGGTCGGCGATTGACGGAAGCGACATTTACTTGCGTTCGCGGATTCCCGTATGGACGGTTATACGCGAGTCGGATGGATGATACGGCGGAAACACAGGTAGATCAGCCACGCCAACGGCATGATCGTCAACATAAGCAATGTAGGGAACCGGCGATGAGTCCCACTTCAGTCATGATTGCGATTTGCTTCGCGCCGAAGGAGAGAGCGTCCCTTTTGGTGCGATCCGTCGCCTGGGTGGTGTTGCTATCTTGCTGCATGATTGTTTATTAGGGAAACCGTCTGTTATTCCATTCCCTTATAGAGTTCTTTGGCGAGATCAACCAGTGACTTGTCTGAGCCTGCTGGGCCAATAAGGCATGCGCCGCATGGCAGTCCATCTGCTGTTTCCAATGTCGCGTATCGTCCGTTCATAATCGGGCAGTTGTTGAAACATCGACAGATCAATCAGACCGTGAACGCCTTTGGTGATGTCAACGGCTTGCGTCACGTCGAAGTCGATGGCGGCCGACAGCAGCAGGTACACTTGTTGACGTGGCACTCCTGAAAAGCGGTCGGATTAACAACCGCCTGCTCTGCGAACTTGCCACCCATAAGGACTTTATCAAGTTTCTTGCGGACATTGAGATTTATGTGGATGGGATTGCCACCATGCAGATTCAAAACCTCAACGCCCTTGTCGATACCGTCCGGCATGAAATCATTGAACGGTATCGCCCCGGCGAAGATGACCCGCATTTGAAAGTGCTGCAAGCCGCCCATATCAGCGATGATGAATATTTCAGCCACATGGTTCTGGATGACCTCAACCTCATTATCCGGGATATTCGGGAAGCCCACAAAAAGGACAGTGAGAGTGCGCCCCAGACCACCGTTGCCGATGAACTGAAAGAAAATCTGGAAGCGGTCGAAAATTTCAAGGGCAGCCGGGATGAAAAGCTGGTTGTCCTTTACTGCAAGCAGCTCGGTATCAACTATAAAAATCTGTCAGACGAAGAATTTCGCTGGCTGATTCGGATTCTCAAAAAATCAAAGAAAATGGGAACGCCTATCAGCCAGAGGAAAAAACGGTAAAAAAAACCGCTGTTGCATGGTTGGGGTGCCTTCCATGTAGCAGCGGTTCTTGCTGTGGTTATTATTTCATTCGTTTTCTTAATATCCGGCGATAATTTGTTTCTCCCTTTGGTGCGTCCTGTATAATTTCCAACACACCATCTTCAAGCATTTTATCAATGCGATTAGAAATCCATACATCACTAATTCCAAGTTGATATTTTCCTAAAACATTACCTATAACAATAGCCATTTTGAATTGCTCTGGCTGTTCCGCAATTTCACGAAGAATGAAACTATCATATATATCTTCTGAAACACTTTGCAATTTACCATTTAGCATTGCACGCAAAGGTGCATTTTCATTTTGAAGTTGATTCCATTTCATAGCACAAGCTGAAAGAAATACAGGCTTAGCTTTTTCTTGTAGAGTTATATATTTTCCCCATTCGCCAGGAGAAACCTCACCCCATGCTATTTTGGATGTCATAGTATTTTCTTTTCCATATTCCCAGGCAGGTAACTTAACCAAATAAATTGTTGTCTGACAGTTTAATGGTCGAAGTTGTTTCATAAGCCAGTACATACCGCAAAGTTCATCCGGATTATAGCTATACCAAATACGAACTTCTTCCCCAGCTACATATCGTTCAATAACCGAAGACAATGTAGTTTTAATTTTCTGTATTTTTTCTTCAACCTGATAGTCTAAATCCTCTACAAACCAGACAGACAGCATTTTCTTGAGAACATTTTTCCGCTGTTCGCCAATTCCATTATCAGAAATATCTCCCACACTAAGAGCCATATCAAAACAATAAACATCACTGCTCTTGCCTCCCAATGGAATAGCATTCTCCCAAGCAATATGTTCTTGTTCCTGTGCTTGAATTTGTGCTTCTTTCATTTCATCTGAAGATGGAACACTCCCATCTTCGTGCCTCATAAAGACCGAAACTGCACTTCCTCTATACTTTCCCTTACCGTAAGTTTGGGCAATTTTCAAACTTCCACAGGCACTTTCACCAAATACAATTTCAATCATCTTATATACCTCCGATTTAATTACTCCCGTATGAATAAATTATATCATGCAAAACAATTTCTTCTGCCCGGTTGTGAATGTTATTACAACGCTGCACCCATTCCATTTGTTGAGTTCGCTTCAATTCCTCTGTCACGCCCTCGGTGGCTTTCATCTGCTCCATGATAGTGTCTAACCGTTCCTGTGCCTGTTCGTTCAGGT
>ERZ773113.1564-NODE-1564-length-11030-cov-3.936310_pt1 | contig 11030 bp, 10 predicted proteins | sample MGYA00580565_ERZ773113 | MGnify/ENA primary metagenome ERZ773113 (study PRJEB29015, sample SAMEA2737827) | human gut metagenome | biome: human gut; feature: human-associated habitat; material: faeces | place: China | collected 2012 ...
GTACAAAGCAGTATAGAAAAGTTTCCGTCCCCTTGCGGGGATTATGGTTCTTATCTTTTCTGGTTGAAGGATTTTGGTAATCAGTTTTCAGACCTGTTTCCGTCCCCTTGCGGGGATTATGGTTCTTATCCATTACGGAAACGATGACGAGTACAAAGCAGTATAGAAAAGTTTCCGTCCCCTTGCGGGGATTATGGTTCTTATCGCGTTGATGAAAAAGATAACAAGATTTGTTTCTATGACGAGTTTCCGTCCCCTTGCGGGGATTATGGTTCTTATCACGTAAAGATGGAGAAGTAATAGTTGATCCTGATACTTGTTTCCGTCCCCTTGCGGGGATTATGGTTCTTATCTCGAAAAATCCGCGGACTACATCTCGACGTGCTGGATGCAGTTTCCGTCCCCTTGCGGGGATTATGGTTCTTATCTTGAAGACATCGCCGAAGACGTAACTGATATAATCAACAGGTTTCCGTCCCCTTGCGGGGATTATGGTTCTTATCAGGCCCTGGGTGTCGATGATAAGTGGTTCTCGTTCCGTCTGTTTCCGTCCCCTTGCGGGGATTATGGTTCTTATCGTGATATGTTTGGCTTGAAGTCACAGTTGGCTCAATCCGTTTCCGTCCCCTTGCGGGGATTATGGTTCTTATCCCAAAGACTACGGGATGAGCGCCAAGGCATTGAACGTTTCCGTCCCCTTGCGGGGATTATGGTTCTTATGACTGGCTCATTGAAGATGAACGGTATGAAAATTACGATTTGTTTCCGTCCCCTTGCGGGGATTATGGTTCTTATTCATTGGTTATGACTTCTTGTCATGCGGAGAACATGAAGTTTCCGTCCCCTTGCGGGGATTATGGTTCTGATCACACCCTTTATAAATGCCTTTATGAAGCCGTCGAAATGGCATTTTGCGGGGCGGATCATATATTTTCATCATTTTTTGTCTTTTGCAGGAAAATGATTTTCAAAAAATTGCTTAGAACTGAATTTTAAGGCAGCGGGGCGGAATCGTCCTGCTTGTATTTTCAAAAAGCAAGTTAGGCACATAAATAATGTATTACCTAGCCAATTCATATTATAACACAAGTTCGTAAAAAATCGTAGTTCGTAAAGGCCTGTCATTAGACAAGAATAGGTTGTAGTCGTATCTCGCAACGGGTCGCCCAGCCACTGCTGTCCGTTTTGGCGGGCGTCCCGCGCGAATCCTAGGCATAGCCGAAATTTATGATGAATGACACATGTTCGTAAGGCATCACATATTTGTCAATAAAGATTCTTCAATCCATTGGTTCAATCTTTTATAGGCCATGCGTTGGCGGTTTACGCCTGGTCCGTATAGTACGGATAAAAGGTGCCAAAAGGATTTCATGATGTCATCTGGTGTCAGCCCTGTCCGCTTCTTGATGGTTTCTTCTGTAACGTTAATGATTTCGTGCGCTGTGTTATTGCGTAACTTTCGCAGTTTATCCATGTACGGGTTCGTCGAAACCATCAACGAATCTGCCATAAATTCATGATGTTTTTCCGCATCTTTGGCCCCGTCGAATTGTTCGGCAAAGCAGAAGACTTGATAGAGCAAAATAAAGGACAATTCGCTGTCATAAAAGGGCTGGGGCCAAACGTTATCTAAATAGGCAATCAGCTCCGGGCCCTGCGGTTTCTGGAGCAGTGTCTGCCGCCGTAAGAGTCTGCGCCCTGCCACTTTTTCCCGATAATCGAAAAGGGGCATTTTCAGATTCATCTTGGCATAGGTCATGAATAACTCATAAAGGAAGGGCGAAATTTGCACCATAAAGCTGGCATATTGTTTCTTTTCTTTATGAATCTGCATGGTCAACAGATACTCCGTCAGGCTTTCTCCTTCTTTTTCAAAGGGGAACAACTGCTTCCCCTGATATTTTCTCATAATCTGCTGCGCTGCTTTGGTCTGCAAATCTGCACGATACATGGCAAAATGAATCAGCTTCTTCGTCTGTTCCGAAACGGTATGACTGCCTTTACAAAAAGCCCAGGCGCCCATATATTCATACTGATTGATGAGCGACATGATCTCATATTTCTCACGATAAAACCGCAATACTTCTAAGTGCGGCTCTTCACAGCGGTTAGGAGCGTCTGATTCATCGTCTTCATTGCAAAGCAGCATTTCTTCCACATCTTCTTCATCTTGGACAGGGATGTTATTCACATTAGAACGACGTTCCGGAGAAGCCACCTGAATACCACGGCACCAGGCATATTCGGTACTCATAATGGCCAAGATGACTTTAATCTGTGGTGTCCCAGAACTGAGATTCAGTAATATTTCCGCATCTGGATAATCTTGATGTAATTGCAGGACATGCCCTGGTAAATGATGCAGATAGGCATCGTATAAATGAGCATCTACGATGCCTGAATAGATAGGCACTACAGGGCATCCCGGCTGGACGTGGTCAATGCCACGGGTATACATATGCGTATTCCGTTCGCGTTGTTCCATTTCAGCCGTAAAATAAAGGACGACTTTATCAGGATGGTAATGGCGTAAAATATGAAGGCAGGCTCCATCCCGGCAATTACGCACGGGATCCGTCGTCCCAATGGGTGAAAACAATATTTTCATGCTGCATGACTCCTTACAAAATAGTCGTATCTACGGCCCCCATACCCAGCGCCGTCTTGACGCCGATGCCGGAAAAGGGTGCCAAGGCCGCGAGTATCCCTTGAAGCCGCTTCAACATGTCGTAGCCAAAGAAGGAATAGCGCTGCCAACCTTCACAGCCATAGATAGCGCTGCCATTGACAGAAAAAACTTGGGAACGGAGCTGGTATTTCGTGAGCCGGCAATGGCTGACCAGCTGTTCTAATAAATCGTCCTGTTCCAATTTCACTGTATCCGAAAAGGTATTCCATCGCTGTAATAGACTATGATACATAAGGCGGATATCCGGCAAGATGACGTATCTCCCGTCTTGTTTAAAACTCATGACACTGAGGCACTGCCATTCCGCCCCGGCTGGAGCGGAGTCGGCTTTAACGAACTGACCGGCTAAGTCTTCAAAGCTCGTCTGCCCTATGAGCTGCCTTGGTCCCAATGTGACTTCATACTGCTTTTGTTTAAGCCAAAGGGCTGGCACTTTTTCCAAAGGGATGACCAGCCTCTCATAGGCTTCGTCCGTCAAGGTCCCTATGCGCCAAAGAGCACTGTGTTTCCTTTCATTCCAGTACACTGCCTGGCTGTAGGGGCGCAGGGTCATATGGTGATACATTTCCGCACTCGCCGGGGCAATAATACTCATCAGGGCACCATGAAAGATAGACCCCATGGCCGGATGGATGCGGGTGTGTTCCGGCATCTTCAACGGGATTTCCGTCAGCCTTAACATGATGCCACCTCTTTCACCGCTGCCATCCCCAGTATCCAGCGGTCGTTATCAGCCCAGGCCAGTTTCAGCGTCCGCGGTGTCAGTCTGTCATCTTTGGTCTTATGGTGATGGCAATTTCTCCGTGTAAACAGCACGTCATCAAAGAAGTTCGCCAATACAGTCCTTCCTTCACCTTTTGGCGCCAAGGCATAATAGACAGTCTTAGACAGGAAACCCGTACCGCCGCCGAGGCGGATATCTGCCAGCTTGCTTTCTTCAAACTCTCCTTTGTATTCGTGTCCAAAGACGCCTCTTTCCTGAGCTAAGCCAAAAGCCAGATAGTCCCGTACCCATTGCCAGACATCGTCGAGGGATGTAATGCCAATAAGACGGGCTATGTCCTTATCCAGAGTCATAGAAAAGCGGAATTTCCGGCCCGCCGGGATACATTCGCGAAAGAGTGCCAGCGGATGCCCTTTCAATCCTTCCCGGCGAATAGATGAGACATCGTATTTCTGTAAAATTACCGTATCCCGTTCATGGCCGACGAGCATGGCATCACTGACAGCAAGGCCTTTCATGACGCTCTGCAAGGCATCATCGGGCCTATTTTTCTGTTGTTTAAGGCGTGTAAAGGCCTGTCGTTCTATGTTCTGGGCCAAGTCGTCCCTCATTTGTCTGCGATTCCCAGCTTCCATCGCCGCCTTGATACGGTTCCAAAAAGGAAGATATGCCTCCGGATGCTGGCGAATATCATGGAATAAGATAGCGGAACGGATAGCTCCTTTCAAGGTACTGCCAGGGATATACGGTACCCCATCGGGCGTCTTGACTTGCCGGGAAATATCATTGACCCGCTGTTGTCTTTCTCTGACTAAATAGACATCGGCCGAAGCATTGCAAACTTCCCGGATAATAGCAGACAGGCTGCCAATCCGTTGTGACTGGAGCCAGCCGTACAAGTTCATTCTTCCTGAAAAGACACTTTGGGCATAGTCATCGATTAAGTCATGGCGGACCAAAAAGGTCATCCATTTAGCTTTATCGAGAAAATAAATACGCTGCTGATTCCGGTCTTTCGTAAATATATATTCATATTGTTTCAGGAGCTCGCCATTGCCAATGTGAATCGGGCTGATACAGGTCAGCTCATACGTCTTATGTTCCCATTTTTCTGTATTTATCATAGCATCAACCCCACATACAATCCTTTGCCATACCGCCAGACTGGATGAGTCATCCCCTGTCCGCCTACATCAGTCATACAGCCAGCTATCTTTTCAGGAAAACAGGAGCCGGCCTGTATCATATAAATATCATTTTTCTTTTGCATCCGGCTGCCGTCAGGCGATAAAAAGCCGCTTCGCCGGCAAAGCGCGAATTGGCCTTTCTGGACATCTGCCACTTCAGCCGGTGATGGCAGCAGGACGGACAGACACATGTACCTCGAAGCGCCTGTCAGGGTCAAGCCTCTATATAAAATGCCATCATCTTCATAAATACCGAGTTCATCCATCTCAATAGGATCTTCCCGGAAATGGAATTTCCCATAGCCGCTGCTGCGCTTCCCGCCAATACCGGAAAGGCCTAACGATTCCAGTAAGGTGATGAGCCCATCCAGGTCTTCATCCTCTTCATAACCGATAATTCCGTATAATCCTGCCTCTTTCGTAAACTGAATCTGGTGGACATAATAAGGCCGCGAGATATTCTCCGTACAGTTCACCCGTGTCAGTAACTGACCGCAGCCGAAAAAGAGCTCAGTACCGTCAAAGGCTTTGCCAGACTTCATAGCCTGTATGAAATCAGCCAATTGGGACACTTGTATATAAGACAGCTTTTTTTGCCGCTTCTGCTGCGTAGCCTGCTGACGAAAAGTATCATAATCAGCCATCACCCAGCGCTCATCAGAGGGGATGGTCAAAATAGGTTTAGGCACATACAGCTGCAGCCCTTCCGTTTCATCATAGATGTACGGAAAGAGGTCCGAAAAGAGAAGCTTTCCCTTTGCTACCCCTTCCTGTAGGTGTAGCAGCCCCGTTTCATCGCCTTGCAGCGACAACTCATAACATAAGGCGCCAAACAGGCTGTCTGCCCGGTAGGTCAAGGAACTTTGCTCCAGCTTGCCTCCATTTTCAGCACAGCCGAAATGAACGGGTGTATCGAATTGTAAAGGATACAGAGCGTACTTCATAGGCTACACTTCTTTCAACAACTGCAAAGCGGCAGCAACAAAAGGCTGGATATCCGTATCAGCCAGCCCGGAAAAGCCCTGGACATCCCACTGGGAAAAAGTGACCCGGCCATAGCCGCGCGATCCATGACCGCCGAGATAATCCCAGGTAAGCAGGCGGATGCCATCGGCCAAGGCTTGTAAATCTTCTGTTACTTGTTCGACGTCAGCGATATTATAGATAAGCTGAAAGTCGAAGATAGCCCCTGCCGGGACGCGTTCGATTTGCCGTGGATTGGCTTCACCGGTCAGCGGATTAATCTTGTTTTCAAACTTGATTTCGCCTAAATACGTATCCATATCCATCTGTTCCATGGCCTTGACGCTGTCCTCGGCCATACGGCTGTCCACGAATTGCAGCCGCGCCGGTGTCGCTTCCCGTTTATCGGCTGTCCCAAACAACCGTTTTACGACAGGGCTTTCCGTTTCCAGATTCAAGCCACCCTGATTGCGCCGCAATAAAGAGCGGATTTTCCCCTTCATAGAACTGCCCGGGATAATAGGCTCCTTCGTATAAGGGTCGCGGATGACGGTCTTGTCAACAGCTCCGATAGGCGCAAATTCATCAGACCCGCCGATATGGAGGCCCGTTTCCAGGCGAAGTTTCGCCGTCATCTTCAATTTTCCGCATAATTTTTCTTGTGCCATGATTAATCGCCTCCGTGAAATTTATGATATGCCACTAACGCTTCGACATAATGGGCAAATTCTTCGTATTTCGAGATGCTGGTCCCGATTTCTTCAATACGATGCTTCATCTTACTCTGTACCATAAAGTTTTTGACGCTCCATTCCCTTCCCGCCTGATAGGCAGCTTTGACTTTCAAGAACTGTATTTCCCCAGCTAATTCATCGGGTAACTCCGTTGCATCTAAGTGTTTGGCTTTATAGACATTCACCTTATTGGTAATGGCGTTGACAGCCGTCAAAAATTTCCGGATTTGATTCGTCTTTAAGTTCAGTTCATCCCTCATTTCCATTTTTTGAAGTTTTTTATTGTAATGGGGTTTCTTTACTATTAACGCTTTTATAACAGTTTCTGCTTCCTTGGCGATATCTCTCATCCTTCATCCCATCCTTTCTGTTCTTTATCCCGTACATGATAAATCAGGAGTTCGATAGCCGTCATGAGTTGCTGACGGTCAGCAGCCGATTGATACCAGTCGTATAAGGTTTTCCTCAAAGCCTGATAACAACGCCATTCCCCGGAATCACGCTGTTTCGGTTCCATCCGCGCCAATGTATAGGCAAACCGGGCTAACTGGATATGGCTGCCATCGGCTTCGGCCTGACGCAATAAGTCCAAGAGGCGGTACAATGCTGTTTTCCCGACAAAGAGTTTCGACGGGTCTTCCTTTTGCAAGGTCATATTCCGCTCTAAAAAGCGCAGCTTATCCTGGCAGACGCCTTGTTCAAATTCATCCCATGGATAGCGGGCGGTCATCATAGCGCTGTCCTGTCCCGTCGACTGGGATACTTCGCCGAATAGAGCAACACTGTCTTTATCGTGACGGGGATTGGCTTTGGCATAATCTTCCAGATTCCCCGTTTCCCTTGCCATCTGAGAAATCGGGCAAGACGGATGGAAGAAGCCGATGCCGGCAGAAAAGGTCAATTTCCCATTGGTAAAACGCCGGAAGGCATGGCGGATATCGACGGCAACTTCCAGAATGTCATCCCAGGTACCGGCCAGGAACATATCGTCCCCGCCGGAATAAATGACATGGACCTTGCGTTCCCGCTTGACTTCATCCGTAAAGAGTGTGAATCCCGGAGTCCCTTCTGCCGTATGGCTCTGACAGATATCCTTGATGTACTGTTTAAAGAAGAGCGATAAATTGCGCGATAACGTGACCTTGCGGGACAACGTATCATAAGACGATGAGAAACCGGCAATGAATGCAGCGCCCAAATTATCGACATCGCCCCGCAAGACCCCGATGCGGGCAATCCCCGTTTCCTCCCGGCTGCCACCGCTCTGCTGTGCCAATTCGGTGAATTCGACGGCATGACCTTGTTCATTACAGGTGATGTAATCGCCCATCCACAAATGAGTCGACACGGCCTGACCCAAAGTGATTTCGTTCTTCACATAGATTCGTTTCGGCTTATCCATCGCGGCCAATTCTTTTTCACGGATAGCCTGTAAATAATAAGGCTGTGCCAAACCGGGAAGGGGCACTCCCTCCCTTCCGGCCGATGGGCTGATAACGAACATAGACGCCGTCAAAGACGATTTTCCTAATCGGAACAGGGCATTACACGAAGCGCAGGCTTCTTCAGCCCCGTCGCCGGTATCCTCGCCATAAGGCTGCAAGTCCGCTGCCGGCGACGCAGTGTGACAAATCGCACATTCCCGGCTGCCATCGGTATCCTTGTTATACCTACTCTGTGCATCGAATAACGCGGTCAGTTGCTGCTCGTCATAGCGGCAAAGTTTCTTCTGGCCCAGTGCCTTACTGACCTTCTGGAAAACCTTCCCGGCGCCACCGCCGCGGACAGAAAAATCATCGGCAGAACAAGGCTCAGAAGCCAGGGCAATATATAATTTTGTTCCATAGTGCTGCAAAAACCAATCATTGATAAGGCTATCTGCTTTTTGCAGAACAGCCTGCGTATGAGTTGTATTGGGCAGCAATAAATAAAAATGACCGCCCCCAGTATAAAGAAGGCATGAGCGGCTGACATGGCAGGCCTCCAGAATTTCATCGACGATATGCTCTAAGAGGATATCCAAATAAAGCGAACGGCCGCGCAGGCTTTTCAGGGCCCCTTTTGAGGGAATGGTATAAATAAATTTCTGGATTCCCGATATATCTCCAGAGGCCAGTCGATATACCGGCGCACTCCGCAAGGCCTTTTGGTGTTTTCCATAACAATATGATTTGTAGTCGGTAATTCCCCGTTCCTGGAAGACATGCCAGAGGCAGACAGCAAAAGCAGCCGTCAATTTTTGGTGGTCATATAAGGAAATATCTGCGGCTTCAGCCGTATTCGTACTGGACGGGACATAGCTCAAAGTCTTTTCTAAAACCTGCAATAATTCGGACAGCGTCATGGCCTGGGGAGACCGCTGTGTAAAGATATCCGTCACGGCAGCGGCTACTTTTTCATAACTAGCGGCCGGGGCGGCGATATGATTCCGGTGATCAGGATAAGCCCACGGTTCATTTTCTTCTATAGTTTTCAAACGGTAACCAGCTGCATCCGTATCTCCTTTACGGTCAAAAACATTAAAGATACTGCTCAACGGCAAATCCGATACAAAATGCATCCCGCTCCCTTCCTGTGCGCCTTCTGGAATCAAAGCGCGCCGGTCGGAAGCAGCTGCCAGGTTATCGGCTTCATAAACGATATAGCTAATATCATCGTCTGGAAGATGTACCGCTTGTAACTCATTTTGATGATGATGAGCCACAGCCCGCAAAATGGCTTGATGGTCGGCATCAAAAAAATGGGACAGGAGCTTTTGGCCCACTAAAGAATGAGATTTGCGGATTTTCCCAGCTCGTTGATAGAGTTTCCCAATATCGTGTAATAGTGCAGCCTTTTCTAAATCAATTTCAGTGACAGGCAATCACCTCAGCTCCTTCCTATATGTCAAAAGAATAATCTTATATGGTATTCGATAATGCAAGCGTAAATTCCTGCTTCATCTATAAAATAATGACATCTTCTGTATGCGTATCTCCCCGCCCCCATGAATGGACGGCCATATAGCTATCTAATAGATAAATGCGCAGTGAATCCGTATCCGTATCAATCAAAAAAGGGGCCTCCTGCATCAGTTTCTGATACTTCCGCTTGGTAATATAGGCCTCAAAAGCCGATTTCTGCACGCGTACGCCATACTTCTCCAGACAAGCGACCATTTTATTCCGCGTCTTATTATCGGTAATGTCATAAATGATTAAGACAATGTATTTTTTGTCATCAACACTCTCTGTCTGCGAATTTTTCATCAAACCACCTACCGGATCCAAATCGGCTCATACATCTTCGGTTCCTGCGCCAATAAAGCCTGACTGTATTGGGCCACTTGATAATTCAGCGACCGCCGGAATGAATGTTTTCCATCAATATATTGATTGGTACTACGCATTTTCTTTTCATACGCCCGGAAAAAAATTTTACGCCCTTCTGGTGTTAAATAGACGCCATGGCTTTCTTCATCATGACAAAAATGTTCTTCTTTGATTTCGTGATGCTGTACTAATGCCATTACGAAAGAATCCGCCAGGACAGCCCGCCATTCTTCCAAAAGGTCCGACGCCAGCGCAGGATGATGTTCTTTCAGGGCATGTAGGAAGCCGACATAGGGATGAAGTCCTTCATTGGTAATAGCTGTAAACAGTTCATACATAATCAACGTGTAGGCAAAACTCAGCAAAGAATTAAACGGGTCTAAGGGCGGCCGTTTGCTCCTTTTCTCAAAAGAAAAAGCTGGGTCTATGATTTTTCCTAAAGCAGAAAAATAAATCTTAGCGGCCATCCCTTCATACCCCATCAGAGATTCGCGATCCTCTGCCGTTTTCAAGTGGTCTGCCATGGTCATCATATTATGAATATCTATCATAACCGCTGGTATTTGACGTTCCCGATTGTACCGACGCAATAAGGTCAATTGATTGTGGACTTTAGCCAGTAAGACGCGGCGGCTCATTTCCAGAGAAAACGGCTGGTCCTGCAAAAGGAATTGCTGTTTTTGCTTAAATACATTGACATGACTCGTCGACTCTAAACGCCCAAAATATTTGCCCCGAGAAGAAAGCCACGTGACGGGAATCCCTAAATGCAACAAGGACACCATCGCATGTGATGTAATCTGAACCGTATCCGTAACCAGCAAGCCTTCCAAAGTTTCTTCAGGAATCTCCAACAAAGTTTCATGATTGCGCCCGACAACAAAGCGTCCTTCCTTCTTAGAAATCGTAGCGCCCTTTTCCGTAATATAAGCAAAGCTCATCACACATCACCTCACAAATCCGTCCACTTGCGGGGATTATGGTTCTTATCGTCTTGTCCCTTACGGAGGGCCTCACCGCCTTTCGGAAATCCGTCCCCTTGCGGGGATTATGGTTCTTATCATGTTTGCCTGACTAATTCATATTATAACACAAGTTCATAAAAAATCGTAGTTCGCAAAGGCCTGCCATTAGCCAAGAATAGGTTGTGGTCAAATTTCACAGCAGGCCGCCCAGCCACAGCTGTCCGTTTTGGCGGCCGTAGCGACGTCCCGCACGAATCCTATATGCAGCCGGAATTTATAACTAATGGCATACGGTCGTAATACAATAATGAATTTGTTACAGCGTAGCCGCATCCGTAGGGTCCGCCCAAATTCTTTTTGACCTTCGAGTACAAGCGATGGACAGAACGGATAGCAACAGCGGGCGGCCCGCTACGCGCTGAGGGCTTCCCGAAGCGTCGTTGTCAGTTTGAGTCTG
>ERZ773113.1570-NODE-1570-length-10992-cov-3.661882_pt1 | contig 10992 bp, 8 predicted proteins | sample MGYA00580565_ERZ773113 | MGnify/ENA primary metagenome ERZ773113 (study PRJEB29015, sample SAMEA2737827) | human gut metagenome | biome: human gut; feature: human-associated habitat; material: faeces | place: China | collected 2012 ...
TTACGCTTCAGGGCGTAAGGGGTACCCTTCCTGAAAACTCCTCGCTTGCACTCCCTTTTCTGCGGTGCTATTAACAGCAGTTGTGTGTCAATTTTTGTCATGAGTAATACTATGAGCGTGATTACCCCCGTCGCGACGACGATGCGTCGGATCACTGAGCAGGACAATCCGGCTATTGCCACCGTTATCCGCACCGTTTCTGCGGAGTATGGGCTGACAGCGGATAAAGGCTATACCGTTGCTGACCCCAATCTTGACGAGCTTTTTCAGCTCTACAGCCAACCGGGCCACGCCTATTGGGTCATAGAGCAGGACGGCCAGGTAGTAGGCGGTGGCGGCGTTGCGCCGCTGAGCTGCAGCGAGCCGGACATCTGTGAGCTACAGAAAATGTATTTCCTGCCGTCCGCTCGCGGACAAGGGCTGGCAAAAAAACTGGCGCAGCTCGCCCTTGATCATGCTCGTACTCAGGGTTTTACGCGCTGTTACCTCGAAACAACCGCCTTCCTCAAAGAGGCCATCGGCCTGTATGAACATCTTGGCTTTGAGCATATCGATGCGCCGCTGGGCTGCACGGGCCACGTCGACTGCGAAGTGAGAATGCTGAAAAATCTGTAAATTTTGTTCCTGCCCCCTTCTGTTAAGCGGCCGTAAACTGAATGCTCTACACTCTCAGTTCACACCACAATGGGGGAAACACGATGTCGAAGATAAAAAGCTACGCCGCACCGCAGGCGGGTGCAGAACTTGAGCTGTACGAATACGATGCGGGCGAACTAAAAGCAGAAGACGTCGAAGTGCAGGTTGATTACTGCGGGATCTGTCACTCGGATCTCTCGATGATCGACAACGAATGGGGCTTCTCGAGCTATCCACTGATTGCCGGGCATGAAGTCATTGGTCGCGTCGCGGCGCTCGGTAGCGCCGCCCAGGACAAAGGGCTGAAGGTCGGCCAGCGCGTAGGTATTGGCTGGACGGCACGCAGCTGCGGTCATTGTGATGCTTGTATCAGCGGCAACCAGATCAACTGCCTTGAAGGCGCGGTGCCAACCATTCTGAACAAAGGCGGATTTGCCGATAAACTGCGTGCCGACTGGCAATGGGTTATCCCCCTGCCGGAGAGCATTGATATTGAATCCGCCGGTCCGCTGCTGTGTGGCGGTATCACCGTCTTTAAACCACTGCTGATGCACCACGTCACTGCGACCAGCCGCGTAGGCGTCATTGGTATTGGCGGCCTGGGACATATTGCCATCAAACTGCTGCAGTACAAGTATAACAATAAGCAGCACAAGACTCTTTATAGGATCTGCAATGAGCACGATGAAGAAACATGGCACAGCTCCTATGATAGGTCCGAAGAACGGTATGACATTTGTCACTCCGACGATAACACTTATCAGAACCGCATATGGCAGATTGAGTATCGTTGAAACTATGAACATGATCATTCCAATGATAAGTGAATCAAGTATCTTACCATTAATAAACTGACCAAATATCCTGTTCATCTCTGAAAGTCCGTCAAGGATAGTATTTGCATTCTTCACCTTGAATACCGCATATATGATCTTCTTTCCCCTAGATGCAAGATATTCCTTGTTTGCCATCACATATATCGAAGCGATAATACCGATGAAGAAATTGTATAGGAACTTAAGACCTGAGAACACTCCACTTCCTATATTCACCACGATCTTGTCCACATTTGGCATGATCTTGGTATTCAGCATATCCTGAACCTTGAGATATGCATTGTTCATATACTTGTTGATCTGATCCTCAGGTATATTGAGCTTCTGGAACTTCTCATTTATATTCTCCACCATCGTCTGAAGGTTGGAATAATAGGTATCCATGTTGCCCACAAGCTGCTTGATACTGTCGTAGAGCTGAGGAACCACCAGCCACACTATTCCGGTTATGATTCCAAGGAACACTATGGTAGTTAAAATAACCGACAAAGTTCTCGAAACCTTGAACAATTTTTTCTTATCCGATATGACTCTCTCTTGGAATATCGTATGAAATAATCTGTCGAAAAAAACAAGTATCGGGTTCATGAGAAACGCAATGACTGCGCCCACTATGATCGGTGCAAATGCACTCGATATCTTGTCAAGTATCGCACGAAATCCCGACCATTGCTCCAGTATCTTATTAAAAAGGAGTCCGACAATGATTATTCCTATGACCGCCAGACTTATGTTGAGAATTCTTTTCTTCTTATTATTAACAGCCAACTTCTTCTCTCCCATTCTTTAGCATGTGTTTATTATATTAGTTTTTCCAAACCTGTTCAATACAGCTTACGCAAAATTAACCATACATTTATCATTTAATCTCATAAATTTTATAATTCGTGCATATAATGCACTTTAGGGGATAGTATGTTCAGAAAATTTATGTTGTTTACCCTACTGTTTTTTAGTAAAATGAGAGCTAGCCAAGGGCAAATGCGAAAACTATCGCATACCAGGATTTCCTAAACAAGGGAGGTGTTCTATATGAATTGGGAGATTGCAACCTGGCTTATCATATTTGCCGTATGTCTCATTGCTGAGATCATATCGCTTGGACTTACAACCATCTGGGCATGTGGAGGAGCCCTGGTGGCAATGATCATCGCTTTTTTCAGCGGATCGCTGCCACTACAGATCGTTGCATTTCTTGTTGTCACCACTATTCTTTTCTTCACGACAAGACCGATTGCCAAGAAGCATCTTGACAACCAACTGGTAAAGACAAACGTAGAAAGTCTTATCGGCAAACACGTTATCGTATCTGCTGACATAGACAATCTCAAGTCCACCGGTCAGGTCTTGATCAACGGAGTTGAGTGGACAGCAAGATCCAAACATGGCGATACCATTGAAACCGGAACCGAGGTCGTGATCGACGAGATATCCGGAGTCAAAGCAATCGTAGAAAAGGCAGGAAAGCCGGCAATATAAAGCTAAGGGCTTATCAGCTTAAGACACACACATTTTTAATTAAGGAGATTATTATGGACGGAGCAGGAATTTCACTTATTATCATTTTATGTCTGATCGTAATCGTTATTATTTGCAGTACGATCAAGATCGTGCCACAGGCACACGCTTATGTAATTGAGAGACTTGGAACATATCAGGCAACATGGTCTGTTGGACTTCACATGAAGATGCCTGTTATCGATAAGGTAGCCAAGAAGGTTACACTCAAGGAGCAGGTTGTTGACTTCGCTCCACAGCCGGTTATCACAAAGGATAACGTAACAATGAGGATCGACACAGTCGTATTCTTCCAGATCACAGATCCTAAGCTTTTCAGCTACGGAGTTGAGAATCCTATCATGGCCATCGAGAACCTGACAGCTACCACACTTCGTAACATCATCGGTGATCTTGAGCTTGACCAGACACTTACATCAAGAGAGACCATCAACACCAAGATGAGAGCAACACTTGACGAGGCTACTGATCCTTGGGGAATCAAGGTCAACAGAGTAGAGCTCAAGAACATCATCCCTCCTGCAGCTATTCAGGATGCCATGGAGAAGCAGATGAAGGCAGAGCGTGAGAGACGTGAGCAGATCCTCCGTGCTGAAGGTGAGAAGAAGTCAGCCATCCTCATCGCAGAAGGTAACAAGCAGTCAGTCATCCTTGAGGCCGAGGCTGAGAAAGCTTCTCAGATCCTCCGTGCTGAGGCTAAGAAGGAAGCAACTATCAAGGAAGCCGAAGGTCAGGCACAGGCTATCCTCGCTGTACAGCAGGCAAATGCAGATGGTATCAGAGCACTGAATGAGTCAATGCCTACAAATCAGGTCATCACTCTAAAGAGCCTGGAAGCATTTACAAAGGCTGCAGACGGCAAGGCTACCAAGATCATCATCCCATCAGAGATACAGGGAATCGCAGGTCTCACCTCTTCTATTGTAGAGGTTGCCAAGAGCACTGAAACTGCTGCCATATCAAAGCAGTAAGCAAAGAGATCAAATACAAATAACCTGTTGGCAATATTGACACATCGGTCAACAAAATAATAAGTATAATGAATCCCAAAAGGCATACATGACAGTCCATGTATGCCTTTTCTTATAACTTCATATGTATATCATTCAGGATATTATAATAGTCTTTCATATATAGAAACATATATAGTATTATTGTTCCGGAACCGGAAGTCTTGTGGTCTCATGCTGCAGTTCATCCAGCACTGATCCAAATTCATATGTAACATTTATGATCTTATCCTGTCCCTTCGGGATACCGTACACAACATATTGATACACCACAGACATTGGAGTAAGGGCATCATCTGTATATTCACCATAGAAAATCTTTCTCTTAATTGGATCCGTATCACTATCCGTATCTATAACCACAATGTCAAAGTTTCCTATCCTTGCGCCGTGATTTAACAGTATATCGCTCACCAGATAATAGTCATAACTGTCATAATCAAATTCTACTTCACTCAGATAACTTATCTCATCAGTGGTAATTTCCGCCCCACCTGGAAGAGTATATTTCTTATCATTCTCAATTTTCTGTCCATACTCTCCATCGTATATTTTGTATAACTTTCCCTTAGGAGTGTCAAGCTTACTCACATCATACCAAACCGATGCATCAGCCTTTTCGCCTACCACATACATAATATTTGTAGGAGTAGACTGACCTTCTGGTGATTCAGGATCATCATTCTGACAGTATACAACCATATACCCATAATCATCTGACCTGACCATAAAGTACATATGTCCATGATCAGCATCCACTACTTCTGATATGTCATTGGCATCTGCATATCCATCATATGACATCAAAATGTCTATGTCCTCCTGACTCATAGGTTCCAACATCATACAAGATTTTGATCTGAGATATACATCAAAATAATCTCTTCCGTCTGGCATACCCTCTGCATCTGAACTCCCATCGTCCGTAGCATCCATCTCATATTCCATATCGTATACCACATATCCTTCGGGAACATCGGCATCTTCCAGCTCTATCGGCTCCACTGAATTGATCGTTAACCACGACGTATTTCCAACAGGATCCACATTCACCATCTTGTCTCCAAATGCATATCCTTTGACTGGGATACTATCAACATAATAATTCCCATCGCCACTGTATATTTCATCATTTGTATCCTCATATTCGCCTTCTGATTCTTCATCAAACCCAAGACTTTTGTCATGATCTGACGTGAGCGCCGAATAAACGGTCCCCAGACATATTATCAGGGAAAATACAATGATAATTATCATGCTGACTTTTTCCAGTCTCTTTTCATTATCGAGTACATCTTTTTCTTTCTTCTTGAACCACTCGCTGTGCACATTTCCATACTGTTTATTCTTGTCTTCAATATGGGATGTCTGATCCTGATTGTGATCTCCGGCATCTGCCGGAGCTGCTCCGCTTTCAAACTGCCCATCTATGTTTTTCTCCACATACCATGAACCGCATCTCGGACACATATGCCCTGTCTTTTCGGGGTAAAATTTTTTACCGCAGCTTTTGCATGTAACCTTCACTCATTCACCTCATCAGTCATTCTTGCTTACGTTGTTGTACTGAAAGAAGTCTATCCTGTGATCTTTGAAGTAATACTTTGCATCTCGCTCATTCACCTCTCGAAGCACCTTACACGGGTTTCCGACAGCCACTACATTTGATGGTATATCCGTTGCAACCATACTTCCAGCTCCTATGACGGTGTTATCACCTATAGTTACCCCCGGAAGTATCGTAACTCCTGCACCTATCCAGCAGTTCTTGCCTATTGTTATAGGTGCATTGTACTGATATCCCTGTTTTCTGAGTTCTGCGTCTATCGGATGTCCCGCCGTAGCCAGTGTGACATTCGGACCAAACATGGTGTAGTCACCAACGTAAATATGTGTGTCATCCACCATTGTAAGGTTGAAATTCGCATATATATTGCTGCCCCAGTGAACAAATTTGCCGCCCCAGTTTGCATGGAGTGGTGGCTCTATATAGCAGTTGTCTCCTATCTCCTCAAACATCTCCTTGAGCATCTGCTGACGCTTGACCATCTCTGTTGGTCTGGTCATATTGAAGTCATATAATCTGTCCAGACACTTTATCTGCTCTCTGGCGATATCCTCATCGCCCGGAAGATAAAGCTCACATGTGTGCATCTTTTCCAGCTCTGATTTTCCCATTGTAAATACCTCCTGTATTTTATTTTTGTCTTCATAAACCCGCCATGTTGTAAATCCGTTTCTTTTTGACATCGTGGATTATCACATCATGATCACACTGGCTATATGAAAGCAACAGGCACCACCAAGCCGCACTAAAGCGCCCATGATGATGCCTGTTATATCGTCGTATATACATTATATTCAAATGTACATACATGGCGCACTCGGCACCATATATATCATTTAGTTGTACTTGTAGTAATTGATGAGGCAGCCATCTGTTATGATCTGTCTCTCATCGTCTGTGAGTTCTCCAAGTCTCAGCTCTATCTCAGCAAAATCCTTGTTCACAACATAAGCCTTGATGACCTCTGTCTTGTTCTTCACAGCATCCTTGATTCCTGGGATGAATACATAATCGTCATTGTCAAAGTCAAAATCCTTATCGATCACAAATGGAAGCATACCCCAGTTGATAAGGTTTGATCTGTATCTCTTTGTAGCGTACTCCTTTGCAATGTTTGCCCATCCACCGAGAACCTTCTGGCATGATGCAGCCTGCTCACGGGCTGAACCGTCACCCGGCTTAACAGCATAAATGGTACTTCCAACACCTGTGTTGCTTCCGCATACGTCCTCAAACTTCTCCTTGATGGCATGCATAACTTCCTTGACCTCTGGGAATGCCTTACCCATGCACTCACCTGCCTCACGAACCTTCTCTACAGCCTGGATAGCCTTCGCTCTTCCAACGTACTCAGGATCCTTTCTTGACAGAGTGAACTCTGCAAGTCCAAGAGGATTTGATCTGTATGATGAAGTCTCTCCTGATGGGATAAGCTCATCTGTTGTTGTTACAGGATCATGTATAACTGATGCCACCTTGAGGAGAAGGTTGTCTGTAAGAGGAACCATCTCAGGCCAGTCCTTGATGTTTGGACCAAACTTGATCTCAACCGAAGGATCAGCCTTTCCAACACCATTGTAAACTCTTCTGTCGTATATAGCCTTGTCGAAGAAATACTTTGGATGTGTGTACTCTATATCTGCAAGGTCTGTTGCTGATGTCAGATAGCCCTTGTTGGCTGCAGTTGCTGCGATAGAACGCGCATCCATAAGCGCAACAGATGAGATCTGACCATTCTGTATCTTTGAACCCTCTCTGTTAGGGAAGTTTCTTGTTGAATGTCTGATGGAGAATGCATTGTTGGCAGGTGTATCACCGGCACCAAAGCAAGGTCCACAAAATGCTGTCTTAACGATAGAACCTGTCTCGATGAGATCAGCCAGAACACCGTTCTTTGCAAGCTGCATATATATAGGTGTACTTGCAGGATATACTGACAGTGTGAACTCGTCAGCGCCTATGCTCTTGCCTCTGAGGATATCAGCCGCATCGCAGATATTCTCATATCCACCACCGGCACATCCGGCGATGATTCCCTGCTCAACATACAGCTTGCCATCTCTTACCTTATCCTTGAGTGTAAAGTCGACCTTGCCGTCAAGGCTTACAAGTGCACGCTTCTCAACATCATCAAGGATATCCATGAGGTTGGCATTCAGCTCGTCGATGGTGTATGTGTTGCTTGGGTGGAATGGCATAGCTATCATTGGCTTAACTGTTGACAGATCTACATATACGACTCCGTCATAGTAAGCCACATCGCCAGGATTCATCTCCTTGTATGCCTCACTTCTTCCGTGAATGTCATACCAATCCTTTATCTTGTCATCTGTCTTCCATATTGATGACAGACATGTTGTCTCTGTTGTCATAACATCAATACCGATACGGAAATCTGCTGAGAGCTTGTCAACACCAGGACCAACGAACTCCATGACCTTATTCTTGACATATCCGCAGCCAAATGTTGCTCCGATGATGGCAAGTGCCACATCCTGAGGACCAACCCCCTTCTGTACCTCTCCGTCGAGATAGATTGCGATAACGCCCGGCTTTGCAACATCGTATGTCTTACACAGGAGCTGCTTTGCGAGCTCACCGCCGCCCTCTCCAATAGCCATAGTACCAAGAGCACCGTAACGTGTATGTGAGTCTGATCCAAGTATCATGGCGCCACACTCTGCCAGCATCTCTCTTGCAAACTGATGGATGACCGCCTGATGAGGTGGTACATACACGCCACCATACTTCTTCGCACATGAGAGGCCAAACATATGGTCATCCTCATTGATGGTTCCACCTACGGCACACAGTGAGTTGTGACAGTTTGTAAGTACATATGGTATAGGGAACTCCTTAAGACCTGATGCTCTTGCTGTCTGGATGATTCCTACAAATGTTATATCATGTGAAGTCATCTTATCGAATTTGATCTTAAGATTCTCCATATTGTCAGATGTGTTATGCTTAGCCAATATTCCGTAAGCAAGTGTGTTCTTTGATGCCTCTTCCTTTGATGGAGCACTGCCAAGCTTTGATGCGAGAACTGCACCTGCCTCAGCATTATCCTCAACCAGCTCTGTACCATGTAACAGATAAGCACCGTTGTCAAATAATTTAATCATACTCTTCCTCCTGGTAATAGCTTTTTGTCATTTATGGAATTTCACACAGATGTATACAAAACCCCATGTTTCTCTACATCATACCATATTATTTTCAAATTTTAAATAGTATTATATTAGAGCTTAACGCAAAAAATCTGCCATACATGCTCAGGCACATATGGCAGATCCTATGCATCAAATTGAATATACTGTACAGATACCCTTAACCGAAATACCTGTACCTGATACATCCTATCTGACACTATATAATCAATCTCCCCTCAGAGTTAATTATCCTCTGTTACATACACTATACTATTTGTATAATTTTTCCAATAGTTTTGGCAAAAATCGACACAAACGACGCGTATAACAACCTGAACGACATAAATTTTCGTGTACAACACACATATACTTTAATTATACCTATTGTAGAAATTCCCATTTGTATGATAGAATGTTCCTGATATGTTAATAATTTAAGAGTTTTGTTTATCTATCAATTTTTCACAGGAGTGTTTGATTATGAATTTTCTGATTGTTGAGGATGACAATATCCAGCTTACCGGCTTAAAATATATAATTGAAGAAGAGTACGCAGACGCTGTTGTCAACACTGCATCAACTTACAACGATGCCATAACAATAATAGATTCATTTGATATTGATATCTTTTTACTGGACATTGATCTCGGTGGAGGGAAGACCGGATTGGATGTATGTGGTTATCTCCGAAGAATTCCCAAATACAGTGACACACCTGTCATCTTCATCACCGATATCACCGTTCCAAACCTTGATGTCATCAACAAGTATCATTGCCAGTATTATTTCTCAAAGCCTTATGACAGAATCGATGTCGTAGGAGGTATCAACTCGGTGCTCACACAGCCTGACGACCAGACATCAAGAATCCGCGTAAAGGATATCCAGGGAATACTTTTCCATATAAGCATGGATGAAATAATTTATGTATGTGCATCCGGCCACCACAAGCACATTTTCACATCCGACGGCGATTTTATCGTCACCAACCCGACCTTCGAGTCAATTTTGCAGGATGCCGGTGATGCTTCTCTGGTAAGATGCCACAAAAGCTATTACTTCAATCCCAACTACATACAGAGTTATGACAGATCCAATTCACTTATAAAGCTAAAGCTGACTCAGGAGTCCATACCGGTTGGACGCAAATATAAAACTATTATAGAAACTTACCAGGAGTACAGATAAAATGGCTGCATATTTTAACTTTCTTTCCAAGATATTGCTTGATACCTTTGTATTTTTAATATTCATGATGGCGATATACAATGTAAAATTTTCCCAGATAGCAAGGAGACTTCCACCTTTGCTTCTGCTGACTTTACCAGTCTCTCTGATTGCCACAGTTACAGACTCCATGTTCATATTCACACTGATAACATACATCTACTGCTTTGTATTCTACTCCCTGGTCTTCCGTTATCCGCCAATGAAGATCATAACGGGCTATGCAATAGCTCTTATAATCATGACAGTGCTGAACCTTATACAGATGGTTGTCATCATGCAATTCACAGACAACCCTTTCACCAATGCTTCAACATATATAACTGAAGCTATGGCTTTTGTGATAGCTGTTTTGCTGTACAAATTCGGGCACCTGGATAAGCTGTATGAAACCCTCATCATAAAAAACCAGGTTTTCAGGAATATAATACTCGCTGTATTTGCCCTCATGGTCTCCATGGTTTTATACCAGCGTATATCACCTAAAGATTTCATGAATGTGTTTATGACTTTCCTGTTTATAGTTATTCTTATACTCATCCTGTACGCCGGAATGTACAAGAACTACATGAGTCTCAGGGAGTCCCAGAAGCAGCTGCAGTCTTATGAACAGTATCTTCCTATTATAGAGGAGCTTATTGATCAGGTTAGAATGAGACAGCACGATTACAACAACGAACTTCAGGCAATAAGCATGCTGCCGATCAGCTGCACTGATTATGAATCACTCTCTGCCGCTCTGGCAAAAGAGCTTGATACCTCATGCAGCGATCACGTTATAAAAAATTCCTACCTTCTGAGGATCAACATGAAACTGATCGCCGGATTCCTGTTCAGCAAGATGAACCTTGCCCAGGAGCGAAATATAGATCTCAATATAAATGTCAAGAATTCGACTCTCACATCAAAGGCTGCTGAATTCGAACTTCTGGATACGATGAGTATTCTGGTAGACAATGCATTTGATGCCACCGAGGATGGAGGGCATATAGAGATAGTGATCGACTCAGATGGAACGAAGACATCCGTTGAAACCCTCAATGCAG
>ERZ773113.1584-NODE-1584-length-10908-cov-2.698332_pt1 | contig 10908 bp, 4 predicted proteins | sample MGYA00580565_ERZ773113 | MGnify/ENA primary metagenome ERZ773113 (study PRJEB29015, sample SAMEA2737827) | human gut metagenome | biome: human gut; feature: human-associated habitat; material: faeces | place: China | collected 2012 ...
ATTTCATTAATAGAAATATGAACACGCTCAATTTCACTAATTAAATTTTTCCCAAAAACTTCATTGATAGTAGATACAGTTGAGATGGCATATACTTTGTCTTTATATGGTACAGCAATAAGGGGCTTTTCTTTAATCTTTTCTCTAAGATATTTCCATCTGTTTTCATTCTTATCGTATGAAATTTGAAACTGAAATATTTCATCGGGAAATGTAGCAGGAATTAGATTACTTTTCAGATATTTTTTTGTATTTCCATCCTGTATGTAAAATGGAGTTGTTGTATTGTCTATACTTATTACTTTAAGTATTTCATTGATTTCCTCTTGTTTATTAGAATCTTCGTTAAAACAGAATTTTACAAGAGATAACATAACATTATCAAATCCGTTTGTGTCAATATAAAACGCTTGTCTTCCAGCAGATCGAATAGTTTGAATCAAATCTGCTATTTCTGGTGTAATATCCTTGCCGTAGCCACACCAATACAATCTTCCCGCTCCCTTATCCGTAAAAGCTTCTTTCAAAGCAGACATAAGGGATTTATCTCTTCCACTATATCCTATGATAATTAAATTTTTGTCAACAAAATAACGTCGCAAAGCTGAAACAAATTCACTATTCTGTGAATCTAGTTCTTTCTCTGTATTTTTGAGTGTTCTAAATTTACAATCTCCATGTAATGCTATATAAAGTAATTCACTTGAACTTTCTGTCCTATATATACGATCAACGCAATCAAGATTTATAGCTATAGGTGTTATATTGGCTTGTTGTGCAGCTCTTTCCACGAGTCCATCGAAATTTGTACTCCAGACAGATTTTACAATTCCATATTTATTCAACAGACATAGCAATTTATATCCTACATACGGACTTTTTCCATTGCACAGGCTTTCAAAATATTTAGTTCTGTCCGCATCTATTGGATATGAAGCTTCGGCATAAAAAGAATATTCTTCTGGACTCCCCAATTGTGGATATTTCCCTTGCACATCTAACCATTTCTGAATGATGTCTTTACTTAAATCAGATTTTTTGGGATCTACTAATTTTTTTTGATTACCTGATAATGATTGATATATTAAAAATTTCCAATCCCATATGCAATCATTTGCCGATTGAATACCAGATGAGATGGATGCACCGGCACCTAATAGGACACCAAATGACCCATCTAAATTTTGTTTGATTGATCGTAAAAAAGCATCAAATTCTAAATATAAATTTTCGGGCATATTCATATTTATATTATAAGTCGTTGGTTATCGTGATTTTATTATTTCTCGTATATCTGACTCACAGTCTCGGCTGTTTCTTTCATCATTTGTCGTAATGACTCAGGGGCAATAACCTCTATTTGTGCACCAAACGAACGGAGCAAAGAACGTAACTCATAATTATTTTGGACTTTTAAGGTTATCTTCCAATATCCATCTTCAAGAGGTGTTGTCACTGCTGATTGAGATTCATGAAGTGGCTTAGTCACAATATATCCAATGGCTTTATCACTAACCTTTAAAATGACTTCTTCTACAGGAGCATTTGAACGCGAAACGCCGACGATATCGCTAAAGTATTCTTTAAAATCTATTCCTTCAGGTTGTATTATGTATGGTTTAGATGTTTCCTTTACTCCTTCGATTCTATCAATTGCAAAGTTTGATAGATAATCCGAGTCTTTATGTTTGCCGATCAGAAACCAGCGATTATTATATTGTTTAAGATGATAAGGAGTAACAATTACAGTTCTAGCATCCTTCCCAAATGGATGATATATAATTTCAATTACCCTTTTGTTAACAATTGCATTAAAAATGGGTTTATAGTATAAATCCATTCCTTTGAGATAGGGATTATGCTGAAAACTTACAACTGAATCCAGACTATCTCCTAATTTACTGGTCGTATATAGTCTTTTTTCAAGGTCGTTTAACCACTCAAATTGTGGTACTCCATCGAAACGTTTAAGAAGTATCAATGCATCATAAATCAAATTGAGCTCTTCTTGATTGATAGGTTGATTTTTGATGGAAGCCCCTTTAGTATGGTATCGGTAATATTTTCTATGCCCATCTCGAATGGCATCTATATCCATACCATATCCTTCTTCACTTTCAATGAATTTTAGATCTTCTTGTACTTGACGTTTTTTTACTCCGCAACCATCTTTCGTTTCTCCATTATACAGATAGAGCGCTTCATTGCAGGCATCTACTAAATCCTCAATATAGTAACGCCTAGACCAATTGCTCAGGCATTTATCTATAATCTGGTATCTTAACTGTGCATTTTTATTTGTTGGCATAGGCAATACTATTTATCAAACAATACAAAGCTAATTATGAACAATGCAGTCTTTCTGCATTGTTCATAATCTTTTATATTAAATCTTCTAATTTATCTACTATTGCAGCAATTTCTGTAGAATCAATACTTCCGTTCTCATGGTCAACTGTAGTAAATAAATTTACTCCTTCTATGTAACCGATTGATTTATAAAAATCTCGTTTCTTTTCCCATGATTCCTTATAGGCGGGATTATCTAACATTCCTAAATGTTCCCAAAGAATGGTATCTCCAGATGCATCTTCAAAAGTAAAATCAGGAATACATCGGCGGCCGTTATCTTCTATCATTCTTTCATATTCAAAGTCAATACCTCGTTCATATAGCATATTAGCAATAATTACTTCAGACTTGCTACGTACGATTAAACCTGGCTTTAAGGTTGTGTGAATCAATCCTTCCACATATGGAATGTTTGAAATATCTTCACGAACAGATGTAGAAAAAAGATTTGTATTTCGCTTAGCTAGAACTGACATCTGAGGTTTAGTATACTCGATTAACCACGATATATTATCTTGTATCAACAGAATTAATTTCTTTCTTGCTCGTGTTAAAGCTGTATAGATTAGTTCACGTGAAAGTATACGTCCGCTTTTAGGAAGAACAACCAACACAGTATCAAAATCGCTCCCTTGACTCTTATGGATAGTTATAGCATAAGCCAAGTCTATTGTATTATCAGCCTCATCCGACTTAGAAGAATAATATGAAAATCTCTTGTTGGGTAACCCGGTAAAAACAACTGTCGATTTCTTTTCCCTCTTATTTGCATAATTAACAAAACCTATTTGACCATTTGAAAGTTGACATTCTTCTTTACTCGTAGATTTCTTGCGTTCATTCTTTAATTGAATGACCTTATCTAGAGCAGATATGGTAATAGGAGCTATTTCTATTGAAAAATTTTTATTTATACCAACCCACTCTTGGAAATACGAATTAATCTGAAATGTTCCCCATACCGGATTTCTTACCGGAGATAAAACCTGAAATCTTTCAACTTTTGACGGATCATTTAAGGCTTTATTTACATCGTCAAGTCCTATAGATTTACGAATCTTATCGGATAAAGATTTACCTTCCTCTTCTGGCAACTCTTTTTCAATGGCCTCTTTCAAACAGTCTTTAAGGTCGTTTTCATCATTCCAAGTATAAACAGCCAAGTCATTATTAAGATTTCCTTTGGCAACTTGCTCAAAAATGAGATCGGAATTCTTTGCAGGTTTTTCTCCAGAAAACCATGATGCTAAAGTCAATATGTCAGAGTCTTCTGTATTAATAGTTCTTACAACATATCGCAATTTTGTTATTGCCGATCTTAAATATTCGTCTTTATTATCCTTTAGGTAGTTAAATAAGTCTGCAAATGGTCTGCCAGGGCCAATAGGAGGTAATTGAAATGGATCTCCAATTAAAATTATTCGATTAATGTTCTTTAAATCCAATGCTTTCATTAAGACATAAAAGTCCTTACATGTAAGCATGGAGCACTCGTCAATAATGACATTTTTGGCTCCACAGTATTTACGTTTTTCTGCATCTTCAGGAACACAAGGTGTCATTGTATCCCAGTCAAAGAAACCCTGACGCGTCAGAAATTGCGCAATAGTTAGGGCTTGAATATCTGCAGACATGTTACCCAAGCGAACTCGCGCTTTCCCTGTAGGAGCCAAAAGGAGTGTACCTTCTGCTTTTATTTGTGGCGATTTTAAGAAAGCTTTGACAACTGTAGTTTTGCCTGTTCCAGCTGGACCTGCCAGCACAGAAAGGCGCTTACTGCAGAACATTTCCAATGCCTTTACCTGGTCAGCTACAGCATTACGGCATCGCTCATTTGCTTCATTGTAACCATCAATAGATGCTTTAACGATCGTATTCCAGTCTTCTTTTAATGGTGATTTGACATCCTTTGAAGCACGACCTTTGAATATCTTACGCAAATAATCATCAATTTCTTTATATTCCTTCAACTGCAGTGCACACCTGTCATCAGTATTAAGATATATAGTTTTTTCTTCAATGAACTCTTTGTTTGACATTAAATAATTATATGGCAGTTGATGATTGTCCGCAGCCAAACAATCTTTTATATATAACTCAATCTCGTTTGCAGAAATTAATGTATCACCATCACTGAGACTTGCCACAAGTTTTGAAATGATAAATGAGCGGATCCTTCTATTATCAATTACGGATTCCACTAGTGAAGGAGCTTTTGGAGTCCATTTGCCTTGAATCTTAGGGTCAGCCATTATGCCAAGATCAATCATTTCGGTTGTAACAGGAAGATAATTTTCAATAAGACTCTCCTCGCTGATAATATATGGATTATTTAATAATTCATCGTAGCAATCAGGACAATCAAACCACCATTTTATTACTTCCGAATTTATTTCAAAACGTGATAGCAGTTCCAGTACTTGTCTTTGGTTACTTAGAGTATTTTTCCAAAGAATACGATAATGAGTAAGTTCACTTTTATATACGGAATCAGGAAGAGACAATTCATCTTTCATCAATTTATCAAAGGCTTCCCATGGATTATCTTTAACCCTACAATATCCATTATTTCGTAAATCCTGTTCAATTATAAATGCATAATTTACTCCTATTGCTGATAGAGCCTCGGCGAAAGCAGGGAACGGACCTATCATATCCTTCACCTTTGCAATTTGGGAATCTATCCACAAAATTTGTTGTTTCCAGTTTCCTCCGACAAGTCCATGATTAATGACACATTCTAAACATTTCCTGGCTACATTCAAAATAATCAACATGCTATGGTTACTAACATATTCACAACCATACGACAACTCGTTAAAAATTTTCTGGCTATTGCCTAGCTTTGGAATGGTAATTTTTATTTCATCAATTACTTCTTGTTTTGATTTTCCTGTTTGGGCTTTTACATAGTCTTCATCAAGTGACATATATTCATGATATGGCAAAAGAAATCCTTTTGACTTCTTCAAATCAGTTCTTATGCCATGCTCAAAGATCAAATCCCAAAAAGGATATGTATAATCAGTTGTTGTCTCATATGTTTGTAGCGGTAAAACTTTAGTAATTTCACCTATACCAACGATTAATTTTGCATCTTCATCAATTGGATTACCACTTTTGCAATAGAAAACTCCGAGTGAAGTGCCAGCTTCTATATTTAATCTAAAGTGATTTAATATTTCAAACTGTCTCTCTTTTCCATATACCCAAGATGTAGGAAACGGTGCAGTTTCATCATCAGACATATTCGGATATTTATGATTCAGTTCTTCCTGATAATCACGAGATAGATATCGGAAAGGTATTCCAAAAAAGCTATATGGTTTAAGTTCTATTGTTGTAGGTAAGAGCTTTGCATGTGGAGTCTCTCCAAAAGCATAAACATGTTTGAAGATTCTTTTATATGGCTTCTCATTCATAAAGCCACCATTCTCGCCAACACAAGCAGGTAATTGATCTTGCTTGAGAGAATTCCAATCCTTTCCTGCATAAGTTTCTTCTTTGTTCTCATCTTTTCTTTCAGATATATTGTGAAGCATCATGCAGAATGGATTATTTTTCGGACATTGACAAATAGTTCCATTCCATTTATTATCGTGCCAAGGCACACGGATTGATATATGTTTCATGATAATCGTCTTATTTCGTATTAATATTATTTCCTACAATCTTGGCAAACGCATCAGCACATTTCTTAATATCTTCATACTCTGCTAGTTTTTTGCCACTAAGGTTATCGTCTGTCCAATCCTCAATATCTTTTGCATACACATCTTTGATGGAGCTTTGTAGTGATTCTATTTTAAGAGGAACAGGAAGATTACTTATTTGCATATTATCAATGATTCTTTTGAAATAAGCAAAATCACCTTCTATGATAAATCCCTTATCTGCTGCTATACGATAAATCGCAATCCAATGTCTTTGCTTGTTCAAAGGTGACTTTTTAGGCTCATATCCTATAAGCTGGCAAATGCTCTTTTTCAGAGTTGCGATTCGTTTTTCTTCTGGCCAATCCTTTACGTTCGCTTCAGCGACCAGTTGTTGGTCATCATTTTCTTCATTATAATATGGATGCAACTGAATTACTTTATGGACATAAGAATTTTCTTTGTGAACACTTTCGGACTTTTGTATTTCATGTCCATTCATTTCCAAATCTGTAATAGAAGAGCCTGTAGCATAGAAATACATGGTCAGGATGATGCTGATTGCAGTATCAACTTCCTGTTCTGAAGCTGTAGGAGAAATATGTGATTCACTGTTTCTCCAGCCTTTAATGAGCATAAGGTATTGATATAGCTGCTGCTTTCCTTCATCCGTGCTGTATTTCAGATTCCATAGACATTTGTGGGCATAAATCACGTTTTTCCAAGTTACATCTTCACCGGGATTTTGGGCAGGAACTTCATGGCCTTTCATCAGATAATATAATTTCTTCAGATATGCTTCAAACTTGGTGACCAATAAATTAAATGCCACAAACTTATCTACGATAGTTGCTTTCTTACCGTACAGATTTGTAAATGCCCGCTGAATAAACATGCCTACATTGTCCAAAGAGTCAATTGACGGTGTGTCTATCACATAGAATACGCTGTTTATAATCTCATCGATAGGACGCATTTGTGGAAGCACTGTGGTCAAAGTTGTTTTCAGAATACTCCGGATATTATCTTTTATGACGGCCATGTCTACATGCTGTACTTCGTCTGTAATAACGTCTTCGTCTTGCGGCACCTGTTCTTCTTCGGATTGATAATTCTCTTCCATATTCAAGTACGCTTTCAGAATACGTTCTCTACAACTGCTGTCCAAAATAAACTCTCGAAGTAATTTGTCTGCCTTGGGAATAACCAGACGAGCCGGAACCTCTGTACCTTCTACTTTGGCAATGAATTCACGGGTCTTGGTCATGTTCAATGTCAGCTTCAGGTTGTCAAACTGGCTGAACTCATTCAGATTCTGTTCCGTTACATTACGACTCATGATGTGCTCCAGTTGACTGGCATTTAAACCGGTCGCTTCGGCCAGAATCATTACTTGTTTGTGTAATTCACGGAATTGGTATTCTGCGATATAATCATAAATCGTCTTACCCGGCGACAGATGCAAATCTCCACTTTGCAGGTCGTGCAGGATAATCATTGCCGTACGCTGATCCTTTTGTGATAGAGAAGCAAAGGTTTTGTGCAACTCTTTAAAGGCTTCTTTGGTCAGTTCGCTTCCCGGACCGGACATGTAGAGGTTCTTGATGAACTTCACAAACTTGGAGTTGATATATTCGGCATCGATCGTACCCGTACCTGTTTCTGTGATATAGGTATCAATAGGATAGTCAAAATCATTTCCTTCCGTACTGCCATCTCCATTACCTTCAAACAGTTCCCTGTATCGTTGCAGCAGAATAAGGTAAGTCTGTTCGTCCAGTTCCATTTTGACGTAGGTATAGGTATCGCCATGCTGGAACTCATATTCATCCTTATCCCATGTGAATCCTTGCAGCTTGGCTGCTTCCAGCAGATGAGTCATCTGGCTGAAATCTTTGGCAAACATATTCCTGTCTTCTCTTGATTCCGGCAATTTGGTAAAGTTTTCGATTTTCTGTGCCTGGAATATATCCCTTATGTGCAAGAACTTCTGGTTGATATTTGTCAGATTGCTTTCCAGTTTATCGACAAAAACACCTAACGGCCTGTCCACATATACATCGAGTGCATCGTTGATATTCTGCTCCATGGTGTAAGGGAAAGAGTAATAGCGGATAATGCCGAAAGGCTTGTCCGGACCAAACAGGCGGTTGGTGCGTGAGAACGACTGGATAATGTCCACATATTTCATTACCTTATCCACATACAGCGTATTTACCCATTTGGAATCATAACCTGTCAACATCTGTGAGACCACAATAAGCAGGTCTATCTGCTGTGTGTGATCATGTTCTATATTGAGGTAAGGCTTCTTGTGTGCCAGTCTTTTGGCCACATCCTTTTTGTATTTGGCATATGTGGAAAGCTGGAATGTTGTTCCATATTTCCGGTTATAGTCATCCAGCATCTCCAGCAAGGCATCTTCCTTGGCAATTCCGCCATCAGAATTGTCTATGTTGTTGTCGAATACGGCTACCACATTCAGGGAAGGATATTGCTCCTTGAATATCCGATAATAAGCTATTGCCTCAGGTATATTCTTTGTAGCCAGAATTGCGTGGAATTTACCGTTCTTGCTCAGTTTATCCCTTCCACTTGCGATGTCGGCTGCGACAGCCTGGTGATGAACAGGCTGCTGATACAAGTCTTTAGGCAGATAATGTTCTATTCCGTGTAAGGTTTCATCTCCTTCCTTATAAGTGTCCGGCATCTTCAGTTCATTCATGAACATGTTGTAAATAGACATTTTCTGTTCGTCATTTTCAATCTCCTCGATGCTGTTTACCTTCAGTTGGGAGAATGCCACTTTTTCGCGAAGCTCATTGTCTTCGTAGGTTCTCACCATATACGGATCGAATCCCAATACGTTGTGATCAGGGATTCCGTTGGCGATGGTGTATTTATGAATCATGTCGCCGAATATGGTTTCGGTCATGATTTCATGCTTGGCGTTTTCTTTGAAGACTGGTGTTCCCGTGAAACCGAAAAGCAGGGCTCTTTTGAAGGTATTCTTGATACCTATCAGCATATCGCCGAACACGCTACGATGACATTCGTCTATGATAAATACCAGTCGTTTACGATCTATCAAATCAATGTCATCTTGCGAAATATCTTTCCCTGCTTTGATGTTCGACATCTTCTGAATAGAGGTCACAATCAGTCGGTCGTCGTTATCTGTACTTTTGAGCTTACTCAACAGGATAGCTGTGTTCTGCGTATCCTGAATAGCTTCGTCTTCTCCCGCAAATCCACGGTATTCATCCAATGATTGCACGCTCAGCTCAATGCGGTCCAATAGAAATACCACTTTGTCTGCATCGCCGGAATTGGCTATAAGCTGTGCTGACTTGAAACTGGTCATGGTCTTTCCGGAACCGGTGGTATGCCACACGTATCCGCCACGATGCTGATGAGTATCCCAGTTAGTCTTATGCGTTATGTCACTGATTTTGCTGGCTGCAAAATACTGATAGCTGCGAAGTACTTTCAGTGTCTTATCCTTATCGTCGGCAATGGTATAATAACCGATTAGCTGATGTGCCATGGGGATGCTGAGTGAATTAAGTGCGCCTATCATTGGCTTGTGTCCTAAAGTCTTCCCTGTTGAAATAGAATTCCGGCTTGAAATTCTCTTCTTTGCCCGGATTGGCAAAATAGAGTGTTTCTTCCGGAGTCATGGCCACGAAAATCTGCATGAATTTCGTACTCATTCTCTGGTATTTGTCCTCGCAGTCTCCAAACGCATGAATGCAGACATGGCCTACCGTCACAAACCTCGTTTTTCCAAGCTGCTTCATGGCTGAGAGAATCATCGCGTTTCCGTCAGCCAGCGGTGTCTCCTCTTCTTTTACATGTTTCACACGCATCGGAGTCATCACGCTGATGACTGCATCCGCTTCCAGCAGTGCCTCCAGCACGCGTTCCCGGTTCTGAAGGCTTCCCTCAATCACGGTCAGATTTTTTCTCGGCCAGATCGCTTTTGCATCCGGCACGTAGGCGGTCACCTGTGCGCCGTGAAGAAGCGCCGTGTTGGTCACATACTGCCCAAGCAGTCCCCCCAGACTGAATATTGTAATTCTCATGAAATCCTCACTCTCATCTGTGTGTCTTTTGTATCCTCCGCAGATTTTTTGACACACTTTCCTAATGTTATCTCCTATTCTAACACACCGCCCGTATACGATACAATGAAATAAAACTAAAAAAAGTATAACCTTTTTCGTCCTTTCTTCATATCGTAAGTAGAACCGTATTTTCAGGAGCTTTGATCTTATGCCCTATACTATCGTAATCGATGCCGGACACGGGGGAAGTGATCCGGGCGCTGTCTATGAGGGACGCAGGGAAAAGGATGACAATCTTTCCCTCGCCATCGCGGTCGGTGAGCTTCTTTCCCGGCAGGGTGTCTCTGTCATTTATACCCGCACAACCGATGTTTATCAGACGCCGTTTGAAAAGGCGCAGATGGCCAATCAGGCGGATGCCGACTTTTTTATTTCTTTTCACCGGAATTCTTCGGAGGAACCGAACCAGTATACCGGCGTGGAAACGCTTGTCTATGACAACTCCGACATCAAACAGACAATGGCAGAAAACATTAACGGCGCGCTCTCGGAGCTGGGATTCCGGAATCTCGGTGTCAAGGCACGGCCAGGGCTTGTTGTTCTGCGGCGGACGAAAATGCCGGCTCTTCTGATTGAAACCGGCTTTCTGAACAATGAGCAGGACAATACGCTCTACGATGAAAAGCAGGAAGAAATCGCCCGCGCCATCGCGGATGCAGTGCTTGGAACGCTGGATCTCGAGACGGTCACGGAGGCTGACCGGCGCGCTGCGGAAACGGAAGCCGCCCGTCCGTCCGTTTCAACAGCGGATACCGTCACTGCTTCCGCTTCGCCCC
>ERZ773113.1602-NODE-1602-length-10829-cov-110.903564_pt1 | contig 10829 bp, 9 predicted proteins | sample MGYA00580565_ERZ773113 | MGnify/ENA primary metagenome ERZ773113 (study PRJEB29015, sample SAMEA2737827) | human gut metagenome | biome: human gut; feature: human-associated habitat; material: faeces | place: China | collected 2012 ...
TCGATGCCCTGTTTCGCCAGCTCGGCGTTGAGCACCTGAGTGACCAGCGGAATACAGCCCCCGCAGCCGGTCCCGGCTTTGGTTTCCGCTTTCAGCGCCGCCACGGTGTGGCAGCCTTTGTTGATAGCGGCGATCAGGTCGCCTTTGCTGACGTCAAAGCAGGAGCAGATCTGCGCGCTGTCCGGCAGTTTATCGACGCCGATCGATGGCTTGCCGCTGCCGGCGTGGGCCGGGAGGATCAGCGAATCCGGGTTTTCCGGCAGCTCGATGGCGTTGAGCACCAGCTGCAGCAGATTGCCGTAGTCGCTGGTGTCGCCGACCAGCACCGCGCCGAGCAGCGTTTTGTTGTCGGCGCTGACGATCAGGCGCTTATAAACTTCTTTGCTTTCGTCGAGATAGACGTAGCTACGGGCGCCCGGCGTGCGGCCGTGGGCATCGCCGATCCCGCCCACGTCCACACCCAACAGCTTCAGCTTGGCGCTGAGGTCGGCGCCGGTGAAGCTATTTTCACTGCCGAGGAGATGGTCGACGGCCACCTGGGCCATTTTATAGCCGGGGGCGACCAGACCGTAGACGCGGTTGTTCCAGCTGGCGCATTCCCCGATGGCATAGATATCCGGATCGGAGGTCTGGCAGCTATCGTTGACCATGATGCCGCCGCGCTGGGCGACCGCCAGCCCGCACTGGGTGGCCAGCTTATCGCGCGGGCGGATCCCGGTTGAGAAGACGATGAAATCGACCTGCAGCTCGCTACCGTCGGCGAAGTGCATGGTTTTGCGCGCCTCGGTGCCCTGCTGAACAATCTCTTTGGTGTTTTTGCTGGTGTGAACTTTCACGCCCATGCTTTCGATTTTGCGCCGCAACTGCTCGCCGCCCATCTGGTCGAGCTGTTCGGCCATCAGCATCGGCGCGAATTCGATAACATGGGTTTCCACACCGAGGTTTTTCAACGCGCCGGCCGCTTCCAGGCCGAGCAGGCCGCCGCCGACTACCGCGCCGCGTTTGCTGCGGCGGGCGCAGGATTCGATGGCGTTAAGATCTTCAATAGTGCGATAGACGAAGCAATCCTGGGTTTCCGCGCCTTTAATCGGCGGGATCCACGGGTATGAGCCGGTCGCCATAATCAGCTTGTCGTAGAACACGGTACGCCCGGCGCTGGAGTGGATCACTTTCTCCTGGCGGTTGATGGTGATCGCCCGTTCGCCGACCAGCACCTTGACGCCGTGTTTCTCATAGAAACCTTCGCGTACCAGCGACAGTTCTTCCGCAGTGTGATGGGAGAAATAAGACGACAGGTGGACGCGGTCGTAGGCGATACGCGGTTCTTCACAGAACACGGTAATGTCGAACTGTCCGGCAGGCGCCTTATCGAGAAGCTCTTCGATAAAGCGATGGCCAACCATGCCGTTACCGATAATAGCGATTCTGACTTTGCTCATTTTTGCCTCGATTTCTTTTCTATTACCGCCTACCTTAACGATTCAGCCATCAGGCTTATTGATGCAAATCAATGACAACTTCACCTACCACTTAATGGGTATGCGTTTGATTTGTCAGTATTTTTATAAGTCATGGAAAACGCTGACTTTTCCTTTTTGCTGATTTTGTGTACAAGAATTGGGTAAGCCGCGATTGGGGTTAGACAGAAAACAAGCCGTATTGAATAGAGAGGGTGATATGACAGCAGCGCCGCTTTGGTTGATTCAGAACGTACGCCTGGCAGACCGCGACGGCCTGTGGCAAATAGCCATTGATAAGGGCCGCTTTGGCGCGATCACGCCGATGGGGGAGGCGCACGATGAAAGCTATGAGGTATTGAACGCTCGCGGCGGGCTAGCGATCCCGCCTTTTATCGAGCCGCATATCCATCTGGATACCACCCAGACGGCCGGCGAGCCGAACTGGAATCAGTCCGGTACTCTGTTCGAGGGGATTGAGCGCTGGGCGGAGCGGAAAGCGCTGCTCAGCCATGAGGACGTCAAAGCCCGGGCGTGGAAAACCCTGAAGTGGCAGATCGCCAATGGCGTGCAGTTTGTCCGCACTCATGTCGATGTTTCCGATCCCACGTTAACGGCGCTGAAGGCGATGCTGGAGGTCAAACAGGAGGTGGCGCCATGGGTCGAGTTACAGATTGTCGCTTTTCCACAGGAGGGGATCCTCTCTTACCCCAACGGCGAGGCGCTGCTGGAGGAGGCCCTCAAGCTGGGGGCGGACGTCGTCGGGGCGATCCCGCATTTTGAGTTCACCCGTGAATATGGTGTGGAATCGCTGCATATCGCCTTCCGTCTGGCGCAGCAATATGACCGCCCACTGGATATTCACTGCGATGAAATTGACGATGAGCAGTCGCGCTTTGTTGAAACCGTTGCCGCGCTGGCGCTGAAAGCGGGGATAGGGCCGCGGGTAACGGCCAGCCATACCACCGCTATGCACTCCTATAATGGCGCTTATACCTCGCGTCTGTTCCGCTTGCTTAAGCTCTCCGGCATCAACTTTGTCGCCAATCCGCTGGTGAATATTCATCTGCAGGGCCGGTTTGACGACTACCCGAAGCGACGGGGCATTACCCGGGTGAAGGAGCTGTTGGCGGCGGGGATCAACGTTTGCTTTGGTCATGATGACGTCTTTGACCCGTGGTACCCGCTGGGGACCGGCAATATGCTGCAGGTCCTGCATATGGGGCTCCATGTTTGCCAGCTGATGGGCTACCAGCAGATCAACGACGGCCTGCAGCTTATCACCGACAACAGCGCCCGCACGTTTGGCCTCGAGGATTACGGCATTGTCAGCGGCAACCCGGCTAACCTGATCATTCTCCCGGCGGAGAATGGCTTTGAGGCCGTCCGCTGCCAGGTGCCGGTGCGCTGGTCAATTCGCCAGGGAAGGGTGATCGCGACCACCCAGCCGGCGCAAAGCTGGATCCAAACTGACCGCGGTGGCGAGGAGCTTTCTTTTATGAGGAACAGCCCCCTTGCGGATGCAAAGGGGCCGAAGGCTTAGTGAGACGCCGCCTGAGCGTTGTTCTGGCGATGACGGGAGACGAAGCCGAGGATAAAGCACATTACGAATACCACGGCATAGAGGCCGTTAGCGGTGTGCAGCGCGGCCAGGGGACCGCTGGCCGCCACAATCGGGCCGGTGACCACGAAAGTGAGCATGGTGCCGATGGTGCCGCAGGTGAGGATAAAGTTCACCAGCTTCGGCGAAGCGACCCGCGTCTGCTGCGAACCGAGCGTAATGATCGAGGTGTAAATGGCGCTGGAGAAGAAGCCCAGGGTCAGAATAAACCACGGCATATGCTCCGACGAACCATTGATAAACAGGTACATCAGCACCGTCGCGAGCCCGGCGAGGACGGTTAAGATACGCTGCAGGTCGAAGAAGCGCAGGATGAAGCTGAACGACCACATGCCGATCATGTAGGACATCCAGAAATCGCTCACCAGTTTACCGGCGTCGCCGAGGCTCATGCCCAGGCTCTTCGCATATTCCGGTACCCAGGAGATAAAGCCCAGCTGACCGAGGATGTAGCACAGCGCCGCAACGGAGAGGAACAGCACGCCGATGCCCCACTTCTCTTTCACCACCGGCTGGCTGTTTTCACTCTGGGCTTTTTTGCCCAGCACCGGGAAATCACAGCCGAAAGTCAGGACGAAAATAGCGACATACACCAGACCAATACAGGCGTAGACCCAGTACCACTCGATGCTGCGCGCCAGCAGGACGGCGGCGACCATCGGGAAAATCATGCCCGCCATGCTAAAGAAGGAGTCGGTAAACAGCAGACGCGCCCCGCGCTGACGGCCTTCATACATATGGGTGATCAGGAAGGTCCCGATCGACATGGTGATCCCGCTCACCAGGCCAAGAACGAACATTGACGCGGAGAACAGCGCCAGGCTGTGGCTGAGCATCAGGCCGGCCACCGCCAGCACCATCAAAATAAAGCCAAAGCGCAGCTGAGTTTTCAGCGGCACGATTTCCATCAGCCAGGCATTGAGGAAGATGGAGATAAGAATACCGGCGTTCAGAAAGGTAAAGGTGTTGCTCATACTGGAAACGGGCAGATGGAAATAATCCGCAATGTTACCCATCACCATCCCGGTGACGATCACCAACGCGCCGGTCAGGGCGTAGGAGAAGAAGCTGATCCATGTGAGCTTAATACGGTTGCTGTTAGTCATGACTGGCCTGTGAATAGAAAGGTAAAGCGCGTTGACGCTGCGCCGGGCGGACAGATTTTATTCGTTCAGGTGATGTAATTAAATGTTTATTGTGAAATGGGTTATCTTTTGCATGTTTTAATGTGATCTGCATCACGCTTGTTCACTCCAAAGGAGATCGTTTGCGCGGTTACAATTATTACAGCTAAGTAAAATTTGGTAAAAGGCTGGCCCAGGATGCAAAGGCTCTTTAGAATCAAGGCACTCGCTTTTATTCTGCTCCGTTAAGGAATTTCCATGCTCAAATCAACACTGGCGGCGATGGCTGCCGTTTTCGCTATTTCAGCGTTCTCCCCGGCCATGGCGGCAAAGGGCGATCCGCATGTGCTGCTGACCACTTCGGCAGGTAACATTGAGCTTGAGTTAAACAGCCAGAAAGCCCCGATTTCCGTGGATAACTTCCTGAAGTACGTCAACAGCGGCTTCTACAACAACACCACCTTTCACCGCGTGATCCCGGGATTCATGGTGCAGGGCGGCGGCTTTAACGAACAGATGCAGCAGAAGCAGCCTAACCCGCCGATCAAGAATGAAGCAGACAACGGCCTGCGCAACACCCGCGGCACCATCGCGATGGCGCGTACCGCCGATCAGGATAGCGCCACCAGTCAGTTCTTCATCAACGTGGCGGATAACGCCTTCCTCGACCATGGCCAGCGCGACTTTGGCTATGCGGTATTCGGCAAAGTGGTGAAGGGGATGGATGTTGCGGATAAGATCTCCCAGGTCCAGACCCATAACGTTGGTCCGTACCAGAATGTGCCGACCAAACCGGTCGTTATCCTCTCTGCGAAAGTGCTGCCCTAATCCTCCCGCGGCGCGGTGGTCTGTCGCCGCGCCCGGTCGCCTCCCGGCATAACCTGAAATTGCTGCTTATACTTGTGGCACACAGGGGACGATAAGGGGGGCGACGATGCGTCCACTCACCGATAAGCAAAAATCCCGACTCTGGGAACAGACACGCAATACCAATTTTCAGGCCAGCCGTCGCCTTGAAGGCGTGACGGTGCCGCTGGTTACGCTGACTGCCGAAGAGGCGCTGGCGCGTCTGGCGACGTTGCGGAGGGAGTATGAGCGATAAATTCGGCGATGAACGCGATCCTTACCTCTATCCGGCGCTGAACGTGCTGCGCAACCGTCTCGGCATCCGCCAGGCTAAAAATCTGCAGCAGGCCGCCTTTGAGATGACAGCGCTGCGGGCGGCCACTCTGCCGCTGGGCCCGCGGGTGCGCGGCTTACCCTATCTGTGCGCTATTCATCATCAGTTGTATCAGGATCTGTTTGACTGGGCGGGCCGCTTGCGTGAAGTGAACCTCTACCTGGGCGATACGCCGTTCTGCCACTTTGCCCGGATCGAGGAGGAGGGGAATGCCCTGATGCAGGCCCTTGAGCAGGAGGATTATCTCAATGGCCTGCCGCGCGATACCTTCATCGAACGCCTGAGCTGGTTCTATGGTGAAATTAATGTGCTGCACCCTTTTCGTCTTGGCAATGGCCTGACCCAGCGTATTTTCTTTGAACAGCTGGCGATACATGCCGGCTACCTTCTTAACTGGCGTGACGTTGACCCCGCCGGCTGGAGTGCGGCCTGCCAGCAGAGCGCGATGGGCGATCTGGCCCCGCTGGTGGCGATCTTTCGCAAAGTGGTAAGCGAAGCGCGGGAATCTGAGTAGAATAGCCCGGTTTTGATTGTTCCGGAGCCGCTATGATCCTGCTTATCGATAACTATGACTCTTTCACCTGGAATCTGTATCAGTACTTCTGCGAACTGGGGGCGGAAGTGCTGGTCAGGCGCAACGATGCGTTGACGCTGGAGGAGATAGCGGCGCTGGCGCCGGAGAAAATCGTGATCTCGCCAGGCCCCTGCACGCCGGATGAGGCGGGGATTTCCCTCGCGGTTATCCGCCACTATGCGGGGAAAACGCCGCTGCTGGGCGTCTGTCTCGGGCACCAGGCGATCGCCCAGGCGTTTGGCGCGACTATCGTGCGGGCGGCCCAGGTGATGCATGGCAAAACCTCGCTTATCGAGCATAACGGCGAAGGGGTGTTTCAGGGGCTGAATAATCCCCTGACGGTGACCCGCTATCACTCGCTGGTGATTGACCCGCCGACGCTCACGTCCGAGTTTAACGTCACTGCCCGCAGCGCCAGCGGTGAGATTATGGGGATCCGTCACCGCGAATGGGATCTCGAGGGCGTGCAGTTTCATCCGGAAAGCATCCTCAGCGAGCAGGGCCATCAATTGCTGGCCAACTTTTTGAAACGGTGATTTTCAGTTGCTATTGACTGATTTTTTATGCATATTTTGTGATTAGATTATCATAATCGCATCTGCGTAACGAAGAGGGATGGGCAAGACATGGCAACTGAACAACCGGCAATCACCCGCGCCACATTCGATGAAGTTATTTTGCCAATTTATGCACCGGCAGAATTCATCCCGGTGAAGGGGAAAGGCAGCCGCGTCTGGGATCAGCAGGGGAAAGAGTATATCGATTTCGCCGGCGGTATCGCGGTGACGGCGCTTGGCCATTGCCATCCGGCGCTGGTGGCGGCGCTGCATCAGCAGGGCGAAACGCTGTGGCACACCAGCAACGTCTTTACCAATGAGCCGGCGCTGCGTCTGGGACGTAAACTTGTCGAGGCTACCTTCGCCGAGCGCGCGGTGTTTATGAACTCCGGCACCGAAGCCAATGAAACGGCCTTTAAGCTGGCGCGTCACTATGCGGTGACCCGCCATAGCCCGTATAAAACCAAAATCATCGCCTTCCATAATGCCTTTCATGGCCGCTCCCTGTTTACCGTTTCCGTCGGCGGTCAGCCGAAGTATTCCGATGGTTTCGGCCCAAAACCGGCGGATATTGTCCATGTTCCCTTCAACGATCTGCAGGCGGTAAAAGCGGTGATGGATGACCACACCTGCGCGGTGGTGGTGGAGCCGATTCAGGGCGAAGGCGGCGTGACGGCGGCCACGCCGGCTTTCCTGCAGGGACTGCGCGAGCTGTGCGATCAGCACCAGGCGCTGCTCGTCTTTGATGAAGTACAGTGTGGTATGGGGCGTACCGGATCGCTGTTCGCCTATATGCACTACGGCGTGACCCCGGATATTCTGACCAGCGCCAAAGCGCTGGGCGGCGGCTTCCCGGTCAGCGCCGTGCTGACCACCCACGAGATCGCCAGCGCCTTCCATGCGGGCTCCCATGGCTCAACCTACGGCGGCAACCCGCTGGCCTGCGCGGTCGCCAACGCCGCCTTCGATCTGATCAATACCCCGGCGGTGCTGGATGGCGTGAGCGCGAAGCGCGAACTGTTCGTCAAACACCTGCAGCGGCTGGATGCCGAGTTTGATCTGTTCAGTGATATACGCGGGATGGGCCTGCTGATCGGCGCGGAACTCAAGCCGCAGCACAAAGGCCGCGCGCGTGATTTCCTCTATGCCGCGGCCGACGCCGGCGTCATGGTGCTCAACGCCGGGCCGGACGTGATGCGTTTTGTTCCCTCGCTGATCATCGACGAGCAGGATATTACTGAAGGGATGGCGCGCTTTGCCCAGGCGGTGGCAAAGGTGATTAACGGCTGATCTTCCGCAGCCAGATGCCATGGTGCGGCCGCTGACGCCATGCCACTGACGAAATGGTGTGCATGGTGTTCAGATGGCCCAGAATGCGTTGCAGATGCTGCTCCAGGGTGCTTAACGGACCGATCGGCGCCTCGCTTTCCGGCGACTCCATAATATTGGCATCCCCTGCGCTGCCGGGACCATCGCTGTCCAGCCGCTGCTGGCAGCGCTGCAGCGCAATCTCACAGGATTCGAGATAGCGCTGGGCAAGATCCGGGGTCAGCATCGTATGCTCCCGGGCCAGGGTGGTCATAGCGTTGATGTGTTCGACGATAAACTGGCTGTGCGTCACCCACAGCTTCATATCTTCCAGATAGTGGGTATTAAACCCGGGTTCCTGCATCGCCTGATTCAGGGAGTTGTAGAGCGCGTTGTGCGCCTGGTTGACGCGCATGCGTTGATAGGCCAGCGCGGGGGCTTTTGGATCGGCGCTGAGGATCAGGCGAATTGCCTGCTGGTCGGCCTCCAGCGCATCGTGGGCGTTTTTTTTCAGCAGGCCGCTCTGCCACTGCGGCCACAGCCAGACCATCCCGCCGAAGGCAATCAGGCAGCCGATAAGGGTGTCGATCAGCCGGGCGATAATAAACTGTTCGCCGTTAAGCGTCAGCAGCTGCAGGGTATATACCGCCGTCACCGTAAACCCAACCATCGCCCAGCCATAGTGTTTGCGAATGATCAGATAGCTGAGCAGGGTAATCAGCAGCATCCCGCTCAGGGTGTAGCTCTCCGGAACGTGAAAATGCAAGGTCAGCCCGGCGATCGTCAGGCCGGCGAGCGTCCCCGCCGCCCGGTGAACAATACGCACCCGGGTGGCGCCATAGCCGTTCTGGGTGACGAAAAGCACCGTCATCAGGATCCAGTAGGGCTTAGGCAAGTGCAGGGCGTTGCCCATCAGGCTGGCGACGCTCAGCATCACGCTGATGCGGGCGGCATTGCGCAGCGCGGGCGATTTTAGCGACAGGTAGTTCTTTAGCGCGGGCAATAGCGGTAAACGACGCTCTTTGTCGGCCATCAGGTCCCGGGCATACAGCGGGCGCTGGGTATGCAGCACCCGGGCGATGCGGCTGAAGTGCCAGGCGCAGAAGTGGCCGACCGGGTTATCCGGATGTTGTCTGGCGATCTTTTCCAGAGCCTCGATCTGTTTATCCATCTGAAAGCGCTTTGGAAAGCGATGATAGAGCATGTCATCCGCCAGCACGCGCAGGCGGGCGGCGACGGTCTGCGCGTTCCAGCGGATCACCGCTTCGGCATGGCTGCGTTCCACCAGCTTTTGCACCTCTTCCGGCTGATGCAGGCTGACCGAAATATGCTCCTGCAGATCCAGCCCCATCTGAAACGCCCGCAGCAGGCGCTTATGATCGTTGCGTTGGTTAGCGGCCAGCATATGCATCTGCTGATAGCACTGGGTAATCAGAACGACCACTTTCTGCTGGCGGGTGAGCAGCGGCGGCAGGGCGGTCGAGGGATCGGTATGCTGGGTCAGCAGGCTGTATTTGGCTTCACAGTAGTCCGCCAGCTCCCGGTAAAGCAGGCTAAGCGACTCCCGTAGCGGCTGTTCGCGCCACAGCCAGAACCAGAACCAGTTAAACACGCCGTACCACAGCGTGCCGAAGGCGTAGATCAGCAGCGGCTCCCAGATGGGCATATTGCCCGCCAGGCTCAGGGTAAAGATGGCGGCGATCAGCGACGCGGGCAGCAGCCGCGCGTGCAGCGAACTGATCTCCGCGGTAACGCCGAGCAAGAGCGCCAGGCCGCTGAGAATAAACGGCAGGGGTATCGCCTGGGCAAGCAGCAACTGCACCACCAGACTGCATCCGGCAAACAGGCAGCCGCCGATAATCAGGCGTTTGAAAAAGCGCTTATGCGGGGTATCAAGACCGGCAATGTTGCAGCAGGCGGGGACTAAGGAAAATAACAGCCCCTGCTGGAGATGGCCGAGCAGAAGACCGATGGCCACGGGCAGACACAGCACCAGCGTTTGCCGCAGTGCATAGTTGACTTCCGGGTGGTAAATCAGCCTGCGCCACATGAGGGAAAAACAAAAACGGCGTACTGCGGGAGCAATACGCCGCTTAGCAACTTAACGGGTGCCGTAGACGACGATGGTTTTACCGTGCGCGGAAATCAGGTTCTGATCTTCCAGCATTTTCAAAATACGACCAACGGTTTCACGAGAGCAGCCGACGATCTGACCAATTTCCTGGCGGGTAATTTTAATTTGCATACCGTCCGGGTGGGTCATGGCATCCGGTTGCTTCGCCAGGTTCAGCAGCGTCTGGGCGATACGGCCCGTCACGTCGAGGAAGGCCAGGTTGCCCACTTTCTCAGACGTGACCTGCAGACGGCGAGCCATTTGCGAAGAGAGACGCATCAGAATGTCCGGGTTCACCTGGATCAGCTGACGGAATTTCTTATAAGAGATTTCGGCCACTTCACATGCGGTTTTCGCCCGTACCCAGGCGCTACGCTCCTGACCCTCTTCAAACAGGCCTAATTCACCGATGAAATCGCCCTGGTTGAGGTAGGAGAGGATCATCTCTTTACCTTCTTCATCCTTGATGAGTACAGCCACGGAGCCTTTAACGATGTAGTACAGCGTTTCTGCTTTTTCACCCTGGTGGATCAGCGTGCTCTTTGATGGGTACTTATGAATGTGGCAATGAGACAAGAACCATTCAAGGGTAGGGTCTGTTTGCGGTTTGCCAAGCACCATGCGCGGTTATCCTCTGTTATAAGCTATCTCCGGGCGCCGACACTACACGGCGTCCGGGCATGCAATCGTATTGTTTCCCTATACCTGGGAAGCTGGCTGATGATTTTTCGACAGCCCGTAATGTGAACTCCTCTGCATACATGCAGTACATCAATGTATTACTGTAGCATCCAGACTGTTTTAGCATAGCTTTCGCCGCATGTCTCCTGGTGTCTCGCTTCAGCATGACGCAGGTCGCCTTCCGTTGCGAGAATTGTTATGTGCGCGTAATCTG
>ERZ773113.1603-NODE-1603-length-10827-cov-2.573895_pt1 | contig 10827 bp, 14 predicted proteins | sample MGYA00580565_ERZ773113 | MGnify/ENA primary metagenome ERZ773113 (study PRJEB29015, sample SAMEA2737827) | human gut metagenome | biome: human gut; feature: human-associated habitat; material: faeces | place: China | collected 2012 ...
CTCAGTAACCCGCAGCAGAATTTCGACATGCCGAATATTCGCGGTGGCGTGGAGATTGATGAGGACGGCGCGCCGATTGCTTATCACATCCGCGAGGCGCATATCGGCGACTGGTGGAGCGGTGCCAAAACCATGACATGGCGGCGTATACCTCGCGAAACCTCCTGGGGGCGTCCGCATGTCGTCCATGATTTCGACCATGAGCGGGGTGCTCAACACCGGGGCAATGGCATCCTGACGCCGGTCATTCAGCGCCTGAAAATGCTGGTGAAATATGACCAGAGCGAACTGGAGGCCGCCATTCTGAATGCCATTTTCGCTGCCTATATCGAGTCACCGTACGATTCCGAAATGGTTCAGGCTGCGATGGGGGAAAACTTCGATGACACCAGTTTGGGTGCCTATCAGGATGGCCGTGTGGAATTTCACAATGACCGCCGGCTGACTCTGCAAAATGGCGCCCGGATGCCAATTCTTTACCCTGGTGAAAAAATCACAACGGTTAACGCCGCCCGGCCGTACAGCAACTTTGAGGTGTTCGAATCGGCCGTGCTGCGTAACTTCTCATCCGGTACCGGGCTTTCTCCGCAGCAGGTCACTCAGGACTGGTCTGATGTTAACTACAGCTCCGCGCGATCTTCATTGCTGGAAGCGTGGAAGACACTGACCCGACGTCGTGATGATTTTTCAATGGGTACCGCGCAGCCTGTGCTGACTGCATTTGCAGAGGAAGTTCATGATAACGAGGACCTGCCTTTGCCATCGGGAGCACCCGACTTTGTAGAGGCACGTGCTGCCTATTCCCGTGCGCGCTGGATGGGGCCAGGCCGTGGCTGGGTGGATCCGGTTGCAGAGAAAAAAGGCGCCATTCTTGGTCTGGATGCAGGTCTATCAACGCTTGAAATTGAAGTGGGTGAAAACGTAGGCGAAGACTGGGAAGAGGTGCTTGATCAGCGTCAGCTGGAGATTGAGTCATGCCTGAAGAGAGGGCTTCCACTTCCAAGCTGGGCGCAGGCTGATAAATTCGCCAACCAGACTATTACCGATCCGGAGGAAAAGTGAATCTACCTCATCTGGCCCAGCGATTATTTAATACGCCGCTGGCGCTACACCCGAGCAAAGCCGAAGTCATTATGGCATCCGTGATGGATCGGTTTGGTATCACCAAAATCGAATCGTCTCTGGCGATGGATGATGACTGGTACAGCTTCGATGACAACCGCGGGCGTGAATCACGGAACGACCCCGGCTATGAGAACGTGCTGGGGATTGCAGTTATTCCTATCAGCGGAACGCTGGTGCAGAAGCTAGGCAGTCTGCGCCCTTATAGCGGCATGACCGGTTATGACGGGATCCGTCAGGCATTTCTTACTGCTATGGAAGACCAGGATGTTACAGGTATCTGCCTGGACATTGACTCGCCTGGTGGTGAGGTCGCGGGTTGTTTCGACCTGGTTGATGTTATTTACAGCTCGCGAGGGAAAAAGCCTATTCATGCCATTCTGACAGAAAGCGCTTATTCCGCCGCCTACGCTATCGCCAGCGCAGCTGACCATATTTCTGTTCCGCGAACCGGTGGAGTGGGATCGATTGGTGTTATCACCATGCATCTCGATTGGACGCAGCGAATTAAAGATGACGGGCTGAAAGTGACCATTATTACTTTCGGCAGCCGTAAAGCGGAGGGATCGCCATTGCGCGAACTTTCTGAAGAGGCGTTCAATGCCATCCAGCAGGATATTAATGCCATGGGGGAATTGTTCGTAAATACCGTCGCCAGGAATCGCGGGATCAGCGCGAAGATTATTAAGAGTACTCAGGCCGCCTGTTTTATGGCTGCTGATGGTGTGGACCTTGGACTGGCTGATGAGGTATGTCCTCCAGATGCTGCGTTCAGACATTTACTTGAAAAGACAGGAGCCTGAAATGGCAAAGAAACCGTTTAGTTTTGCTCACCTTCTCGGACGTGGCGCGTCAGCCTCCGAAGAGGAAGAGGATAAAAAATCCAAAAAGTCTAAAGCGCGCCGTGCTGAAAAAGACGAGCGTGGCGATGATGCGGAAGACGAAGACCGCGATGACGACGCTGAAGATGAAGAGCGCGATGATGATGCAGAAGACGATGGTGACGATCCGGATGCTTCTGAAGATGATGATTCAGATGATGGCGATGACGACCGCAAAGAAAGCAAAGCGGTGAAAAATGCACGCATTGCCGAGCGTAAGCGCTGTGCTCGTATCTTCGGCAGTAAGCATGCTGCGGCAAACCCATCACTGGCGGCTTCACTCGCATTTAACACCGGGATGAGCTCTGCCGCTGCTATTGATGTGCTGGCATCTACGGCGCCAGCCGTACAACCACAGGCAACGAGAGGACGCTCTCTCGATCAGCGCATGCAGGAAAGCCATGATGTTCGCCTGGGGCAGGATGGTGACAACAAAGCCGGCGGTAAATCGGCACTGGTAAGCAAAATGACCAGTCTCTACAACTCCACCAAAGGAGAGAAATAATGGATCAGTTTGGTCAGAATCAGTTCGCTCCGGGTATGAAAAGCTCTCTGTTCGTTCCCGATCAGCTTGTTGTCAGCACTCTTCAGCTGGTTACCGATTCCGGAACCATTACCGGCGGTACTTTTCTGCGCGGTACTGTTCTTGGCAAAATCACCGCTAGTGGCAAATACACCAAAAGTGTAAAAACTGCCACTGACGGCAGCCAAAACCCGGTAGCAATCCTGGTTGATAACGTCGACGCCTCAACCACGGATCAAAACGGCGGTCTGTACCTCATGGGTGAGTTTAATCAGAACCGTATCGTTTACGATAATACCTGGACCGTTGCTGACCTGAAATCTGCGCTTCGTCCGCTGGCAATTTTCCTGAAAGACAGCCTTCAGGCGCCAGTAGCCGCTTCCTGATTTACCCCTCTCGCCACCTGACCTAATGCTTTAACTGGCAGGGGCTAACTCATTCCAATCTTTGCCAGCGTAATGCTGGCATTATCATGAGACTGAATATGGACAATATTTATGATACCAGCGTGCTGGTTCAGGTAGTTCCCAACCTGCTGACCAGCCAGAACTGGCTGCTCGATCGCTTCTTTCCTAACGTAGTCACCTACGAAACCGAAGAAGTGGCCATTGACGTTGATGTTGGTCTTCGCCGTATGGCTCCGTTTGTTTCACCTCTGGTCGAAGGTAAAGTGGTAGAGAGCCGTAAATACCAGACTAATACCTTCAAGCCCGCGTACATTAAAGATTTGCGTGCGCCGGATCTCCGCAAACCGATTCGCCGCATGATCGGTGAGCGTATCGGTGGCGAATATACTGCTGGCGAGCGTGAAATGCTTAACCTGCAGTTCGAAATGGCTGACCAGATTGACATGATTCACCGTCGTCTGGAATGGATGGCCTCAAGCGCACTGGTTTCCGGTACGGTTACCGTAGTCGGCGAAGGGTATGAAACCAAAGTGGTAAACTTTGGCCGAGCTTCAGACCTGACAATCACGCTGAGCGGATCGGATAAATGGCCTCAGTCCGTAGCGGCCGGGGCCACCAATACTCAGCCGTCTGACGACATTGAAGAATGGCAGACGCTAATTCTGAAGAACTCCGGTGCTGTGCCAACCGACCTCGTTTTCACGAACAAGTCATGGCGTGCGTTCCGTCTGGATACCACTATCAAAGACAACGCCATCACCTTCCCGAACATGAACCCTTACAACAACCAGATCAACCCTGGCGCCCAGATTAATAAAGGGGCGGTCTATAAGGGTCGGTGGGGTAACTTCGACCTGTGGTTGTATAACGACTGGTACATCGACCCGACCGATAACGTTGAAAAACCGATGATCCCTGATGGCGCTGTCATTATGAGCGGCGCCGACCTGATGGGGACGCGTGCTTTTGGCGTTATCCTGGATCCGGAGTTCAACTATGGTCCGCTGGCTTATGCGCCCAAGAGTTGGGTTGAAAAGAACCCAGCACAACGTCTCATCCTGATGCAGTCCGCGCCGCTGGTTATCCCAAGCCGTGTGAATGCATCGCTTTGCGCCATGGTGGTCTGATATGGCTAAAGAAACGAAATCTTCGGTCATGGATGACCTGAACGACGGCGGGACCGGGATTGACGACCTTAATGCTGAGGGGGCTGGCGCCGATGGCGTAGATACCGGTGATCAGCAGTTTAACGGAGATGTTGCAGATTCATCCGGTGGTGATGAGTCAGGCAACGAAGAAGCAGCACCGCCTGAGTATGTTGTGCTCAAAGGCAACTGTATCCGTCATGACGGCGTTGTGTACCGGGAAAATACGCGCATTCTGGTATCTGGTGATGACGCTGCTCGCTTGCTGGCTGCTGGCGTTATTGCTGATATTCAGGTTCTGCGCCAGCGTTTACTCTCTGCGGCCCCGGCGGTTAGCGTTACTTCGGAGTAATCACTATGGGCGTGGACTGGGATTTACATCTTTTAAGTCCGCTTCATGGTGTCTTTGGTGATGAGCATGAGTACCGACCTAAAGTCGGTGCTCCATTCACGATTAACGGAATTTTTGACCGCGGGTATTCCCAGGTAGATGAAAATCTTGATGGGGATTCTGTGATTAACACCTCAAGTCCAATGCTGGGTGTTCGTGATGCCGAATTCCGGCGTCTTGGGAAGCCTCAGCCAGAAGTATCCGATCGGGTATTCATTAAAACTGTGGGTGGTCACGTCATTAATCAGTTATTCGTGGTGTCCAATATCAACCCTGACAGCCATGGCGGATCTCGCCTGGTTCTGAATGTGGTGAAATCACGATGAATGCTTCAGCTATTCGCACTATGGTGGTTACAGCCCTTATCGGTTATACCGATGCGGGCGACCGCGTTTATTCTCCGCGAGACTGGCCAACCTCATCGGCGATTTATCCTGCGCTGTTGGTGCAGACTCCTTTTGACCACAAGAAAGCGCTTGGGCGTAATACGCCAGCCTTCACCACGGTAACAACCGTTCGTATTACTGGTCGTGTCCAGGAATATGATGGTGAAACTGATGATGATGGCGCTATGCGTGCTGAAACAGCCCTGGAAAATTTGCGAGAGCAGGTTGAGAGGGCTGTTATCAATAGCTATGAACTCACCAGGAAAATCCAGAAGTACGCGGAAGTGCGATCAACGATAAATGTTGATGCTGACGGTGAGGCGCATATGGGGCAGTTATTGTTTGAAATCGACATTGAGCATTATCAGGGGCCGGAAGATTTTTATCCTGTTGACCCGCCTCCGTTCGAAGGGGTCGATATCACTATAACCATGCCTGACGGTACGCCGCGTCCGGGAACCAGTATTAACCTTCAGGAGTAATCAATGTTTGTAAAACCTAAAGATGGGCTCAGCGTGCGCTGCCCTGTCCGGGGCGAAGCATTGCCCAAAGAAGGCGCTGACGTGCCGGATAATACATTCTGGCGCCGCCGACTGAAGGATGGCGACGTAATCCCGGTTCAGGAAAAAGGTGTGAAGAGCACCACTCAAAAAGAGGGCGACAGTAAATGACCGTTCCGTTTTCACGCGTCCCCAGTAACCTCCGGACGCCGTTGTTTTACGTGGAGTTTGACAACTCCATGGCCAATACCGCTACGGCAACCCAGCGCACTCTGCTGATTGGGCAGATGCTGTCCAGTGGGTCAGCTGTGCCCAATATCCCTGTTAAAGTTTCCTCCCCGAATGGAGTTGGGGACCTGAGTGGCAAAGGTTCTCAGTTGCATGGAATGATGACGGCGTATCAAAAGAATGATACCGCTGCAGAAGTCTGGATCCTGCCTCTGGCGGATGACTCTGAATCTATGACAGTTGCTAAAGGGACTATTAAAGTCACCTCGCAGGCTTCTGAGACCGGGGTTATCTCGCTCTATATCGCCGGGATCCGCGTGCAAATGACCGTCCTGGCAACTGATACGCCAGTACAGATTGCCGCAGCGATGGTAGCAGCCATTTCCAAGAAAACTGATCTGCCGGTTACTGCTGCCGTAAAATCTGACGCCACTGATACCGTCGAGCTTACCGCAAAAAATGCTGGGCTTTTGGGTAATGGCATTGATATTCGCCTTAACTATCTCGGTACGCAGGGGAGTGAGGTTACACCGGCTGGCTTGACTCTCACGATTACGGCAATGTCTGGTGGCGCAGGTGCTCCTGATTTTGTCGATGCGCTCGGCAATCTTCAGGATAAAACCTTTGACTTTATCGTTAACCCCTACGACGACACCGCATCTCTTGATGCGATGAAGGCGTTTCTTAACGATGCCTCTGGCCGCTGGGCGTGGGATAAACAACTTTATGGCCACGCCTTCGGTACTACGTCTGGAACTTATGCCGAGCTGGGAACGAAGGGTGAGGCGCGTAATAACCAGCACGAAACATTGCTGGGAGTTTATCGTTCTCCAACGCCACGTTACATCTGGTCAGCGGCGCTGGTTGGGGCTATTGCTCCGAGCCTGCGCAATGATCCAGGTCGTCCTCTGCAGAGCCTGCCCATTTATGGTGTTCTGGCGCCAGATTTGTCAGACCGGTTTGAGCTGACCGAGCGCAATAACCTTCTGTATAGCGGTATTTCAACGTACACCGTCGCTGATGATGGGACTGTCAACGTTGAAAACGTCATCACCACCTATCAGAAAAACAGCTACGGCGACGAAGACGATAGCTATCTTCAGGTAGAAACGTTGTTCAGCCTGATGTTCGTCACGCGTTATCTTCGCACTGCCGTGACCAGTAAATTCGGGCGAATGAAGCTGGCCGCCGATGGAACCCGTTTTGCTCCAGGGCAGCCGATTGTCACGCCTAATATCATCAAGGCCGATCAGATCGCTGAGTACCAGACGCTGGTGTTTAACGGCTATGCACAGGATGCCGAAGCGTTCGCGAAAAATATTATCGTTGAACAAAACGCATCAAATCCGAACCGCGTCGATGTGTTGTGGCCGGGAACCCTGATCAATCAGCTGCGTATTTTTGCGCTGCTTAACCAGTTCCGCCTGCAGGCTGAATCAACAGGAGCATAAGTCATGACTGATACTTCTAACCGCATTGCCGGTACTGCCTATGTCACCGTTAACGGTGTGTCGGTCATGGTTGAAGGCTCGTTCAAATACCAGCCCTCAACGGTAAACCGTACCACGCTGACCGGAATGGATGGCGTACACGGTTATAAAGAAAAGCCTGTTGCGCCGTACATTTCCGCCCGCCTGCGCGATAGTGGCGGCACAAATGTACAGGGCTTTAACAAACAGACCAATGTCAACGTCATCGCGGAACTGGCGAATGGCAAAACAATCATTGGTCGAGGGCTCTGGACGGTAAACGTCCAGGAAGTTGAAAGCGAAGATGCAGTGTTCGATGTTCGCTGGGAAGGGTTTGAGGTCACGGAGAACTAAAATGGCTGAATTAGAACGTACGAAAATCATTGTTCTTACAACGCCTCTTGAAGATGCGGCACAGAAAACGCGATATGAGCAACTTGAGCTTAAAGCGCCGACACTGAGCCAGGTCGAAAAGTTTTACGAAAAACAGGAATCATCCTCCGCAATTGCTGCGATGCGCTTGCTAATCGGTCTTGTGACCGATACCCGGGAAAGTGTATTGCAGCCAATGGATTATGTCGATTTCTGCAAATGTAAGGAGTACCTGCTCAGTTTTTTGAACTGGAAGCCCTGACCACATGGCAGGAGGTGGCGGCAGACGTCACCTTCTATTTCAGGTGGAGCGACGAACGGGCGTGGGGAATGACCAAAAAAAGGCTGCTCTGGTGGGTAACACAGGCGAAGCGAATTAATAAACTGAAGTCCGGAGGTCAGGACGATGAGTAACTCATTCGATTTTGAGCTTATTGCGGACGACAGAGTCAGCGCTACCATTGATGAGATCAACGAGGCCATAAAAAACCTCCTCCCTCATTTGGATGAGACACAAGAAAAGCTTAACCTCGGCGGCGATGATACTGTCGATAGCCTTGATGATGTCAGTAAGAGATTGGATAAAATGTCCCGTAGTGCGCGGGATAACGTCCAGTTCATCGGAGATATTATTCCTCCATTGAAGATTGTTGGTGAGCTGGCCGGGAAAATGGCTGGATTTGGCGCTGTGGGGGTTATTGGATTCGGCATGAAAAAAGTTGCCGACGGCTTCCGAGATGCGGCAAAAGAGGCATATAACCTCGAAACGCACGCGCAGAACACCGCTATGAGCGTTAAAGATTTCTCGGCGCTATCCGGTGCCATGCGCATTTTGGGCGCAGACAGCGAAAGCTCTGCAACTTCAATTGAAGGTTTTTTTAAAGCACTTAATGAAGCGAACAGCGCGAAAAATCCGGGATTTATGAACGCTATGTCGCAAATTGGTGCGCAGATCGAGAAGAACAAAGACGGCTCAGTTAATACGCTTAAAACTCTGGAGTCGATAGCGAAAATTTTCCCGACCCTGCGGCCTGACCAGCAAAAATCCGCTGCGGACGGGCTGGGTTTAACGCCAGAACTACTGGCACTGATGCGTGAAGGCGCAAATTATAAAAAACTTCTGGCGAAAGCCGATGAGTTTGGACTGACTGTTGACCCAGAACTGAATAAACAGCTTTCAGACGTCAATGTTACGATGAATGAGTTGGGGGCCGCCTGGGATGGCTTGATTAATAAGGCTGAAAAAAAGGTTCTGAAATTTGTCATGTCCGATGGTTCCGTTAAGAACGGACTGGAGGGGGTCACAGATTTACTCACTAACGGTGATTTTACCGCATTATCCCATGCGGTTGGTTTTATAAATACTGACGAGGCTGAGAAGTTACGCCGCATTCAGGGCAATAAAGAGCTTTATAACAAACTCACTCGCCGGGAGCGCGGGGCGGTCGATGCTGGTTTTATGACCGATGCCGTCCGTAAACGCTATGATGCGGAATATGGTGCTACTGACGCTGCAGAGCGTCTACGCGGCGATTTGTCGGTGATTATGCCGCAAAAAATACCGGGGAATAATCCGGTTCCTTACGGCCAGAATACTGGCAGCGGCCAGTATGATGACATTCTTAACGCAGCGGGTAAAAAGCACGGCATCGATCCGCGACTTTTGAAAGCCGTCATGATGCAAGAGTCTGGCGGAAACCCGAACATTATTAGTGACGCTGGTGCGCTTGGATTGATGCAACTCATGCCTTTCAACCTTAAGGCGTATGGGGTTACAAACTGGAGAGACCCTAACCAAAACATTGATGGCGGCGCGGGCATTTTGGCTGAAAACCTTCGAAAAGCCGGGGGGGATATCTCCCTGGCGCTTCGCTACTATCACGGCGGTTATGATCGGAGTCGATGGGGGCGTGTAAATGCTGCATATCCCGGCGCGGTGTTGGCTCGCTATCAAAGGCTTATCGAAAGCGACAATCAGGGTAGCGTCAATCAGAGTCCGGCTCCAGGGATCATCCAGCCCTCATCCGGGGCAGGAGCTGTGTCGGTAAACGATATTACCAAATCGTTCAAGAGTGCCATGGAAGATAACAAGATAAAACTCGAAATCACCATGGTCAATGAGAAAGGGGATCGAAAGGTTTTTGAAAGCCAGAATGGTGGTCGGATAACGCTACCAATGAATTATTAATTTGTTATAGTATTTATAGATGGTGTAGCATCTTCCAATATCACCTGATACTGGAGATGGTCGATGAATGCAAAAAATATATTAACGCTCCTCTTTCTTTCTCCTTTCATAGCTGCCGCAGATCGCGGAGATGATATTTGTCAAACGTGGGTGCGGCAGGGTTATGGAAACACAATTACTACACCACCAATTACTGGCAATGTACCTGCTATAATATCTGATCTTGCCATATGCTTTAAGGGTAAAAATTATAGCCAAGACACTGCAAAAATAACTAATATAAAAGGACTGGCAGGGGATGGGTTGCGGGTTGTATCTTCACTAAAAATGGATGGCTACGAAGAGTTTTATGTTTCTTTATATAATGAAAAAGCAGGGGTGTCTGCAATTACAAGAGTGTTTATCAATGAATGGGGTAACATTTACGCTAAAGAAAACGGCCTGGTAAGTAAAAAAGATATCAATGGATTATCCCCTGAGGGGGTGTTTTCTTTTGTTATTCCTGGCGATAATAAAACCATATATTTTAATGTGATTGAACCCGCAAGAACAAGAGTATATAAATTTGAACAGGCTTCTGGGTATTTTTATACAATGGCCCATGTGAAAAAGATATCCGACGGTTATGGAGAGTATGCGAAAAAAAATGGTGATATTGTCGTTTCACGTCAAGCAGAGTCTGGCGGGAAAGGAAGTAGGGCGGAAGGGTTTATCTTGGATAAAAACGGAAATAAAAAATGCATGGTAGATTCAACCCAACGTGCATGGGCATTCTTTGCTGAGTGTGATTAGACTGCATTTTCTTGGTATTTATACTTTCAAAATGACATATAGTTTTGTTAAGTAACACATAAAATATAACCCGCCAACTGGCGGGCTTTTTATATCTGGAGTTCAAATGCCGATTATTCAGGATGCGATTTCGTCGCTGATGGGCGGCGACACCAGTGATGACTGGCAGAGTAAGTTGCGCCCATCGAGCTTCAGAGGTGTTTCGTTTGCTGTGATCGCCGAGGAGGGAAGCCACGGGCGCCGTCAGGCAGTGCATGAGTATCCTTATCGTGATACTGCATGGATAGAAGACATGGGGCGTGGCGTCCGGCGTATTGTTATCCGTGGATTTATCATTCAGGACAGTCAGTTGTACGGCGGCGGTGATGTCATTAGCCAGCGACAAGCACTTATTGCTGCATGTGAAGAGAAAGGTTCGGGGAC
>ERZ773113.1610-NODE-1610-length-10790-cov-4.840615_pt1 | contig 10790 bp, 10 predicted proteins | sample MGYA00580565_ERZ773113 | MGnify/ENA primary metagenome ERZ773113 (study PRJEB29015, sample SAMEA2737827) | human gut metagenome | biome: human gut; feature: human-associated habitat; material: faeces | place: China | collected 2012 ...
CCTTTTTCTGCATATCCTCCACAGCCTGCGGGTTATGGATCAGCGGGCCGAGGGTGGCCACCTTGCAGCCTTCGTTCAGCAGGCCATAGGTCAGGTCCACCGCCCGCTTGACACCAAAGCAGAACCCCGCCGTTTTGGCAACTCGGATCTCCATCTTTTACGCCCCCATCTTTTCCCACGCATCCAGCAGGGCCTGCTTGTTGGCACGCAGCTTTTTGGTGTCGCGGCGGCTCTCCATGGCAAACTGCTCTGCAGGCATCGGCTCGCCGTAGATCACCCGTACTTTGCAGAACAGGTGCATTTTTCCATCCGGCGTATCGTACAGGATGCGGCAGGGCACTACGTCCACCCCGGCCCCCGCCGCAATGACGAACAGTCCGCTCTTGGGCGGCAGAAGCTTCCCGTCCTTTTCGCGGGTGCCCTCCGGGAAGATGAGCAGTGTTTCGCCGTTTCTGCACTTTTCTACGGTCTGCTCAATGGCAGCCATTTCATCCTTTGTGCCGCGCACGCACACCGCGCCGCAGCAGCGGAAGAACCATGTGAGCAGGGCGTTGATCTCGAACAGTTCCTTCTTGGCGAACACGATCATCCGCCTGCTCCACCGGGTGACCACGATGAACACCGGGTCGATGGCGGAGACATGGGTGGGCGCAAGGATGCAGCCCTTTGTCTGCACCTTTTTCAGGTTTTCGCGGCCCTCTACATGGATGCGGAAGCCGATATGCCACAAAAGCCACGCAAAGGGCACTAAGATGTAATATAATATCATTTTATCGTTTTATTCACTTTCTCCGCAATGATCTTCTTCATTGCAGCAAGGCTCTGTTCAAAATCCAGCTCCGAAGTATCCAGCAGCACGGCATCGTCCGCCTGCTTCAGGGGCGCAGCGGCACGGTGGGTGTCCTGATAGTCCCGCTGCTTCACGTCGGCCAGCACCTCTTCATAGGGAGTATCGATGCCCTTGGCCTGATACTCTTTCCACCTGCGTGTGGCGCGGGCTTCCGGCGTGGCGGTAAGGAAGATCTTCACCGTGGCATCCGGCAGCACCACCGTGCCGATATCGCGGCCGTCCATCAGCACGTCCTGCTTTTTGGCCATATCCCGCTGCAGTTCCAGCAGAAAGGCGCGCACAGCCGGGTTTGCGCCCACGGCAGAGGCAGCCATACCTGCGGCCTCGGTGCGGATGGCGGTGCTCACATCCTCTTCCTTTAAATAAATGTGCTGCTCGCCCTCAATGGAGGCCAGCCGCAGCTCGATCTGGGGAAGCAGCGCGTTGACCGCTGCGTTGTCCTTGGGGTCCTTGCCTGCGCGCAGGGCATACAGGCCGATGGCGCGGTACATGGCACCGGTATCCACATAAATATAGCCCATTTCAGCCGCCAAACGGCGTGCCAGCGTAGATTTGCCTGCACCTGCAGGCCCGTCGATCGCAACAGATACCATGTTGTATCTCTCCTTTTTAAACTGAACGATTTAAAATGGCCTCCGCATTCGCTGTGGCCATCTTCAGTGGAAAATCATTTTAATATTTTTGCGCTCTGCGGAGCGCTCCAAACACATTTTCACCGGATGGGGTCGTAACGGAGAACTGCATTGCTGCTCGTTCCCTTCAGGAACAGTTGCGCAGTGGTCTGTGAGACTATCCTGGCAACAACTCTTTTTGTGAAAACGTATTTTGAAAACGACCGCAGTCGTTTTCAAAATACAAATCAAAAAAATCTATTCCTATAAATATGCCCAGAGCAGCGCGGAGGGCATTTAAAATTGTTTTATCTGTAATTACAGATTATTTGCAAATGCCTGTGCAGTGCAGAAGGCGATCTGCAGGTTGTAGCCGCCGGTATAGGCATCCACATCCAGCACTTCGCCTGCAAAGTAAAGGCCCAGCGCCTTTTTGCTCTGCATGGTTTTGGGGTCCACCTCCCGCACGGACACGCCGCCGCTGGTGATCACCGCGTGGGCCAGATCGCCCCGGGCATCAATGGACACCCGCCAGTGCTTCATCAGCTGCACCAGCTCCCGCTTCTGTTCCCGGGTGATCTGGTTGGCCTTGGTAGCCGGGTCGATGCCCCAGCGCGCCACCATCACCGGCTGCATACTGGACGGCAAAAGCTTTACCAGCGCGCCCTGCGCCGCATGGTTTGCCAGCAGGGCAAAATCCCGCGTGATGCGGTCGTAAAGCTGCTCTTCGCTGAGAGCGGGCTTGAGGTCGATCTCCGCATGATACTTGTGTTTTTTCATGTCGCCCAGATGGCTGGAGGCGCTCAAAGTCAGCGGGCCGCTGATGCCAAAATGAGTGAACAGCATTTCGCCCTGCTCATCAAAAATGGCCTTGCTGTCCTCGAACAGGGTCAGGGTGACGTTTTTCAGCGCCAAGCCCATCATCTTTTTGCAGTCCGCGTCATGGCTCACAAGACTGACCAGACTGGGCACCGGCTCGATGAGGGTGTGCCCGGCCTGCTGGGCCAGTTTGTAGCCGTCGCCGGTAGAGCCGGTGGTGGGGTAGCTCACGCCGCCGGTGGCCACCAGCACGGCATCCGCCCGGTACTCCCGGCCGGAGGTGCCCCGCACACCGATGCACCGCAGTGCCGGGCCTGCCTTTTTCTTTTTGGGGTGGCGCGGGTTTTCCGGTGCGGCGGGAGCTGCTTCCGGCTCCGGTGTTACCTCTTCCAATAGCAGCTTTTTCGCGCCGTCATGCACGAGTTCAGCATCCTGCGCATAGCGCAAAAGAGCCTGCCGGATCTCCTCGGCCTTGTCCGATACCGGGAACACCCGGCGGCCGCGCTCCACCTTCAGCTCCACGCCAAGGCCTTCGAACAGCTCCATGGTCTTTGCCGGGGGAAACGCTCCCAGCGAGGAGTACAAAAAGCGCGGGTTCGTGCGCACATGGCGCAAAAACTCCTCTGCCGGGCAGTCGTTGGTCACGTTGCAGCGCCCCTTGCCGGTGACAAGGATCTTCTGCCCGGGCTTCTCGGTATGCTCCAGCACCGTTACCTGATGTCCCTGCCGCACGGCAGCACCCGCCGCCATCAGTCCGGCTGCCCCGGCTCCCACGATCAAAACCCTTGCCATCTGTCATCCTCCCAAAATCGCCTGTTGATTCTATTGTATCATACCAGAAACAAAGCGCAAAAGCAATGCAGCGCCGCAGGAAATGAATGGATTTTCGGTTCTCCCCCTCTTGACAAAGCCGCCGGGCTGCTGTATTCTTTTTACAGACCGTTAGTTTGTAAAAAGGAGCATCCGCCATGCCGCGCAACAAATACCCGGAACAGACCGTTGAAAAGATCCTGGACGCCGCCGCCCTGCTCTTCCTCCAGAAGGGCTACCAGAATACCACCCTGCAGGACATCATCGATGCCACAAAGCTTTCCAAAGGGGCGGTGTACCATCACTTCCGCTCCAAGGAGGAGATCGCGCAGCGCGTCGGTGACCGTTTGGGCGACCAGATGTGGGAGCCGCTGCGCCATATCCGGGACGACCCGGCCCTGACCGGGCTGCAGAAGCTGCAGGCGGTGTTTGCAGCATCCTTTGCCGGGCAGCGGCAGCAGCAGATCGCGCAGACTTTGCCGCACCTGTGCAGCAACCCGCAGTTCCTTGCCATGGAGCTGACCAACATTGAAGCGCATTTAGCCCCGGAGTGTATTGCACCCATGATCCGGCAGGGCATGGCGGACGGCTCCATCCACACCACCGATGCCAATGCGCTGGCCGAAGCGCTGTTCGTGCTGGCAGACATCTGGCTTTCTCCCCAGACGCGCCCCACCACACCGACCGAGCAGCGGGCGCGGAACGTCGTGTTTCAGCAAATGACCCATGCACTTGGGCTGGATCTTTTGACGGATGCACAGGCCGAACAGCTGGTGCAGCTGTGCACACCGGTCAAAGACTGAATTTCCCGGGCGGAACGCTCCGCCTTTTTTTGTATGTAAATACAGACCAGCAGTCTGTAAATAAAAAAGCAGGAGGTTTCCATGAACACTTTTATCCTTATCGTCCTTGGACAGATCGTCTCCCTGTTCGGCAATGCCGCCCTGCGGTTTGCGTTGCCGCTGTATCTGCTGCGGCAGACTGGTTCTGCCGCGCTGTACGGCGGCATCACCGCTCTGGCCATGCTGCCCGCCCTTGCTGGAATGCTGACCGGCGGCGCACTGGCAGACCGCTGCCGTAAAGCCCGCCTGATGGCACTGCTGGATCTGGTGACCGCCGGTATTGCGGCTGCAGCCGCTGCCGGACTGCCGCATCTGCCCCTGCTTCCGCTGGTCCTGACAGTGCTGGGCAGTCTGTACGCCATTCAGGGGCTTTACCAGCCCGTGGTACGCGCCTGCCTGCCTCTGCTACTGAACGGCACCCAGCTGCTGCGCGGCAACGCAGTCATCCAACTGGTGGATACCGTGGACGAGCTTCTCGGTCCCTTGCTGGGTGCTGTTCTGTTGGAGCACCTCGGCATCCGGGGTCTGCTGGTGCTCTGCGGCTGCTGCTTTGCACTTTCTGCCGGGATGGAGCTCTGTCTGCGCATCCCACAGGATGTCCCATATGACACAAAGCTCTCCGTCCGTTCTCTGTGGGCCGACCTGCGGGAAAGTGCGCAGTTCCTCACCGGGCAGGCTGCGGTGCTGCGGTTAGCTGCCGCCATGGCGGCTGTAAACCTGCTGGAAGTCCCCGCCCTCACCGTAGGTGTTCCGGTGCTGGTGGTACAGACCCTGCAGAAAAGTGATGCCTCCCTCGGTCTTGTGCAGGCGGTGCTGAGCGCAGGCGGCATTCTGGGCGGCGTGCTGGCCGGAACCGTCTTTGTCCGTTATCCCATCCGCAGCGGCACACCTCTTTTGCCGGCGCTCAGCGGCGTGTGCGCCGCGCTGGGTCTTGCCCTCCGGGTGTCAGTGCTGCAGTTCGGCAGCATTCTGGTGCTGGGGGCCGTGTTTATGGCCGTGGCAGCGCTGTTCAATGTATGGTTCTTTGCGCAGCTGCAAGTGCTGGTGCCGCAGGCACAGCTGGGCAAAACTACCGCCTGTTGCACCGTGCTGGCCTGCCTGACCCAGCCCATCGGGCAGGCAGCCTATGGCATTGCCTTCCAGCACTGGGCCGCACACCCCGCAGATGTACTGCTGGCAGCCGGGGTGCTTTCGGCGCTGGTTCTCTGGCTGCTGCAAACGCGCCGTACCGTCTGACACAGCAAAAAAGGAGCCGCTGTTGCAGCCCCTTTTATGGTTTGCTTACTCCGGTAGCTTTGCCGGGTCAAGGTAGCTTTCGCCCCGCTTTACCTCCACATGGATGTGGCTCTCCTCGGCGCACTCGCAGCCGACAGTGCCCACCGTGCCAAGCTTCTGCCCGGCGGTCACGGTGTCCCCGGCCTTTACGGCAGGGTCTGCCACGCCGCACAGTCGCCAGCAGCGGCCAGCGGCATCTTCCAGCACCACCACGGTGCCCCAGTTGCCCTCTGCCCCGGCAGAGACCACCTTGCCCGCCACGGGTGCCGCCACCGCAGCACCCTGCGTGCAGGCATAGTCCACACCGTTGTGGGTGCGCCAGTCTCCAAGGGTCTTGTTATACACCAGCTCATCGCCGCTGAAGGCGTTGAGCACACGCCCCGGCATAGAGGGCGCGGCGGCAGGCTGCGCCGAACTGCTGGCAGGCGAGGATGCGCCTTGCAGTGCCGAGGGTTCGCGCAGCGAACCAGAGCCAGACTGCGCACCAGAGGATGCCCCAGAGGGCGTCTGCTGCGGCACATCGGTCTTGCTGTTTGCAACGTCGGTCACGGGCTGCTGCCATGTGGTATCCTCCTGTGCGTCCCAGTCCGGTTCTGTTTCCGGGGTGGTCTGTTGGGTGGTGCCGGGGGCGTTTAGTCCATCCAGACTTTTTTGCAGTTCTGCCCGCAGGGCACGCACCGCCCACACCCCTGCCGTAGCCGCAGCCAGCAGGCTTGCGGTCAGCAGCAGAGCAAAGCCCTTGCCGTGCAGAAATTTTTTGATCTGCTCCATGCTTGTTACTCCCATCTGTTCGTTTTGTATACGGGAACTTTTCTGGGCTTAGTGTGGGACAGCGGCGGGCAGTTTATGCAAGGGGGCAAAAAAGACACGCAAAAAGGCTGAGCAGCCACTTTTTGCAGCTGCTCAGCCTTGCTGTATCCCGTTTTTGGTTACTTGCGCGCGATCATTTCGGTATAGGCCAGCACCAGCGGGCCTACGCCCTTGGCGTCATTGCAGACCACCGGCTCGCTGAAGTAGTAGGCCAGAGAGCCGTCACGGTGATCCTTGCCGCCCAGACCCGCCACAAGGCAGATGCCGTCCAGCTGCAAGCTGCCGTCCGGGTTCTTGGACAGATACCGGTCGCAGGTGCCGTAGAAAGCCTTCTCCGCCCATGCAGCCATGCGTTTGGGCAGATAGCCCAGACGCACGCCCTTGAGTACGGCATAGGCAAACAGGGCGGTGCCGCTGGTCTCCAGATAGTTGCCCTCGGCCTCCGGGTGGTCGATGACCTGCCAGAACATCCCGGTCTGCTCGTCCTGGAACTTGTGCATGTCCTCCACAGCCTGTTTGAGCATGGCCATGATGCCGCGGTACTCGTTGTACAGCTGCTCGTCCATGCGCTCCAGCACATCCACCATTGCCACAAGGAACCAGCCCATGGCGCGCAGCCAGAAGTTGGGGCTGCAACCGGTCTCGGGGTCTGCCCAGTACATCTGGCGGCTCTCATCGTAGCCGTGGTAGTACAGGCCGGTCTTTTCGTCCCGCATGTGCTTTTTGATGTTCATGAACTGCTTGTAGCTGTCGATGCAGCCCTGCATCTTGTTGAAGCGGGTCTCGTACTCCATGTAGAAGGGCTGTGCCATATAGGTGCCGTCCAGCCACACCTGCCACGGATAGATGTCCTTGTGCCAGAAGTTGCCCTCCTTGGTGCGGGGCTGGGTGAGCAGCTGGCTGCGGATGGTGTCGATGGCCTTGCGGTACTTCTCGTCCCCGTAGATGTCATACAGAATGAACAGATTCTTGCCCTGATTCACGTTGTCCAGATTGTACTCCTTGGGGTCGTAGGTCTTGATGGAGCCGTCCGGCTGCACAAAGTAGTCGATAAACTCCTTGGAAAACTCCAGATACTTCTCGTCACCGGTGGTCTTGTACAGGCTCAGGCAGGCGGTAATCATGCAGCCGTCGATGTAGTTCCACTTGTTGGGCTTGCCGCTGCGCACCTTCTCGATGTTCCACATCGGTGCCTCGGCGCTGGAATTGGCGATCAGGTAGTCCACATAGTCGCCCAGCATGGACAGGATCTCTTCATGGGTCATGGGTCAGTCCTCCTCAAAATGTCCTACGTTGGCAAAGTGCAGCCGCTCGCCCTCGTAGCCCTCGATCTTCACGTTGTGCAGGTCGATCTCCTTGACGTTCTCGGCATAGATGGCCAGCTTTTTCACCAGCGGACGGTTGTCGGCCATGGCCGCCTGTCCCTCCTTGGCGTTGGGGTCAAAGGTGATACTCACATCCCGCATGGTTACCCGCTCAATGGGCTGCTCCGGCAGGCCATCGAAATAGCAGCCTGCAAACTGGGCATCGGTGGCCACGATATTCTCCATGGTCAGGCTGCCCAGCTTGGGGGTGTACTCGTCCACCGGCATGGCGTCGCGGCACTGCACATAGGGGCCGTGGCCGTCCGGGTCGCAGAAGTAGAACATATTGATGACAAAGGGTGCTTTGACGCCCCGCATCTCCACGTTACGGAACACCAGCCCGTCAATGACGGCGGTGTTGCCGCGGCCCCGGCGGGTCTTGACGCGCAGACCACGGTCGGTGTGGTCCATCAGGCACTGGGTCACTACCATGTCCTTCACGCCGCCGCTCATCTCGCTGCCGATGACGATGCCGCCATGGCCCTTGTCCAGCAGGCAGTTGCGGATGACGGTATGCTCACAGCTGCGCTTCAGTTTCATGCCCAGAAAGACCTTGCTGGCCTTCATGGCGATGCAGTCATCGCCCACATGGATGTTCATGCCGATGATGCGGATATACTCGCAGCTCTCGGGGTCGATGCCGTCCGTGTTGGGGGCGTTGTAGGGGTTGTTGATGTTGAAGTTGAGCAGGTCGAGGTGCTTGACAAAGATGGGGTGGATGGTCCACGAATAGCTGTTCTGCACCGTGATACCGTGCAGGCAGACGTTCTCGCTGTCCACCGCAGCCACGGCCCGGGGACGCCATGCGATGCGCTTGACCTTGGGGTTCACCCACCAGTCGCCGTTTTCGGCATCGCAGTCCAACGTGCCCTCGCCGGTCACCACCACGTCATGCACCTGCGTAATGTTCAAAAGACCTGCAAAGCTGTCCAGCGGGTTGCCCTCCCAGCCGGTCAGGTAGTACTCGTCCACCTCGTTCTCGCTGGGCAGCACACCGGGCAGGATGGGGTAATGGGTGCGGTCGTTGTCGCCCAGCAGCACCGCGCCCTTTTCCAGATACAGGGTGGTGTTGCTCTTCATGAACAGGCTGGCGGTGCGGTAACGGCCGGCAGGCACATACACTGTGCCGCCCTTGGGACAGGTGGACAGCGCCGCCTGCAGCCGCACGGTGTTGTCGGTCTCGCCGTCAGCCACCAGACCATAGCGGGCAGCATCCACAAAGAAGGTCTCGGCCTCGGTGGTGAAATCCAGCTTCAGGGTCTCGTCCTCGGCCTGCACCTCCACCGTATAGGTGGTGCCGGGCAGCAGGGAGAACAGGGAAAATACATTGGTGTTGCAGGCCTCGTACACCGTCTTGCCGTTCAGGGCAACGGTAAAGGGGTGTGCCGGACGGTAGCACTGCTCGTTTTCCAGCTCGAAAACGGCGCTGCGGGTCATGGAACGGATCAGGGTCAGATTCATGCGAAATAACCTCCTGTGAGTTTGTCTTGCCCCCACGGGGCAGACGTGGTATCATGAGGAAAAGCGCTCTCCCGGCACCGGGAGGGCTGTTTCCGGAAAGGATGCGCAAGATGAAAGCGGAACGGGAAAAGATCCATGCAAAGGTAAAAGCGGACACCGTGCGGCTGAACGGCAGCAAGCTGGAGCTGACGGCAGACGAGGAGACGTGCACCTTTCTGCTGGTAAGCGAGGGCAGCTGCACCCTGCAAATGGGAGAAAACGATCTGCTGCTGAACCCCGGCAGTGCGCTGCTGCTGGGCGCGGGGGACGCGGTGCTCTCTGCCGCCGGTGCAGCCGTCCCGGAACTGGTGGGCTGCCGCTTTCCGCTCAGCGCCCTGCACGAACTGCGCAGTGCCACCCAGCGGGATTTTGCCCGGCTGTTTTTGCCCGGCGAGGCAACGGTGCTGTACGGCCCGGTGCCGTGGGTTCGCCGCCTGCGCACCCTGCTGGAGATGATGCGCGCTGCCATGCCGGAGCAGGACTACCCCGGCGGGCTGTACCTGCTGCTCATCCTGCACTATGTCGAGCAGGAGTGCCTTGCCGAGAGCAGCGCCGCAGCGCGCCCCCGCAACGAGACCATTGAGCAGGTGTGTGCCTACCTTGCCGCCAACTACCGGCAAAAGTTCTCCCTTACCGAGGTGGCGGCGCGGTTCTACCTTTCCCCCTACTATCTCAGCCGCCTGTTCCGGCGGGTGACCGGGCAGTCCATCGTGGACTACCTGAACAACCGCCGCATCGAGGCTGCGCAGAAGCTGCTGGAGACCACCGAGCTTTCCATCAGCGCTATTGCCGAGCAGACCGGCTTTGCCAGCGCCGCCCACTTCCGCCGCGTGTTCCGCGAGGTAATGGATATCAGTCCTTTGCAGTACCGCAAGAAGCAGACAAAATGATGTATCAACCAAAACACCCCCTGTGCCATCCGTTGGGAGCAGCACAGGGGGTGTTGGTCTTGGTCAGATGTTCTTATGGCGCATTAGCCCTTGACGGCACCTGCGGAGATACCTTCAACGAACTGATCCTGTGCACAGAAGAATACGATCAGCTGCGGCAGGATGGAGATGAGGGACAGAGCAAGGATCTTGTTCCAAGCAAAGCCGGTATCACCGTCCATAGACAGCTTGACGAACAGGGACATGGGGTACTTGCCGGGGGTGCTGACGTAAAGCAGCGGGCCCATAAAGTCGTTGCAGCTCCACATGAACTGGAACAGTGCGCAGGACACCAGAGCGGGTCCCAGCATGGGCACGATGACCTTGTACAGAGTCTGGAAAGAGGAGCAGCCGTCAATGGCGGCAGCCTCGTCCAGATCACGCGGGACGTTGCGCATGAACTGCACCAGCTGATACACGAAGTAGGTCTCGGTAGCAAATGCGCAGTGCACCCAGATGGCCAGATAGAAGGGGCTGTCCACCCAGCCGAACTTGTTGTACAGCAGGTACTGGGGCACGTTCAGCACGACCTGCGGCAGGAACAGGGTAGCCAGCATGATGTTGAACAGCAGCTTGCGGCCGGGGAAGTCGAAACGGCCAAAGCCGTAAGCGGCAATACAGGCAGACACCACAGTGCAGATCACCTTGGGGATGACATAGCTGTAAGTGTTGAGCATGGCCTGCAGGATGTTGATGGAGCCGCCGAAGTTGTTCAGGGCGTTGCGGTAGCCATCTAGCGTAGGCTTTTTGATCCACAGGCTGATGCCTGCAAAGATCTCGCTGTTATCCTTGAAGGTAGCGCTGATCATCCACAGCAGAGGATAGATCATGATGACACCAACCAGGATCAGCACGAAGTACTTAAAGAAGGTTGCGATCTTATTCGATGCTTTCATTCCCATATTGGTCACCTTACCTTTCATCCGAGTAGTAGACCCACTTCTTCTGGCTGGTGAACGCAATGATCGTCAGGATGCAGA
>ERZ773113.1612-NODE-1612-length-10786-cov-15.615879_pt1 | contig 10786 bp, 6 predicted proteins | sample MGYA00580565_ERZ773113 | MGnify/ENA primary metagenome ERZ773113 (study PRJEB29015, sample SAMEA2737827) | human gut metagenome | biome: human gut; feature: human-associated habitat; material: faeces | place: China | collected 2012 ...
CTTGAGCGAAATCTTGTTTGTCGGGCTCTCGTCAAAGCGCGCGAAGTAGCGGCCGAGCATCAGGAAGTCCGCGCCCATTGCAAGCGCGAGGGTCATGTGGTGGTCGTAGACGATGCCGCCGTCGGAGCAGACGGGGATATATACGCCCGTTCTCTCGAAATATTCGTCTCTTGCCTTGCAGACATCGATAAGAGCCGATGCCTGACCTCTGCCGATACCCTTTGTCTCGCGGGTGATGCATATCGAGCCGCCGCCGATGCCGACCTTTATGAAGTCCGCACCCGCCTCGGCGAGGAAGAGGAAGCCCTCTCTGTCAACTACGTTGCCCGCGCCGACCTTGACGCTGTCGCCGTAGTGCTCTCTGACCCATGCGAGGGTGCGGGACTGCCACTCCGAGAAGCCCTCGGAGGAGTCGATGCAGAGCACGTCTGCGCCCGCCTCGACAAGTGCGGGAATACGCTCGGCGTAGTCTCTTGTGTTTATACCTGCGCCGACAACATAGCGCTTGTCAGCGTCGAGAAGCTCGTTCGGGTTGTCCTTATGGGCATCGTAGTCTTTGCGGAAAACAAAATATCTGAGCTTGCCCTCGGAGTCGACTATGGGCAGGGAGTTGAGCTTGTTGTCCCAAATTATGTCGTTTGCTTCCTTGAGGGTGGTGCTGTCGGGGGCGGTGACGAGCTTTTCACGGGGAGTCATGAAGGACGAGACCTTCTCGTCGCCGGTCATGCGGCTGACGCGGTAGTCTCTGCTCGTGACTATGCCGACAAGTTTGCCGTTTGCCGAGCCGTCCTCGGTCACGGCGATAGTGGAATGGCCGTTTCTCTCCTTGAGCGCGATAACGTCGTTGAGAGTGGCGTCGGGAGTGATGTTCGAGTCACTGATGACGAAGCCCGCCTTGAAATTCTTCGCTCTTGCGACCATTGCCGCCTCGTCCTCGATGCTCTGAGAGCCGAAGATGAACGATACGCCGCCTTCTTTTGCGAGCGCAACGGCGAGTCTCTCGCCGGAGACGGACTGCATGATGGCGGAAGTCAGCGGGATGTTGAGTGAAATCGCGGGTTCCTCGCCCTTCTTGTACTTTACAAGAGGCGTTTTGAGCGACACATTCGCGGGTATGCACTCGCTCGACGAATAGCCGGGGACGAGCAGGTACTCGTTAAAGGTGTGCGATACTTCGTTGAAATAATAAGCCATTTTATTACCTCCGATATTTATAGAAACTCCGCTCGGCAGAAGAAATATTCTCCGAGCGGAATTATTATCTCAGAACAGACCTGTTATTCTGCCGCTTTCGTCAACGTCGATTTTTTCTGCGGCGGGAACCTTCGGCAGTCCGGGCATGGTTAGAATGTCGCCGGTCAGAACAACGATAAATCCCGCGCCCGCGGAGACCTTGACATTTTTTACCGTCACAGTAAAGTGCTCGGGCGCGCCGAGCTTTGTCGGGTCATCCGAAAAGCTGTACTGGGTCTTTGCTATGCATACGGGGCATTTGCTAAAACCGAGAGCTTCAAGCTGGGCTATCTGCTTTTTGGCATTGGGCATGACGGTTATTCCGTCGCCGCCGTAGACTTTTCTGACAACGGCTTCGATCTTCTCCTCGATCGAAAGCTCATCTTCGTAGGCGAAAGTGAAATCGCCCTTTTCCTCTTCGCACAGGCGGACTACTTCGCGCGCGAGCGCTTCGCCGCCCTTGCCGCCTTCAGCCCACACGGTGGAGAGCACGGTGTTGACCCCGAGCTCACGGCATTTTGCGATGATGAAATCTATCTCGGCGTCGGTGTCGGTCGGGAATCTGTTGACCGCAACGACGCAGGGGAGTTTATAGACATTTTTGATGTTGGAAACATGGCGCAGGAGGTTCGGTATACCTCTTTCGAGCGCGCCGATATCTTCAACCGCAAGCTCCTTTTTGTCGAGCCCGCCGTGCATCTTGAGCGCGCGGACAGTGGCAACAACGACCACCGCGTCGGGCGCAAGTCCCGCCATGCGGCACTTTATATCGAGGAACTTTTCGGCACCGAGATCCGCGCCGAATCCCGCTTCGGTGACGGTGTAGTCGCCCATCTTGAGCGCCATCTTAGTCGCCATGACGGAGTTGCAGCCGTGCGCTATGTTCGCGAACGGTCCGCCGTGGACGAACGCAGGCGTGCCCTCAAGGGTCTGGACAAGGTTGGGCTTCAGGGCGTCTTTCAAAAGCGCGGTCATCGCGCCGGCCGCCTTGAGCTCGCCGCAGGTCACGGGCTTGTCGTCGTAGGTGTAGCCGACGATCATGCGCGAGAGCCTCGCTTTGAGGTCGGTTATCGAGCTTGAAAGGCAGAGCACAGCCATTATCTCGCTCGCGACGGTTATATCAAACCCGTCCTCGCGGGGCATACCGTTCGCCTTGCCGCCCATGCCGTCGACGATAAATCGAAGCTGGCGGTCGTTCATGTCAACGCAGCGTTTCCATGTTATCTTGCGGACATCTATGCCCAGGGCGTTGCCCTGCTGAATGTGATTGTCGAGCATCGCGGCAAGCAGGTTGTTCGCCGCACCTATCGCGTGGAAGTCGCCGGTGAAGTGGAGGTTGATATCCTCCATGGGAACCACCTGCGCATATCCGCCGCCGGCGGCTCCGCCCTTGACTCCGAAAACCGGGCCGAGGCTCGGCTCGCGCAGGGCGACCGCGACATCCTTGCCTATCCGGCGCAGTCCGTCTGCGAGGCCTATCGTCGTCGTGGTCTTGCCCTCGCCCGCGGGCGTGGGGGTTATGGCGGTGACAAGAATCAGCTTTCCGTTTTCCCGCTTCGTCTCCGAGAGCAGGGACAGGTCTATTTTCGCCTTGTAGTTTCCGTATTGCTCGATGTACTTTTCATCAACATGGGCGCGCTTTGCGATAACGCCGATGTGCTCGGGTTTGCAGCGCTGCGCAATTTCAATGTCGGATAAATAGGCCATGCTCCATTCTCCTTGTCATCATTTAAAATATTTAACAGCCGCTTCAAACATACGAATATTATAATCTCCCGGGACATTTTTGTAAAGACCTTTTCCGATTCTTTCGCTGTGTCCCATTTTTCCGAAGACTCTGCCGTCGGGCGATGTGATGCCCTCGATAGCGCAGACGGAGTCGTTGGGGTTAAAATGTATATCGTTCGAAGCGTTGCCGTCAAGATCAACATACTGCGTGGCTATCTGTCCGTTCGCGGCGAGCTTGGCTATGAGCTCGTCGCTTGCGAGGAAACGGCCCGCGCCGTGCGAGATCGGCACGGAATATATGTCACCGACCTGAGTCAGCGCGAGCCACGGCGATTTGTTCGAAGAAATGCGGGTGCGCACTATTCGCGACTGGTGGCGCGCGATGGTGTTGAAGGTGAGCGTCGGGCAATTTTCGTCCGTGTCGATTATCTTGCCGTAGGGGACGAGTCCGAGCTTTATCAGCGCCTGGAAGCCGTTGCAGATTCCGCACATGAGTCCGTCCCTGTTTTCAAGCAGGTCGGTGACGCCCTCTTTTATCGCGGCATTTCTGAAGAATGCCGTGATAAACTTTCCGCTGCCGTCCGGCTCGTCGCCGCCGGAGAAGCCGCCGGGGATAAATATCATCTGCGAGGAGCGAAGCTCGTCCGCGAATTTTTCGACGCTGCGGCTGATGCCGTCCGCGCTGAGGTTGTTTATAACAATTATCTCCGGCTCTGCGCCCGCGTCGCGGACTGCCTTTGCGCTGTCGTATTCGCAGTTCGTGCCAGGGAACGCCGGAATGAGCACGCGCGGCTTTGCAACTTTTATCGCGGGAGCTTTGCGCTCAACAGTTTCATATGAGAAGTTCTCAGCACCCTTGCCTGCGTTTTTGATATTGCAGCTGTAGACGCTTTCGAGCTTGTTCTCATATATTCCGAGAAGCTTTGAAAGAGCGATACTCTCGCCGTTAAGGCTGATGCAGCCGCTGTCATTTGTGTGACCGAGAAGCGTGCCAGTTTCTTCTGCGCCGTCCGCAAGCTCGAGAATGAAGCCCGCGTAGCTGAGTCCGAATATCTTTTCGAGCGTGATATCTTTGCTGTATTCAAAGCCGATGCCGTTGCCGAACGCCATCTTCATGACCGCCTCCGCTATGCCGCCCATGCCGGGGGTGTAGCAGGCGACTGCCTTGCCCGAGCGAAGAAGCCCGGTAACTCGGGAGAACACATCTATTAGCGAGTCGGTCTTCGGCAGACCGTTTTCGTCTTTCTCCGGTGTGATGAAAATAACTTTGTGACCCGCCGATTTGAACTCGGGCGAGACTATTGAAGAAGTCTTTTCCGTTGTCACGGCGAACGAGACGAGGGTGGGCGGAACGTCGAGATCCTCAAACGAGCCGCTCATCGAGTCCTTGCCGCCTATAGAGCCGATACCGAGCTCCATCTGCGCCTTGAATGCGCCGAGAAGCGCGGCTAAAGGCTGACCCCAGCGCTTGCCGTCCCTGCCGGGTCGCTCGAAATATTCCTGGAATGTGAGATAAACATCCTTGAACTCTGCGCCCGAGGCGATGAGCTTGCAGACTGATTCTATAACCGCGAGGTACGCGCCGTGGTACGGGCTCTGTTCGGTTATAAACGGATTGTAGCCGAACGCCATGAGCGAGCAGTCGTCGGTGTGCTTCTTCTCGACGGATATTTTCTGCACCATCGCCTGAATGGGCGTCAGCTGATTCTTGCCGCCGAACGGCATGAGCACCGTGCCCGCGCCTATCGTCGAATCGAAACGCTCGGAAAGTCCGCGCTTCGAGCAGATGTTGAGGTCGGAAGCCAAAGCGGAGTAGTTATCCTTAAACGAGCCGGAAATTTTCTTTTCTTTGAGAGCGGGTGCTTCGGGGGTGATATCTATATGCTTGTCCGCGCCGTTGGAATTCAGGAATTCGCGGCTGATATCGACTATCTTTTTGCCGTTCCAGTTCATGACGAGTCTCGGGTCAGCCTGAACCTTCGCCACGGGCACTGCCTGGAGATTTTCTTTATTAGCCAGCGCGAGGAAAGCGTCAACATTGTGCGGCTCAACAACAACCGCCATGCGCTCCTGGCTCTCGCTTATTGCAAGCTCCGTGCCGTCGAGACCCTCGTATTTTTTCGGCACTGCGTTGAGGTCTATCTCAAGTCCGTCCGCAAGCTCGCCTATAGCTACCGATACGCCGCCCGCGCCGAAGTCGTTGCAGCGTTTTATCATCAGGCAGGCTTCTTTGTTTCTGAAAAGTCTCTGGAGTTTTCTCTCCTCGGGCGCGTTGCCCTTCTGAACTTCCGCGCCGCAGCTCTCGAGCGATTCGACCGTGTGTGATTTTGAAGAACCCGTCGCTCCGCCGCAGCCGTCGCGTCCGGTCGAGCCGCCGAGCAGGATAACAATATCTCCGGGAGCGGGAACTTCGCGGCGCACATTCTCTGCGGGAGTCGCCGCGATGACTGCGCCTATCTCCATTCTCTTCGCCGCATAGCCGGGGTGATATATCTCGTCGACTATACCAGTCGCGAGACCTATCTGGTTGCCGTATGACGAATAGCCCGCCGCCGCAGTCGTGACGATTTTTCTCTGCGGAAGCTTGCCCTTTATCGTCTCGTCAATGGGCTTGAGCGGGTCTGCCGCGCCGGTGACGCGCATAGCGCCGTAGACATACGAACGCCCCGAGAGCGGGTCGCGGATAGCGCCGCCGATGCAGGTCGCCGCGCCGCCGAAAGGCTCGATTTCTGTCGGGTGGTTGTGCGTCTCGTTTTTGAAGAGCAGAAGCCACGGCTCGGTCACACCGTCAACATCTACATCTATTTTCACCGTGCAGGCGTTTATCTCCTCGGACTCGTCGAGGCGGTCGAGCTTGCCGTGCTTCTTGAGATGCTTGACCGCTATAGTCGCAAGATCCATAAGGCATATCGGCTTTGTGCGGCCTAATTCTTTTCTGACCGCGAGATATTCGTCGTATGCGCTCTGGAGCAGCTCGTCCTCAAACTTCACACTGTCTATGACGGTCAAGAATGTCGTGTGGCGGCAGTGATCTGACCAGTAGGTGTCGATCATGCGAATCTCGGTTATCGTCGGGTCGCGGTGCTCGGATTTGAAATAATCCTGACAGAACGCAATGTCGTCCGCGTCCATGGCGAGACCGTATTTTTTGACGAAGTCCTCAAGCCCAGCTCTGTCGAGATTGATAAATCCGTCGAGAGTTCTGACTTCGGTCGGGATATCGTATTTCACGGCGAGCGTCTCGGGCTTTTCGAGGCTTGCCTCGCGTGCCTCAACGGGGTTGATGACATATTTTTTTATCCTCTGCGCGTCGGCGTCGGTGATGTCGCCGATGAGAATATATATTTTCGCCGTGCGTATCAGCGGGCGCTCGCCCTGCGAGATTATCTGTATGCACTGAGCCGCAGAGTCGGCGCGCTGGTCGAACTGACCGGGCAGGAATTCGACGGCAAAGCACTTGCCGTTTATCTCGATGCTGTCCGATACAATGTCGAGCTGGGGCTCGGAGAACACGGTGCGCTTCGCATAATCGAAGAGCTCGTGCGTGATATTCTCCGCATCGTAGCGGTTGATAACGCGCACATCGGTGAGATTCTTGATTCCGAGCAGGTCTCTTGCCTCGCCGAGCAGGGCTTTAGCCTCCTGCGCGAGCTCCTTTTTCTTTTCGACGAATACTCTGTATACCATTTATTTTTCCTCCCTTGCGGCGAGCGCTTTCGCGCCGATGTCGTGCCTGTAGAAGGCGTTTTCAAAATGAATTTTTTCTGCCTTTTCGTATGCCGAGGAGACAGCCTTTTCGAGCGTGTCCTCAACTGCCGTAACTCCGAGAACTCTGCCGCCGCTTGTCACGAGCTTGCCGTCCTTTTTCGCGGCACCCGCGACATATACGCTGTCCCGAATCTCGTCCGGGATATCTATTTCATATCCCTTTTCGTATGCCACGGGATAGCCCTTTGACGCCATGATGACGCAGCAGGCGTTTTTATCCGAAAACTCAACGGGTGTCTCGGCGAGCGTGCCGTATGTTGTGGCTCTCATAACGGTGAGCAGATCGCTCTTTAGCAGCGGGAGCACGACCTGAGTCTCCGGGTCGCCGAAGCGGCAGTTGTATTCAATGACCTTAGGACCGTTTTCCGTCAGCATGAGCCCGAAATAAAGGCAGCCCTTGAAGGTTCTTCCCTCCGCGTTCATCGCGTTTACTGTGGGCAGGAATATCTCTTTCATGCACCTCTCGGCGATTTCCTCTGTGTAATACGGATTCGGAGCAACGGTGCCCATGCCGCCGGTGTTGAGACCTTCGTCGTTGTCGAGCGCGCGCTTGTGATCCATCGACGATATCATGGGGACTACGGTCTTGCCGTCCGTGAACGAGAGCACCGACACCTCGGGACCCGTCAGAAATTCTTCGATAACGATGCTGTCTCCGCTCTTGCCGAATTTCTTGTCGCGCATGATTTCAACGACCGCTTCTTTCGCCTCGTCGCGCGTTGCGGCGATTATAACACCCTTGCCGAGCGCGAGACCGTCCGCCTTTATAACGGTCGGAACGGGGGCTGAATCGAGATAGGCGAGCGCGTCCTCCGCGCTGTCAAAGACCTCGTACCGTGCTGTGGGTATGCCGTATTTTTTCATCAGGTTCTTTGAAAAAACCTTGCTGCCCTCGATTATCGCCGCGTTTTTGCGCGGACCGAAGCAGGGTATGCCGAGGCTCTCAAGCCTGTCGACGCAGCCGAGCACGAGTGGATCGTCCGGCGTGACAACCGCATAGTCTATCTGATTGTTCTTTGCAAATTCCGCGATGCCGTCAATATCTGTAGCGCCTATGTTGACGCACTCTGCGTCTGCGGCGATGCCGCCGTTTCCGGGCAGGGCGTATATTTTTTTAACTTCGCTGTTCTCTCTGAGCTTTTTTATAACGGCGTGCTCTCTTCCGCCGGAACCTACTACAAGAATGTTCATTTTCAGTCCTCCGTCAATGGTGGAACAGGCGCATGCCGGTGAATGCCATGACCATGTCGTATTTGTCGCAGCACTCTATCACAAGGTCGTCGCGGATGGAGCCGCCGGGCTCTGCGATATATTTTACTCCGCTGCGCTTTGCTCTTTCGATATTGTCGCTGAACGGGAAGAACGCGTCCGAGCCGAGCGACACGCCGTCAATTGAAGCGAGATATTCTTTTATCTCCCCGTCGGTCAGCGGCTCGGGGCGGGAGGTGAAATATTTCTGCCAGTTGCCCTCGGCGCAGACATCCTCTTCGTTTTTGTTGATGTAGCCGTCAATGACATTGTCCCTGTCGGGGCGGCCTATCGAATCCTTGAACGGGAGGTTCAGGACTTTTTCGTGCTGGCGCAGGAACCATGTGTCTGCCTTTGTGCCTGCGAGGCGTGTGCAGTGGATTCTCGACTGCTGACCCGCGCCGACGCCGATAGCCTGTCCGTCAACTGCGTAGCACACGGAGTTCGACTGAGTATATTTGAGCGTGATGAGCGAGATTATGAGGTCGCGCGCCGCGCTGTCGGGGAGATTTTTGTTTTCGGTGACTATATTAGAGAGCAGCTCTCTGTTTATCTTGAAATTGTTTCTGCCCTGTTCAAAGGTTATGCCGTAGACCTGCTTGCGCTCCGTCTCCTCGGGAACGTAGTCGGGGTCGATTTTTACTATATTGTAGTTGCCCTTGCGTTTGGATTTGAGGATTTCGAGCGCCTCGGGCTCATATCCGGGGGCGATGATGCCGTCGGAAACTTCGCGCTTTATCATCTTTGCGGTCGTCACGTCGCAGACATCGGAGAGGGCGACCCAATCGCCGAACGAACACATTCTGTCCGTGCCGCGTGCGCGAGCATAGGCGCAGGCGAGCGGGGAGTCGTCAAGCCCCTCAATGTCATCGACGAAGCAGGCTTTCTTGAGCTTGTCGGAGAGCGGAATGCCGACCGCCGCCGAGGTGGGGCTGACATGCTTAAAAGAAGTGACCGCCGGGAGACCGAGAGCCTCTTTGAGCTCCTTGACGAGCTGCCAGGAGTTGAAAGCGTCGAGAAAGTTTATGTATCCGGGTCTGCCGCAGAGTATTTCTATGGGCAGTTCGCTGCCGTCTGCCATATAGATGCGCGAGGGCTTCTGGTTGGGGTTGCAGCCGTATTTGAGCTCGAATTCTTTCATTTTTATTCTCCTTTTCAAGCGTTCTTGTTTATGAGTCTGCTGTCTTCCGCACCGGTCACGAGATCGGTGTATCTGACATAGAGCGAGATTTTGTTGTCTGCATCGAGTGCGTTCCAAAGTGACTGCGTGAACTCGTCGATATCGTTCGGGATAGCCACTCTCTCCGGCTCGCCCTGAAAGGTGGGAATGGGGTTGCCGTCGCAGACATAGGTGTGGATGAAATGACCGAGACCTGCGAGCGGGGAATAAGAGAATGTGTATCTGTTGCACGCACTGCCCGCGGCGTCCGCGCTCTTGAGAATACTCATCTCATATGTGAAATCTTTGTTTTCAAATGTCAGCATGCCGCTGATTCTGGGGGTGAAGTTCGGCGCGTCCGGCTCAAACTCGCGGGTCTCAAGCGCGCTCTTGAACGAGCCGCCTGATTTCAGCGCGTCGTTTATTGTATCCGTCTGATCGCCGTTTGTGACGATTATCTTGTTTTCGTAATTTCTGACTGCGGCGTAAATAATGAGACTCGGATCTTCTACTTTTGAAGCGTCGAACGGCTCGGTATAGAGCACTCCGCCGCGCTCGGTGAATATGCGGTTGCGGCTGTTTGCCGAGCGACCCATGATGAAATATGCGGTGCACGCCTTTGTGCCGTCGGCGCTCTTGCCGATGACGATGCCTCTGCCTACGTAGGAATTGCCCTCAATGAGCTTTGCTATGTCGTTGACTGCGTAAATATCCATTATTTTTCCTCCGCTTTTTTACGGACTATCTCGTCCGATATTTTTTCGGCTGCCGCCGGGAGTATCTTCCATTCGGCGAGCCGCATGACTCTTTTCTGGAGCGTTTCGGGCGTGTCGCCGTCCCTGACTTTGACCGCCTTCTGCATGATTATTTCGCCGCCGTCGGGTATCTCGTTGACGAAATGAACCGTTGCGCCCGTCACTTTGACTCCTTTTTTCAGCGCCGCTTCGTGGACTCGCAGCCCGTAGAAGCCCTCGCCGCAGAACGACGGGATGAGCGACGGGTGGACGTTTATTATCCTGCGCTCGTATCTGCGCGTGAAGTCCGCGCTCAGTATGCTCATGTAGCCCGCGAGGACTATCAGGTCTATATTATTTTCTTCAAGTATTTCAATTATTTTTTCTTCGACGGCCGCCTGACTGCCGAATTCTTTCTTGCTGACCGTGACGCTCTTGATTCCCGCTTTCGCCGCGCGTTCGAGCGCGTAGGCGTTCGGGTTGCTCGAAACGACCAGCTTTATCTCGCCGTGCTCGATTATTCCGCTTTTCTGCGCGTCGATAAGAGCCTGGAGATTCGTTCCGCCGCCGGAGACAAAAACGGCGATTTCAGCTTTGTTTGCTTTCATTTTTCTCCCCTCCGATAAGAGTCAGCGCCGGCAGCAGCATTCCGCCGAGCGAGTTGCCGATAACCACGGCGAGCATGAACAGCGCGGCACTCAACGAGAAGATGCCCGATGCGCCGAAATAGAACATGTCGGCTATCGAATGTTCAAATCCGCTTAGAATAAACACCGGCACGCAGAAGAGAATACCCAAAACAGTGTTCTTCTCTTTGTATGTGCTTACAGCGAGATACATCAGTATTCCGCAGAGAAATGCGCGGACAAGGGTCTGCCAAAACGCTTGGGTGAGCTTGCCGGAGCAAATTGCAGCT
>ERZ773113.1617-NODE-1617-length-10767-cov-2.604276_pt1 | contig 10767 bp, 7 predicted proteins | sample MGYA00580565_ERZ773113 | MGnify/ENA primary metagenome ERZ773113 (study PRJEB29015, sample SAMEA2737827) | human gut metagenome | biome: human gut; feature: human-associated habitat; material: faeces | place: China | collected 2012 ...
CCCACGTCGGCGGTGCACCAATAAATATCGCCCGGATGGTAGTCGAAAACGTATTCATATCTATGCCCTCTATTGTTTCCGATTCGCCGATCAGAAAACCGATTTGAGGACCTGCATGAACAAAGAATTGTAATCCTCTGTCTCGTCCGAAAGCAAGATGGGCTAGAAAAGGAATATCAATATAGGTCATTTTGCGGGTATAAGTTTTGCTCGGATCCTTCGAGGTGACTTCATATCCGTTATCGTCCAATGATACCGTTTCAAACAATTGGTCCCAACCCCTTTGTGATACATTCAATTCGACTTGTGCACCGCAAATCATGGCGAAATACTTCTCGGATATATAACGTGCCGTCAAGCCTCCGGTAATTCCCATCAAGCTATTTTGCTTGATGCTGGGAGTGAAAGAAACACTGTTTAAGTTGACACCTCCATTAACACCTACTGATAAATTGCTGCGTGCTTCTCCAATTTGGGCAGTGGCAGGAAGAGCAAATCCCGTAAGTAGGAGTGTTGCAATCAAAAATGGTTTTATCTTTATCATTTTCGTATTATTCGAAGTCAAGTTTTACTAATTCAAAATTCTTAGTGAAACGTATGAAGAACACTTTTTTATTAATAAATCCTCCCCAGTTGTTCACGCGCTGGAATTTGAATCCTGTCTGGATTGGCGTCAGGTTCATCTTAGGCAGATTGTTTTCCAATTCCGAGCTATAGAGCGATAATCCCTTCAAGAAGAAGAAACCGGTGTCGAAGCCAAGCATTGCGTAATTGGGGTATTTGCTTGCCAAATCTTTACTATACCATTTATGATAAGCGTTGGTGAATTGCACGGCTGCCGGGAACAATGTATTCGTATAGAATGAAGAGTAGAAATATACATCCAACTCAAAGAAATTTTCCAGATGATCTCTAGTGTAAGTCTGCCATTCCGGGTAGCCGAACAGGTGAATTTTTTCTGCAGGATTCTCTCTGACTAACAACGTCAGTTGAGGGAGTACCTTAATCAGTAAAACATTACTGCCCGATGTCGGGATAAAAATGTTTTCTTTATCACTGCGAAGTGTTGCTTTCAATGTTTCTTTAGTTGCGCTTTCGCTGACGGTTCTCATAGGAATTCCTTTGCTCTTCAACTCTTGTTTCAAGCCGCTGATAAATTCCGCTTTCTCCTTGTCAGCACTCGACGGTTCGATGAAAATAACGTTCGCATTAGGGAATTGGCGGGTGAAATGCTCATAAACCTCTGAATATAAATAAGATTGAGGCGTATTAATCTGATAAATAGCAGGATTTTTGAATACCTCTTCTCCTTTTTGAGAGAAAGGGATCACCAGGCGTATATCGTTCTTCTCCGCGAAGTCTGACAATGGTTTTATTTGATTCTGATGCATCGGACCGATGATGATATTCATACTCTTCATCTCGTTTTTGGCAAGAATCGTATTTAATGTAGAAATGTCTTTTCCACTGTCATATACATATAAATCAAGAGAAACGCCCGTACGTTTCAGACTGTCTACTGCCATCAGGAAACCTTCGTAATATTCCACCATGCGTTTGTCCTCCTGGAAAGGCAACAACAAGGCAGCCTTAATAGTAGACAGCTTTTGGGGAGTCTCCTTATTTTTGCGGAAAAGCTCGCTATTGCTGGGAGGAACAGCGTATGGATCTTCCTTCTGTGTAGGTTGTACGGTGGTTGCTGCCGGGTAGGGGATGCAAAGAAATTGTCCCTTTTTCATGCTCTTTTTCAGTTCCGGGTTAGCGTCAATCAACTCCTGCTCGCTGATTCCGTATTCACGGCTCACGCTGAATATAGTCTCTTTGCGCTTTACCTTATGCATATCTTTGCATCTCGGAACGACAGGACCTTGAATAGTCGATTGTTCAGTAGGCGTTTGAACTACGGCGTCAGTTTGTTCTTCTTTTTTCTGCGGAATCAGAATAACTTGTCCGATACGGAAATTCTCGGCACTCAAACCTGGGTTTGCTTCACAAATATCTTTGGCGGACACATTATACATCGTTGTCAGTTTGTACAATGTTTCTCCGGCTTGGATCGTATGGAATGTTTCTCCCTTCTGGCTTTCTTTCCCAGTAGGGATTTTGATGGTCTGTCCGGCATAGATTTTTTCGTCACAACCAGGATTCAGACGTATGATGTCTGACGTAGTGACATTATACATCTTGGAAATGGAGTATAAACTTTGTCCTTTTTCGATGGTATGCAAGAAATAAGATTGGTTTTCCTGTGCATAACTGATAGCGTATGAAACGCTTATAAAAAGCAGAAATAAGAATATTCGGTTTATCGGTTTCATCAAATTATAACTATTGGTTCTTGAAATCAAGGAACAAAGGTACAAATAATGCCCTATATCTTCATAAGATTTGAGTTAAGAAAATAATATTGTGCTTTTTTAGGAGCATATTTCGGGCGGAAACATTAATTTTGCAACATTTATGGAAGGATATGAATATGCAGGAAACAGAATATATTAATGTGTACGGTGCGCGCGTGCACAATTTGAAGGACATTGATGCCGAGATTCCCCGTAACAGCTTGACCGTTATCACCGGATTGAGCGGTAGTGGAAAATCTTCTTTAGCCTTCGATACGATTTTTGCCGAAGGACAGCGCCGCTATATCGAAACTTTTTCAGCCTATGCCCGCAATTTCCTGGGCAATCTGGAACGTCCGGATGTCGATAAAATAACAGGCTTGAGCCCGGTTATCTCCATTGAACAGAAAACAACGAATAAAAATCCCCGTTCTACCGTAGGAACAACTACCGAGATCTACGATTATCTCCGTTTGTTGTATGCCCGTGCGGGAATCGCCTATTCGTATCTGTCGGGGGAAGAAATGGTGAAATACACCGAAGAGCAGATTCTGGATTTGATTCTGAAAGATTATAAAGGAAAGAAAATATATCTGCTGGCGCCATTGGTACGTTCACGTAAAGGACATTATAGAGAACTTTTTGAACAGATACGTAAAAAAGGATATTTATATGTACGAGTAGACGGAGAAGTGCGTGAAATCACGCATGGTATGAAGCTCGACCGTTATAAGAACCATGATGTAGAAGTGGTTATCGATAAATTAGTGGTTGCAGAGAAAGACGACCGGCGCCTGAAACAGAGTGTGGCAACTGCCATGCGTCAGGGAGACGGGCTGATGATGATTTTGGATGCCCAGTCCGAAAGTATCCGGCATTATAGTAAGCGACTCATGTGTCCTGTCACCGGGTTGTCTTATCGTGAACCGGCTCCGCATAACTTCTCATTCAATTCACCGCAAGGAGCGTGTCCGAAGTGTAAAGGGTTGGGAGTAGTCAATCAGATTGACGTGGACAAAGTGATTCCCGATCGTGAACTTTCCATTTACGAAGGTGCGATAGCTCCTTTGGGAAAATATAAGAATGCGATGATTTTCTGGCAAATCGGTGCTTTGCTTGAGAAGTACGATGTAACGTTGAAAACACCGGTTAAGGAGTTGCCGGACGATGCGATTGATGAAGTGTTGTATGGCTCTGACGAACGGATTAAAATCAAGAGTTCGCTGATCGGCACTTCATCCGATTACTTTGTTACCTATGAAGGAGTGGTGAAGTATATTCAGATGTTGCAGGAGAAAGATGCTTCTGCGACAGCGCAGAAATGGGCGGAACAATTTGCCAAAACAACGGTTTGTCCTGAATGTAAAGGGGCTCGCCTGAATAAGGAAGCTCTGCATTTCCGCATCCACGATAAGAATATTAATGAATTGGCAAACATGGACATCAACGAGCTGTATGACTGGTTGATGAAGGTAGATGAGTTCCTTTCCGATAAGCAGAAGAAAATATCAGTAGAGATTCTGAAAGAGATTCGTACACGTTTGAAGTTCCTGCTGGATGTCGGTTTGGATTATCTGGCGTTGAACCGTAGTTCTGTCAGCCTTTCCGGTGGTGAGAGCCAGCGTATTCGTTTGGCTACACAAATTGGTTCTCAATTGGTGAATGTGCTTTATATTCTCGACGAGCCGAGTATCGGTCTGCATCAGCGTGATAATTTACGTCTTATCAACTCCTTGAAAGAACTCCGTGACATGGGAAACTCCGTGATTGTGGTGGAACATGATAAGGATATGATGCTGGCTGCTGACTATGTCATCGATATGGGACCAAAAGCCGGACGTCTCGGTGGAGAGGTTGTTTTTGCAGGAACTCCCCAGGAGATGCTGAAGACCGATACGATGACTTCGCAATACCTGAATGGAAAGATGAAGATAGAAATCCCCGCCAAGCGTAGAAAAGGAAACGGGAAATCTATCTGGCTGAAAGGAGCGAAAGGGAATAACCTGAAGAATGTTGATGTAGAGTTTCCGTTAGGTAAACTAATTTGCGTGACAGGTGTATCGGGAAGCGGGAAATCTACTTTGATTAATGAAACTCTGCAGCCGATTCTATCGCAGAAGTTCTACCGTTCTTTGCAGGATCCTTTGGAATACGATTCGATTGAAGGATTGGAAAATATCGATAAGGTAGTGAATGTCGATCAATCACCTTTGGGACGTACGCCACGTTCCAATCCAGCTACCTATACCGGTGTGTTTTCTGATATTCGTAATCTGTTTGTAGGTCTTCCGGAAGCTAAGATTCGCGGTTACAAGCCGGGACGTTTTTCCTTTAATGTTTCAGGCGGACGTTGTGAAGCCTGTACGGGAAATGGTTATAAAACAATTGAAATGAATTTCCTTCCTGACGTATATGTGCCTTGTGAAGTATGTCACGGCAAACGTTATAACCGGGAAACACTGGAAGTACGTTTCAAGGGAAAATCGATTGCCGATGTATTGGACATGACAATCAACCGTGCCGTAGAATTCTTTGAAAACGTTCCGCAAATCTTGAGTAAGATAAAAGTATTGCAGGATGTCGGACTCGGATATATAAAGTTGGGACAATCTTCTACCACTCTTTCCGGTGGAGAAAGCCAGCGTGTGAAACTGGCAACGGAACTGTCGAAAAGAGATACAGGCAAGACCCTTTACATCCTTGATGAACCGACTACCGGACTTCATTTTGAAGATATCCGTGTACTGATGGGAGTACTGAATAAGCTTGTAGATAAAGGGAATACGGTTATTGTCATCGAACACAATCTGGATGTGATTAAAATGGCGGATTATATTATCGATATGGGCCCTGAAGGGGGTAAGGGCGGGGGAGAACTCCTTAGTTACGGAACACCGGAAGAGGTTGCGAAGAGCCAGAAAGGTTATACTCCTAAGTTTCTTCGCGAGGAATTAGGACTTTAATATTGAAGTATAAGTGTCGGTTTACTAAAAAGAAACAACAAGATGAAAATCAATAAAACGAATGCGGCGCGTTTGCTGGATAAAGCTAAAATAGCTTATGAACTGATTCCTTATGAAGTTGACGAAAACGATCTGAGTGCCATTCATGTAGCTGCCAGCTTAGGCGAGAATATAGAACAGGTATTTAAGACTCTCGTATTGCATGGTGATAAAAGCGGATATTTTGTCTGCGTTATTCCTGGAGAGCATGAAGTCGATTTAAAACTGGCAGCTAAAGCCTCCGGTAATAAGAAGTGTGATTTGATTCCCGTAAAAGAACTTCTGCCACTTACCGGATATATCCGGGGAGGTTGTTCGCCTATCGGCATGAAGAAACATTTTCCTACTTATATCCATGAAACCAGCCGGGAATTTCCGTATATTTATGTAAGTGCCGGTGTGCGGGGACTTCAGATAAAAATAGCTCCGGAAGATTTGATTCGTGAATCCAGAGCAGAAATTTGTCGTTTATTTGAGGAGTAGTTTAACAAATCATTGTGCAAAAACTCAAGAAAAAGTATATATTTGCAAGAAATATTTATTTAAATCAATCATTTATTAATTCTAAAAACTTATATCTATGTTCAGTAAACACCCTAAAGGTCTGATTGCTGCAGCTTTAGCTAATATGGGAGAGCGTTTTGGCTTCTATATTATGATGGCGATTTTGACATTGTTTATTTCAGCGAAATTTGGATTGTCCGAGACAACTACCGGATACATTTATTCCGCGTTCTATGCTTCCATTTATATTTTAGCTTTGGCGGGAGGTGTTATTGCTGATAAGACGAAAAATTTTAAAGGCACTATTTTAGTAGGGCTGATATTAATGGCTATCGGTTATTTGATTATTGCCATTCCTACTCCGACCCCTGTTCCTAGTATGGCTCTTTACTTGGGATTAACCTGTTTCGGACTTTTGGTGATTGCTTTTGGTAATGGTTTATTTAAAGGAAATCTGCAGGCTTTGGTAGGCCAGATGTACGATGACCCTAAATATTCAAACCTACGTGATGCCGGTTTCCAGATATTTTATATGTTTATCAATATTGGGGCTGTTTTTGCACCGTTTATTGCTATTGGTGTGCGCAACTGGTGGCTGAAGGTGAACAATTTTGATTATGATGCCACTTTACCTGAATTGTGCCATCAATATTTAGAAAAAGGAAATGATATGGCTCCACAGGCAATGGAGAATCTGACAACTTTGGCTAAGAGTGTTGTTCTTGACGGGACTCCTGTAACAGATATGGGTATGTTTGTTAATAACTACCTTGATGTGTTTAACCGTGGTTTTCAGTATGCTTTTATGGCTGCTATTGGTGCTATGCTTGTTTCGCTGATTATTTATATGGCAAATAAGAAACGCTTCCCGGATCCTGCGACTAAATTGGAAACCAGTAAAGGTACTGCGACTGTGAATAAGGAAGAAATCCAAATGAGCGCTACTGAAATCAAACAACGTATCTATGCTTTGTTTGCAGTATTCGGTGTTGTTATTTTCTTCTGGTTATCTTTCCACCAGAATGGTTATTCTTTGACTTATTTTGCCCGTGACTATGTGGATTTGAGTGTGATTAATATCGACTTAGGCTTTACGCAGATCAAGGGAGCTGAAATATTCCAGAGCGTTAATCCGTTCTTCGTTGTATTCCTGACTCCATTTATCATGTGGATGTTCGGCTCAATGAAAAAGAATGGTAAAGAACCTTCTACCCCGATGAAGATTGCCATCGGTATGGGTATTGCCGCATTAGCGTATGTATTCTTGATGGTATTCTCCTTTACATTGCCTTCGAAAGAGGTGTTGGGTACTATGAGTGCTGCTGAAATAAATGCTATTCGTGTGACTCCGTGGATTATGATCGGTCTGTATTTCATCCTTACAGTTGCCGAATTGTTCATTTCTCCTCTGGGATTATCGTTTGTATCTAAGGTTGCTCCTCCTCATTTGCAGGGATTAATGCAAGGTTGCTGGTTGGCTGCAACAGCTGTGGGTAATTCACTGCTGTTTATCGGTGGTATTCTTTATACAACTGTTCCTATCTGGGCTTGCTGGTTAGTATTTGTAGGCGCAACAGGTGCTTCTATGATTGTAATGCTTTCAATGGTAAAATGGTTGGAACGCGTAGCGAAATAGAATCCCGTCATTGACTAAATAACAAAATGCCCCGGAACATTCACGATACTTGTTCCGGGGCATTTTGGTTTATTAAATATCCAATCCCATAATATAATCATTCATATAATACCCGTTGCCAATCGGGAAATCACCTTCCCGTAACTTTCTCATTCCCATGTATTCGTAAAACTGCAAGGCTTTATTGTTACGATTCACGTTGAGTTCCATCAGACAAGGTTCTGGGTGTATCTCCTTGATGCATTTGATTGCTTCCTTAAATAAGAAACTGCCGCAATGCGTACCCTGAAAGCGGGGGAGAACATAGATTTTCTGAAGATGGAATACATCTTTTTCCTGTTGCTGCACAGAAACGTAGCCACAGGGCTTTCCCTCTTTGTAGGCTATGAAATAGACATGACCTTCTTCTTCCATCTGTTTGCGTATATTCTCGGGAGCATACATCCAGTCCATCATATAATCCAGTTGTTCAGGAGATAAAATATCCTTGTAGGTGGCGGGGAATACCTCCTTTGCCATCGTATGAATAAGCTCGCAATCGGCTACCGTTGCTTTTCGAATTGTAAACATACGTACTTTCTATTTTATGGTTTAACGGGCACAAATATAGCCATTATTTCTTTTTATAATAAGGTAAGCACTCTCTAATGTTTTAATTATTATTAATTTATAGTACTTTGTAATGCAAGGTACTTGGGTAATGCATATATTTGTGCCATCTAAAAGAAGTGAATAATGAAAGTAGACAATGTAAAATCACAGATGAGGAAAGGCATGCTTGAATATTGCATCATGCTTTTGCTGCATAAAGAGCCTGCCTATGCTTCTGATATTATTCAGAAGTTGAAAGAGGCACAGCTGATTGTGGTGGAAGGTACCTTGTATCCATTGCTGACGCGTTTAAAAAATGATGATCTGTTAAGTTATGAGTGGGTGGAATCTACCCAGGGACCTCCCCGCAAGTACTATAAACTCACTGAACAAGGAGAAACCTTTTTGGGAGAACTGGAAATTTCCTGGAAAGAACTTAACGACACAGTGAATCATATAGCCAATAGATAATCCGAAAAAGAAGAAATAAAAATGAAAAAGACATTGACCATAAATTTAGGAGGAATAGTTTATCATATAGATGACGATGCCTACCGACTGTTAGACAATTATCTGTCTAATTTGAAACATTACTTTCGTAAACAGGAGGGTGCGGAAGAGATCGTAGACGATATTGAGATGCGTATTGCCGAACTGTTTGCCGAGAAAGTAACTGAAGGAAAACAGGTCATCACAGTTTCGGATGTAGAAGAAATTATCGCCCGCGTAGGCAAACCGGAAGATTTTGGTATTGCTGACGAGGATACAGATTCACAGAAAAGAACGGAGCAAGCATCGTCCGCTAATCAAAGTAATACGCAAACCTCTGCCCAACGTCGCTGGTTCCGTGATCCGGATAATAAATTGTTGGGTGGTGTGGCAGCAGGACTGGCAGCTTACTTCGGTTGGGACATCACATTGGTGCGTATCCTGATGATTATTCTGGTGTTTGTGCCTTATTGTCCGATGATTATCCTTTATGTTATCGGATGGCTCGTTATTCCGGAAGCCCGTACCGCCGCAGAAAAGTTAAGTATGCGTGGAGAAGCGGTAACCATTGAGAATATTGGCAAAACAGTGACAGACGGCTTCGAACGGGTAGCAGATGGGGTTAATAATTATGTGAACTCCGGTAAACCTCGTACCTTTCTTCAAAAGATAGGCGATGTATTTGTTTCCATTGCTGCCGTCCTCTTTAAGATATTTCTGGTAGCTCTTGTCATTCTTTGTTGCCCTGTCTTGTTCGTATTGGCTGTCGTATTGGTAGCGTTGGTATTTGCGGCAATTGCTGTGGCAGTCAGTGGAGGAGCTTTACTTTATGAGTTGTTGCCTGCCATCGACTGGATGCCGGTTGCTTCCGTCTCTCCTATGATGACATTATTAGGTACGATTGCCGGAGTTGCCCTTATTGGTATTCCATTAGGAGCTTTTTTGTATACCATCTTGCGCCAGCTATTCCATTGGTCACCAATGGGAACAGGTTTGAAATGGTCGTTACTGATTTTATGGATATTGGGTGCGGTCATTATGGTTATCAATCTTTCTGCTCTTGGCTGGCAACTGCCTCTGTATGGGCTGCACTGCTGTTAACTAAGCCTCATTCTATTAAAAAAGGATAATATTTATTCTTTTATAACTAAATGTACCCTGATAGTGTGTCCAGGGTACATTTTTTGTTTGTTCTTATCTATGGTAAATCGGGATTTTTTATTAAGTTTGTAAAGACGTATTCGATAAGTATAAAAATGGGTGAACATATATGTTTCAGGAGAAATGAACGTTTAGCTACTGTCAATCCTTATTGGCGAGGCAATCCGATGGTGCGCGGGCGCTTTTTTAACAGACAACACCGCTTCCGTCCGGGTATGGGCAGTGTCTTGAAATGGCGTTTGTCGCCTAACCCTCAGCGTAAAGAAAAGAAGGCTGTGAAGTGGGATCCGAAGGTCTGCTATCTTCGTTCGCTGGATGCCGTAGTGGGAGATTCGTTGATATGGCTGGGGCATAACTCTTTCTTCCTCCAATTGGCAGGTAAAAGAGTCATGTTCGATCCCGTATTCGGAAATATTCCCTTTGTAAAACGGCAAAGTGAGTTTCCTGCGAATCCCGACATTTTTACAGAGATTGATTATCTCCTTGTCAGTCATGATCATTTCGATCATCTGGATAAACGAAGTATCGCCCATTTGCTGAAAAATAATCCGCAGATGAAACTGTTTTGCGGCTTGGGAACAGGTGAATTGATTCAAAGTTGGTTCTCGGAGATGAAAATTGTTGAAGCAGGTTGGTATCAACAGATAGAAGACGAAGGATTAAAGATAACCTTCCTTCCTGCACAGCATTGGAGCAAACGTTCTGTGCGTGACGGCGGTCAACGGTTATGGGGAGCCTTTATGTTGCAGGGTGACAATATCTCACTTTATTATAGTGGTGATACAGGGTATTCCAGCCATTTTCGTGAGATTCCCGATTTGTTCGGTGCTCCTGATTATGCTTTGCTAGGTATCGGTGCATACAAACCCCGTTGGTTTATGCGTCCCAACCATATTTCCCCTTACGAATCCCTGACTGCCTCAGAAGAAATGCATGCAGGACTTACTATCCCTATGCATTATGGAACTTTTGATCTGTCGGATGAGCCTCTGCACGATCCTCCTAAAGTGTTTGCGGCAGAAGCAAAGAAAAGAAAGATCCCGGT
>ERZ773113.1619-NODE-1619-length-10764-cov-4.482772_pt1 | contig 10764 bp, 7 predicted proteins | sample MGYA00580565_ERZ773113 | MGnify/ENA primary metagenome ERZ773113 (study PRJEB29015, sample SAMEA2737827) | human gut metagenome | biome: human gut; feature: human-associated habitat; material: faeces | place: China | collected 2012 ...
CAAGCGTCAAGGGATGCATGATTTTTAAGCCGGCTGGATATGCAATCTGGGAGAATATTAAGAATGAGATGGACAGAAGATTCAAGGAAACAGGTGTTGAGAATGTTTATCTTCCAATGTTCATTCCAGAGAGCCTTCTTGAGGTTGAGAAGGATCATGTAGAAGGATTTGCACCAGAAGTTGCATGGGTAACTTATGGCGGACTTAATCCACTTCAGGAAAGAATGTGTGTAAGACCTACATCAGAGACACTTTTCTGTGATTTCTATAAAGATGAGATACAGTCATACAGAGATTTACCAAAGGTATATAACCAGTGGTGTTCAGTTGTAAGATGGGAGAAGGAGACAAGACCATTCCTTCGTTCAAGAGAGTTCTTATGGCAGGAAGGCCATACAGCACATGCTACAGCAGAAGAGGCTGAGGCACGTACACAGCAGATGCTTAACCTTTACGCTGACTTCTGTGAGGAAGTTCTTGCAATTCCTGTAATTAAGGGACGTAAGACTGATAAGGAGAAGTTTGCAGGTGCAGAGGCTACGTATACTATCGAGGCGCTTATGCATGATGGTAAGGCCCTCCAGTCAGGTACAAGCCATAACTTTGGTGATGGATTTGCCAAAGCATTTGGTATCCAGTACACAGATAAGGATAATAAGTTAAAATATGTTCACCAGACTTCATGGGGAACAACAACAAGACTTATCGGTGCTGTTATCATGACTCATGGTGATGATTCAGGACTTGTGCTTCCACCTAAGGTTGCACCTGTTCAGGTTGATGTTATTCCTATTATGCAGAAGAAGGCAGGCGTTCTTGACAAGGCTTATGAAGTTGGCCAGGCTCTTAAGGCAGCAGGACTTCGTGTTAAGGTTGATGATTCAGATAAGAATCCTGGCTGGAAGTTCTCTGAGCAGGAGATGCGTGGTATCCCTGTAAGAGTTGAGATGGGACCAAGAGATATCGAGGCTAATCAGGCTGTTATTGTTCGTCGTGATACAAGAGAGAAGATTACTGTATCCATCGATGAGCTTGCAGACAGAATTCCAGAAATTCTTGATACTATCCAGAAGGATATGCTTGAGAGAGCAAGAGCTCACAGAGAAGCTCATACATATACAGCTCTTAATTATGATGAATTCAAGGATACAGCAGCTAATAAGGCTGGATTCATCAAGGCTATGTGGTGTGGAGACCAGGCTTGTGAGGACAAGATTAAGGAAGATACTACATGTACATCAAGATGTATGCCATTTGCACAGGAGAAGTTAAGTGATGTGTGCGTATGCTGTGGTAAGCCGGCTAAGGCTATGGTTTACTGGGGTAAGGCATATTAATTCTAAGAAGTGTTAATTATAATAACCCTCATCGGATTTGCCAGAAGGCAGCCGGTGAGGGTTATTTTATGATTATATTATTTGATATGTTCAATCATTGCAATAAGAGTAGCTTTATCATTGAGCTTAGGGTTCTCTATAACGATATCAAGCAGGGATTTCAGTGTTTCACCGATTTCGTGTCCCTGAAGGCCATATTCAATAAGGTCATTTCCTGATATGTCGAGGGCTTTTATTGTAAAGCAGTCACCGCGTGCAAGAATATCTGTTGCAAGACGCTTTAATGTGAGAAGATGCTTTACCTTCGCCGGATTACTTATTCCTGTGATGTCTTCAGATGCCTGGATTACAGCCATCATAAGCTCATGCCACAGAGGCAGGAAATCTCTGCCATACTTATTAAGGGCAGTACGAACAGCCGGCTCAGTTTCTTCTATATCCATCTTTGATAATTCAACAAGCTTTGATACTGTGTCAACTGTCTTGTTATCCAGCTTAAGTGCACGGAGAGTCTTAGCTGTTTCATCAGGTGTAGAAGTTATGAAAAGTGCAGCGTAGCGTAAGTATATATTATCAGGTGTGTGTTGTAATGTTGCAAGTATTTTGCGCTTATAGCGGCTCTTTAGGGAATTGTCAATTACCGGAAGAATCGGCTCAAAAAGTCCTGCTTCTGAATATTGAGCAACATAATCGGGATGTGCAGACATAAGCGTTTTGCCAAGCTCTACATGCACACGCTCCATGCTTATTTTGCTGATTGAAGGGGAAAGCTTTTTAATTGCATTCCATGTTGCTTCATCAATGGTAAAGCCAAGCTGTGCAGAAAATCTTATGGCACGCATCATTCGCAGAGCGTCCTCTGTAAATCTTAATTCTGGTTCACCAACGCAGCGTATTATTTTTGCATCCAGATCATCAAGACCGTTAAATTCATCAACAAATCCATCAGTGTCGTTGTATGCCATGGCATTTATCGTAAAATCACGGCGGCACAGGTCATCAACAAGCCTGTCTGAAAATTCTACAGATTTCGGATGCCTGCCATCCTCGTATTCGCCATCAATTCTGTATGTTGTAACTTCGTATCCGGTTTTATCTATCATTATAGTGATGGTTCCGTGGGCAATTCCAGTATCAACAGTTCTTTTAAAGAAAGTTTTTATCTGTGATGGAACAGCAGAAGTGGTTATATCCCAGTCATCTGGGTTTCGTCCAAGGATACTGTCTCGTATACAGCCGCCAACAGCATAGGCTTTGAAGCCGTGTTCTTCAATTGTATGTATAATGTTCCTGACAGCTTCCGGCATGTCAATATGAAAGTTTTCAGGCATGATTTCCCCCTATAATAATATTTATTATAAATGTGAAAAAAGCTCACATCTATCTATTATAAGAAAAAATTACATTTTCATCAAGATTATGATTTTCTTAATTCGTCGTATCATTAAATCCAAGGAATATAGCAGCCATAAATGTCATAAGATAAGGCAGACGCAGGCGTATGAGCAAAGGGCGTCTGTATTAAGTGCGGAAATGGGGGATTATATGAACGATAAATCATTGGAATGTATTAGATTTTATGATATTCAGGTTAATAAAATGGTAAAAGGTCGTGGAGGAGTAATTCTTTTTACAGACAGAGGATGCAGACTTTTTCTCGAGTGTTCAAGAAATGATGGTTTTTATCTGAGAGATGAGGCAGTGACAAAAGCAGTTAGTGATGCAGGCTTTGAAAATGTGGATACATATGTGAGAAATCAGGATGGAGAGCTTTTTACTGTTGGAGATGATGGGCACAGATATGTAATGAAGAACTGGTTTGGAGGCAGGGAATGTGATGTCAAGTCTGTGAATGACGTGATGGAGGCGGTAAGGACTCTGGCAAGACTTCATATTTGTCTAAATGTTGTTTCGTCTAATGGTGTAAGATATTTAAGAAATAATGTAAATACAAATATTACAAAGCAATGGGAATGTATGGCGCTTGCAGAGACCGCAGATGAGCAGCCCGAGTCAGAATTAAAGGCCAGTGAAAGCATCGTACATAATGCCGTACATTTTGACAGGGGAGCAGGGTTACGCACCAATATGGAAAGACATACAAAAGAAATTAAAAAGGCAGCTAATTATATGCGTGGCAAGAAAAAGAAAAATGAATTTGAACAGATTGCGCTTGGTGCGGTTGATACATTTTTCAGGGAAGCGGATGAAGCGAGCAGGAATATTAATTCAAAACGTTTTGATGAGCGCTTTGACAGGATGGAACAGACTAATGAGCTTGTGCATGGAAGCTATAATTATCATAATGTGTTTCTTGATGTTGGTAATGGCGGCAATGCAGTGACTAATTTTGAAAAATGTCATAATGACTGTCAGGTTGCAGATCTTTACCAGTTTTTAAGAAAGGTTATGGAAAAGCATGACTGGAATATTAATGTGGCATACAGACTGGTTGATGAATATGACAGATTAAAGCCACTTGAAGATGATGATATTGACATGCTTGTGACATTATTGAGCTTTCCAGAAAAATTCTGGAAGATCATAAATCAGTACTATAACGCAGGAAAGGCGTGGGTTCCTGCTAAGAATATAGATAAATTAAAGATTGTTATTGAACAGAATATGCGCAGAAGAGAATTAATTGATAAAATGTGTGGTATGTGATAAAATCTGATGATACAAGGGTAAAAGTATTTGCGAGGAATGCTTATGAAAAGAATAATTGCAGTGTGTATGCTTATGGTGTTAATTGTAAGTCAGACAGCATGCACATTTTCCAGAAATAATGACAGGGCGGTGATACCAGGAAGCAGTATTACCCCCGCACCAGGTGCCGCAAAGGAGATTAAGGGTGATGGAGAGAATCCTACACTTACAGGAGTTCTTACATTGAGAGATGCTGACACGGGCAGAATGCGGTTTGTAGATATAAAGACAGGAACAGAATATGAAGTCCCTTATACAGGCAGTACAGATATTCAGGATGCTTATGGAAAGATAAAAGCAGCTTCTACCATGGATATGGGTGGAATATATGATGTATATGTGGATAAGAAGGGCAAGGCGGTGAAGATACACGGAAACAGTGATGCCTGGGTAAGATATGATGTTTCAGGAATAACCGTAGATGAGAATTCAAGGAAGTTAATCATTGGGGCTTCCAATATGATATATGAAAGTTATACAGTTGTGCTTTCAGGAGAAGAACGTATAAGTATTGCACAGCTCGTTGACCAGGATAAGCTGGTTATCAGGGGCGTTGGAGAGAAAGTATATTCGGTGAATGTAACTGCAGGACACGGATATCTTAAACTTACAGGCGTAGATGCACTTGTTGGTGGTTATGTAAGCATAGGTAATAAACAATTACTGGGTATTACAAAGGATATGCTGGTGACTGCACCTGTTGGAACATATACGGTCAATGTACGTAATGGCAGCCTGTCAGCAAGTAAGACAGTGACTATAGCTAAAGATGAGACTACATCAGTTGATTTTTCTGAAGTACAAAGTGATCCGGTTAAGATGGGGGCTGTTAATTTTTCAGTTACTCCGAAGGGTGCGGTTATGAGCATTGATGGTGTTGAGGTTGATTATTCTACTCCAGTGTCACTTTCTTATGGAACTCACAGAGTTAAGCTGGTAGCCAACCACTATCAGGAATACTCTGAGATTATAAATGTTAACTCAGCTTATGTTACGAAGGTTATCGATATGACTTCATCCGGTACATCAACAAGTACAGCGGCTGATAATACAAGTGGATATAAGGTATCAATAACAGCACCTAAGGGAGCGGTACTTTATGTTAATAGTGAATACATAGGAACTGTTCCGTGTTCATTTGATAAATCATCTGGAAAGAAGACGATTACACTTTCGCAGAATGGATATAATACAGTTAGTTATACAATATCAATTGCTAATACAGCAGGAGACCTGACATATGCATTTCCAGAAATGATAAGTGGAGGTACCCAGGAGACTACAACACAGGTACAGGTTCCAACAGTCACTCCTGCAACAACAAAGTCATCTACAAAGCAGAGTACGAAAAGGAGATAAGAGTTATGAATATTTCATTTTCACCACCAGATATAACCGAGGAAGAGATTCAGGCAGTTTCTGAGGCTTTAAGGTCAGGATGGATTACAACAGGTCCAAGAACTAAAGAGTTTGAAAGAAATATTGCTCAGTTTACAGGCTGTAACAGGGCGGCATGTCTCAATTCAGCTACAGCATGTTTAGAGACAGCACTCCGTCTGTTAGGAATCGGTGAGGGCGATGAGGTTATTGTTCCTGCATACACTTATACAGCATCTGCAAGTGTCGTTGCGCATGTTAATGCAAAGCTTGTTCTTATTGATGTTGAAAAGGACACATATCACCTTGATTATGACGCGCTTGAAGCTGCAATTAATGAGAGTACCAAGGCTGTAATACCTGTAGATATAGGTGGTGTTATGGTTGACTATGACAGGATAAGAAAGATTGTCGAGAGTAAAAAGAATATATTTAAGGCTTCAACACCCCTTCAGGAGGCACTTGGCAGAGTTGCAATTGTTGCTGATTCTGCACATGGTTTCGGAGCAAGTGAGGGTGGTGTTATGAGTGGAATGAAGGCTGACTTTACAAGCTTTTCATTTCATGCAGTCAAGAACCTTACAACAGCAGAAGGCGGAGCTCTTACATGGAGAAGTATTCCGGGAGTTGATGATGAGGATATATATAAGCAGATAATGCTTTACTCACTTCACGGACAGTCTAAGGATGCGCTTGCAAAGACTAAGCTTGGTGCATGGGAATATGATATCAAAGGAACTTATTACAAATGTAACATGACTGATATTATGGCTTCTATTGGGCTTGTACAGCTTAAGAGATATCCGGGACTTCTTAAGAGAAGAAGAGATATAATTGAGAGATATACACAAGGGATTGCAGCCGATGATGTGGATATTATGAAGCATTTTACAGATGAATATACTTCAAGTGGTCATCTGTATCTTGTAAGGCTTCTTGGAAAGGATGTTAAGGAGCGTAATGAACTGATTACAAGACTTGCTGAGGCAGGTGTTGCAACTAATGTACATTATAAGCCGCTTCCAATGCATACGGCATATAAGAACATGGGATTTGATATTAAGGATTTTCCACATTCATATAATATGTATCGTAATGAGATTACACTGCCGCTTCATACATGTCTTACTGATGAACAGGTAGAATATGTAATAGAGCAGTTTAACAGAATGAAATAATCGGACATTAGTTATACAACAACAAAAAGGGGATTGATTACGATGGAGTTAAGACCATGGCAGCTTCTTCCTGATGAAATGAGAACTAAGGAAGTAAGAAAATACTATAATATACTTATGAAACACAGAATGTGGTTAGAGATGAAAAGAGTGCTTGATGTTATTGTTGCTGGTATTATGCTGGCAGTTTTAATTATTCCAATGGGAATAATTGCACTTGCAATCAGACTTGATTCACCGGGACCTGTTTTTTTCAGGCAGGCGAGAGTAACACAGTATGGAAGAATTTTTCGTATATACAAGTTCAGGACTATGGTTGACAATGCAAGTAAGCTAGGGGCAGCAGTGACTGTAGATAATGATTCAAGAATCACTAAGGTTGGAGCATTTTTACGAAAGTACAGAATGGACGAGTTTCCTCAGCTTTTTAATATACTTGCAGGGGATATGACTCTTGTCGGAACAAGACCGGAAGTTCCTAAGTATGTTAAGAAGTACACTAAGGAGATGTATGCGACACTTCTTTTGCCGGCAGGACTTACATCAAGGACAAGTATTGCTTATAAGGATGAGGACAAGCTTCTTGGTGAGGCTGTTGATGAAAAAAGTACAGATAATATATATCTGAATGAAGTATTACCGGCAAAAATGCGTTATAACCTTGAAAGTATGAAACATTTTGGCGTGAAGGCTGATGCGGCTGTATTGTGGGATACATTTACATCAGTAGTTGGAAGTGAAAGAATGACTGTTAAGAAGTAGGTAGAGTATGTTTATTACAATTGCCGTTATTGCATATAATGAGGAGAATACGATAAAGAATATTCTTGATGACATAAGCAGGCAGGATTATGATCATAATCTTATGGAAGTTGTGCTTGTTGATTCTGCATCAACTGATGGAACGAAGGCGGTTATGCAGAAGTTTGCTGATGAGAATAAGATGGGAGCAAGACAGATAGTTGTGCTTGATAATCCTAAGAAGACGCTTCCGTGTGGATGGAACGTGCTGCTCGATAATTATACAGGGGAAGCTGTTATAAGAGTTGATGCACATGCACATATTCCAGAAGATTTTGTTAGCAAGAATGTTAAGGTTTTAGAAGAAGGCGAGATGGTTGTTGGTGGTGTCCGACCTAATATAGTTGATGAAGAGACACCATGGAAGGATACGTTGCTTCTTGCTGAGAGTTCGATGTTCGGCTCAAGCATAGCACCTTACCGTAATGGTGGGAATGGAACGGAAGAAAAGATATATATGAAATCGTTGTTCCATGCTGCATATAGAAGGGAAGTTTTTGAGAAAATCGGACATTATAATGAGGCTCTTGCAAGAACTGAGGATAATGAAATTCATTACCGTATGAGAAAAGCAGGGTTTAAATTAAGATTCTGTCCGGATATAATATCGTACCAGCATACAAGAAGTTCACTTCCTAAGATGCTTAAGCAGAAATATGCTAATGGATACTGGATTGGAAAGACAAGCAAGGTATGTCCAGGATGCCTTTCTATATATCATTTTGTTCCATGGGCTTTTGTCATGGCTATTATTGTTACAACAGTTGCAAGTGTGTCATGTAAGCTGCTTGCTGTGAAGTCGATTTTCTCGCGTATTGTATATGGACTTACAGGACTTATGTGGGGAGCATACTGGCTGTTGGCAGTAGTTATGTCGATTGTTGCAGTAATAGGAGCAAAGAAGGAGCGCAATAAAACATGTTTTGCATTGCCATTTTTATTTTTTCTGTTGCATATTTCTTATGGAATTGGTACAGTATGTGGGTTAGCAGCTAAAAAGCCTGCTAAAGAAACGAGGAACTGATGATGGGTGAAACTAAAAAGGACAGAATACAGCTTCTGGTAAGAAGATTTTTCTTGTTTTTAACAGATACATTTTTACTGAATGCATGCGTATATCTGTCACTTATTATGAGATTTGATGTAGGTATTGTATCTATAGAACCTCAGTATATTAGTAATTATGTAGAGAACGTGCTTCCGTACACGATAATGTCTCTGCTTATATTCTGGCTGTTCAGACTTTATCACAGTCTGTGGCAGTATGCGAGTATAGCTGAGGTGTACAGAATTGCTGAAGCGTGTATTATTGTAGAAGTAGTGCATTTCTTAAGTAATAAGATTATGGGTAATATGCTTCCTAGAAGCTGTTATTTTAATGCGGCAATATACCTTATTATTGCAATATGTGCAAGTCGTTTTATGTACAGAATGATAAGAACTGTTCTTAACAAATACAGAAATATTAAGACTTCCAATAATGTAATGATTATTGGTGCCGGAGAGGCAACTAATGTCATTATGAGAGAAATACAGAATTCGAGCTATCTTGCCAACTCTAATATTGCATGTATTATTGATGATGACCGCCGCAAGGTTGGTAAATACATACGAGGCGTCAAGGTTATAGGAACAAGGGACAAGATTAAGGAAGCAGCAAAGCTTTATGATATTGATGAGATTATATTTGCAATTCCATCAGCATCTAATGAAGTTAAAAGGGATATATTGAACATTTGTAAAGAGACAGATTGTACTCTTAAGATTCTGCCAGGTGTATATCAGATGGTAGATGGAGAGGTTAATGTTGATTCTATTAGAAATGTAGATGTGCTTGATCTTCTTGGAAGAGATCCGATTGAAGTAGATATTGAATCTATCATGGGTTATGTTAAGGATAAGGTCATTATGGTAACAGGTGGTGGCGGTTCTATTGGATCAGAGCTGTGCCGCCAGCTTGTAAGTCACAAGCCTAAGCAGCTCATTATATTTGATATATATGAGAATAATGCCTATGATATTCAGCAGGAATTAAAGATTAATTATCCTGATGCCAATGTTGTTACTCTTATTGGTTCGATAAGAAATGTTTCAAGACTTGAAAGCGTATTTGCACAGTATAAGCCAGATATTGTATATCATGCAGCAGCACATAAGCATGTACCGCTTATGGAAGTCAGTCCTGATGAGGCTGTTAAGAATAATGTTGTCGGTACATGGAATGTTGCAAGGATGGCTGATAAGTATGGGGTTAAGAAGTTTGTTATGATAAGTACAGATAAGGCTGTTAATCCAACTAATGTAATGGGAGCAACAAAGCGTATCTGTGAGATGATTGTCCAGACATATAACGAGATATCCAAGACAGATTTCGTTGCTGTAAGATTCGGTAATGTACTTGGAAGTAACGGCTCAGTCATTCCTCTTTTTAAGAGACAGATTGAGGCTGGTGGACCAGTTACGGTTACAGATCCTAATATTATAAGATACTTCATGACTATACCAGAGGCGGTTTCACTTGTTCTTCAGGCAGGTGCATATGCCAAAGGTGGAGAGATATTCATTCTTGATATGGGTGAGCCTGTTAAGATTGATGACCTCGCAAAGAACCTTATCAGATTGTCAGGTTATACACTTGGCGTCAATATGGAAATCAAATACACGGGACTTCGTCCTGGCGAAAAACTCTATGAGGAGCTTCTTATGAAAGAAGAAGGTCTTCAGGAGACAGACAATAAGCTTATCCACATTGGAAAGCCAATTGAGTTTGATAAAGAGAATTTCTTTGATAACCTTGAGAAGCTTAAGGAAGAAGCTTATTCAGAAACAGGTAATATAAGAGAATCACTTAAGAAGGTGGTTGTTACTTACCATCCGGATGAACATTAATTTTATCTGGCTATAGAATGTATTTATATGGGGGAGAAGGTATATGGGGATATATCAGAAGTTAAAGTTTTTTATTGGAAAGGTAACTGTGCTTATTATGGCAGTTATCTTTCCTTTTGCTGTTATTGTACAGAACAGAAAAGTATCGTCTTTTTTTTGTAATGTTTTTATAGTGATGGCGCTGCTGGTATTACTGTGTGCGGTTATTAATGAGTTGGTTAACAGTAAAGATGCTTTTAAGGATTTTATAGCTGCGGATGTAAAAAGCAGATATGTTGTGTCAGGCATTCTGATATTTTTGGCAATAATGTGGTGTTTTATATCACCAGCTATAGGCTGCGAATTTAGTGGAGCAGGAAGCAGAATTCAGGGAATGTTATTTTTTATAGGATGTGCATGTATATATATTGTTATATCTGAATGTTATTCTTGTTCTCATGTTTCTTTGGATTTTAGCGGTTCTTATTTTTCTG
>ERZ773113.1625-NODE-1625-length-10736-cov-3.473083_pt1 | contig 10736 bp, 8 predicted proteins | sample MGYA00580565_ERZ773113 | MGnify/ENA primary metagenome ERZ773113 (study PRJEB29015, sample SAMEA2737827) | human gut metagenome | biome: human gut; feature: human-associated habitat; material: faeces | place: China | collected 2012 ...
AGCGCTGATGTCCGGCAGTACTTTTACCGTTACGCACCACGCCTTCAGTAGCTGAGCAGGAGGGACAACTGATGGAGATGGAAGCCACGGGAGCACCTCAAAAACACCATCGTACACTAAATCAGTAAGTTGGCACCATTACCCAATAATAAGGCTAAAAAGCGCCATGCTAATTGTGTAAGTGACGTCCATTATTTATATACCTTTATAATATCAACTATTAATCTATTATTCGCCATGTCACTTCAAAGTCATTTGAACTTTAGAATGGCGAAGAGTCTAGCATTGAGAGAGTCTGAAATCGACGGTCATGGCGTTTTCTTGCTGTCTAGTTGGTGACATCGATTAAGGTGGAGCTTAAAAACTAAATTTTTTTGAATCTAGCATGACTTGGGGATTCCTCTCATCTCAACGCTTGCTCAACTGCATCAATCATTCATTCTGTTCATGCATCCAGTAATTATTGGAGGCGTATCATGGGGCTTCCACCGCCAGCGCAAGACTATGCAGAGAAGCGCATGTCGTTCGACAAGCGCATCATAACCAGATCGTCATCGACATATCTGATGAGAGCTGGTGCAACGCATCACTGCGAAGGAGGCTTGAGCGGAGTTGTTCTGGAAGTGGATATCTCATTGAGTGTGCGACGGATCATTGTTGGTACAAAGCATGGCAGGTGAGTTGAGGATAAAGCGATACCGCAAATCGCCAAAACCGCACCTGGAGGATTTGCAGGCGGGTAGACGTGATGAGATTCCGGTTCACGATGACGGAACGAGTCTGGATGGGGTATTCGGAGTGATAACGTATCTCACCAACGATACACGAACAGGTGAGTTTGAAGGTTACCCGGTGATGCAGGAATCAAATTACACAGCCATGCCATGAGGCATACTGTGTACCCTCTGTTTAATAAATGTGTCATGCATTGATGAACCATAACGCAACGCAGAAACATGTAACGACACTTAATGACAAAAAAACGGCGCGAATGCAGCAAAGATAATTATATAACATTGAGTTAAATCGAACCGTGCGTTCTTCTAAACCATATGTAGTAGGCTAGAATCCTACAGGGCGTGCCAATGATCCCCCCTTTTTTCTATATTTGAACTGCAACATATCCCTGCTTTACTGAAAGGTGATTAATCCTGCGATGAGGGCTCACCCGTGGCATATGTTGAAAAAGCACTTCGGTTTAATCCTGCCTCACCTGTCTTTCAGGAAAATCTTCATAACGTCTACCACCACATGCGAAACCACCAGCCTGTAGCGCGAATCGGCAAAACGTGGGTGCTTACCCGCTATCAGGATGTTTATCAGACGCTTAAAGAGCGAGCATTCGTCTCCTCGGGTATACCTGAAGATGTGCATAGCGAAATGGAAAAAGAGTGCTTCAGCCTCTCGCCCCCCATACGCGATCTTCTCTACGGCATTGTGCTGTTTGAAGACGGGAATGTGCATCGCGCGCACCGTCAGGCGCTGCAAGCTCTGTTTACCGGCGAATCCTGGGCTGCGTTAACCCAGTTGATTTCTGACGAGTCACATACGTTGGTGGCAGAGTTAACCACCACCGGCACGTTTGACGGCATTCGCCAGATTGCTGCCCCGCTCTGGGGGAAGCTGTTCACCGCCTGGCTCAACCTGCCGGAAGCGCAGCAGGAGGTGGTTGAACAAGAGAAAAGTGCCATCAGGCTGTTGCTGGACCCCAGCGCAATTGATCGAGAGGGATTACAGCGGCTGATCGTGGCGCTTTCCCGTCTGGATGACAGTTTTCGCCAACTCGCGCAGGCACACAGCCAGGGTTACGACTCGCTTTTTTATCGCAGCCTCCTGAAAGGATATGGCGGCGATCGGGATGCGCTTGCAACGCGGTTTAGCACAGACTGCGTCACTATGCTGATCGGCGGGAGTGAAACCAGCGAAGCGTTAACCGGAAACCTGGTGTATATGCTGGCACAACATCCTGAATTACAGGCGTGCGTCAGAAATAACACGCTGCGGATGAAAGATGTCGTCAGTGAAACCATGCGCTTTGAGTCTCCGTTGCAGATGGGCAGGCGAAAGGTAGTGGCTCCCGTGCAATTTCTGGGACGCGAACTTAAAGCGGGGGATAACATCTTAGTATGCCTTGGTTCTGCAAATCGCGATGAAAGCGTATTTGAAGAGGCGTGGCGTTTTATTCCTGGCCGCAAGAATGCCCAACGTCAGCTGGGATTTGGCGCAGGCGTGCACCAGTGTATTGGACAACTGCTGGCGCAGTGTCAGGCTGAAACCCTTGCCATGGCTTTATGCGAGCGCGGGACGCTCTCTCTCGACGGTGAGGCTAAATGGTCGACGCGAAGCCTGATTCTGAGAACGCTGGAGACGCTGCCGGTAAAAATTACCTGAGGTAATAATAAGGACAACGCTAAGAAGGGAATCATATTTTCACGGCGGAAGTGGTGAACGTTTTTTATTCTTAAATTGTCAGATAAATAACGACGTAATAAATAGAAGGCTAATGATATTTTGTAGTGTGTTGTCTTAAGGTTTTCTTAATCTTTAATTAATCCGTTTTTTAAATCTGGATTTTTATCACTTCACTCCCCGCAAAAAAGAAATTTTACACTTTTACGCTTAAACTGGATTGATACTAATTATCATTAGCGTTTTTGTATGCTTTAATCCTGTCCCACAACGCTATGCGTCATTATTCCCGTTGCTCTATTAAGGATATGTTCATGAATTCTCGCCTGCTGTCCTGCTTCTCGCTTGCCTTGTTGTCATCATCGCTTTTCCTTTCCACACAATCCGTTGCCGCCGATAACAGCGAAGGCATTGTGGTATACAACGCGCAGCATGAAAACCTGGTGAAGTCGTGGGTTGACGGTTTTACCAAAGAGACCGGCATTAAGGTCACGCTGCGTAACGGCGATGACAGCGAGCTGGGTAACCAGCTGGTTCAGGAAGGCAGCGCATCACCTGCAGACGTATTTCTGACGGAAAACTCGCCGTCCATGGTGCTGGTGGATAACGCCAACCTGTTTGCCCCGCTGGATTCAGACACCCTGAAGCAGGTACCGGCAGAGTACCGCCCGGCGCATGGCCGCTGGATCGGCATTGCCGCCCGCAGCACCGTATTCGTCTATAACCCGGCAAAACTGAGCGAACAGCAGCTGCCTAAGTCGCTGATGGATCTGGCCAAACCCGAGTGGAAAGGCCGCTGGGCGGCATCACCGTCAGGCGCGGATTTCCAGGCCATCGTGAGCGCAATGCTGGCGCTTAAAGGCGAAAAAGCCACGCTGGAATGGCTGAAGGCGATGAAAGCTAATTTCGTGGCCTATAAAGGCAACAGCACCGTGATGAAAGCCGTCAACGCCGGCCAGATTGATGGCGGGGTGATTTATCACTACTACCGTTTTGTCGATCAGTCCAAAACGGGTGAGAACAGCAAAAACACCAAACTCTACTACTTCAAACACCAGGATCCGGGCGCGTTCGTCAGCCTTTCCGGTGGTGGCGTGCTGGCGTCCAGTAAACACAAAGCGCAGGCCCAGGCGTTCATCAAATACATTACCGGTAAAGAGGGCCAGGAAAGCCTGCGCACCAACAATGCCTTTGAATATGCGGTGGGCGTGAACGCGGCCTCTAACCCGAAACTGGTCCCGCTGAAAGATCTTGATGCACCGAAAGTTGAACCTTCAACGCTCAACAGTAAAAAAGTTATCGAGCTGATGACGCAAGCCGGCCTGCTGTGATCCTGAGAGTGAAGTGAAGGTCTTATGTCTGGTCTGAGTCTCGACATCGGAAAAAACAGAGTGCAGGAGCCTGCCCGCAGGCGTCCTGCACTGCCGATGGTGGCGTTAGCTGTGTTGTTTTCATTAATGGCGCTTCTGCCTCTGGGTTTTATCATTGCCATTGGCATTGAGACGGGCTGGGAAACCATTAAGGCGCTGGTGTTTCGCCCGCGTGTGGCTGAGCTGCTCAGCAACACGCTGTGGCTGACGGCGCTGGCGGTACCGCTGTGTATCGTGACGGGCGTGGCGATCGCCTGGCTCACGGAGCGCACGCAGCTTGCCGGGCGAGGGATCTGGTCCGCGCTGGCGGTCGCCCCGCTGGCGATCCCCGCGTTTGTGCAAAGCTATGCCTGGGTGAGCGTGGTTCCCTCGATGCATGGCCTTTCCGCGGGCGTGTTCCTCTCCGTTTTAGCTTACTATCCGTTTATTTATATGCCGGTTGCGGCGGTGCTGCGTCGTCTTGACCCGACGCTGGAAGATGTGGCCGCCTCGCTCGGCACCCCGCCGTGGCGGGTCTTTTTCCGCGTGGTGCTGCCGCAGCTAAAACTGGCTATCTGCGGCGGCGCGCTGCTGGTGGCGCTGCACCTGCTGGCGGAATACGGTCTGTACGTGATGATCCGTTTTGATACCTTCACAACGGCCATCTATGACCAGTTTCAGTCCACCTTCAGCGGCCCGGCAGCGAACATGCTGGCGGGCGTATTGGCCTTATGCTGCCTGGCGATCTTAGTGCTGGAAGGCGTGACGCGCGGGAAAGCGCGCTATGCACGCATTGGCGCGGGCGCGGCACGTGAACAGAAACGCTGGCCGCTGAAGCCTGCGGCGGCTGCGCTGGGACAGCTGTTTTTCCTCGCGCTGGTCATTCTGGCGCTGGGCGTACCGTTACTTGTCCTGTGCCGCTGGATTTGGCTCGGCGGCGTACAAAACTGGATGAACGCCGACCTCTGGCACTCCCTGCGCCAGACGCTGATGCTCGGCGTGGGTGGGGCACTGCTGACGACGGCGTGCGTGATCCCCATCGCGTGGCTTGGGATCCGCTACCCGCACCGTATTTTCCGGATGCTGGAAGGGTGCATCTATATCACCAGTTCGCTGCCGGGCATTGTCACCGCGCTGGCGCTGGTCACGGTCACTATTCATTACGCTCGCCCCATTTATCAGACGGAAATCACCCTGTTCCTGGCCTATCTGCTGATGTTTATGCCCCGCGCGCTCATTAACCTGCGGGCAGGGATTGCCCAAGCGCCGGTGGAGCTGGAAAACGTGGCGCGCAGCCTGGGCAGCACGCCTGCGAAAGCGCTCTGGAGCGTTACCCTGCGGCTGGCCGCACCGGGCGCTGCGGCAGGCGCCGCGCTGGTATTCCTTGGCGTCAGCAACGAATTGACCGCCACGCTGCTGCTCTCGCCGCTGGGAACCCGCACGCTCTCCACCGGATTTTGGGCGCTGACCAGTGAAATTGATTATGTGGCCGCCGCGCCCTACGCAATGCTGATGATTCTGATCTCACTCCCGCTGACCGCCATTCTCTATATGCAGTCGAAAAAAATTGCAGGGCTATGACATGCTTGAATTAACCGCCATTTCAAAATCGTTTTCGGACGTGCAGGTGCTCGACAGCTTAAACCTGAGCGTTGCGCCGGGGAGCAGAACGGCCATTGTCGGGCCGTCGGGGTCAGGTAAAACCACGCTGCTGCGTATTCTCGCCGGGTTTGAGACGCCGGATACCGGCCGCATTGTCATGCAGGGAAAAACGCTGTTTGATGAAAATCATATTGTTCCTGCTCACCTGCGCGGGATCGGTTTTGTGCCCCAGGAGGGCGCGCTGTTCCCGCACCTCAACGTGGCAGACAACATTGCCTGGGGGCTGGACGGGACCCGCCACGAAAAACGCCAGCGCGTTGAGGCGCTGATGGAGATGGTTTCGCTGGACAGGCAGCTCGCCACGCACTGGCCTCACGAGATTTCCGGCGGACAGCAGCAGCGCGTGGCCCTTGCCCGTGCGCTGGCCCAGCGTCCTTCACTGATGCTGCTGGATGAACCGTTCTCGGCTCTGGATACCGGCCTGCGCGCCACGACGCGTAAGGCAACGGCCGATCTGCTGGCCGAAGCGGGCGTGGCCTCGATTCTGGTCACCCACGATCAGAACGAAGCGTTGTCTTTTGCCACGCAGGTTGCCGTGATGCGTTCTGGCCGCTTCACGCAGGTGGGAACGCCTTATGACGTCTACACCCGTCCCGTTGACGAAGAGACGGCGCTGTTTCTTGGCGATGCCGTGATCCTGCCTGCTCAGCTCGCTGGCGGTTACGCCGTGTGTGCACTGGGCGAGGTGCCGACGGACAATCCGCATGCAACAGGAGAGGGCCGGGTAATGATGCGTCCTGAACAATTGCGCGTGACGGCATGTGCGCCTCATGAAAGCCCGGTCTCCATTCTTGATGTCGACTTCACCGGTCAGCTGTCTACGCTGACGCTGGGATTAGCGGGGCATGAACAGCCCGTTATCCTCAGGACCGTCAGTCAGCCGGGCTGGCACCCGGGCGCGGCGGTACGCATTGATGTGACGGGCACTGCGCGCGTTTTATAATCGTAACCACCCCTAAAGGGGGTGGTTGTTCCCCATCGTCCTCATTACCTCCCTTCATGAACGCGTGACGCTTGCCAATGCATACATAATGCGTATAGTTCTCATTTGCATTGCTGTTAATACATTCTAAGGCCCGACAACGGGTCATTTTTTCGCGCACTTTCAAATGAGTTAACGATGGACAACACCAAAATACACAAAACGCTGCTGGCGCTCGCCATTGGGGCGGTGACACATTCCGTCCAGGCGGCGGATGATAAAAAAGAAGATACCCTTGTTGTGCAGGCTGCACCTGCCAGCGACTTTAAACCCGGCGGCGACCAGCTGGTACCGGCCTTTCTTGACGGGCAGGTGGCGAACGGCGGGCGCATGGGGATGCTGGGCCAGCAGAACGCCATGGACGTGCCGTTTAACATCATCAGCTACACCTCGAAGCTGGTGGAAGATCAGCAGGCGAAAACCATCGCTGACGTGGTCGCCAACGATGCGGGCGTGCAGTACGTTCAGGGGTACGGTAACAGCGCGGAAACCTACCGCATCCGTGGTCTGAAGTTTGACGGCGACGACATGACCTTTGGCGGTCTGTCCGGCGTGCTGCCGCGTCAGGTGGTGGATGCGCAGATGGTTGACCGTATTGAGATCTTCAAAGGCGCCAACGCGCTGATGAATGGCGCGGCAAGCTCTGGCGTGGGCGGGATGATCAACCTTGAGCCAAAACACGCGGGCGACATCCCGCAGGCGAAAGTGGGCGTCGACTACACCTCGGATTCCCAGATTGGCACCACGCTGGATGCGGGCCGTCGCTACGGCGACAGCGACCAGTTTGGCGCGCGGGTGAACCTGGTCCACCGCGAAGGGGAAACCGGCATACCGAACGACCGCCGCCGCACCACGCTACTCTCCACCGGTCTGGATTACAAAGGCGACCGTTTCCGCACCTCGCTGGATCTGGGCTATCAAAAGAAAACCTTCCACGGCAGCCCGACCAGCGTCAACATCTCGGCGGTGGATTTCGTGCCTGAACCGCCGAAAAACGATCGTAACTTCTCGCAGAAGTGGGCCTACAGCGACATCGAAAACGAATTTGGGATGTGGCGCAGCGAATACGACATCACCGATAACTGGACCGCCTATACCGGCCTGGGCGCGCAGCATGCGCACGAAGAAGGGATCTACAGCGCGCCGAAGCTGCTGGACAAAAGCGGCAAAGCCACGGTCAGCCGTCTGGATACTAACCGCATTAGCGATTCCGTTAGCGGGATGGCGGGCATTCGCGGGAATTTCAATACCGGCTTTGTGTCGCACAAGGTGAACGTCGGCTACTCGGCGACGACCAAAAACGAAAAAATCGCGTGGAAAATGTCGGCGACGAAGGATAACCCGACCACCAACATCTACCACAACACCGGCGTCGATATGCCGGACAGCACCAACCTCAACGGTTCCGGCGGTAAATACAGCGATCCGCTGACCAGCGGGCGCACCCGCACCCAGGGCTGGCTGCTGAGCGATACGCTGGGCGTCCTGGACGACAAGCTGCTGTTCACCGCGGGGGCGCGTCATCAGAAAGTGGTCATCCGCGGGTATAACAAAATTACCGGTGCGGAAAACGACGCGGACGGCTTCGACGGCAGCCGCTGGATGCCAACCTACGGCGTGGTTTATAAACCGTGGGAGCAGATTTCCCTTTACGCCAACCACACCGAAGCGCTGCAGCCGGGCAAAACCGCACCTAACACCGCCACCAACTACGGCCAGAGCACCGGCATCGTTCACTCTAAGCAGAACGAAGTGGGCGTGAAGGCGGACTTCGGGCGCGTGGGCGGCTCTCTGGCGCTGTTTGAGATCAAAATGCCATCGGCGATCCTCGACGATGACAATCACTACGGCCTGGACGCTGAACAGCGTAACCGTGGCGTAGAGCTCAACGTTTTTGGCGAGCCCATGCTCGGGATGCGCCTGAACGCCAGCGCCACCTGGCTGCAGGCCGAGCTGACCAAAACCAAAAACGGCGTGAATCAAGGCAACGATGCGATTGGCGTGCCGAACTTCTATGCCGTGCTGGGGGCAGAGTACGACATCAAGCCAGTTGACGGCCTGACCGCCACCGCACGCGTGAACCACTCGGGCACGCAGTATGCCGATCTCGCGAACAGCAAAAAGCTGGACAGCTATACCACGCTGGATCTGGGCATGCGCTACCGCTTCGCGCTGAACCACAATGCAAACCAGATGACCGTGCGCGCAGGCATCGACAACGTGACCAATGAAAACTACTGGGCCAGCGTGGACGATTCCGGTACCTACATCACTCAGGGCGAACCGCGAACCTTTAAGGTCTCGGTGGGCTACGAGTTCTAAGCGTTCCACCTCGTTATCCGGGGCAGGGACGCCCCAATCCCGCCGTTATCCTGTTATAAAATTGTAACAAAAGCTTCTTACACTGTTCGCCAACTCCTTACCTCTTGGCCAATGACAGGAAGCCGCTATGGGCAGACCCCTCAAATCCGTTTTTAAAAAAGAACATCGCGACGACATCACTAACCGCAGCGCTAATCCGGTTTTCTCCGAGGTTGCAGAGGTTTTCCTCTCCCGCCGTCGTTTTCTCCAGATGGGCGCCGTGGCGGGTGCTGCCGTTTCCTTTCCCTTTTTGATCAAACCTGATAGCGCCATTGCCGCGGTATCGAAGCCGTCCGCGCTGGCAAAAGCGGTGTCGCTTGGGTTTACCAGTATTCCCGTTTCCACGGACGATACGGTGAGGGTGCCGGAAGGTTATATTGCCCGCCCGTTTTATCGCTGGGGTGACCCGACGGGCATCAAAGACCACATGCCGGCATTTAAGCCGGATGCCAGCAACACGACCGACGAACAGGCCGTGCAGGCGGGGATGCACCACGACGGTATGGCGTGGTTTAGCCTGCCGCAGGGGGAGCAAAACCCGGAACATGGTCTGCTGGCGCTGAACCATGAATACATCGATAACGGGATGCTGTTTACGGACGGTATGGCGAACTGGAACCTCGACAAAGCCCGTAAGGGGCAGAACGCGATGGGCGTGTCGGTGGTGGAAGTGAAAAAAACGGGCAGCGGCTGGGAGGTGGTTCGCCCGTCTTCTTATGCCCGCCGTATCACCGTCAATACGCCGATGCAGCTTACCGGCCCGGCGCGGCATCAGCCCCTGATGAAAACCGCCGCCGACCCGCAGGGGGAGCGCGTGCTGGGCACCATGCAGAACTGCGCCAACGGCCATACGCCATGGGGCACCTATCTCACCTGCGAGGAGAACTGGTCGGATATTTTTGTCAAAAAAACCGATCTCAACCCGCTGGAAAAACGCTACGGCATTAGCGACAGCGATGAATCCTACCGCTGGAACGAGGTGGACGAGCGGTTCAGCGTTGATAAAACCCCTAACGAACCTAACCGTTTCGGCTGGGTCGTGGAGATCGATCCCTACAACCCGACCTCCACCCCGCGCAAGCACACCGCGCTGGGCCGCTTCAAGCATGAGGGGGCAGCCGTCACGCTCGCCGCCGATAATCGCGTGGTGGTTTATATGGGTGACGACCAAAAGTTTGAGTACATCTATAAATTTGTTTCGGATAAAAAATACGATCCCGCGAACCGCGAAGCCAATATGCAGCTGCTGACGTCCGGCACGCTGTACGTTGATGATCAGCCCCGGCAGGTCGAAACCAGCCATGTAAGAGATTCCCTCTGCCTTCAGCGAAACGCCGGGCGAGGAGGACGATGTCATGGCACGCACGCCGGTAGATGCGGCACCCAGCACCATGTTGATCGCTGCAATTTCCGACTCTGCCTGTAAAAAGACACCGCCGGATTTTTCCATACGCTTTGCCATATACGCAGACAGTTCGGTCTGCGGTGTGATCGGATAGCCAAAGAAGCACTTACAGCCGGCACGAATTGCCGCTTCTGCCAATGCCTCGTTGCCCTTCATCAGACTTCTTTCCATTGGTTATGAACCTTCTTTCACTTTTGAATGGTAATTGCACAATCCGGACAGATCATTGCACACATGGCACAACTGATACATGCGTCCTGATCAGTGCATTCCGCGGTAAAATATCCTTTTTCATTCCGGTGTTCTTTTTGCAGGGCAACGATCTGCTTGGGACAGACCGTTACGCAAAGACCACACCCTTTACAGCGTTCAAACCGAACCTGCATTTTCTCCATATTCCTCACTCCTTTCTGCGTACATTTATTCTACAAGACACTTGAGGCAACGCCGCACAGGACACGCCCTTCGGGTGCCTTTTCAGAGAAGCTTACTTTGTGAAATCTTAGGGCAATACCGCACAAAGAGCGTCTGGCGACTTTGCACGCCATCTGCGTGCAGATTGCTCCTT
>ERZ773113.1627-NODE-1627-length-10728-cov-4.498641_pt1 | contig 10728 bp, 8 predicted proteins | sample MGYA00580565_ERZ773113 | MGnify/ENA primary metagenome ERZ773113 (study PRJEB29015, sample SAMEA2737827) | human gut metagenome | biome: human gut; feature: human-associated habitat; material: faeces | place: China | collected 2012 ...
GCCTTCGGCGGTTGCGCTCCGACACGCGCCTGCGGGCGCAGCCCCTCGGGGGAAGCCATTTACCGGTTTCCTCTCCGGTAGAACATCGTGCCTGCGCCTCTGTCGCTGAACATCTCGAGCAGGATCGAATGCGGGACGCGGCCATCAATGATGACGGCCTCGTGGACGCCCTGATAGATGGCGTCGGCCATGCCCTCAATCTTGGGCAGCATACCGCCCGCAATGACGCCCGCGGCCTTGTAACCCTCGATCTCGGAGACCTCGACCTCGGGGATGAGCGTAGACTCGTCGTTCTTGTCGTAGAGCAGGCCGACAATATCCGTCATGCTGACGAGCTTTTCGGCGTGCAGGGCAATGGCGATCTCCGCTGCGGCAGTGTCGGCGTTGATGTTGTAGGGGACGCCGTTGTCGTCCATGCCGACGGTGGCAATGACCGGGATAAAGCTATCGGCCAGCAGGTGGTCGATCAGCGTCGTGTTGACCTTCTCGATCTCACCGACGTAGCCGAGGTCAACGTCCGACTTGCGCTTGCACATGATCATGTGGCCGTCCATGCCGCACAGGCCGACGCCGCGGCCCTTGAGCAGCGCGACCAGATCCTTGTTGACCTGCCCGGCCAGCACCTGCTGGACGATGCCCATGGTCTCCTCATCGGTGTAGCGCAGGCCGCCCACAAATTTGGACTCCTTGCCCACCTTTTTCAGCATACTGTTAATAGCCGGGCCGCCGCCGTGCACCAGCACGACACGCACGCCGAGCAGCGTCAGCGTGACCAGGTCGTTCATGACGGCCAGCTTAAGGTCATCGTTGACCATCGCGTTGCCGCCGTACTTTATGACCAGCGTTTTACCGTGGTATTTTTGGATATAAGGTGTAGCCTCGCTGAACAGCAGGGCCATTTGTTCGTTTTTCATTGTGCTCCTCCGCATCCCCTACTCCTAAAGCCTTCCCCCTGGGGGGAAGGTGGCCCCGCAGGGCCGGATGAGGGGCAAGCCTGCCGCGATTGCCCATGAACGGGTTACCGCCGTAAGCTCTACCCTCATCCGTCGGCTTCGCCCACGGGTGAAGCCATACTTATTTAGGTTCTGTAATCCCCATTGATCTTCACATAATCATACGTCAGATCGCAGCCCCAGGCCTTGGCGGTGGCGTCGCCGCTGCCAAGGTCCACGAGGATGTCGATCTCGTCCTCCTTGAGCACCACGGCGGCCTCGTCCTCGCTGTAGGGGTGGTAGGCGGCGTTCTCGCAGACAAAGACCTCACCGGCCTTGCTCTTGAGGCGCACCGACGTCTTGCTGATGTCGAAATCGCCCGGCGTGTAGCCGATGGCGCAGAGCACGCGGCCCCAGTTGGCGTCCGCGCCGAACATGGCGGCCTTGAACAGGGTGGAGTGGATGACGCTCTTGGACACCGCGCGGGCCGTCGCCAGGTCGGGCGCACCGGTCACGGTGCATTCCAGCAGCTTCGTTGCGCCCTCGCCGTCACCGGCCAGCTCGCGGCTCAGATGCTCGGCGACCTCGGTCAGCGCGGCGACAAACGTATCGTAATCGGGCGTGCCCTCGGCAATTTCTGCGCCGGACAGGCCGCTGGCCAGCAGCAGCACGGTGTCGTTCGTGGAGGTATCGCCGTCAACCGAAATCTGGTTGAAGGTGGCGGGCACGACGGTGGACAGCGCCTTTTGCAGCGCGGCGGGCTCGACCTTGGCGTCGGTGGTCATAAAGAGCAGCATCGTGGCCATGTTCGGGTGGATCATGCCGCTGCCCTTGGCGATAGCGCCGATGCGCACGACCTTGCCGCCGACGGCAAATTCCAGCGCAATTTCCTTCGGGTGGGTGTCGGTGGTCATGATCGCGGTAGCCGCGTCGTGGCTGCCGGCCTCGCTGGCGGCCAGCTTGGCGGCGGCCTCCGGGATGCCCCTGGCGAACGGCTCGATGCTCATGGCCTGGCCGATGACGCCGGTGGAGGACGGCAGCACGTCGTCCGCGCGGATGCCCAGCTCCTTGGCGACGATGTCGCAGGTGTCCTTCGCCAGCTGCACACCGTTGGGCGCGCAGGTGTTGGCGTTGCCGCTGTTCACAACGATGGCCTGTGCATAGCCGTCCTTCAGGTGCTCGCGATCCACCGTGATGGGTGCGCCGTAGACCTTGTTGGTGGTATAGCAGCCCGCGCCCGCGCAGCGGACGTCCGCCTTGATCAGCGCCAGGTCGAGCTTGGAATGGTTATGGCGGATGCCGCAATGCACGCCCGCCGCGGAAAAGCCCTTCGGCGCACAGATGCCGCCGGGAATTGATTTGAAATCAGACATTGTATGTACCCCTCTTGCTATTTTATATCAAACTTCAAAAGCCTTCCCCTTCGGGGGAAGGTGGCCGCAGGCCGGATGAGGGCAAAGTCCGCCATTGCCGCCCGTAAACGGGTCGTTCCGGCAAGGCCGCCCCTCATCAGTCGGCGGGCGGGGCCGCTGACAGCTTCCCCAAGGGGGAAGCCGTTTATCGCGCTAAGCCCTTGGTCTCCTCCAGCCCCAGCATCAGATTCATGCACTGCACTGCCGCGCCCGAGCTGCCCTTGCCGAGGTTGTCAAACAGGCTGATAAGCTGCATCCGGGTGCCGTCCGGGTTGGCCAGGCAGTAAATTTCCAGCGTGTCCTTACCCGCCAGCTTGTTGGCGGCCAAAAATCCGCCGTCCGTCCCCTCGCACAGGGGATGCACCTTCACCATCGGCTGACCGTCGTAATATTCCGCCAGCGCGGACGCGACCTGCGGCGCGGAAACACCCAGCGCCGTTACATCCAGCGGGATCATCGTCTCCATGCCCGCGTAGTAGTCGGCCACAACGGGGACGAAATTCGGTGCGGTGTCCAGCCCCGTGACGGCGGCCATCTCGGGCAGGTGCTTGTGGTGCAGCGCCAGGCCGTAGGGGCGCGGGGCGTTCAGCGCCTTGTTGGTGCGCTCGGTCTCGTACTCAGCGATCATCTTTTTGCCGCCGCCGCTGTAGCCGGTCAGGCTCGTCACGTTCAGGTGCGCGGCCTTAGGGATGATCCCCAGCTCCACCAGCGGCGCGACGGGCGCGATAAAGCCGGTGGCGTGGCAGCCCGGCACGGCGACGCGGGTCGCGGTTTTCAGTGCCTCGCGGGTGCCGTGCAGCTCGGGCAGGCCGTAGACCCAGCCGGGCGCGGTGCGGTGCGCCGTGCTCGTGTCGAGAATGCGCACATCGTCCCGCAGCAGCGGCACGACCTCACGCGCGGCGTCGTCCGGCAGGCAGAGGAACGAGAGGTCACTCTCATTGATGACCGCCGCCCGTGCGCGGACATCCTTGCGGTCCGCCTCGGAGATTTTCAGAATTTCAAATTCGTCCCGTTCCGCCAGCCGGTCCGCAATGCGCAGACCGGTGGTCCCGGAGGAACCGTCCACGAAGATTTTGTACTTTCCCATTGTTACACCCCTTACTTCCAAAGGCTTCCCCCGTGGGGCTGCCGCCCGCAGGCGGCTGATGAGGGCAAAGTTCGCGTAGCCTCCCTTTTAACGGGCAACCTCCGCAGGCTCTCCCCTCATCCGTCCGCGGGCGGAGCCGCGGACACCTTCTCCCCCAAGGGGAGAAGGCTCCTGTCAGTAAGGTCTGCCCTCATCCGGCCCTGCGGGCCGCCTTCCCCCGGTGGGGAAGGCTTTTATGCCAGCTTCCCCTTCACATCCGCAACCTGCTTCATCACGCTTGCCTTCGTCGGGCCGCCGTAGCTGGTACGGCCCTCGCAGCAGGTCGTCAGGTCGATGGCCGTATAAACGTCATCCTCAAACAGGTCGCTGTACTGCTTGAATTCGTCCAGCGTCAGCTCCTCCAGCGTCTTGCCCTCGCGGATGCAGGCGGCCACCATCGTGCCGGTACACTTGTAGGCATCGCGGAAGGGCATCCCCTTCTTCGTCAGGTAGTCGGCGCAGTCCGTCGCGTTGATAAAGCCCTTCGCGGCTGCGCGGCGCATGTTGGCGGGCAGCGGGGTCATCGTGGCCAGCATCGGCGTGACGGTGCGCAGGCAGAGCTCCAGCGTGTCCACGGCGTCAAAAATGGCCTCCTTGTCCTCCTGCATATCCTTGTCATAGGCGAGCGGGATGCCCTTCATCATGACGAGCAGCGTGTTCAAATCGCCGTAGACGCGGCCTGTTTTGCCGCGGATCAGCTCCGTTACATCGGGGTTTTTCTTCTGCGGCATGATGGACGAGCCCGTCGTAAAGGCGTCGTCCAGCTCGATGAACTTGAACTCCCAGCTGCACCACAAAATAATTTCCTCGCTCAAGCGGGAAAGGTGCATCATGCAGGTCGCCATGGCGCTGCACAGCTCAATGCAGAAATCCCGGTCAGAAACGCCGTCAATCGAGTTGCCGCACGGCGCGGCAAAGCCGAGCTGTTCGGCGGTGTAGAAGCGGTCCAGCGGGTAGGTCGTGCCCGCCAGTGCGCCGCTGCCCAACGGGCACTCGGCGTCCATGCGGCGGGTCGCGTCCTGCAATCTCCCCAAGTCGCGCAGCAGCATCCAGGCGTAGGCCATCAGCTGGTGGCCGAAGGTCACGGGCTGGGCACGCTGCAGATGGGTGTAGCCGGGCATGACGTACCCTGCGCCCTTCTCGGCCTGGTCGCAAAGTACGGTGATAAGTTCTTTTATCTGGCCCTGAATATGCTCGCTGGCGGCGCGCAGGTTCAGGCGGATGTCCAGCGCGACCTGGTCGTTGCGGCTGCGCCCGGTGTGCAGCCGCTTACCGGCGTCACCGACGCGGGCGGTCAGCGTCTGCTCGACGAAGGTGTGGACGTCCTCGGCGTTGGGGTCGATTTCCAGTGCGCCGCTGTGCAAATCGTCCAAAATGGAGTGCAGACCCTTGTGAATATCGTCCACATCCTGCCGGGAGATGATGCCCTGTCTGCCCAGCATGGCCGAGTGGACAAGGCTGCCCTGAATATCCTGCTCGATCATCCGCGCGTCGAAGCGGATGGAGGAGTTAAAATCGTTTACGCGGCTGTCAACGGCCTTGCTGGCCCGGCCCTGCCAAAGTTGGGGCATAGGTTTTACCTCCTGAATTAGATAATAGATAATAAAATTGGTGGTTCGCGGTGCTGGCGCACCGCTCAAAAATTCTCTGTCTCCGTAGGGGCGCATTCTATATGCGCCCGGGCTGCTTACGGCAGGTGCTGCGGGCGGATATGGAATCCGCCCCTACGTTTTTTTGTTTTGGCCCCGGGCCAAAACTCCACATTTTTTATTATCTTTTAATAGTAATGCCAAAACCGCCAAAGGGTTTCCGCGCCCCTTGGCGGTTGCTTATTCGGCGTTCGTTCGCTTATTAGTCCTGTGCGGGCCAGCTCTTGGCCAGCTTGGCGCGCTCGGCAATGGGCAGGCCAAACAGGTTGATGAAGCCGGAGGCATCCGCCTGGTTGTAATCGTCATCCTCACCGAAGGACGCGGTCTGCTCATCGTACAGGGTGTACGGGCTGGTGACACCGGCGTTGATCATGTTGCCCTTGTAGAGCTTCAGCTTGACGTCGCCGGTGACGGTTTTCTGCAGGTCGTCGGTGAAGGCGCTGATGGCCTCACGCAGCGGGGTGAACCACTGGCCGTTGTAGACCAGCTCGCCCATCTTCTGGGCCAGCTGTGCCTTGAAGTGCATAGACTCCTTGTCCAGCGTGATGGTTTCCAGAACATCGTGCGCCTTGTACAGGATGGCACCGCCGGGGGTCTCATAGACGCCGCGGCTCTTCATGCCGACGAGACGGTTCTCGACGATGTCCAGCAGGCCGATGCCGTTGGCGCCGCCCAGCTTGTTCAGGTACTCGACCAGCTCGACGCTCTCCATCTCCTTGCCGTCTACAGCGGTGGGGATGCCCTTCTCAAAGTGGATGGTGACGTAGGTCGGGGTGTCGGGGGCCTGCTCGGGGGAAACGCCCAGTTCCAGGAAGCCCGGCTTATTGTACTGCGGCTCCAGGGACGGCTTCTCGAGGTCGAGGCCCTCATGGCTCAGGTGCCACAGGTTCTTGTCCTTGGAGTAGTTGGTCTCACGGTTGATCTTCAGGGGGATGTTGTGGGCCTCGGCGTAGTCGATCTCCTCGTCACGGCTCTTGATGCTCCACTCACGCCACGGGGCGATGATGGCCATATCAGGGGCCAGCGCTTTCAGGGTCAGCTCAAAGCGGACCTGGTCGTTGCCCTTGCCGGTGCAGCCGTGGCAGATGGCGTCGGCGTTCTCCTTCTTGGCGATCTCGGCCAGCGCGGCGGCGATGCAGGGACGCGCGTGGGAGGTGCCCAGCAGGTAGTCCTCATACTTGGCGTCGGCCTTCAGGCAGGGCCAGATGTAGTTTTCGACGTAGTCCTTCTTCAGGTCGAGGACGTACAGCTTGGACGCGCCGGTCTTGATGGCCTTCTCCTCCAGGCCGTCCAGCTCGGTGCCCTGGCCGACGTCGCCGGAGACTGCGACGACCTCGCAGTTGTTGTAGTTTTCCTTCAGCCAGGGAATGATGATGGAGGTATCCAGACCGCCGGAGTAAGCCAGCACGACTTTTTTGATGTTTTCCTTTTTCATGATAAACGCGCTCCTTTAATAAAAATACACTTTTGTTCTCTGATGCGCATTTCCCTTCGCATCCTCTGTCTTTCGTTTGCGGTTGATGCTTTTATTATACGCAGCGCGGGTTTTCCGTCAATGCTAAAAACTGCCAAACATAGCGCCTGTTTCGCTTTTCTTTTGGTTCAATCTGTATCTTTATGCAGATATTTTTAAATATATTCGTATTTTATGCAATTTGAGTGTATTTTTTCATGGGGTTTTGCGGGTCTCCCTCAGGCAAAGCCCCCCCTCGGGGGAGCTGTCGAGCGTATGCGAGACTGAGAGGGTTCGGATAATCAAGTTGACGCAACACTTCATATACAATAATGGCAGCACAATTGGACAAATTCAAGCTTCTTGCGTTTGCGACCATAGGAAGACGCATACAAGTATCTAAGTGTCCTTTGAGGATTTTTTTGTCTACACCCGTACTTTCTTTTCCAAGCACTAAATAAACATCGCCCTCTTCTTTTGTGAAGTCAAATTCACTTGGTGCCTTTTTTCCATAGCGAGTCATAAAATAATAATGTTCACATGGATTTTCAGCCACAAACGCATCCCAATCCTTGTGAATATGAATATCGGCATCTTTAATATAATCCATTCCCGAACGACGCAAATGTTTTTCATCTAACGAAAAACCCAATGGTTCAATCAAATGCAAACGAGAACCTGTAGCCATACAAGTTCGAATAATATTTCCTGTATTTTGTGGAATTTCCGGTTCATACAATACAACATGCAACATACTTATTTACTCCAATCTTTCAAAAACTTCTCAAGCGCAATACCACGATGTGAAACACTATTTTTCTTTTCTTCACTCACATTGGCAAGCGTTGTCTTAAATGCAGGATAATAGAAAATAGGATCATAACCAAATCCATTTTCACCTTCCAATTTATCGTGAATCAAGCCTTCACATTCACCACGATATACATGTTCTTTTCCATCTTCATCAATATAGGCAATTACACACACATAACGGGCTGTACGCACCTTACCTTGTACTTGATCTATAATATATTGATTCTTAATATCATAGCTTGTATCTTCACCTAAAAAACGAGCGGAATAAACACCCGGCTTTTTATCCATCGCATCCACTTCCAAACCTGAATCATCACTAATGACAGGTTCATGTAGTTCATTAAATAATGTACGAGCTTTGATCAATGCATTTTCTTCAAAAGTTGTTCCATCTTCAATAATATGGATTGTATGATCTAAATCTTTTAAACATTTCACATCACAATCCTTCAACATCGTCTGAAACTCTTCCACTTTATGAGCATTGCTCGTTGCTATCCAAATTGTTTTCTTCATAAATTATCACCGTTATATATTATAGAAAGAAAAAATGGGGTTTTCAATAAAACTTATAGTAAAATAAAAATCGTTTTTGAAAGATAAATATTTATTGTTTGTTAGTGCGTACTATATATGACCTATAGCTATATCGCAAAAGGCAAATTTATCCAATACAACGATTACATTTGTACTTTCTTTATTGGATGTTGCCAGAATCGACAAAAGTATATTGTCCTCAAATTTCAATAAGAACAGAAAAAGATTCATCTTAATTTCACTATTCTCTTTAATGTGTATTGTATAAAGAACTAGCTCTACTGCATTTAATGCGGCTTGCCAATCAGAAACAATGTTGGCAACCGATGAAAATACAAGTTCTGTTGCGATGTCGATTTTCTCAGACATCTGATCTAGGTATTAGATATGTTGCAGGTATAATCAGTATACTTGGTATAATCTTTTATATAAGCCGACGCTAATATATGATAGAATAAATGAGTTGGAGGCATTTATGGAATATAAAAATGACAATAAATTTTATTTTGAAATTGAAAAAAGAATTCCTGGCCATTTAGGAAGAGCCGGAATTATACATACACCTCATGGTGATATTAAAACGCCGGCATTTATGTGTGTGGGAACACATGGTGAAGTTCGTTTTGTTTCTATGGAAGAATTAAAGAGCATTCATGCTCAAGCCATGTTAAGTAATGGATATCATTTACGAAACATTTCCCCAGAAATTGCTGCTAATAGAGGCTTATCTGCATGGTCAAAATGGGATGGTCCAACCTTAACGGATTCCGGTGGATTTCAAGTCATGTCTTTAGGTTCAGGTTGTGGAAAAGTTGTCAGCATGAAACGTGAAGACAATATGAAAAATACAGAAGAAGAAAAACGTCTAGCCCACGTTACAGAAGATGGAGTACACTTTCATGATCCATTTACAGGTCAAGAAGATTTTATTGGTCCTGAAGAAAGTATGCAGATTCAATGTCGTATTGGAGCTGATATCCATATGGCTTATGATGAATTAACTTCTTTAGCGGATACTTATGAATATAATGTTGAATCCTTGGCAAGAACTGAGCGTTGGGCAAAAAGAAGTCTTGATGAACATAAGAAACATTGTGATGATCTAGGCTATCACCAATCTCTATATGGCGTAATTCAAGGTGGGCGTTGGGAAGATCTTAGAAGATCTACTTGTAAAAAGTATGCACAAATGGATTTTGATGGTTATGGATTAGGTGGTGCCTTCTTAAAAGAAACATTAGGCGATATTTTAACTTGGTGTAACGAAGAACTACCAGAAAACAAGCCAAGACATTTATTAGGTTTATCTCATCCAGATGATATCTTGATTGGAACTGAAAACGGTGCAGATACATTTGATTGTGTAGCCCCTACAAGAGAAGCAAGACATGGAAGATTGTATACAATGCATGGTCCTATCAACCTATCTAAATATAGAGATAGCGATGAAATCATTGATGAAGGATGCGATTGTCCAACATGTCAAAGTAAAATCACATTAGGCAAATTAAGAAGACTTTGGAAATCACAAGACCGCACAGAATCTGCCAAATATTTTGAACTAGCTTCGATACATAATCTTCGTTTCATCATTCGTCTTACAGAACAGGCTAGACAAGCCATTTTAGATGGTACATTTAAAGAATTCAAAGAATCTTTCTTAAATTCATATTATGGGAACAAGTAATTGTTCCTTTTTTTGTGAAAAAAAGAGAAATCGAACGATTTCCCTTAAATGAAGTCTTGGCAAGATACCAATAAATCAATTTTCTTCCATTGTGTTTCTTCATCAATACAGTTTCCTTCTTCTACAGAGGCAAATCCACATTGTGGAGAAAGTGCAATATTCTCACCAACTATAGCTTTAGCTTGTTCATAACGCTCTTTAATCGCATCATGCTCTTCTAATTCTTTACGCTTAGTCGAAATCAAGCCAGCCACAAATGTGCGGTCTGTGCCTTTTAAAACAGCCCAAGGATCAAAGGTTCCACTACGAGCATCATCATATTCTACAAAATAGCCATCATATGGAATACTTGCGACCGATTTGGCAATCGTATCATAGAATCCATGGAACAATGGATTTCCTTTGAAGTTTCCTTTACAGAAATGTGTTGCGATCTGCATATCTTCTGGACGATTTTCTAAAGCCTTTGTACTTACACGCACAAACCAATCTAGTACTTGTGCTTTTGTATAACCCAAACCTTCTACCTTTGATACAAACGTATCATCGATCATATAAGTCCATGAAGTATCATCAATTTGAATATAGCGACATCCATGATTATAGAAATCACGAATGGCTGCTTGATATGCCAATCCAATATCTTCAATCACCGCTTCAATATCCGTACCATAATATGGTGTATCTTTGATGCCTAGTTGTAAGAAATGATCAATCAAAATCATATTCGGTCCAGAAATACATTTCTTGGCTTCTACACCATATTTACTCGCTTCCTTCTTTAAGAAATCCCATGCGTACATTTCTTTATGTGCCTTATTTGGATCATAGAAGATCTTTCCTTCAATCATACCCAATTCAATATGATTGTTTCTTCCATTAATAAACTTATCTAAGTGTTTTGTCATAAAACCATCAAATTCTTTTAGCCAATCCAAATGCCACCAGCGACGACGGAATTCTCCATCCGTCACAAACTTCAAGCCGTGTTGTACTTCTTTGGCAACCAACTTTGCGATTTGTTCATCCTCAATATCACGCAATTGTTCATATGTAATCTCATTATTATTAAATTTAGCACGTGCCTCTTTAATTTCTTGTGGTCTTAAAAAAGAT
>ERZ773113.1636-NODE-1636-length-10711-cov-4.042136_pt1 | contig 10711 bp, 10 predicted proteins | sample MGYA00580565_ERZ773113 | MGnify/ENA primary metagenome ERZ773113 (study PRJEB29015, sample SAMEA2737827) | human gut metagenome | biome: human gut; feature: human-associated habitat; material: faeces | place: China | collected 2012 ...
GAACAGGCCGAGCGCCACCGCGTCGGCCATGCCGGCGCGCGCCCAGCCGGAGACGCTGCCGCCGTCGGCAAACGCGGACAGATCGGCAGGCGCGTCGCTGCCCGCAAAGCCGAGCAGGCGCGCAGCGTAGCGCATGAGCAAAACGGCCGCCTGCTCGCGCGTGACGGGCCGGCTCGGCGAAAACGTGGTGGGCGACGTGCCGTCCACGACGCCGGTCTCATATGCCCAGGCGACCGCGGCCTGATACCAGTCCGACGTGAGGTCGGTAAACGGCGTGGTCACGCCGGTCATGTCGGGATCACCCGCGAGATGATACAGCACCTGCACGAGCTGCGCGCGCGTCGTCACGCCGCCGGGCAGGAACGTGTGCGTGTCCGTGCCGGACATGAGCCCGCGCGCCACGCAGTACTGGATGCCGTCATACGACCACGCATTGCGGTCGATGTCATGAAACTGCTCGTACGCCGCGATCTCGGGCGGGATCGCCTCCGCCTGCGTCCGGCCGCAGCGGCGGCAGGTGACGCGCCGCTCGCCCATGCGCACGCCGCTCGGGGCGCGCACGATCACGCCGTCGTCCCAGTCGTGGCCGAGCGCCGGGATCGTCTCGGACAGCGTTTTGCCGCAGCCGGGGTCGAGGCAGGTGCGCGTGCGCAGGCCGTCGTCCGTGCAGGTCGGCGCGCGGACGACCGTCCACGCCTCCGGGTACGTGTGCGCGGGCGCGGACAGGTGCACGGCGGCGGCCGTCAGGCGTGCGTTGTTCGCGCCGACGGCGACGGCGTCCCACTGCGCGCGCGTGCCGGTGAAGTACACGTCCGCGAGCGCGTCGCACCCGGCAAACGCCCCGTCGCCCACCGCCGTGACCGCGCCCTGCAGCGTCACGCGCCGCAGCCCCGTGCAGCCGCGCAGCAGGCCGCGCGGCACCTCGGTCATCGCGGCCGGGAGCACGATGTTTTGCAGCGCGGTGCAGTTTTCGCACAGGCGCGGCTCTACCCACGCCACATCGTCCGGCAGCGGCAGCTCCGTGAGCGCCGTGCAGCCGGAAAACAGCCCGCTGCCGAGCAGCGTCATGCCGTCGGGCAGGTCGATGCGCCGCAGCGCCGTGCAGGCGGCGAAGGCATACGCGCCGAGGCTGCGCACGCCGGGCGCGAGCGTGACGGCCGTCAGGCCGGTGCAGGCGGAAAACGCGCCCGTGCCGATCTCCGTGACCGTGCCGGGCACGGCCAGCTCCGTGAGCGCCGTGCAGTCGGCGAACGCCTGACTCATCACGCACGTGACCGCGCCGAACCCGTCCACGCGCCGCAGCTGCGTGCAGCCGGCGAACGCGCTGCGGCCGATGCGCGCGACCTGACCCGTGAACGTCACGGTGACGATATCGGTGCGGCCGGCGAACGCGCCGTCCGGCAGGTCGCCCGTGCCGCTGACGGTCAGCCCGCCGTCGGCGCCGAGCGTCCAGCGGACGGTGTCAAACGTGCCGCTGCCGTCCCCGGCGGCCTGCGCCGCGGCGGGCAGCAGCCCCAGAATCGCAAGCGTCAGCAGCATATCACACCAGAAGGTGGGGCTTGCCGGTGAGGTTTCCGGCCAGAAGCAGCCCGCCGTCCAGAGCAGATACTCCGCGAACGCAAAGCACAGCACGCCGATGTGGAAGTACCGCATATTCCGCGCCGCGCCCGTTTGCGTTTTCGCATAGACAAGCCCACGAATGGCGCAGAAGGAGAGCCATATCATCATGCCGCACCAGATCAGGTTGGAGAGAATATCCCCGAAGATGCAGTAGAACGCCAGCAGCGGCACACCGAACGCAGGCGCGAGCCACGCCCTGCGGCAGCGGAAGCCTCGCTCATCTGCTCCCGCCAGAGTGGCCTGCAAAATGCGCAGGAAGATGAGGCTGGCCACCCAGCCGAACTCCGAGACATAAAAGACCCGCGGTGTGGTATCGAACAGCAGCAGATACAGCGTCCAGTAGAGCGCGCCAAGGGCAAAGCAGCCGTAGAAGCACAGCAGCAGGAAATATGCCTGTCGTCCGCTTTTCCGGTAGGATATGCCCGAAAGCAGCGCGCCGACGAACGTAGTCAGTAATTGCAGCAGGTTCTCAATCAGCTCCATGAATCCCATCGCTTTCTTTGTTCTGATCGTCCTCGCGGCTCATCTGACGCAGCCGGAAGCACAAAACGGTTACGCACACGCCGAGTAAAAACGCCAGCAGCCCGATGACAATGTATCCCAAAGCAGCGCCGCCGTGAAAGATGCTGGCCGCCGTTTCAAAGCCGGAATAATCGCCGGTCTGGATGCTTGCGGCAATACCGGGCATGGCGAGGGACACGCCGATGAGCAGCGCAAGGCACGCCGCCACGGCGGAAGCCATGGCAATTGTATTGCGCCGCAGCCGTTTCTCCCGTTCCATTTTGGCGATGCGCCGCTTCGTCTCCGCGACGCGCTCCTCATGACTCCGCATTTGTGATCCCCTCCCGTTCCAGCAGCCTTCGCAGGCTCTCTTTTCCACGATACACCATATTGGTGATCTGTTTTACCGTTTTTCCCGTGACCTCCGCCGCCTGCGCGTAGCTCATATCCTCAAAATAGGTGAGATAGAGGACTTCCCGATAGTCCGGGTTCATTTCATCCATGCAGAAATGCAGGATGCGGTTTCGCTCCTCCGTCCGGATGACCTCCACCGCCAGCAGCCGCCCGTCCGGCTCGCCGGTCAGCTCGTCCAGACTGAACAGGGGCTTTCGTTTGCTCTTATGGCGCAGTGCCATGTGGCGCGCGGCCTTATAGAGATACGCCTTGAAGCCGCCGTCCCGTATCTTCGGTTTTTTTGTGAACAGATAGGCGAAAACATCCAGCATCAGCTCCTCCGCCTCGTGAACGTCGTGCAGATAGCCGTCAATATACAGGGTCAGGGGGTCACCGTATTTTTTCATCAGGGCATTAAGCCCTTCGTCATCGCCGCTCAGATATTGGCGATACAAGCTCTCATCGCAGGTCATAGCGTTCACTTCCTTTTTGCGGATGCTAAAATGCAGAGGGGTATCCGTCAGATGCTTGTCCTGTCGGGATCGCGGTGCTGTTCCTGAAAGCGCGGGTCGGACGGCTTTTCCGCATTTTCCGGGATCGCCCATGAGCGCCCGAACCGGGACGCGCCGGGGATCCGCCCTTCGGCGCAGTATTGGTTGACCCGCCGCTCTGACACGCCCCAACGGTAGGACGCCTCCCGAATGGAGATATAGCCCTTGATCCCGTTCATACCGTACCTCCGCATGGATAATACTCAACACGATACATTATATACGAATATCCGAAGAAACACAAGGCATCCGGCGAAGTGTTCAGAGAAAAGTTGCGGATAAGGTTGATTTTTTGAAAAAATCCTCCGAAATCTGGCCAAAACGCCTTGTTCAGATTGTAATATAAGGCAAAGCTGAAAGCGGCCATTGACCGGCTCCTGCCAGCCTGTTCCGATTTAGAAGACCTGCTTCGCCGCCTGCAGAGAGAAGGTTATGAGATCAAGCGCGGCAAGTATATCTCTGCCAGAGCACCGGATCAGGAACGGTTCACCCGTCTGAAAACGCTGGGGGTTGACTACACCGAAGAAGCCCTTGCCGCCCGGATTGCCGGACGATCCAGACCTTCCCGCCAACCGAAACGGCAGGACGGAAAGATCAGCCTGCTCATTGATATCCAGAACAATATCAAGGCACAGCAGAGCGCAGGCTTCACCCATTGGGCGAAGCTGAACAATCTGAAACAGGCCGCCAAAACTATGAACTTCTTGACGGAGCATGGCATCGGCAGCTATGAGGAATTGGAAAGCAGGTTGACCGCCGTGCCTGCGCGCAGGGATACCGCTCATGCGGAGATCAAGCGGATAGAAAACCGTGCCGCAGAACTTGCCCTTGTGATGAAGCACGCTGAAACTTACCGTCAGCTAAAACCACTCTATGACCGATACCGCAAATCGAATGATAAGGAAAAGTTCCTGCGGGGGCATGAGAGCGAGATCATCCTTTTTGAAGCGGCCGCCAGAGAATTAAAACGGCTGGGACTGTGCCGCTGCCGACAACGGAAAGCATGAAAACGGAGCTTGCTAATCTCAACGCAGAAAAGGAACGGCTCCTTGCTGAATATAAAGCCGCAAGAGCCGAAGCCCAGGAATACGAGACCGTCAAGCAAAATGTGGATGCGCTGCTGACCGTTGCAAAGGAACAGGAACAACAGCGGCGGCATGAACTGGAATAAATTTCATTGAAAGACGCTGGGCGCAGCTCCCGGCATCCTGTATAATGGAACTGCGGAAGGAGGTTTTACCGATGACAAGAAGCGAAGCAATCAAAGCATTTTTCTTCAAAAGTGTACAGCCCGTGATCGTGGCGCTGATCCTGTATTGTATCTTCAAATCCGCCTGCGTGAAGAACGGAGAGATTGACTATGTATGGCTCTGGATACTCTGCGGGCTGCCGTTTGGCCTCCATCGGATGTGCCTCTGGATCGTACCAGGTGGCGGCTCCCTGGGTGGAGGGATTGCCCTGTTTGCATTGAACTTTATTATCGGTGGTGTGATCGGTGGTTTCGTTCTGGCATGGCGGCTGATCGTGGCGGTGCGCCTCCAGCTCCCGGATCCCGCCGCTGATGCTGTCGATGCCGTCCTTGCAGATGCGGGCAAGCCCCTTCATGGTGTAGTCCCAGTCCTCTGGCAGCGACAGCATGAGGGACAGCAGCCCCTTCGCTTTCAGGGACAGCGACCTGTCCCGCAGGTGGTAGTTGGACATGACCGTGTAATCTCTGGTCTTTTCGATGCGGAAAACTGCCATATCCGGCGCCTCCTTTCTCTGTTTTTGAAAAGTGTTGATTTTGACGCAAAAAAGCCCCTGTCCTGCCTCCCGGACGCTTCCCATGGGAAAACACCTACGCCGCCCTTTAAGCGGCGCTCTGAGAGGAAAAAACAGAGGTTTTCGCGCCCTAATTGATACAGTTTTCAGGTGGGTATAGGCACGGATATGAAAAAATGCCATAGAGCGGCTGCCTATGGCGTGGGGACAGGCAGGGCACTGATGTGAAAATCAGCGCCCTGCCTGTCAGTATGAGATTTTTTGACTTCGTACCGTGTTCCCTGCCTTTGAAAACATTGATTTTACTGACTTTCTTATGTTTTCTTATTAGGAGGCGAGGGAAGCCACCGCTTTTTGACTGAATTATTGCTTGAGCTTTACGTTGTTTCTGATGGTGCGTTCGCTGCGCGGACGGTTCGTCAGGCGTTGCAGCACGGCGCTGATCTGTCCCTCGGCGGCTTCGACCTCGGCATGGAACGCGCGGGCGGAGACGCGCAGCGCCCCGTGGCCGAGGATGATGACCTGCTCGGGGCCGTCGGACGTCGCCACGCGCACGCGGCGTTCGCGGCGCAGCTCGTAGGTCGCGCGCTCGATGTAGGTGTCGGCAGTCTCAGCCTCTTTCGTGTAGACGACCTTGACGCCGTGCACCGTCTGCACACTGCCGGGGTTGCCCTTGACCTTATAGGCGTCGAACACGACGATGACGCGGCACTTGCGAAAGCCCTGATAGTTGGCGAGAATGTCGATCAGCGCGCCGCGCGCCGCGGCGACATCCTGCGCGGCGAGCTGCTGGAGCTCGTCCCACGCGAAGATGATATTGTAGCCGTCGACGAGCAGATATTCCGTGTCCTCTGAGTGGATCGTGATGTCATAGTGATCGGCGAGCGAGGTGCGCGCGGGCTTTTTGCTCGGTTCGAACGCGCGGCGCTCGACCTTGCCGTATGTGCGCTCGAAAATGTCCTGCAATTCCTTGTCCTCGGCATATGCGCCGCCTGCGCCGACGCCGCGTCGGGGGAGCGGCGCGGGCGCTTCTTCGACGGCCTCTTCACCAAGGCGGATGCCGCTGTCGCAGTGAACATGCGCGGGAACTTCATTCCACGGGACCGTGATGCTGCCGCCGTGGTCGCAGAAGACAGAGGACGCGGGATTATCCGTGTCGCGCTCGGCGTCGTAGCCAAGGGACGCGACGATCTCGTCCTGATTTTGGCAGGCCTCATACCCGCGCACGGCGCAGGAGAGCTGTCCGCGGCCGCGGGTGTAGGCCGCGACGTCGGCAAAGTAGTCGCGCAGCGCGCGCACCGGCGCATAGCCCGTGAGTACGGCGTTTTCCCCCTCGTTCTGCGGCGGTTCGACGGTGCCGCCCATGTTCTGGAGGTCGGTCATCGCGCGGCCGACGCACTCGGCGGGCACCTCGAGACGGAAGTCGTAATACGGCTCGAGCAGCACATTTTCCGCCTGCATCAAGCCCTGCCGCACGGCACGGTACGTCGCTTGACGGAAGTCGCCGCCCTCGGTGTGCTTCAGATGCGCGCGGCCCGCGACAAGTGTGAACTTCACATCCGTCAACGGCGAGCCGGTCAGCACGCCCGCGTGCTCGCGCTCTAAAAGATGGGTGAAAATCAGCCGCTGCCAGTTGAGGTCGAGCGCGTCCGTCGGCACGTTTGACGCAAGCTGGATGCCCGCCCCGCGCGGAAGCGGCTCTATTAGAAGCTGTACTTCCGCATAGTGGCGCAGAGGCTCGAAATGTCCCATGCCGAGGACGGGGGCGGCGATCGTCTCGCGATAGACGATGCTGCCCTCGCCGAAGGTCACGTCGAGGCCGAAGCGGTCGAGGATGCGGCGGCGCAGAATTTCGAGCTGAATTTTGCCCATGAGCTGCACGTGGATCTGCCCGTAGCGCTCGTCCCAGACGATGCGCAGCATCGGGTCCTCTTCTTCAAGCTCGCGGAGCTTTATAAGCGCGCTGTGCGCGTCCGCGCCGTCGGGTAGGATGAGCTGATAGGTCAAAACCGGCTGCAAAAGCGGGGCGGACGCCTCCGCCTCCGCGCCGAGGCCGAGACCAACATAGCTGTGGCTGAGGCCCGTGACGGCGACGACGCTGCCCGCGCCCGCCTCTTCGAGCGCGCGGAATTTGACGCCGGAGTAAAGCCGCAGCTGGTTGGCCTTTTCGGCCCAGGGCTCGCCGTCCGCTTCGCCGGAGAGCAGAGCCTTTACCTTCAACTCCCCGCCGGTGACCCGCAGCCATGTCAGGCGGGTGCCCTGCTCGTCCTGTGATACCTTGAACACCCTTGCACCAAAGGCGTGCAGCGCCGGGGCGGGGCGGGTGTAGCGGTCAAGCCCCTCCAGAAGTGCATCCACCCCGTCCAGCCGCAGCGCCGCCCCGAACCAGCACGGAAAAACGTGCCGCCGGGCAACTGCGGGGATAATGTCTGCATCGGTCAGGGTGCCTGCATCCAGCATTTTTTCCATCAGCTGCTCATCGCACAGCGCCAGTGCTTCGTTGCGAGCGGCAGGCTCTGCGCCAAAATCCACAAAGCCCTCGCCAAGGCGGTGGTTCAGCTGGGTAAGCAGCTGCTCCCGGGTCATGCCGGGCAGGTCCATCTTGTTCACGAACACAAAGGTGGGCACATGGTAGCGCCGCAGCAACCGCCACAGCGTTTCGGTATGGCTTTGCACGCCGTCCGTTCCGCTGACCACCAGCACAGCGTAATCCAGCACCTGCAAGGTACGCTCGGTCTCGGTGGAAAAATCCACATGGCCGGGGGTGTCCAGCAGGGTGATGGCGGTATTGCCCGCCGTAAGCAGCGCCTGCTTGGAAAAGATGGTGATGCCGCGCGCTTTTTCCAGGCTGTCGGTGTCCAGAAAGGCATCTCCGTGGTCTACCCGCCCCAGCTTGCGAATAGCACCGGCGCGGTAGAGCATGGCCTCGGAGAGGGTGGTCTTGCCGGAGTCCACATGGGCCAGAATGCCCAGTACGATCTGTTTTTGCGTTGTTTCCATGCACTGCTCCTATAAGCCGTTTTCCTAAGTACTGCGCACCATTTCCAAAAACAGCTTTTAAAAATAATTTCCTGTTTATTGTAACACGCTTTGCGGGGAAAAGAAAGTTTTCCGGTACAAATCCCGCAGGCAAAAAACAGCACCGGACAGAAAATGGGTCTGCCCGGTGCAATTTTCTTAAAAAAGGTCCAGCATATTGTCCAGATAGATTTCCTCCCGCACTTGCAGCTGGTATTCCGGCTTTATCATGTAGTAAAGCAGAAATTCCAGCACCAGTGCACTGCCAAGCCCCCTGCCCTCTATCTTGAACTGGGAAAAGCCTGCGGGCAGGTACCGCTGCCGGATGTCCTCCACCCCAATAAATCCGGGGCTGCGCATCGCCTTGGAAAAGCGGTAGCCCCCGGCGGCATCCGGGGCGGCGCAGCGGTGGTCCGGGCAGTCCTCGCCCAGATTCTGGCGGCTGACCGTCTCGTAGCAGCGCTTGCGCTCGGTGCAGCCGAACCAGCAGCACTCATTGCACAAAAACTCTACCTTCGCCTTTTGCTCCGGCGGCAGGGTGCGCAGCTGCTCCAGTGCCGGGTTCAGCCGGAAATCCGGCACCACATACCGGAACTGCGGCTTTTCCAGCTCCTGCCGCAGCTCCGCAAACTCCGTGAGCACCTTGGTGGTGGAGGATACCAGATACAGCTCCGGCCAGCGCTGCCGCAGATAGTCCGCCAGCAAATCAGAATGGACGATCACGCCGTTTGGCACACTGCCGCTTTTTGCAAACTGGTCACACAGGGCGTTGCACTGCGGGTCGGCAAGGTGCTCAGCCCGCAGCAGGGAGTTACTGAAGGTCAGCCGCCCGGAGATGCCGTATTCCCGCAGCAGCGCCAGCACCTCGTGCGCAGCTGCCCCGCCGCAGGAGATGCGTCCCCCGCCCCAGATACAGCCCGCCGGTGCGCCGTAGATGGAGCCGATGGTGCACCAATCGTAAAAATATTCCCGGTGCTCCCGGTACAGCGGCAAAAAGCGGCGGTACAGCTCGTAAAACTCGAACAGGCCGGGTAGATGATAACAGGCAGCTGCGGGCTTTTCCATAGCGGTTCCTTTCCTTCAAATGGGCACTCCTGCGGTTTTCAGATGCCGCTTTCCATTGCGACCCTTCTCGTGAAGATGCGTTTGGAGCGGCCCACAGGCCGCGACAAACGCGAAATATAAATAAGCTTTCCGCTGAAGATGGCCATAGCAGCGCGGAGGCCATTTCAAATCGTCTACTTGCCAAAAAGGCTGCTGCACAAAACTGTACAGCAGCCTTTTGCGTTGTATTTTGCCGCTATTACACGGTAGCGCCGACCTGAGGAGCGCCGCCGGCAAGCTGCTCTGCCGTAAGCGGCTGGGCTTCTGCGGGGGCGTTCAGGCGCTCCTTTGCCACAGCCAGCATCAGCTTGATGCGGTTTTCCTGATTGACCCGGGTGGCGCTGGGGTCGTAGTCGATGGGGGTGATGTTGGCGCTGGGGTACAGCGCACGGATCTTGTTCACCATGCCCTTGCCCACGATATGGTTGGGCAGGCAGCCAAAGGGCTGCGCACACACGATGTTGCCGTAGCCGCCCTGCACCAGCTCGATCATCTCGGCAGTCAGCAGCCAGCCCTCGCCCATTTTTGCGCCCAGCGAGATCACGCCCTTGGGCTTTTCCACCAGCTCCTTGAAGGGGCCCGGCGCATAGAACCCGGCGTCCGTCTCTGCCTTGAGCATGACGCGCTCCACGCTGTCCAGCCAGTTGAGGAACTGGTCGGTGCCTACCTTTACAGCCAGCTTGCCGCCGTACAGCACATGATCCTCGCCCATGTTGAAGGCGCAGTACTGCACAAAGCCCATCAGGCCGGGGAAGTTCACCTCGCAGTCCTGACTTTCAAGGAATTTTTGCAGGTCGTTGTTGCCCAGCGGGCTGTACTTGACGTAGATCTCGCCCACAACGCCCACCTTGACCTTGGGCACCCGGGTGACCGGGATGGCGGCAAAGTCCTTGGCAATGAGCGGGAAGGTGTGCTTCATTTCCCGGGAAGTAAAGCCTTTTCCGGCCAGCAAGGCACGGCCAAGACGGGCGATCCAGCGATCCACCATGCGGTCAGCAGCGCCCTTTTCGTTCTCGTAGGGGGCCACCTGATTGCGCAGCGCACACAGCATATCGCCGTAGAAGATGCAGGCGATGCACTTGCGTGCCAACGGGAGGGTCATCTGGAAGCCGCTGTCCTTTTCCAGACCGGAAAAGTTCAGGCTTGCCACCGGGATCTGCGGGTAACCGGCCTTGACCAGCGCCTTGCGCAGCAGATGGATGTGCTCAGGGCATCGGGCTCCATGCCTGTAGTGTCAAAGCCTGTGAAGCTGGGGAATGAGTGGTATCTGGATGGCGCGGTGACGGACAGTATTCCATATGAGCATATGCTTGATATGGGCTATGACAGAGTGGTTGTCGTGCTGACAAAGCCGGCAGACTATATAAAAAAACCTATGCCAAGGTTATTTACATCGGTATACAAAAAGCGTTTTCCGAGGTTTTACGAGGCATTTTCAAACAGGCATATCATGTACAATTATCAGCTTGAGCATCTTAAGGAGCTTGAAAAGCAGGGCATTGCTAAGGTGTTAAGGCCGTCGGAGCACATTAAAATAAGCAAGATAGAAAAGGATCCTAATAAGCTTGAGAGCCTGTATCAGCTTGGATTACGTGATGCCAAGAGGCTTTTAGCCGATAAGCAAGGGATGGAGAAGCAGTAATGAATATACAACAGGTACAGACGATCATAGCTGATGCCATGGAAAAGCACAACGGAATAGTGAAAAAAGAAGAGCTTACAAGGCTTGGTATAGACTACAGGCGAATTGATAAGCTTGTCAG
>ERZ773113.1638-NODE-1638-length-10708-cov-3.685065_pt1 | contig 10708 bp, 10 predicted proteins | sample MGYA00580565_ERZ773113 | MGnify/ENA primary metagenome ERZ773113 (study PRJEB29015, sample SAMEA2737827) | human gut metagenome | biome: human gut; feature: human-associated habitat; material: faeces | place: China | collected 2012 ...
ATAATTATTTTGTCATATATCCTATCCATAATTGTATTGTTTTTTCTGTATCTATTACACAGTCTAGGTCTAAAAAGTTATAATTTTTATTAATTATTTGTCATCAGCGGTCGTCGGGCCATACCAGGGTGATCTGGCCGCTGGTTCTTGTCGCTTTGAGGTCGATGACGCGCTGGTTCGAGGAACCGCGGAAGTAGAGGCCCGGGTCTTTCAGGTCGTCGACGAAGGGGCCGTCGACGAGGACGTCACAGACGTCTAAGAGGGCTTTTTTCTGCGGGTCCTGGATGATTTCGTCATAGGTGAAGCCCGAGTAGACCCAGACCGATTTATCGGGCATGGCCTGTTTGACGTTTTGGACGATCTGCGTCAGGCCGTCGGTGTTTTCCATGGGTTCCCCGCCCAGGAGGGTCAGGCCGCTGTTGGTCGGGGCGCTGAGCCAGGACAGGAGCTGTTCCATTTCCTTGTCCGTCCATTCCTGTCCGGCCCTGGGGTCCTGGTATTCCGGGTTGAAACAGTTGAAGCAGTGGCGCGAGCAGCCGGTGACGAAAATCGTCGAGCGGATGCCCGGTCCATTGGCAATGTCATATTGCCGCATCTGTGCATAATGCAAGTCAAGTCACCTCTTAGATATGGAGGACGCGGTTCTTGATTTCCTGCGTCCGCCCTTCGTTCCAGAAATTTTCGCCCAAATAGCCGCAGGTCCGGCGGATGACGGTCAATTTGTTGCGGTCTTTGTTGTGGCAGCGCGGGCATTCCCATTCGTTGTCGTCGTTGAGGATGATTTCGCCGTCAAAGCCGCATTCATGGCAGTAGTCCAGTTTGGTATTGAATTCGCCGTACGTGATGTGGTCGTAGATATACTGGACCATGGTCAGGACAGCCGGGATATTATGGGTCATGTTGGGGATTTCGGCATAGCTGATGCAGCCGCCTGTCGATTTGTCTTCAAAGTCGGCTTCAAAGGAGAACTTGTCGAAGACGTTGATCGGTTCGCGGACGTCGACGTGATAGCTGTTGGTATAGTAGCCCTTGTCGGTGACGTCGGGGATGGAGCCGAAGCGGGCCTTGTCGATCTTGCAGAAGAGGTTGGTCAGGTTTTCTGCCGGCGTACCGTAGAGGGCGAAGCCGATGTTCGTTTCCTTCCGCCACTTCTTAATGTGGGCGTTGAGGTCGTCCATGATGCGCATGGCGAATTTCCGGCCTTCCGGCGCCGTGTGCGAGCAGTGCTTGGTCAGTACCGTCGCTTCGTAGATGCCGATGTAGCCCAGGGACAAGGTCGCATAGCCGCCGTAGATGAATTTTTCAATGGTTTCACCGGGCTTCAGGCGGGCAATGGCGCCGTACTGCCAGTGGATAGGCGATACGTCGGACGTGATGCGCTTGAGGAGGTCGACGCGCAGGAGCAGGGCTTTTTTGCAGAGTTCCAGGCGCTTGTCGAGGATCTGGAAGAATTTTTCTTCGTCGCCGTCGGCGAGGATGCCGATCTGCGGCAGGTTGAGGGAGACGACGCCCATGTTGAAGCGGCCGTCGAACTGGTAATTGCCCTTTTCATCTTTCCAGGGGCTGAGGAAGGAGCGGCAGCCCATGGGGCTGAAGACGTTGCCCTGATAGGATTCGCGCATCTTCTTGGCCGAAATATAGTCGGGATACATGCGTTTCGCCGTACATTCAGCGGCCAGCTTGGTCAAATAGAAGTACGGGCTGCCTTCGCGGACGTTGTGTTCGTCCAGGACGTAAATGAGTTTCGGGAAGGCCGGCGTGACGTAGACGTTGGCTTCGTTCTTGATGCCCTGGATACGCTGGCGCAGCAATTCTTCGTCGATGAGGGCCGCTTCCCTGGCGTATTCGTAGTCCGGCTGGAAATACATGAAGAGCGTGACGAACGGTGCCTGGCCGTTGGTCGTCATGAGGGTATTGATCTGGTACTGGATGGTCTGGATACCGTCCTTGATTTCCTTCTTCGTCCGCTTCCAGGCGATTTCTTCGGCCTTTTCCATATCCGGTTCGATGCCGTAGACTTCGCGCTGTTCTTCGACAACGGCTTTCATGTACTTCTTGAAGGACTTGCGGACGTACGGTGCCAGGATGCGGTCGATGCCGTTGATGGACTGGCCGCCGTACTGGCCGCTGGCGACCTGGGCGATGATCTGCGTCGTCACCGTGCAGGCGACCTGGAAGGATTTCGGCGTATCGATTTTCTTGCCGTTGATGACCGTGCCGTTGGCCAGCATGTCTTCCAGGTTGATGAGACAGCAGTTGAACATGGGCTGAATGATGTAGTCCATGTCGTGGAAATGGATGGCACCGCTGTCGTGGGCCTGGACGATGTCGGCCGGGATCAGTTTGCGGCGGGCAATGTCCTTGGACACTTCGCCGGCGATGAGGTCGCGCTGCGTCGATACGACGTGGCCGTTCTTATTGGAGTTTTCGTCGAGGACTTCCAGGTTGGTGTTGTTCAGCAGGCCAAAGACATCGTCGTCGGTCGTATTGGTCTGGCGCTTGAAGGCCTGGATGGTCTTGTAGTTTTCGTAAGCCCTGGCCGTGGCCGGATTGTTGTATTTCAACAAACGGTAGTAGACCTGGTCTTCGATGGCGTAAATGGTCAGGTCCTTCTGGATGGAAGCAGCATACGCTTCGATTTCACTGGCAATCTTGGCAGCCTGCCCTTCTTCATAAATACCGCTGCTGCTGTTCATGGCCTTTTCAATCGCTACGGTGATCTTATCTCGATTGAAGGGCACTCGTTCTCCATTGCGCTTGATTACTTCTAACATATGTCTACCTCCACAGTATATAGTATACAAATTGTACATTTTCCCATACCTGCTACAAGATATATGGTACGGGGTCCGTTTTTCACATGCCCTATGATACTATATATAGTAGCGAATGTCAACGTGTACATACTCCATCATGTTGTGGACAAGTTAAGGTTAGTTTTTATCAAAATGGCTGGCAGGCCTTGAAAGGACAACACAAGAGCTGCGCTTTTATAGACGCAGCCCTTGTGTATAACTAGCAAAAATTTTCTTTTAATCCAGATTCAGGAGGTCGCGCACGACGGCACCGGCCAGGATCATGCCCGCCGTCGACGGGACAAAGGAAATGCTGCCCGGACTGGGGCGCACCTCGTCGCTGTCGGTGAAAGGCTTATGGGGGACTTCCGTCGAATAGGCCACCTTGATGTGGCGGATACGGCGCTTCTTCAGTTCCCGGCGCATGATCTTGGCCAGGGGATCGACGCTGGTCTTTTCGATGTAATCGAGCTGGAAATATTCCGGATGGAGCTTATTCCCGGCCCCCATGGAGGACACGACGGGGATGCCGCTGTGATAGGCTTCGTCGATGATGGCGATCTTGGCGCTCATCGTATCGACGGCATCGACGACGTAATCGGCCCCGGAATGGGTGATGAAGCCCTGATGACTTTCAGGCAGATAGAACGTCGCATGGGTCTCGACGTCGATGTCGGGATTGATGGACAAGAGGCGTTCCTTCATGACTTCGACTTTCGGCCGGCCAATGGTCTGGACCGTCGCCCCGAGCTGGCGGTTGACATTAGACGGGTCGAAGACGTCGGCATCGACCAGGATGAGATGGCCCACACCGGCCCGGCCCAGGGCTTCGACGACGGCTGAACCGACGCCGCCGACGCCGAAGATGAGGACCTTATCTAATTCGTCCACCTTATCCTGGCCGATGAGGCGGGCTGTCCGCTGGGTATATTCTTTCTTCATCGCCTAGCGCTCCGGAATGATTTCCAGCCAGTAGCCGTCGGGGTCGACGATGAAATAAATGCCCATGGCCGGGTTCTGATAGACGACGCAGCCCATGTCTTTGTGCTTGGCCAGGGCCGCATCCATATCCTTGACAGCAAAGGCCGTGTGGAATTCGTTTTCGCCGAGGTTATACGGTTCCTTGCGGTCTTTGAGACAGGTCAGTTCCAGCTGGAAGTCGGACACGCCGTCGCCGAGATAGACGATGGTGAAATCCGGGTTCTCGATGCGGCTGACTTCGGTCAGGCCCAGGGCTTCTTTGTAGAAGTCCATGCTGCGCTGGAGATTCAAAACGTTGAAATTGGTGTGCTTAAAGGTGAATTGCATAGTACTACCCCCTTTTTATTTATTGGTTCTCTTCCTGCCAGCCCTTGGATACGTCGACCCATTCCCTGGCATGGGAATAGGTTTCCAGTTCGGGCAGTGTCAGTTCGATGGCACTGTTGGCGGTGCCGCAGGCCGGAAAGACGGTCTGGAAGCGCTTGAGCGATTCGTCCAGGAAGACGTCGACGCCTTCGTTGATAGCGAAAGGACAGACGCCGCCGACGGGATGGCCGATGAGCCGTTCCACGTCGCCGGCCTTGATCATGGTCGCCTTCTTGTGGAACCGTTCTTTGAACTTATGGTTGTCCACGCGGGCATCACCGGCAAAAAGGACCAGGATCGGATGGTCGCCGATGAGGAAAGACATGGACTTGGCAATGCGCCGGCCCTCCGTATGAAGGGCGGCCGCCGCTTCTTCGACAGTCGCACTGGACTGGTCGAGTTCCATGACCCGGTCTTCCATCCCCCACCGGGCAAAATAGTCGCGTACTTTTTGAATAGACACGTTGCTCCCCCTCTCAATTCGTTATGTTATGATGATTGTATTATATACTAATCACGGCGCTCAGGCAAACTCAAAGGACGACGTGCTGCCCCGGTCGGTCTTGTGGACGGCCAGGCGGGCGTCGATGCGTTCCTTCAGTTCCGGCACGTGGGAGATGATGCCGACCAGGCGGCCGCCGCTGCGCAGGGACGCCAGGGTCTTCAGGGCATAATCCAGGGTTTCCCCGTCAAGGGTGCCGAAGCCTTCGTCGATGAACATCGTATCCAGGTGGATGCCGCCGGAATACGCCTGGACGACGTCGGCCAGGCCCAGGGCCAGGGAGAGGGACGCCAGGAAGGTTTCGCCGCCGGACAGGGTGTTGGCCGGCCGGGCATAGCCCGTGTAGTTGTCGTAGACTTCGATGTCCAGGCCGATTTGTTTGACCCGCTTGTCGTCCCACGAACGGGAGCGCTGCAGGCTGTAGCGCTGGCGGCTCATGCCCTGCAGGCGGCCGTTGGCGGCGGCCAGGACTTCATCGAGGAGGGCGCCGAGGACGTAGCGTTCAAAATTGATGCCCGTCTGCTTGCCGGCGATGAGTTCGTAGACGGCGCCGACAGTCTTATAAGCTTCGGTCAGGTCCCGGCCTTCCTGCTGCAGGGCGGCCAGGGCCGCTTTTCCCTGCTGCCAGCGCCGGTACTGTGCGGCCAGGCTGCCCTTTTCTTCGCCTAAGGCCTGGCTGGCTTTTTCGGCTTCAGTTAACGCCGTGCGGGCTGCCGCCACGTCGGGCCGGGGCTGGCTGCCGATGGCCTTTTCTTCCTGGTCCAGCTGGCCCTGTACCTGCTGGACCTGAGTGTCGTACTGGCGGACGGCCGCTTCCAGTTCCGGGATCTGGCCGACTGCATCCTGCATGGCCCGGCAGGCCTTGACGCTCTCGAAACCGGCTGCCACGACGCGGTCCCGCAGGGCCTGGACCCCCTGGCTGAAGCGGTCCCGCAGCACTTCGACCTGGTGCTGCCAGTTCTGCGCTTCCTGCTGCTGCTTGGCAGCCTGGCGTTCGCCGGCGACGACAGCGTCGCGGTACTGCTGCAAGTCCTTTTCGTAGGCTGCAATGGCCTTGCCCAAGGCATCCAGGCGCTGCTGCAGGGCCTTCAGGTCACGATAGGCTTCGGGCAGGTCCGCTTCCAGGCGGGCCTTCGTTTCGGCCGCCTTGGCCGCAAGAGTCCGCGCCTGTTCGGCTGCCGTCCGGGCCGCTTCTTCGTCCTTTTCCCAGCGGCTCAGCCGGGCCTGGCCGGCGGCGACGGCCTTTTTGAGGGCTTCACCGGCCTGTAACTGCTGCTGCAGGCCTTCCATGGCTTTCCGGGCCTGTTCGGCCTTGTCCTGCCAGTCGGCCAGGGTCCCATCCTGGGGGTACTGGCGGCGCAGGGCGTCGTACTGCTCTTTCAAAGCCTGATGGCGGGTCTCATCGGCTTTGGCCGTCACTTCCCACTGCTGTCGCTTGGCTTCGCTGGCGTCGGCCCGTTTCTGGTGCTGTTCGACGTCGCGCCGTTCCGGCAGGGAATCCGGGCGCATGGCCGGCATGGGATGGGCCGCCGAGCCGCAGACCGGGCAGGGTTTCCCTTCTTCCAGTTCCGACGCCAGGACGGCGGCCTGGGCCTGGAGGAACAGGGCCCGGACACTTTCATAGGCCACGCGTTCGTCCCGTGCCCTGGCAGCGGCTTTTTCCAGGAAGTTCTGACTGTGCTGCCATTGTTTCCCGGCTTCTTTCAGCTGTTCTTCCAGGGAAGCGGCCTGGCCTTCGCGCTGGAGCCGGTCGCTCAGGGCCTGCCAGCGGGCTTTGGCCTGTTCCGCCGCTACGGCCTGTTCGGCCAGGCCGGCGACGGCTTCCCGGGCCTTGTCGAGGGCCTGTTTTTCTGCTTCCTTTTTCTGCCGCACCTGGTCCCAGCGCCGTTCAGCTTCGCCTGCCGCCTTGCGGCACCGTTCTTCTTCCAGGCAGTAGTCCCGGTAGGAGCCGGCTTTTTCCTGCAGGCCCGTCAGCTGGACCCGTTCTTCGCAGGCTGCCTTATAGCCGCTCTCGCGGGCCGAAAGGGCCGCCAGCTGCCGCTGGGCTTCAGCCAGGTCCTTCTCAGCCTTCTCGGCCAGCTTACGGGCTTTTTCAGCCGCCTTAAGGGCCTCTTTACCCTCTTTTTCCAGGTCATCGAGATGACGGCACGGTTCGGCCAGGATTTCCGCCTGGCGCAGGATGGCGATGGTGTCCCGCTTTTCCTGGAACTGGCCGGCCTGGTCCTGGAGCTGCGCCGCTTCCCGGCGCTTCTGGTCCCGCAGGAGCCAGTGATTTTCCAAGGTCTGGGCGGCCTGGAAGGCAGACTGGCAGGTCTGGCGCCTGGTTTCAGCCTCGCGCCACTGTGCATCGACGGCGGCGCTTTTATCCTGCCAGGCTTTCTCTTTATCCGGCAGCTCTTCTTCGCTGGCGATGCCCAGGTCGGCCAGGCACTGTTCCCGCCGCTGGCGTACCTGCTCATACTGGCCGGCCAGGGTGTCGTGGCGGGCCTTGGCCAGCTCCTGGAGCCGCGCGTAGCGCTGGGTGTGGAAGAGGGTCTGCATGATCTGCTGGCGCTCACTGGAACCGGCCAGGAGGAGCTTGCGGAAGTCGCCCTGCGGCAGGAGGACGACCTGGCGGAACTGGTCGGCCTGGAAGCCCAGCAGCCTTTCGACGGCAGCCGTCACGTTCTTGGCGGCTACGAGCTGTTCCTGGCCGCCGTCTTTGTCCGTTTCATATAAGGCCGCGTGGGCCGCGGCTTTCTTCAGGCCCGTGCCGCGCTTCTTGGCGATTTCCTGTTCCGGGCTGCGGTCGATGCGGTAGTATTTCCGGCCGATGGCAAAGCGGAAGGACACGGCCGTCGCTTCCTGAGGCGACGCGTACTCGCTGCGCATGTGGGCGCCAGTGCGGCTGTCGCCGCTGGTGCTGCCGTAGAGGGCGTAGCACATGGCATCGAGGATGGTCGTCTTACCGGAACCCGTCGGACCATAGATGAGGAAGAGTTTGTGGTCGCCCAGTTCGCGGAAGTCGACGATTTCCTGACCGGCATAGGGGCCAAAGGCCTTCATTTCTAAGTAAATAGGAATCATAACAGGCTGCCTCCCTTTTCTAATTCATCCCACAAGGTGCGGACGCAGTCCTGCTCGGCTTCGGTCAGGGGCTGGTCCGGCCGCATGGCCTGGGCGAAGCTGGTGAACAGTTCCTGTTCCGTCACCTGCTGTACGTCGAAATCGCGCTGTCCTGCGGCCCGGGTATTGCGGTTGGGCATTTCCATCGCCATGGCATTGGGGTATTTGCGGCGCAGGCGGGCCATGCCGTCGAGGATGGGCTGGCTGTCGTCGAGGCGGGCCAGGATGAAGTCGCCCGGCCTGTCGTCATCGGCCGCCATGATGGCCTCGAAGGTTCCGCTGACGATGCGCACGTCGTGGCGCGGCACGAAATCCCGGAAGGCCAGGTCCACTTTCCCGTCGGGCCCGATGTCGGCGATGACGGCGCCTTTATGCTGGCGCGCTTCGCCGAACGAGTATTTGAGCAGGCTGCCGGCATAGCGGATGGTATCGCTCGTGACTTTCTGCGGCCCGTGGAGATGGCCCAGGGCCGTATAGCTGAACGGCGCAAAGAGGCCGCTCGTCACCTGGTCCGTCCCGCCGATGGACAAGGGCCGTTCCGAATCACCGGCTACGCCGCCGGCGACGAAGGCATGGGCGACGCAGACCGTGCGCACACCGTCCGGGACCTGGCTGCCCTGCCAGCCGAGGAGGGCCTCCATGGCCTGCTGGTGGCTGCGGACCTCATCCTGGCCGAGGCACTGGCGGACGACGGCCGGCTCGGCATAGGGGACGGTCAGGAAGGCGACCGGTCCGGCGTCATCTTCCAGGACAACCGGGCCCGTAAGGCGCTCCAGTTCACCGGCCATATAGAGGCCCTGCGGCGCCAGGAGGCGGCTGGCAAAGGACAGGCGGGCCGGGCTGTCGTGGTTGCCGCTGATGACCAGGAAGGGGACGTGCAAATCCGCCGTGATCCGCGTGGCCACGTCGTCGAAGAGTTCCACCGCTTCGGCCGGCGGCAGGCTGCGGTCATAGACGTCGCCAGCCAGGACGACGGCGTCGATGCCCTCGTCCCGTATCATGGGCAGGAGCTGCTGCTCCAGGACGTAGGCCTGGTCTTCGGTCAGATAGTTCCCATAGAATAATTTACCTAAATGCCAGTCGGCTGTATGTAAGATACGCATAGAATACCTCCTTACCAAGCTACTGCTGCAGCGACCGCAGCAGGGCGATTTCCCGGGCATAGCCTGCCATATCGTTGGGCGTTTCCAGATAAAAGGGCAGGTCCCGCAGGGCCGGATGATTGACGATGGCCCGGAAGGCTTCGAGGCCGATGTGGCCCTGGCCGATTTTTTCATGCCTGTCCTTGTGGCTGGCCAGCTCGTTCTTGCTATCGTTCACGTGGACGGCTTTCAACCGGTCCAGGCCGATGACCTTATCAAAAGTCGTCAATACGTCGTCCAGATGGTGGACGATATCGTAGCCGCCGTCAAAGACGTGGCACGTATCGAGGCAGACGCCGATTTTATCGTTCATGGCCGCTTTGTCGATGATGGCCGCCAGTTCTTCAAAGGTCCGGCCCACTTCCGTCCCCTTGCCGGCCATGGTTTCCAGGAGGACCGTCGTCTTCTGGCCGGGGAACATACAGGTGTTGAGCATGTCGGCAATGAGGGCGATACCCGTTTCAGCGCCCTGGCCGACGTGGCTGCCGGGATGGAAATTGTAGCGGCAGTTGTCGACGTATTCCAGGCGGCGCAGGTCGTCGGCCATGGCCTGGCGGGCGAAATCCCGCGTCTTGGCCGTCTTCGAGCAGCCGTTCAGGGTATACGGCGCATGGGCCAGGATGGGCGCGAAGTGATGGGCTGCCATGAGCTGGTTCAGGGCCTGTATATCGTCGACGTCCAGTTTGCGGACGCCGCTGCCGCGGGGATTGCGGGAGAAGAACTGGAACGTATCTGCCCCTATAGATAAAGCTTCGTCACCCATGTGCAAAAATCCTTGTGAAACCGATAAATGACATCCAATATGTAACATATTTTTTCTTCCTCCTGGCGACGGATAACAAAAAAAGGCTGCCGCACAAAGCCCGTCCGGCCTCATGCAGCAGCCCCCTGTCCCTAGACTCTATTCAAAATCAAATCAAAATCAAAGACTTACGATTTTTCCCGGCAATCCGGGCAAATACCAACGAACGAAATACTGACGCCATTGACGACGAAGCCGCTCTGTTCGGCAGCGGCCTTACGCAGCCCCTCCTGGTCCATGTCGATATCGATGACGCGGTTGCACTTTTCACAACGGATATGGGCATGAAGCGTCGTATTATAATCATAACGATGGGCATCTTCGGCACATTGCAATACCTGGACTACGCCGATCTTGGCAAAGATTTCCATGGTCTTATAGACCGTGGCCAGACTCATGGACGGATAATTGGGCTGCAATATCTCATAAATCGCCTCGGCATTGGGATGCGTCGGATTGTGGTTAATGGCTTCGTACACAGCCAGGCGCTGCGGTGTGACTTTATAGCCGTTTTTTCGCAAAACTTCAGCAATTTCCATTTTTATCCCCCTTTCTTGGAAAACTGTGGTATAATAAGACATTCTAGCTTTATTCTAGCTTTGAATCATATAGAATACTGGAGAGTATCCTATATTACATTGTAACGGTTATTAAGAAAAATTTCAATGTTTTACGCGAAATTCTTCTTATGCAATAAGTAATATTAACTATTTTGTTAGGAAGGAAGGTAATCATGACAGAGGAAACGATGATCGCTGAAATCGCCAGGACCCTGGGTATACAGCCATCCCAAGTCCAATCTGCCCTTTCCCTCTTTGCACAGGGCAATACACTTCCCTTTATCGCCCGATACCGGAAAGAAGCGACGGGGAGCCTCGATGAAGTCCAACTCCGCTGCATCCAGGAGCAATATGACTATGAACAGGCCCTGGCCAGCCGCAAGAAAACGGTCCGCCAGTCCATCATCTCCGGATCGCCGTGCAGTTTGTAAGGACCGTACTGCTCAATGGCCTGG